>WNFM01022597.1_pt1 | contig 33846 bp, 35 predicted proteins | sample 5400271 | NCBI WGS metagenome assembly WNFM01 (sample SAMN13153352, study PRJNA577476) | soil metagenome | isolation source: 60 cm saprolite on Douglas fir-dominated hillslope | place: USA:California | collected 2013-09-17 | reverse complement strand
CGTTGGCTCCTCCGCGCCTTCATCATGATGGGCTCGGTCGGCGCGGTCGCCCTGACGACGCAAAAAGGCTCCATCATCGCCTTCGCGCCGATCGCGGCGGTTCTCTGCCTGCCGTCCGCCTATCGCTTGAAGCTGCTGCGCTTCGGCTGCATCGCCTTCATCGTCGCCTCGGTGGCGCTGCCGTTCCTCGTCATGAATCTTCACATGGCGCACGGCACCGGCGTCTTCAGCACGGAATCGATCTATCTGCGCATCGCCTATACGTGGCCGCTGGCGTGGCAGTGGATCATGCATCACGGCATGCTGCTGTTCGGCGTCGGGCTCGGCGGCATCGGCGGCCCGATGCGTGTCTACGCGCCCGACAATTTCAATCCCGCCGACAATGTCTTCCTCTTGCTCTATGCCTATTTCGGCGTCTTCGCATTCCTCTACCTGATCCTGATCGCCTATCTCGTGCTACGTCGGGTGACCGGCTCGCAAGAGCGCGCCGTCACCGCCACCGCGATCGTCGCCTTCATCTTCGGCTATGGCGGGGTGGTGTCGATCATCGAGGATCAATCCGCCGCGCTGTTCCTCGGCGCGGCGCTCGGCGTGCTGTGGCGCGAGACGATCCCGGTCATCGTCCCCTCGCGCTGGGCACCGGTCATGCGCCGCGGCGCGGCGGGCGACAATGTGCGCCCGATCGGTGTCGCGACGCCGGCATTCGGTCGGCTTCGCTAGAAGCTCGTCGTTTTCCTAATTTTGACGCAGCCCGGTCGGCGAACCCTCGTGGCACCATGCACGCCTGTCGAATCTTCGAAGCAGCGAAAGCCCCATGCTGAACCCGATTATTTCACGGCCGGGTGGCGTGGTCAGTCTCGACCGCAAGAGTTTTGACGAGGTCTGCGCGGAACTCATGCGGCTTGTGAATAGAGATCGCCGGCCCGATGTGCTGATCGGCATACGCACGGGCGGGCTGGTGGTCGCCGAGTCGATGGCGAAAGCCGCCGGCGGCGATCTGCCGGTGCTGGCGATGACCTGCCGCCGACCGTCCTCGCGGCACAAGCCGAAATCATCGACGATGCGGCGGCTCGTGGCGAATTTGCCGCGGCCGGTTCTCGATCAGCTTCGCGTCATGGAGCATGCTCTGCTCACGCGCCGAGCGCCGCCGCCGCGCGGCCAGTTTCATTTCGGCGAGAGCGAATTGGAGCGTCTCGAGGCATGGGTCGCGGCGGCGGGCGAGCGTCCCTCCCTGCTGATCGTCGACGATGCCGTCGATAGCGGCACGACCCTTTCGGTCGTGCTGGACGCCGTTCAGCGGCGCGTGCCGCGGACAGCGACCATCCGCTCGGCGGCGATAACGGTGACGACGGAGCGGCCGCTGGCGCTACCCGACTATGCCTTGTATCACCGGCAACTCTGCCGCTTTCCGTGGTCTCTCGATGCGCTGACCGACACCCCATGCTCATCCTAGACCTTGACGGCACGATCCTCTCAGTGAACAGTTTCCGTCGCTGGGTGCTCTACCTTATTCGTGCGCGGTTTCCTCATCTCGGGGCGGCCAATCGCTTGCGTGTCGCCTGCGCGACGCTCACAGCGCTATCGGCGCGCAAGATGCAGCTGACCGGGCACGAGGCGTTGAAATGGCGCCTGCAGCAACTGTGGCAGGCGGCCACGGATGGTGATGGCGGCGTGAGCGAGAGAGATCTTGTCGAGGAGCTGATGGGCTTCGTTAGACCCGAGCTGGTCCCGGTTTTGAATGCGGTCGCGGCCGGCGAGGTCGAGGCCGTGCTGGCGACCGCCGCCGCGGGGGATTATGCCTATGGGCTCGGCAAGTCCCTCGGCTTCACCCATATACTGGCCACCCATCAGACGCGCGCCGTCGGCGAGCCCAGCAATGTCGGCGAGCGCAAACGCCAGGCAGTCCTGGATTTCATCGCCAACCATGGCTGGCAGGACCGTCCGCGCATTCTGTTCACCGACCACGAGGACGACCTTCCCCTCATCCGCGTCTGCCAGACCGTCTACTGGTTCGGTTCGGATAGCGAGCGGGTGGCGATCCAACGGAGCGTGCCCGGAATCCGCGTTCATCCCGGCCTTTGCGGCAGCTACGACACCGTCATTCAAGGCTAGGCAACGTATGATGCTCGTTAACGTGTTCGATACCGCGATCGAAAGCGACAATCTCGGCGACCATATCATCATGGACGCGGTTTGGAGCGTCGTGCGACCGCTCCTCGCCGATGCGTCGTTTCTCCGCACCCCCTCGCATCGCCGCGCCAGCCTGGCGGAGATCCTGGCCGGCCGCAAAGCCGCGCTGTCGATCGTCGGCGGCACCAACATCCTCAAGTCGCACATGCTGGTGCGCGGCAATTGGCGGATCACGCCGCTCGACTATTTGGCGTGGCGCAACGTCGTCCTGTTCGGCGTCGGCTGGCAGCAATATGGCGGCGAAGCCGATGCGCCGACGCGCCTGTTCTTCCGCTCCGTGCTGTCGAAGACGATGCTGCATTCGGTGCGCGACCTGCATACCTATGCCAAGCTTCGCCCGCATGTTCCGACCACGATCTACACCGCCTGCCCGACGATGTGGATGCTCGACGAGGAACGCTGTCGGCGCGTGGCGGTTCGCAAGGCGCGGCATGCCGTCTTCGCCGTCACCTATTATCGGCCGGCGCCGACGCAGGACCGCGCGGTCTTCGAGCTTCTGAAGCGTCACTACGAGAAGGTCTATTTCTGGCCGCAACAGAGCCGCGATCTGCCTTACGCGCGCGAGATCGGCCTCGAGGGTTTCATCCCGATCAAGCCGGACGTCGCCGAGTATGATCGCTTGCTCGATCACGAGGATGTCGATTTCGTCGGCGCCCGGCTGCATGGCGGCATTCGGGCGCTGCAGCGCGGGCGGCGCGCCTTGATCGTGCCGGTCGACAACCGGGCGACGGAAATCAGCAAGTCGACGGTCTTGCCGGTGGCGTCGCGCGACGAGCCCGAGGCGATCGAACGCTGGATCCTCGATCCGCAGCCGACGCGCATCGTCCTGCCATGGAGCGCGATCGCCCAGTGGAAGGCGCAGTTCGCACCGACCGCCCCTCAGCATTGGAGGGCCGAGCGGTAGATCCCGAGCAGACGATCGGCATGCACGCGCCATGTCGCGGCGTTCGTCCAGAAGGTGCGATAGGCGGCATCGCCGGCGGCCTGTAGCAGCACATCGTCGGTGATCAGCCGCAAGCAGCGGGCGAGATCGGCGGCATCGCCACTGCGGAAGCGCCAGCCGGTGACGCCCTCCTGAACGCGCTCGGCGGCGGCTGATATGTCGCTGACGATCGCCGGGATGCCGCGCGCCGCGGCTTCGGCGACGACCAGCCCATAGGTCTCGTACCACAGGCTGGGAAACACCAGGCAGCGCGCATTGGCGAGGTGCCGCCGCACTTCGTCGGGCGAGACCCAGCCGGTCACCGAGGCGCCCGGGATCGCCTCGATCTCGGCGCGCAAGGGACCGTCGCCGACGAAGATGGCGGGCAGGCCGAGTTGCCCGATCACCTTGGCGAGCAGCCGGACACCCTTCTCGTGGTCGAGCCGGCCGATGCAGACGACGCTGCGATTGTCGGTCAGCGGCACCGGCGGCTCGCGGACGACGTCGGTGACGTTCGGCAGGCGATGCAGGCGCGCCTGCGTCGGAAGATAGGGTTCGAGAATCGCCGCAGAGCGCTCGGAGAGCGAGATGTAGTGCTGGACGTTGCGCGGGAAGTTGCCGTAGTAGCGCTGCATCAGCCCGCGCGCCACCCGGAACAGCTTGTGCACGTAGTGGCGCTTGTCGCAGCTTGTCGCGATGCAGCCGAGCGACAGGGCGCGCCGCGGACACGGGACCTGCTTGGCGTAGTCGAAGAAGGCGCCGTTCGGGCAGGCGGCGAAGAAATCATGCAGGGTGCAGATGACTGGAAAGCCGAGCCGCCGCGCGATCCTCACCGGGCTGGTGGTCAGCGCCTTGGTATAGCCGTGCAGGTGGACGACCGTCCGCTCGCGCGGCAGGCTGTGCAGGATCTTGCGCACATGGCGGGCAGCCTTGGCGTTCCACAGCCCTTGCAGGGCGACGGCAGGGTGCCGGCGGATATCGAGAAGCCGGGCAGGGCGGCCCCACCGCGCCGAAGAAGATCACCTTGACGCCGGATCGCGCAAGGCTGACCGCCTCGTCGATCGCGACCTTGCTGGCGCCGCCTTGCACATAGCAGAAATCGTTGAGTACGACGACGGTGATGTCGGCGGCGGCAGATGCCGGTGACGACGAGGCGGCGAGCGCGGACTCGACGGTCCGCTCGCGCTCGACCGGCGGACGTGCCGAGCCGTGTCCCCTCACCAGTAGCGTCAGGTGCTTGCCGAAGGCGATGCCGGGCGCCTCGATCAAGCGCTCGACGATCGTGGCCAGCAGCATCGTCGTGGCCACGGTAGCGAGAAGGCCGATCCAGTCCGGGCGGTAGATGGCGAGCAGCAGCGACAGCTGGATGATCGGACCGTGCAGCAGATAGACGCCATAGGAAATATCCGTGCGCAGCCTGACGCGCGGCGCCTGCAGCGCGGCGACGATGACCAGCGCGCCGACGACGAGCGGGTAGATGACCGACGGGTGGCTATCGAGCAAGGCGGTGAACAACAGCGCGAGGATTATCGTCAAGCCCAAGCCGGCGGTCGCGCCGAGCGTCAGGCGATCGCGGAAGCGATAGGCCGCCATGCCGATGACGAAGAACTGCAGCTGGCCGGGCAGCTGCTTGGCCAGCTCGTAGGCGCCGGCGTGCCGCAGCGCCGCGAAATAGGCGGCGGACAACACGAAGATGGCGACCAGGATTCCGGTGCCGAAGCGGCGAACCATCATCCAGAGGAACGGCAGGATGAGATAGAAGCCGAATTCGATCTTGAGCGTCCACAGGCTGGGATTGAGGCCCGGATCGACGAGCCCCTTCAGCACGCCGTGCCCGACGTCGTATTGCAGGAAATTGGCAAAGGCGGCGTTGACGATGAAATAGCGGGTTAGCGACTGGAAATTGGCGAGGAACCCGGCCGGCTCGAGAAAACCGAGCGTCAGGGTTTGCGCGATGACCACCGCGATATAGAGAGGGTAGATGCGAAAAAATCGTCTGATGTAGAAGCGCTTCAAATCCGAATCGCGGTCGAAGCTGTTGGTCACCAGATAGCCGCTGACCACGAAGAAGCAATCGACGGCCGCCGCCGCGTAGCTGAACGGCCAGGGCGGCGATGCGACGCCGTTCAGCAGTTGGAAGTGACCGAGCACGACCATTAGGGCGAGCAGCAGGCGGAGCGCGGTGAAATTGTTGTCGGCGAAACGCCCTTCGGTCTTCATCCACTATCTCTTCGATGCCGCGGCGGCGGTATGACGCGATAGTCGACGGGAGCGGGCGGCAACGCGCTCGATGATCTTGGTTGCCGGTCGCCTGGAAGGCTCCGTGAAGGCATGCCGCAGCAGGTAGCTCCCGAGCCGTCGCAGCACATAGCCCACCATGGCCGGTTGCCGTGCCACGCGGGCAAAGGCACCGGCGAGATCGCCCTTCGTCAGGCATTCCTTGGCCTGATAGAAATACTCGAGCGACATCAGGCGGCTGTTGCGCTTGCGCAGGCGCGCCGCTTGCCGCCGGGTGAGGCGCTGATTGATGTCGTAGGCGATCCGGAAATCGTAACGCTGACGCGCGGTGTGCGACCACTGGCGCGATATCGCCCCGAATGGCTGCGTGTAGTAGTAATAGGGCGTGTCGGTGACGGCGGCCTTGCCGCCGGACAGGAAGAATTGCAGGAGATAGAAGAAATCCTGACCGTTCCGTGCCCGCTCCTCATAGGCTAGGCCGGTGCGGCGGATGAAGTCCATGCGCAGGAGCGGCTTGAGCATGCCGAGATTGAACGTCCTGTACGCGTTGGACCCGACCAGGAAATCGTCGAACGTCAATTCCCAGTCGGTCTTTCCTTCCGGCCAGGCGGTGCCGACGATCTTATCGGCGGTGGCATCGAAGAAGATCTGGTTGTCGGCGGCCATGTCGGCGTTCCGCGATTCGGCGAGAGCGACCAGCGCCGCGATCCGATCGGCGTGGTACCAATCGTCGGCGTCCAGCACGGCGAGCCACTGTCCGCGGGCGAGCGCGATGGCGCGGTTCATCCCGATCGGCTTGCCGCAGTTCAGCTTGTTTCTCATCGCCCGCAGACGCGGATCCTCGCGCAGCAGCGCATTGATGAGGTCCCGCGACGAATCGGTCGAAGCATCGTCGACGACGATCACCTCGATATTGCGCATCGTCTGATCCAATGCGCTGCGCAGCGCGCGGGGCAGCGTATCCCCGGCGTTATAGGTCGGAATGATGATCGTCGCGCGAATGGCTTCGCTCGACGAACATGGTGTGATCCAGAAATCCTTGTCGTCCTGCATCTCGATAGCTGACATGACGCCCCTCCCCTCTCAACCTTTCACCGATAGTGCCGCTCATGTGCCGCCGATTAGCGGGCGGCCGAGCAGTCGTAATGTGATCAACCGGCCGCGGGCGAGCAGCGGATAGAGCAGCCGCGCCACGCTGGGCCGACGGAACAAGGCTCGATTCAAGCGGTTGAACAACGTCGTGCCGCTGCCGAGGAGCGCGAGAATATTCATCGCGTCCGAACCGTGGTAGAAGCGGCCGTTGAACTTCACTGCCATCCCTTCGTTGAGGTCGAAATTTTGCCGGCGAATCTCGTCGACGATGGGATGGCGAGATCGGGCGTCGATCAAGTGGACGTGCTTCGCATGCTCCCGTATCCGATAAAGCAGGACAAAAGAGCTGCAAAACGGGCACTCGCCGTCATAGACGACCCAGATTTCGTTGGCACTGCCGTCATCGCGGGGCATGGATCACGTAATCCGTTCGTTTGCGGACCTCACCCAGACCAGGATGAGCGAGGGCGCCGCGATCTTCAGCTGGTCGGTATCGAGCCATGTCGGCAGCAGACGTTCGGCGGAACGTCGCCGCGTGAGCGCCACCACGATGAGCGCGCCGATCGCGACGAATTCGCCGACGTTGACGCATAAGAGGACATAAGCAGCGAGCGACAGCGCCAAAACGACAACCGGCGCCGTCGCTTTTCTGAATTGCAGCGCCTGCGTTCCCGGCAGCTGATTGGCGACATCTGCAAACATGACTCTGCCCGCTCGCCTATCGATGCCGTGATTTTGCTGTGATTGTCTTGCCGCCCTCCGATGGCTCGGCAGCTCTATGGCTCGTCTCTGCGTGCTTCATAGGAAGAGGCAAGGTGCGCTATCACCAGTCTATCGGACGTCGCGTCTGACCCCGGACGCAACACGGGCTAGACCATGCATATCGGTTAAAAATCTATTAAAATCTTCCCCCGACCGCATGTGACATCGCTGTGACCCAGTCGATCTCCCCCTGGTTTGGCGGTGAGATCACGGTTTTTCGCATTGCAAAAAGCGCCATGAAACGTTTCTAGTGCGGCGTCCGCGCACCGCTCGAGAGGCTGGTCGCGACGTGCGATTTCGTCGTCGAGGATTTCAGCTGACAGGTGCCGTCGATGAGTGATGCCTCAGGCCGATCAAACGTCGCGGTCGCGCGGGGGACTCTGACGGCGATACTGCTCGGATGGCGGAACCGGTTGCGGGATTTGCTGGCCCGCCGGCCATTTCTCAAGAACGTCTCGATCATGCTGACGGGATCGGCGGTCGGCCAGCTGGTGAGCGTTGTGCTCTCGCCGGTTCTAACGCGGCTCTATTCGCCGGAACAGTTTGGGATATTGAGCATCTATACGGCGATTCTGACGATCTTCGTCGTCATGGCGTCGTTACGCTATGAGCTCGCCTTGACCTTGGCCGCGTCGGAGGAGGAAGCCATCAATCTGGTGGCGGTGTGCGGTTGCGCCCTGATGACAACCACGATCGTGGTTGCCGTGGCGGCATTCGCTTTCCCCGAGGAACTCCTGAAGTCGTTGTGGCCCAACCCGTTCCATTTTTATCGCAACGCCGGCTATCGCAGTTTGCTTATACTCGGCTTCGTCTGCCTCGGCGGCTATTATATCGCCCTCTATTTCGCGACCAGGCAGGACGCCTTTCGGGCCATCGCGCGCACGCGGATATACCAGGGCGTGACCGGCCCGCTGTCGCAGATCGGCCTCGGCGCGATGGGTTTCGGCGCGCCGGGGCTGCTGATCGGCTCCATTCTCGGCCAGTCGGCCGGCACGTTGGGATTGTTCTACGGACAGATCGGCCGCCGCCGCGCGCTGTTGCGCACCGTCTCGTGGCGGAAAATGGCGAACCTGGCACGGCGCTACCGGCGCTTTCCGCTGGTCGCCAGCTGGGCAGCGCTGATCGACACCGCCGGCGGCAATCAGCTTCTTTATCTGCTGGTCTCGGTCGGATATTCGGCGCGCATCGCCGGTTTCATCTTCCTGGCGGAACGTGTCGTCGCGCGGCCCCTGTCGCTGATCGGCACGTCGATCCTGCAGGTCTTCGTCGGCGAAGCCGGCAAGACGGTATCGGGCGATCCGGCGAAGCTGCGGACGCGGTTTTATCAGGTGATCAGCCGCCAATTCTGCCTGGCATTCGGCTGGATCCTTTTCGCCAATCTCGCGGGAGCGCTGCTCTTTCCGACGGTCTTCGGGCCGGATTGGGGCGAGGCGGTCGTCTATCTGGAGGCGATGAGCCTGGCCTATCTTGCCCAGGCGATCGTCCTGCCGGTTTTCCACACGCTGCAGATATTGGAAAAGCAGACGATAGCTGCCGCCTGGCAGCTCGGTCGCCTGTCGCTCGTCGTGAGCACGTTTTCCCTCAGCACCACCTTTGATCTCAGCGCGCCAGCGACCATCTTTTGCTACAGTGTGGCGCAGGCTTTCAGCTGTACGATCCTACTCGCCCTTATGGCGAAATCGATACAGCGATTGCAACGGTGATGCGATCATGTGGAAGCATATCATACTGGGCTGCGCAGCGATCGTCGTGACGGCGTCGAGCGCCGATGCCTCACCCTTCTGCGTTCAAGTGACCGGCATCCCGCTGCAATGCCTCTATGTCGATCCCGCCTCCTGCCAGCGCGAGGCCACGCGCCAAGGCGGCATCTGTGCCAGCAACCCGGCTGAATTCACGACGCCCGTCGGCGGCTCGCAGTTCTGCGTGGTCGAATCGGGCAATGTGACGTCGTGCGCCTATGGCGACCGCGGAACCTGCACCAGCGAAGCCATCCGGCGGAAGGGCACCTGCATCGCCGCCACGCCGCCGAAACCCGGTCCCACGGCGGCGGCACCGTTGTCGGTGGATCCCTTCGCGGTCAATCGACCCTATTGAGACGTCCGTCCGCCCGGCAGGGCAGCACCGTCGGGCATGGCGGCGATGTTGGGAACGAACCGGCCAAAACCGCGCTCGGGGAAGCTGTTGACGTCGATGGTCTTGGTCCCGCCCGGACTCTCCTGAGCGAGAAAGACGCTGTAGCGGCTGCTCGGACGCAGCGATTCCTCGGCGAATGACGCGGCGAGCCAGGAATCGATGTTGTGCAAGGCGGGAACCGCGGTGCCCGGATTGTCGCGCACCATGTAGACGAGACCGCCGAAAATATCCGTGTGTGCCCGCTGGCGGTTCTCGACGATCGTGCAGATGCCTTCCGTCTTGAGGCCGAGGATCCACAGCGGACTGCCGACATTGAGAATCCGGACGCCGCCGCCCTCGGTGTCGAATTGCCGCGCCAGCACCGGTCGCGGGCCGGCGATCTGCATCCGGCCGCAGCACACATCTTCGAGGAAGACGCGGCCGCCTTCGGCCTTGCGGTCGAGCAGCGTGACGCCCGCCGATACCACGTCCTTGATCGTCACGTCGCGCGCGCCGGAGACCTCGATCGCCAGCTGCGCGCCCTGATCGGTATTGTCGAAGGCAAGGCGCTCGATCGAGAGCGGCTGTCCCGACGAGGCAATTCGCAACATGCCGCTGGTGCGCGCGAAGCTCGGCTGGCGCTTGGCGACGACCTTGATCGTCGAGTTCATGCCGACGATGCGCCGGACGGTCGGCGGCACGTCGATCGTGTCGCCGATCGCGTAACTGCCGTGCGGCAGATAGACGATCGCGGCACCGGAGGCGAAGGCGCGGCGCAGCCCGGCCGTCGAATCCTGCGCTCCGTCGGCAACGGCGCCGAAGCGCGCGGCGTTGCCCCATTGCTCGGGCGCGATCTGCGGCGCCGCGGGGCTGTCGGCGGCGTGGGGCAGCCAGGCCGGCGGCGCGGCTGGCCGCCATTGCGTCCGCCCCTCGAGCACGCCGTTGAGCGAGCCGTCGCCGCCCTTCAATTTCACATCGCGGATGACGGCAAGGCCGGCATTGTCGATCGCCGCCGCGAGCTCGCGCGCGCCGCCGGCCGGATCCAGCAGACCGTCCTCGATGGCAAGAAAGCCGCGATTTCCGGCATTGACGATGGCGGGAGCGGGGCCGCGTATCTCGATATCCCGGATCGCCAGGGCATTCTGGTCGTTGCGCAGCCCGACCTTGCGTTGATCGGCGAGCCGGATATGGTCGAGGGTCAGGCCGTATTCCGTCTGCGCCGTGGCGATGCCGGTCGCGAAGCCTTGAACGGTGAGATTCTGAATGAGGGCGGGGCCCGGCCATTTGCGCGTCATCGACAGGCCGATGGCGCCGCTATCCGTCGGCGCGCGCAGCGTGACGTTGCGAACGGCGCCGATGTTGTTGGCAAGATAGTCGATGCCGATCGCGCCAGGATTGCCGCTGCCGATCTCGATCGTCAGATCCTCGACGAAATTCATATAGGCGTCGTTGCCTTCGCCCAACCCTGGATAATCCTTGCCGCCGCTCGTCTCGGTGCCGTCCAAGTGCTTCGACGTGGTGAAGACGACCGCGCGCGGCTGTCCGACATCGCCATACCCCGCCGCATGGTCGACCAGCCGGATCACGGTATGCGCTTGCGATTGGCCGTGCAGCATCAGGCCGGACGCGAATTTGCCGTTCGCGTAGCGCTTCAGCAGCGGCGCGGAGACGGCATAGATCCCATCGGGCAGATAGATGGTGCGATCCTGCCAGAAACGACGGCCGGTATCGTCGCCGCTGGCGGCGATCGCCTTGAGCAGGGCGGCGGTATCATCGTCGCGCCCGTTGCCGCGCGCGCCATAGTCGCGGACATTGATCGCGCCGGCGTCGCTCGGCAGCCGCTCGGAATGCGCGGCTACGCTCAGCGCGGCGACCGCCACGGTCGCCATCAATAGCATTTTAGCCGCGCGGTGCATGCCTCGCGTAATGCGCCTCGTAGTCGTCGACCATCCGATCGACGGCGAAGCGCCGCGCCAGAGCCGGCAAGCGCGATTCCAGCGCGGGCAGCACGTTGGAATCGAGCGCCAGACGCGTCATGATGGCGGCGAGCGCCATGGAATCGCCAGGCGGAAACAGCAGCCCGGTCTGGTCCTTCTCGACGAATTCCGGAATGCCGCCGATCTCGCTGCCGACCACCCCGAGACCATAGGCGGCGGCCTCGACGATCACCACCGGCGCGTTCTCGTACCACAGCGACGGCAGCAGCAAATAGCCGGCACGCGACAAGGCCTGCAGTTTGGCCTCGCCATCGACATAGCCGAGATAGCTTATCCGATGATCGCGAGCAGCGGCGGCGCGAACCTCGCCCTCGAGCGGTCCCTCGCCGGCGATCACGATCTCGACGCCGAGATCCGTCGGCAGCCGCGCCACGGCGTCGAGCACGACGCGGACGCCTTTCTCGACGGTCAGGCGCGACAGCATCAAGAAGCGCAGGCGGCTGTCGCTGGGACGCAGCTGCCTGACCCGCTCGACGTCGTTGGGCTGCGGAATGCCGTTATGCACGACGTCGCGGTTGGCAACCCGCAAGCCGGCTTGCTCGTGCAGACCGAGGAGGAAGCGCGACGGGCTGACGAACAGATCGACATAACGCATCGTGCGCAGGTGCCAGTTGCGATAGATGCGGCAGGGCAGGCGCGGTTGCGAACAAACGCGCCAATCCGAGGTCAGCAGGAAGGCGCGCGGACAGAGCAGATGATAGTCATGCGCCGTGTGGATGACGCGCATGCCGGCGCGCCGCGCGCAGGCCCAGATGGAGGCCGACATCCCGTCGATCAGATGCGTGTGCAGGAGATCGGGTCGTGCCGTCTCCAGGATGGATCGCAGACGCAGCGCGGCCTGCCGATTCCAGGCATCGCGCGCATGCCACAGCCATTTCTTGATGCCGGGCTCGCGACTCCTGTCGAACGACCAATAGAAATTGGGCGGAAAGAAACGGATGACCTCCACCCCGTTGCGCGTCTCGGTCGGGTAGGGCTCCATCTGCGGCCCACAGGTCGACACGACGGTGACGCGATGGCCGCGTTTCACCAGCCCCTCGCAGAGATAGGAGACAATCAGCGATATTATTCGCCACCATGACATGCATCGGACGTACCCGCCGACGCCTAGAGGAACCGCGCGAGCCAACGAGGTATGTAGTTTCGTCGATTATTCAGCACCGCGCCGACGATCGGACGGCCCGACCGCGACAGGATCTGGCGCAGCCGGATGGCGGCCGACCGGCGCGTTCTCTCCGCTTCGAGGACAATGACGTTGCCGTCGACATGCTGAGCCAAGACGGCGCCGAGCGGATCGCTGTCGGCGGCCGGCGCGACCATGACGATCATGTCGAAAAACGTGCGCAGCTCGTCGAGATGCCCATCGATCTCGTCGGTCGCGGCGAGTGCACCGGTCTTGGTATGCCAGCCGCGCAGATCCGCCAGGTACATTTCCTGGCCGGTGACCTTCACCATGCTGTCTTCCGTCGTCATCGGTTGAACGGGCGAATCGGCGATGGCGAGCGCCCGCCGGCGCGAGCGCGTGCAGTTCAGGATCAGGATCTTCCGACCAAGCACGCTGGCGCATGCCCATGCCATGTCCAGCGCGATCTGTTCGCTGTCCGGACCCGAGGTCGCGCTGACGAATTGGACGACCAACCCGCTCTCGTCGGCGAGAGCGTATTTTATCTCCATATAGAGCTCGATCAGGTCGACGATCAGCAGATCGTCGGGCGCATTGTACTCCACCTCGCGAAATCCGTGCCCATGCCGCAGCAAGTCGCGCTCGGAATACTCCTCGAGGGCAAGGTTCGTTCTCTTCATTCAGCGCCTCCATGTGCGAGCAGTATCTGGGCCGTGCGGCGTGGGCGTCGTTCGAAGCTGGCGAGGACCGGCAAGTCGAGGATGAATGCCACCTGCTCGGCCGTCGTGAAGCGATCGTCGAGGGCCTCGCGCACCAAGGCGCCGCCGACCGCCAGGATCATCCCGGCGAACAGGCAGGCAAGCACGGTGATCAGCTTGCGCGGCCGCGCCGTCCGATAGGGCAATGTCGGCTTGCTGATCACCGTCGCCGGCGAGATGCGCTGCTGATTGAGGCTTTCCTTGACCCGTGCGTCTTCGTATTTGGTCGAAAGCGATCTGTAAGTGTCCTCGGCGATCTGATGCTCGCGCGTGAGATCATTGAAGGTGCCGCGATTCTGCTGCAGATCGCCGAGGCGACGATCGATGGCGGCGAGCTGACCGGTCAGCACTCGAACCGGCTCGGCGTTGCTTCGCGCGTCGGCGGCGGTGCGCAGAAGGTCGGTCTGCAGCGTCTGATAGACCGAATTCACATTGCTCGTCGAGCGGCCCTTGAGCGCCGTCTTCCGTGCGGTCACCTCGGCCTCGGCCGTGGCGATGCCGGCCTTCAACGACGACAGCGCCGGGCTGTTCTCATTGTAGGTCGCAAGCATCTGGCTCTTCTTCGAGTTGAGATCGGCGAGCCGGCTTTCAGCCTCGTCGAGCGAGCGATATTTCTCGCTGCTGGCCTGCTCCGGTATATTTTCCGGTATCTTGCGGATCTGCTGCTCGAGCTCCTGTTGGCGCTGCTGCGCCTGGTTCAGATTGGCTTCGGCGGTGCGCAGGCTGGTGTCGACATCGCCGCGCTGCTTCAGCAGGTCCTCGACCTCCTTATCATAGTCGGTGATGCGCCACTGCCCCTTGAACTTCTCGAGCACCGCTTGCGCCTTGGCGAGCCGGGTCCCGGCATCCTTCACTTCGGTGCTGAGGAAATCGCGCTGCGGATCCTGATAGACCGCCGTCTGATGCGCGACATAAAGATCGATCAGCTTCTGGACCAGCTTCGGCGCCAGCACCTTGTCGGGATGCAGCAGGGTGACGGAGATCACATTGTCCTGCGTGCCGACATCGACCGAGAGGTTGTTGAGAAACGTCTTGACCGCCTCGTCCATCGGTGTCCAGCGGGTCGGCGGATCGTCGACGATATCGGGATAGACGGTATCGAGACCGAACGACTCGATCGTCGTTTCCGCCAGATCGTGACTGCCCAATATCGCAGCGTGGGCCAGCACGGTTTCGCGCCGATCGGACGGCGTCATTTCGACCGTCGGGACCCGATCGACCGTCGGGATCGATCGGTCGCCGAATCGGACGATCAGCTGGGCGACCGATTCGTATTTCGGCTGGGCGATGAACAGATAGCTGATCCCGCCGAGCACGACGGCGAAGAAGATGCCGAACACCGCCCTCTTGTGCTTGAACAGAACCGTCAAGATTCCATACGGCATCAATTGTGCGTTCATCTCACTTCTCCGCCGGCAACACGTGTCGGTTCCATCGTCATGCCGATCAATTCCCGGTACCGGTACTGACCGCCGAATTGATGTTGTACGAGAAGCCCCAGCTGACGGGCATGAACTGCTGAACGAACTGGTTCCAGAAGGTCCAGACCTCGTAGATGCCGGTCCGCGGGACATAGACGACGTCATACTGCGCCAGCCGCGCGTCGCCCTGCGGATTGGTACCCCTGATGATATTCATGTAGTCTACGGAGAACGCCTCCGGCTTATCGTCTTGCCCGCGACGTATGACGAACACGTTGTTGCGCTGAGCGCTGAGCTTCACGCCGCCGGCGCGCGCGATGGCCTGGCTGACAGTCAGGTTCGGGCCGACAGTGACGAATTCGCCAGGATTGGTGACCTCGCCGGCGACGTAGATGCGGTTAGGCGCAAAGCTGTGCACGATGACCGAGATCCGCGGGTCCTTGAGCGTCGCCTTGTAGCGCTCGCGCAGATCGGCGGAGATCTCGGCCGGGGTGCGGTTGGCGGCAGGAACGTCCTCGGCCAGGGTCGTTGAGATCATCCCGTCGGGGCGGACGGCGACCTCCTCGTTGAGCTCGGGATTGAGGAAGAGCCTGACGTCGAGCATATCGCCGACCTGTGTCCGGTAGGACGGCAGGCTGGCGGGCGTCCCGGCCTGCGGCGTCGAGACGAGCGGAATGGGCGGCAACTGCTCCGAGGCTTGGGAGCAGGCGCCAAGCGCGATCGCCGCGACGATTAGGGCGGCGACGGCCCGCGCCATAGCCGCCCTGCATGACGGCAGGGGCGAGCGGATCGCGCCTGATGCCCGGGCGGGTGACGCGACGATCACGTCGCTCGCCGGTGCTGCAATCGAGCCTGCAAGCCGCGCTAGCGCAGGGGCCCGTCCGAAACCGGTCAAACGCTCCGAACTTGCTACGTGGTGTCGCTTCATGGTCGCACCTACGGTTCCCGATGAGAGTGGCGTGTTTGCCACCGAAAAATTCGCCAGCCAACGACAGCGCAAATCAGCCGATCGTCTCCGACGCCGATCTTCCAAACGGAAGGTGCATCGTCGATCCGGCCCGACGCCGAAGCGGCGCGTCTAGTAAGCTCCCCTCCCTTGAACAACCACGACGGCGGTCAGCAAGAGGATGTAACCATCTCTCCTGAACGACCAATTGCGTGCATAGTCCTGATCGAGGCGGACCCGTGCGCCATAGTCGATGTTGTTGCGGCCGCTGACCTGCCAAGCGCCGGTGATACCGGGCCGGCAGCGCGCATAATCATGAAAGGCCGAGCCGTAACGCGCGATCTCCTTGGCGACGATCGGACGCGGCCCGACGAGGCTCATCTCGCCCTTCAACACATTGAAGAGCTGCGGCAGCTCGTCGAAGCTGGTGACGCGCAATACCCGTCCGATGCGGGTGATCCGCGGATCGTTCTTGAGCTTGAAATCGCGATCCCATTCTTCCCGCGCCGCCGGATCGCTCGCCAGCACGCGCTTCAGCACCTCGTCGGCGTTCTGAACCATCGTCCGGAACTTCCAGCAGACGAAGGTTTCGCCGTTCGCGCCGATGCGGCGATGACCGAACAGCGCGGGGCCGCCATCGAGCTTGGCGAGCAGCGCGATGATGATCATGATCGGCGCGATGGCGAGCAGCAGCAGCGAGGCGACGAGGAAATCGAAGATGCGCTTGCTGGCGCGCTCGGCAGGCGACCGCGTCCGCGCGATGCGGTCCCGGCTGAGATAACTACGGTCGATGGCGGCGGCATGAAGCCGTTGCCAGTCATAGCTCCCGGAAGGTGTGATTCGCGCCGGTCTTCCGTAGTGACGAACAGTATCGGCAAAGATCGGCATCGCCATAGTGCTTCCTCACAGAGTAAAAAGATACTGCAGGAGACTAGTAAAGAAAAAGACCAAATATATAAAAGCTAAACCCCATTAAATAGAACGAATAGTCACATATCTCGCACCTGCGATCATGTAACAAGACACACAACACGTCGTGTGTTCTTTCTGTGTCCGGCAGGCCTACTGAAAATCGCGTCTGCTTCGGAATGAGGGGGCGATGCTGTCGCTACACGGCTAGCGTGTGCCCGCCCATGCGGGGCGCTCACGAGACCGGTGCCGGCGTATGTGCGGCGATCGGGTCGGTGAGCCGCTCGCTATCGCCAGGGCGTGTCGAGACTTGCATTATGATAGTAAGTGCTATATGACTATCATCATAAAAGCTACGAAAGGCGTCGCCCCATGCAGCGCAAGACCCTCGGCAATATGCAGTGCCCCATCGCCCGCAGCCTCGAGCGCGTCGGCGAATGGTGGAGCATCCTGATCCTGCGCGACGCCTTCCACGGGCTGAGCCGCTTCGATCAGTTCCAGAAGAGCCTGGAAATCGCGCCTAACATGTTGACGCGACGGCTCAATGCCCTGGTCGAATCCGGGCTGCTCGAGCGGCGCCGCTACAGCGATCGGCCGCCGCGTTACGAATATGTGCTGACCGAGCGCGGCCGCGATTTCCGGCCGGTACTGTGGGCCCTGCTCGCCTGGGGCAACCGGCACTTCGCCCCCGAAGGGGCGAGCGTCGTCATCGTCGATCGCGAGACGGGTGCCGCGGCCGATCCGGTGCTCGTCGACCGGGCGAGCGGCCGATTGCTTAGCGAGCCGGCCTTCAGCGCGGCCGCCGGACCGGCCGCCGACGAGCGCACGCGGCGGCGTCATGAACGCCATGAATTTGCCGCGGGAGAGCGAAAATGAGCAGCGTCGTCGTCGAGCGCGAGACGATCGCGGTCTCGCCGCGGCTCCGCCCGAGAGTGACGCGCAAGAGCCTGGCCTTCTCCTGCCTGGGACTCGCCGTCGGATTGGCCGCCGCATGGTTTGGTCATGATTGGTGGACGGTCGGGCGCTTCATCGAAAGTACCGACGATGCCTATGTCGGCGGCGACATTACGGTGATCGCGCCGAAGGTCGCCGGCTTCATCGTCGAGATCGCCGTCGCCGACAACCAGCCGGTCCGAGCCGGAGACCTCCTGGTCAAGCTCGACGATCGCGACTACCGCGCGGCGCTCGCCAAGGCGGAAGGGGCGGTGGCGGCGGCGCAGGCGACGCTCGCCAATCTCGCCGCGACCCGCCGCCTGCAGGAGGCGACGATCGCGCAGGTCCGCGCCGAGGTGGCCGCGGCGGACGCCGAGGTGACGCGTGCCCGCTTCGACGTCGTCCGCTATCGCCAGCTGGCCGCCGACCAGTTCGCTTCTACCCAGCGTTTTCAACAGGCCGATGCCGATCACAAGAAGGGCATTGCCGCCGCCGACCGCACGCGCGCCGCCGTCGAGGCGTCGCAGCGCCAGCTCGACGTGATCGATACCCAGAGGCAACAGGCCGAGGCGGCGTTGGCGCAGGCTGCCGCCGAGCGCGATCTCGCCCAGCTCAATCTCGGCTATACCGAGCTACGTGCGCCGATCGACGGCACCGTCGGCAACCGCGGCGGGCGCACCGGCGCCTTCGCCGCAATCGGGGCGCAACTGATGTCCATCGTTCCGGCGAGCGGCCTGTGGGTCGATGCCAATTTCAAGGAAAGCCAACTCGCCAGCATGCAGCCGGGCCTGCCGGCGACGATCGCGGCGGACGTGCTGCCCGGCCAGACATTCCACGGTCATGTCGCCAGCCTGGCGCCGGCGACCGGCGCCCAATTCAGCGTGCTGCCGCCCGAGAACGCCACCGGCAATTTCACCAAGATCGTGCAGCGTGTTCCCGTGCGCATCCTGCTCGATGGCGACGCTGCGGTGCTGGGAAGCCTGCGTCCCGGCCTGTCCGTCACGGCCGGCGTCGACGAGCGGCCGGCCGCGACAGCGTCGCGATGAGCGCACTGGCGGCGATGCGCGGTGGTCATCCCGCCGCCCGCTCGCCGCTCGCGCGCCCGGGCGAGCTCTCGCCCTTGGCCAAAATCTTCGCCTTTGCCGTGATGTGCGTCGGCTTCTTCATCGCCTTGCTCGACATCCAGATCGTTTCCGCCTCGCTGAAGGATATTGGCGGCGGCTTGTCGGCCGGGGCCGATGAAACGACCTGGGTGCAGACCAGCTATCTGATCGCCGAGATCATCGTCATTCCGCTCTCCGGCTGGCTGTCGCGCGTCATGTCGACGCGCTGGCTGTTCTGCGTCTCCGCCGCGGGGTTCACGGCGACCAGCCTGCTCTGCGGCTGGGCCTGGGACATCGAGAGCATGATCGTCTTCCGGGCGCTGCAAGGCTTCCTCGGCGGCTCCATGATCCCGACCGTCTTTACCGCCGCCTTCGCCTTCTTCCCAGGCCGCAAGATCGTCCTCGCCGCCGCGACAGTGGGTGCCTTGTCCTCCCTCGCGCCGACCCTCGGACCGACGATCGGCGGCTGGATCACCGACAACTATTCCTGGCATTGGCTGTTCTTCGTCAACCTGATCCCGGGTGTCTTCGTCGCGGTGGTCGTGCCACTGCTCGTGCGCATCGACAGGCCGAACCTGGCGCTGCTGCGCGGCGCCGACTATCCCGGCATGATGCTGATGGCGATCTGTCTCGGCTGCCTCGAATACACGCTCGAGGAAGGGCCGCGCTGGGATTGGTTCGGCGACGACACTATCCGCGCGACGGCCTGGATCGCCGCGATCAGCGGAGTGGCCTTCGTCTGGCGCAGCCTCGCCTACGCACAGCCGGTCGTAGATCTACGCGCCCTCAAGAGCCGCAACTTCTCGCTCGGCTGCTTCTTCTCCTTCGTGACCGGCATCGGCATCTTCGCGACGATCTACCTGACGCCGCTCTTTCTCGGCCGGGTGCGCGGCTTCAGCGCGCTGCAGATCGGTCTCGCCGTTTTCTCCACCGGCATCTTCCAGGTCTGCGCCATTCCGATCTACACCTTCTGCGCGCGGCGGATCGATCTGCGCTGGCTGATGATGTTCGGGCTTGCCTGCTTCGCGCTCAGCATGTGGAACTTCGCGCCGATCACCCATGATTGGGGCTGGCGGGAGTTGCTATTGCCGCAAGCCTTGCGCGGCTTCGCGCAGCAATTCGCGGTGGCGCCGACGGTGACGCTGACCCTGGGCGGCTTGGCGCCGGAACGGCTGAAGCTCGCCTCCGGGCTGTTCAACCTGATGCGCACATTGGGCGGCGCCATCGGCATCGCCGGCTGCGGGACGATCCTCAACGACCGCGCGAACCTGCATTTTCTTCGCCTGGCGGAACATCTGAACACGGCCAACCCGGCGGTCGTCGATCTGCTGCGGCGGACCGGCGAGAGCGCGGTGGCGAAGGGCGGCGGCGACCCGCTGCATGGGCACGCCGCGGCGCTCCAGCTGCTCTGGTCGCTGACCTGGCGGGAAGCGCAAACCCAGACCTTCGCCGATGCCTTTCTAGCGATCATGGTGTGCTTCGTCATCGCCACACTCATGGTGCCGCTGATGCGCAAGGTAACCTCACCGAAGGGGCCGGCCACGGATTCGCATTGAGCGGCGGGCACGGCGCCGCCCGCCCGCTCGCCGCCTATGGCTCCGCCTCCGGCTCATAGGCCGGGTCGGTCATCAGAATATCGTACACCGCGACGGCAGCGGGACTCAGCTGATGTCCCGTCTTGCCGAGCAGCTCGGCATCGCCCATCGCGAATTTGACCGCTTCCTCGATTTCGACATAGGTCGCGCCCGTGCCGAGGATCGCGGTGATCACGATGTCGTCGAGGTCGCCGACAAGGCGAACCACGTCGATACGGCTGGCCGGGGGCGGTCCGACAGATTGTGTGGGCATCATCTCCTCGCTGACTTTTGCGCGCCGCCTCATCGGAGCACCATGTGGTGCTCGCCGGCGAATTTCACCACGGTCACGAAAGGCGATCCGGCAACTTGACCGCCGATCGAGGCGAAGCCCATGCTCGCGAACGAACGAAGGCGCGCGGGACGAAGCGCAGCGATTTCAGAGGCCGCTCTTTATGGACGAGGACATCCTGCTGAAATTGGAGCAGCGTCTCGGGCGCCTGCACGCCAGACAGAGATTAGGGATCGAGAGCGAGCACGAGGCGCAAATCTTCGGCCAAGGCATCAACTTCTTTCACATCGAGAACTGGTATTCGGTCCATTCGTTGATTCGAAACGCGCTGAGGCTGACCGGCCTCTACGGACGTGGGCGGCGGAATGCGGAACGCATTATCGTCAAGCACAACGACATCGATTTCGAGGCGTTGCCGCCGCTTTTCAATGGCTTCACGATACTCCACCTCAGCGACCTGCATGTCGACATGAACGAGGGCGCCATGCGGCGCCTCGGCGAGCTGGTCGACGAGCTGGAATATGATCTCTGCGTTCTGACCGGCGACTATCGCGGCAAGACGTTCGGATCGTTCGCCGCGACGGTGGACGGCATCGCACGCGTGCGGGCGCATCTGAAGGAGCCGATCTACGGCGTGCTCGGCAATCACGACAGTATCCAGATGATTCCCGCCCTGGAAGCGATGGGGATACGAATGCTGCTCAACGAGTGCGCGACGATCATGCGCGGCGAGCAGCGGATCTATCTGGCGGGAGTCGACGACGCGCATTATTTCAGGGTCGACAACATCGAAAAAGCAGGATCGCCGATACCGGACGGCGAATTCTCCATCCTCCTGTCCCATACGCCGGAAATCTATCGCCAAGCGGCCCATGCCGATTTCAATCTGCTGCTGAGCGGGCATACGCATGGCGGGCAGATTTGCCTGCCGAGATCCATTCCGATCACCCTCGATTCGGTGCTGCCGCGACGCATGGGGGCAGGCGCTTGGCGGTACCACAAGATGCGCGGCTACACCTCCGTGGGCGCCGGATCGAGCATCATTGCAGTGCGTCTCAATTGTCCGCCGGAAATCACCCTGCATCACCTGCGCCGCGGGTGACCTAGTAGGGCTCGTCGCGCAGATCGGCCATGTAGAGAAGTCGGGAGAGAACGAGCTCGCCGACAAAAAACAATGCGACGCCGAGCGCCATGTCGGCAGCCGTCAACGCAAGCGCTTCACGACACGCCAGCAGCGGCAACAGCGATTCCGGCACTTGATCTAGTCCGAGCGCCCGGCTGCTCGACGCCAAGGCGAGGCGGCGTTTCGAGAAGCTGGAACAGAGATCGCCTGCCATGGCGGCCGCGGCCGCGAGGGCGCCGATCTTTGGCGCCACGCCAAGCAACGGCGCGATCGCCGTCGTGACCAGTATCGAGAGCACGACCCCGCGGATGGTCTTAGACGACCCAAGCAGCGGGCGCCGATCGATGAACCGAAGGCCGGCATCCAGCGGACGGGCAAAATGACTGCTGAAAACCTTCTTGGCGACGACCGGCGTGCCGTTTGCTGCCGCCACCAGCACCATTGCCTGCATGAGCGTCAGAAGATGCATCCGCGCAGCCCATCGCACCGGCGTTGACGATCACCCGGCCGAGAACGGCGGTCGGGCAATCAAGGTCGCAGCTCCAACGCCGGCCCTGCAACCATTCTCGTTCGATTGGCGGCCTAAGTGCTGTGCAAGGGAGTCTGCCCAAAGAAATGGCGGCGTGCCCGTAAAAGCGCCATCCGGTTGCTTGCCGTGGGGCGTGCGCGGGACCTATCGTGGCATGGATATTGCGACGGAATCGGTTCATTTGGCGGAGGGGAGCGGCCTATGAACGCGATCAGGAAACACCTCGGCGCAGCCGCGTTGTCGCTGACGCTGCTGACGGCGAGCGGCGCCGCGAACGCTGCCGAAAAGATCGTCTTCGTCACCGACTGGAAGGCCGAAGCCGAGCATGGCGGCTTCTATCAGGCCGTGGCGCGCGGTCTCTACGCGAAGCGCGGGCTCGACGTCCAGCTTCGCCAGGGCGGTCCCGGCATCGACAACATCCAGCTCATCGCCTCGGGCGCCGCCGACATAGTGCTCGCGTCGAACGATTTCGGCATGCTCAACCTGGTTCGCGAGAAGACCGGCGTCGTCGCCGTGATGTCGTCATTCCAGAAGGATCCGCAGATCATCATGACGCATCCCGACCCGGCGATTAAGGGTCTCGCGGATCTCAAGGGCCGGCCGATCATGCTGGGATCCGGCTCGATCGGCACCTTCTGGGTCTGGCTCAAGGCGAAATACGGCTATGACGACAGCCAGATCCGCAAATACACCTTCAACATGGCGCCGTTCATCGTCGACAAGATGGCGGTGCAGCAAGGCTACGTCACCTCCGAGCCCTTCGCGGTGAAGAAGGAATCGGGCATCGAGCCCAAGGTCTTTCTCCTCGCCGATAGCGGCTGGGCCTCCTATTCGGCGCTCGTCGCGGTCGGGCCGAAATGGCTGAGCGAGAAGCACCAGGCGGTGCAGGATTTCGTCGATGCCTCGATCGAGGGCTGGTACGATTATTTGTACGGCGACCCGTCGCCGGCCAATGCCCTTATCAAGAAGGACAATCCCGAGATGACCGACGATCTTCTCGCCTATGGGATCGCCACCATGCGGCAGTATGGCGTCGTCGATAGCGGTGACTCGCTCAAGCTCGGAATCGGCGCCATGACCGATGCGCGCTGGAAGGATTTCTTCGAGGTCATGGCGGCACAGGACATCTACCCCAAGGACCTCGATTACAAAAAGGCTTATACGCTGGAGTTCATCAACAAGGGCCACGGACAGGAGATGCGGCCGAAGCAATGAACGCGCCGCGGCCGATCGGTCCTGCCGCCCCGGCGCAACCCGCCGACATCGTCCGCCTGCACGGCATCCATAAGGTCTACGACAACGGCACGCGCGCCCTCGCCGAGGTCGATCTCACGATCGGCGAGGCGCAGTTCGTCAGCCTGCTCGGCCCGTCCGGTTGTGGCAAATCGACGGCGCTTCGTCTCATCGCCGGGCTCGGCACGCCGACCGCCGGAACGATCGACTGGCCGCTGGCGACGCACGATGCGCACGGCGAGCCCCGGCGCGAGATCGGCTTCGTCTTCCAAGAGCCGACGCTGATGCCGTGGCGCAGCGTCTTCGACAACGTCTATCTGCCGCTCAAGGTGGCGCGAGTGACGCGTCGGGCGGCGCGCGAGCGGGTTGCCGCCGCGCTCGCCATGGTCGGGCTCGAGAGCTTCGCCGACGCCTATCCGCGCGAGCTCTCCGGCGGCATGAAGATGCGAGTGTCGATCGCCCGCGCCATCGTCACGCAGCCGCGCGTCTTGCTGATGGACGAACCCTTCGCCGCGCTCGACGAGATCACCCGCTTCAAGCTCAACAACGATCTCCTGGCTTTGTGGCACAGCGGCAGCTGGACGATCGTTTTCGTCACCCACAGCGTCTATGAATCGGTTTATCTTTCCAATCGCATCGTCGTCATGGGACGACGTCCCGGCCGGGTCATCGCCGAGCTGGCGATCGATGCGCCCTACCCGCGTGACGAGGAATTCCGTACCTCGACCGCCTATAATCAGCATTGCCGCGAGGTGTCGCGATGGCTGCGTCGCGCGATGGACACATAGAGGCGGCAAAGCCCATAACGCCGCGCTTCGACCACCGTCGCGTCGTCATTCCGCTCGTGCTCGGCATCCTGGTCATCGCCGGCTGGGAGGTCATCGTGCGAACGCTTGCGATACCGCGCTTCGTGCTGCCGCCGCCCTCTATGATCGCGCAAGCGCTGGCGACGGATTTCCCGTCGCTTGTCATGTCGCTGATGTCGACCCTGAAGGTAACGCTGGTCGCCTTCGTGCTGGCCCTTGTCGTCGGTGTCGGCCTCGCCATTCTCTTCGTCCAATCGCCGCTCGTCGAAACCGCGCTCTTTCCCTATGCCGTCATGCTGCAGGTGACACCGATCGTTTCGATCGCTCCGCTCATCGTCATCTGGGTCGGCTTCGACAATGTCGACCGCGCCGTTCTCATTCTTGCCGGCATCGTCGCGCTCTTCCCGATTCTCTCGAACACGACGCTCGGCCTAAAATCGGCGGATCACAATCTCCACGACCTCATGGATCTCTACGGCGCCAGCCGCTGGCAACGCCTCGTCGAGCTGCAGCTTCCCGCCGCGACGCCCTATCTCCTCGGTGGCATGAAGATCTCGGGCGGGCTTGCCCTCATCGGCGCCGTCGTCGCCGAGTTCGTCGCCGGCTCGGGCACCGCGACGGGCCTCGCCTGGCGCATTGTCGAGAGCGCCAACCGGCTCAACATCCCACGCCTCTTCGCCGCCCTCATCCTGCTATCGGCGACCGGCATCGTCATCTTCCTCGCGCTGACCGCGCTCGAGCGCGCATTGCTGCAGCGCTGGCATGAGAGCGCGCTGAAGCGCGGCCGCTGAGCATGACGCCGCTGCCGCCACGCCCCTTGGGCGCTGCCTATTGGCTGCGCCGCGCGCGACTGCCGCTGACCTTCCTCGCGCGCCCGGAGAGGCTGGCGGCCGGCGCCGATAGCGAGGGATCGGCACTTGTCGACCTGAAGATCGCCGATGGGCGGATCGCCGCGATCGTCCCGGCGGGCGCGCAAGCGGGCGCGACGCCGGAATTCGACCTCGACGGCGGCATGATCTGGCCGTCCCCGGTCGAGCTGCACACGCATCTCGACAAGGGCCATATCTGGGCGCGCGCCGAGAACCCCGACGGCACCTTCGCGGCGGCGCTCGCGACCGTCGCCGCCGACCGCGGAACTCGTTGGACCGCGGCTGATGTCCGGGCCCGGATGTCGTTCTCGCTCGCCGCGGCCTATGCGCACGGCACGCGCGCGATCCGCACGCATCTCGATTCGCTGGCACCGCAAGGCGGCATCACCTGGCCGGTCTTCGCCGCGCTGCGCGAGGAATGGGCGTCGCGCATCACGCTGCAAGGCGTGTCGCTGGTGCCGATCGACTTCTTCCGCGACGCCGCGGCCGGCGAGGCGCTGGCGCGGCTGGTGGCCGCTCATCGCGGCATTCTCGGCGCCGTCACCTACATGACTCCCGATCTCGGCGAATTGCTCCAAGGCGTCTTCGCTCTCGCCGAGCGGCATGGGCTCGATCTCGATTTCCATGTCGACGAGACCGGCGACCCGGCCGCCTGCTCGCTGCGCCACATCGCCGAAACGGCGCTGGCCCGGCGGTTTGCCGGCCGCATCGTCTGCGGCCATTGTTGCAGCCTCGCGCGCCAGGAGCCGAGCGACATCGACCGCAGCCTGGACCTCGTCGCCGCCGCGCGCATCGCCGTCGTCAGCCTGCCGATGTGCAATCTCTATTTGCAGGATCGCGCCGCGAACCGGACGCCGCGTTGGCGCGGTGTCACGCTGCTGCACGAGATAGTGGCGCGCGGCATCGCCGTGGCGATCTCGTCCGACAACGTCCGGGATCCCTTTTACGGCTACGGCGACCTCGACGCCGTCGAGGTCTTCACCATGGCTTCCCGCATCGCGCATCTCGACCGGCCGGTCGGTGCCTGGCCGCGCACCGTGACCACGGCTCCGGCGGCCATCATGGGGCTTGCCGATGCGGCCGGGCTCGCGATCGGCGGGGCGGCCGACCTCATCCTCTTCCGCGCGCGATTCTGGCACGAGCTGCTGTCCCGCCCGCAGAGCGATCGCGTCGTGCTGCGCGGCGGCGCCGCCATCGATGCGACGCCGCCGGATTATCGCGAGCTGGATCACTTGCTTTATCAGTAGAGACCGGCTGTCCCGGTTTCTTACGATGACGGCGCGAGGATCGGCAGGGCGATCGCCGATGGCGCGGCGGTTCCGGAAAGCACGGCGATCGTCACCGGCCGCTGCTCCAGCAAGTTGGCCTCGGTCGGCAGGGTGCCGGTTCCGGGATTGACCGGATAGGCCGGGAAGGAAGCGCCAGCGATGCTGAGGCGCAGCGCGAAGCCGGCCGGCACCGTGGCGCAAGTTGCTCGCATGTCGAGGCGCAGCGGCCGTGCCGCCGCTGCGGCGACGGAGGCATAGCCTTGCGTCAGGTTGAGCACGACGCCGTCCGGCCGGACCATCGACAGCACCGCCTCGACATCGAACGAGGCGGCGTCGCTTTCGATATGAAGCTCGAGCTCGACCGGCCCGGCGAGAGGAAGCGGAGCGGCGAGCGGCGCGCTCGTGTAGGTGGCGACATCGGCGCGCGCGTCGACCGCGGCGCGGTCGCGCATGCCGGCGAGCGGCGCCGCATGGCCGCCGAGCGATGGTGCCGGCCGCCACGGATCGTGGACGATCCTGTCGATGGCGCTGCCTTCTGGTCCTGGCGCGAGCCGGCCGGCGGATGGATCGGTCGTCGCCAGACCATCGCTTGCCAGGAACCAGCGTTCGGGGCCACTCGCGGGGAAGGCTGCGAATGCCTGCCAGTGGTGGGTGGCAAGATCGAAGAGCCGCACCGGCGCGCCGCCGCTGTCGTCGCTTCCCTTGAGATGATGATCGAAGAAGGCGATCTGCGCGCGATCGACCGGGCTTGCCGCCTCGCCGCCGAGATCGAACGCGCCGACCACGCGCCCCCAGGGAACATGCGTCCAGGGTCCGACGATGAGCCGGTGATCGGCTGCGCCGCCGCGCAAGGCGCCATAGCCGCCGAGCGTGCCGGCGAGCATGCCGTCGAACCAGCCGCCGACATGCAGCATCGGTACGGTTCCGGATGCGGGGCGGCCGGCCAGGGAAGCGGCGGGAGCGATGCGGTCCCAGTAGGGCGCCGGCGGTTTATGGTCGATCCAGTCGCGGTAATGCGTCTCCGGCCGCGCCGGCACGGGACCGGCGAGCGGCAGCGCGCCGGACGCGGCTTTCAAGGCGGCGTAGCTCGCTCCGTCCCCCGCCCGCCGTGCCTGCAGCGCCGCCATCTGCAGCGCCCAGCCAACATTGGCGGCAAGGCAGAAGGCGCCGTTCTCCCACGCCCAATCGGTGCCCATCGTCCAGCCGATCATTGCCGGCGCCAGCGCCTTGACCGGCGCGCCGGCGGCGAGGGCCAGGAGCTGGTTCGTGCCCTGATAGGAGAACCCGTACATGCCGACCGCGCCGGACGATCCCGGCAAGCCGGCGGCCCACTCGACGGCCTCGCGGCCATCCGCCGCATCGTCCTCGAGCAAACGGAACGCGCCGCCGGACTCGCCCGCGCCGCGGACGTCCTGGATGACGACGATATAGCCCTGGGCGGCGTACCAGGCAGGGTGGGCATAGACCAGCGTCGAGGCGATACGTCGACCATAGGGCTGGCGCATCAGGAGTACGGGAAAGCGCCCTGCTGCCGCCGGCCGCCAGATATCGGCGACGAGCTCGGTCCCGTCGGAGAGCGTCATCCGAGCGGTCTCGACGTCGCGGATCGGGAGGGATGCCGGTGGCCGGGTAGGGTTCATCGCGCCCTAGACGTGACCCGCCAGCACTGCCAGATCCTCCGCATCGAGCGCGACCGGCGTGCCGTTGCGGATGAGCTCGGCAAAGCCTTCGTTCGGGGTCATGAGGCAGAGTGCGTAGAGCTTGCCGGACCCGGTATTCTCGATGACGTGCTCGGTGCCCGGACGCAGCAGGATCGCATCGCCCGCCTTGAGCGGCGTCGCGCGGCCGTCGCAGAGGGCGCGGCCCTCGCCCTTGAGGATGAAGAACATCTCATGCGCGACATCGTGGGTGTTCGGCGGCGTCCGTCCGCCGACCGTATAGATCTCGACGATGCAGGTGAAATCGACGCCGTCGCCGAGCGGATCGAAGACGCAAGCCATGTAGTTGGTGTCGCCCGGGCTGATGCGAAACGCGCGATAATCGCCGGGGCGCTTGACGACGGCCGGCATCTCAGCCCGTCAATCCCTGCAGCAGAGCGGGCGATTGCGCGACGAAGCCAAAGCATTGCTTGACGTTGTAGAGCGTCGCCAAGGTGCAATATTCGGGCGATGTCGTCGCCGCGCAATCCGCCAGCAGCACGCAATCATAGCCGAGGAAGTTCGCATCCTGCAGCGTGCACAGCACGCATTGGTCGAGATTGACCCCGGCGAAGAGCAGCGTCGTCACGCCGAGATTGCGCAGGATGCTGTCGAGCGGCGTGTCCCAGAAACCGGACATGCGATATTTCGCGACCGCGGCATCCTCGGGTGCGATGACGAGCTCGTCGACCACTGCGGCGGCCCAACTCCCCGCCTCGAGCACCGGCGCGCCGCTCTTCGGCAGCGGGTCGCCGAGGCCGATCCCCTCGCCGGTCGGCTTGTAGACGTGCAGCAGCGACGGCGACAGGTTGAGGCGGTCCGGCCGGTTGCCCCAATTGATCCAGAGGACGGGTACCCCAGCGCGGCGCAGCGCCGGGACGAGGCGGGCGAGAGGTGCGATCGGCCGCCGTGCCGGCGCGACGTCGACGCCGAGCGAGGCAAGCCAGCCCTCTGGGTGGCAGAAATCGTTCTGCATGTCGATGACGAGGAGGGCAGTGCGGCCGAGATCGAGCGTCAGATTCTGCGGCTCGGCCGGGAAGGCGAGCGGGCGCGGGCTCGCCGAAGGACGCACGAGATCCACCGCCGCGGCCGAGACGCGCCATTGGTTGCGCGGCGCGCTGCCGAGCGGGATCATGGCGCCACCGCCGCCGCGAATTGCGGCTGGTAGGTCCGCATCTTGCCGGGATTGAGCAGCCCGTGCGGATCCATCTTGCGCTTGAATTCGGGCTGGCCGGCGCCGACCCGCTTATGCCCCGCCCCGTCCTCGAGGGTGTAGACATGCGGATTGGCGATCAGGATGCCGCGCTCTTCGTGATGGCGGATGATCTCGTAGAGCCGTGCTTCGGTGGTGAAGCGGACGATCTGCAGGGCGCTGCAGGTCACCGCGCCGGCGGCCCTGATATATTCGAGATGAAGCTGCACCTCGTCGCCGAACGTCGCCTGCATCTCCTCGACGAGCGCGAGGTCGCGACCGGCCGGGAAGAGGCTCTGAAGATAGGTGATCGTCTTGTCCTTCTTCAGCACCTGCAGCGTCGTATGGTTCCAGGTGTATTCATAGACCGGCGTCAGATCGGCCGCCGCCTCGGACTCTTCCATCGGGCGGCGCAGGATCTCGCTGCCGCCGTGCTCGCGCAGCAAATGGTCCCAGGGGACCAGCGCATGCGCGGCGACGAGCGCGATCAGGACATGCTTGCCAGCCGGCACGTCGAGCCCGCGGAAGAACTGCGGAATCGGGTCGGCGCTGACCGAGGCCAGCTTCTTGGCGATGCCGTCCGACAGCGCCAGCGCCCGGCCGCAGCGCGCCGCCGCGATGAAGCTGTCGAAGGCGCCCACCACCTCGATCCACGGCAGTCGCGGCGCCAGCGGGATGGCGAGCCGGGTGATGATCCCGGTCGTGCCATAGGCGTGGTTGACGCCGTGGATCTCGTCGCCGCGGAGCTCGACGATTCGCGGCTCCTCCTCGCAGCTGACGACGCGTGCGCCGACGATGTTGCCGCGCTCGCGCAGGCCGCCATAGGTGATCGAGCCGATGCCGCCGCTGCCGCCCGCGACAAAGCCGCCGATCGTGGCGCTCCGCTTGGTCGACGGATACATGCGCAGCTCCCAGCCTTGCGGCGCGACCTGGCGCTCGATGTCGATGAGCTTGGCCCCAGCCTCGATCGTCAGGAGCCCGTCCTCGAGCGCAACGATGCGCTCCATCCCGGCCATGTCGAGGACGATGCCGCCGTGCAGCGGCACCGCCTGGCCGTAATTTCCGGTTCCCGCGCCGCGCGCGGTCAGCGGCACCTTGTGGCGGGCGCAGAGCGCCGCCGCCTGAATGACCTCCGCCTCGGTGCGCGGACAGACGATGAGGTCGGCGGATTTCTGGTTGAGCGCCTGTTTCAGCAGCGGCGAGTACCAGAAGAAATCGCGGCTCTTCTGCCGCACCAGCGCCCGGTCTGTGATGATCGGAATATCGCCGATCGCCGCGATGAAGCTGTCCGACACCACGACGCGCCCTCCTTTGTCCGCGGAATTTCGCAGGTTCTCGGTGCTCCAGCAAGAACCGGGCCACCGGCCCGCATCGTGGCTGGAGCCTAGCATATCGCCGCTGCCAACGCTCCCGCGCCACCCGATAGCCGCCCGGGCCTTGCGGTCGGCACGAGGAATGCGCGATCTTCGTTGTCCCGTTCCCTTGCCGCGGACCAAGCCATGGCTCGATTCTGGCGCGACCTCGTCACCACGGATTTCTCGGCCGCGCTCGATGTCGAGCGTGTCGTCGCTATTCTGCCGGTCGCCGCGATCGAGCAGCACGGGCCGCATCTGCCGCTCGGCGTCGACGCGATCATTAATGAGGGCATCGTGCGCGCGGCGATGCCGCTGATGCCCGACAGCGTCCTCGTGCTGCCGACGATGGAGATCGGCAAGTCAAACGAGCATCAGGCCTTTCCCGGGACTCTGACGTTGAGCGCCGAGACCCTGATCCGGCTGTGGACCGAGATCGGTGAAAGCGTCCACCGTGCCGGGCTGCGCAAACTCGTCCTGGTGAACAGCCACGGCGGCCAGCCGCAGATCATGGAGATCGTCGCGCGCGACCTCCGCGTCCGGCACGCGATGCTCGTGGTGAGCTGCAATCTTTCGGCGCTCGGACGGATTCCTGGGCTCTTCCCGCCGCAGGAAGCCGAGCACGGCATCCATGGCGGCTCGTCGGAGACCTCGCAGATCCTTCACCTGCGGCCCGACCTCGTGCGCGCCGACCGGGTCAAGAACTTCGTGCCGGACTCGATCCGCATCGCCGGCGAGTACAAATACCTGCGTCCCGAAGGGACCGGCATCGGCTTCGGTTGGCAGACCCAGGATCTCAACGTCGACGGCGCGTGCGGCGATGCGCGCGATGCCGATGCTGAGCGCGGCCGACGGTTGGTCGAGCTGCGCGCCAGGGGGCTTGCCGAGCTGATCGGCGAGGTCGCGCGGTTTCCCCTGGCGCAGCTGCGCGACGGCCCGTCCTCATGACGGCGCCCGTCCTGCTCACGTCGGCATCTTCCGTATTGCCTCGGCGCGCAAATCGCTAATATCAGACGAGATCGGCCGATTTTCACGGGTTGCGGGTGGCGGCCCAACGAGCTCGAAACGAGAGGGAGGAGACATGACGAGTCCCGGACAGGTCATGCGCGACCTCATCGCCGCGCCCGAGATCCTGGTCATGCCGGGGGTCTATGACGGGTTCAGCGCAAGGCTGGTCGAGAGCATGGGGTTCAAGGCGGCGGGAATCTCCGGCGCCGGGCTCAGCGAGACCAATCTCGGCTGGGCCGATCTCGGCATCATGGGTTATGAGGAGAATCTACGCTCCTCGGCGGCGCTGGCGGCGTGCTGCTCGATCCCGCTGCAGGCCGATGGCGACACCGGCTACGGCAACGCGGTCAACGTCTATTTCACCGTCCAAGGCTTCGAGCGCGCCGGTCTCGCCGGGCTGATGCTCGAGGACCAGGTCTGGCCCAAACGCTGCGGCCATCTCGCCGGCAAGGAGGTCATCTCGGCCGAGGAAGGTGCCGAGAAGATCCGCGCCGCCGCCGAGGCGCGCCGCGATCCCAGCTTCATCATCAAGGCGCGCACCGACGCCACCGCCATCTACGGCGTCAAGGAGGCGATCCGCCGCCTCAACCTTTACGCCGAGGCGGGGGCCGATCTGCTCTTTGCCGACGCCCTGCTCTCGGCCGAGGACATCGAAACGGTGGCGCGCAACGTCTCGAAGCCGCTCACCGTCAATATGGGGCTCGGCATCCGCCAGCGGCCGACGACGCCGCTCATCCCGGCGCGACGGCTGCAGGATATGGGCGTCGCCGCCGTCTCCTATCCGCGCCTCCTCACCGCCGCCGCCATCCAGGGCATGAAGAACGCGCTCGGCGCGCTCGGCGAGCAACTCGACACCGGCGAGATCGTCGACCGCACCGATCTCCTCGTCTCGTTCAAGGAGCTCAACGAGCTGATGGGCATCAATCAGCTCAAGGACATCGAGCAGCGCTTCCTCACCGAAGCGCAGCTCAAGAGCAAATACGGCCGCTAAACCGCCGCAGCGGCCCGCCAGGTCGCCGGGTCGCGGGCGCGCTCGCGGAAGCTCGCCGCCTGATCGACATAGTGGCAGGCGACGACATGGCCCGGCGCCACCGCGGTCAGCGCCGGCGTCTCGGCGGCGCAGCGCGCGGTGGCGAAGGGGCAGCGCTGGCGGAAGCGGCAGCCGGCGGGCGGATCGAACAGGCTGGGCGGCCCGCCCGGGATCGAGATCAGCTCGTGGCCGCGATCGGCGAGGTCAGGCGTGCGGAAGACCGCCTCGCCGCCATATTCCATGATGCGCCCGGCATACATGACGGCGATCTTGTCGCAATTCTCCGAGACCACCGCCATGTCGTGGGTGATCAGCAGCATCGCCTTGCCGAGGCGGTCGTGGATCTCGCGGATGCGCTGCAGGATCTGGTCCTGGACGATGACGTCGAGCCCGGTGGTCGGCTCGTCGGCGACGACCAGCCTGGGGTCGAGCACCATCGCCATGGCGATCATCGCCCGCTGCCGCATGCCGCCGCTGAAGCGGTGCGGGTAGTCCTTCAAGCGGCCTTCTTCCAACCCGACCAGGGCGAAGAGCTCGGCGATGCGCTGTTGGCGCCTCGCGGCGGGCAGCTGCTCATGCGCGGTGATCGCCTCGTCGAGCTGTGCCTCGATCGTGTAGACGGGATCGAAGCCGTTCATCGCGCTCTGCGGCACCAGGGCGATGTCGCGCCATCGGATGCGGCGCAGCTCGCTTTTGGAGAGGCCAACGAGGTCGCGCCCCTGATAGCGGATGGCGCCGCCGGCGACGCGGCCGCCGGGCGGCAGGATGCCGAGGATCGCCTTGGCGATGGTCGACTTGCCGCAGCCGCTCTCGCCGACCAGGCCGAGATACTCGCCCTCGCCGATCGAGAACGAGACGCCGTCGACCGCCTTGGCCTCGCGGCCGCCGACCGTGTAGGAGATTTCCAGCCCGTCGATCTCGAGGATGGCCATCGTCACATCATCCGCAGGCGCGGGTTGAGGCGCTCTTCATAGGCGCGGGTGATCATGAAGACAGCGATGACGAACAGCGAGAGCGCCAGCCCGGGCGGCACCACCCACCACCAGGCGCTGCGCATGGCGCCGGCCTGAAAGGCGGCATTCAGCATGATGCCCCAGCTCAGCACGTTGGGATCGCCGAAGCCGAGGAAGCTGAGCGCCGCTTCGAGCATGACGCCGGTCTGCACGCCGATCGCCATGTAGAGGAAGCTGAGCGGCAACACGTTCGGCGTTATGTGGCGGAAGAGGATCTGCAGATCGCCGGCCCCGGCGGCGCGCGCCGCCCAGATGAAGGGGCGCGTCTTGAGCGACAGCACCTGGGCGCGGATGACCCGAGCCGTGGTGCGCCAGAGAAAGAAGACGACGAGCAGGATTACGAGGCCGAGGCTC
>WNFM01075358.1_pt1 | contig 33894 bp, 29 predicted proteins | sample 5400271 | NCBI WGS metagenome assembly WNFM01 (sample SAMN13153352, study PRJNA577476) | soil metagenome | isolation source: 60 cm saprolite on Douglas fir-dominated hillslope | place: USA:California | collected 2013-09-17 | reverse complement strand
ACGTCGCCCATCAATACGGCAAGACGGCGACCTTCATGCCGAAGCCGATCAAGGGCGACAACGGCTCGGGCATGCATGTCCACCAGTCGATCTGGAAGGCCGACAAGCCGCTCTTCGCCGGCTCGGGCTATGCCGATCTCTCGGACAACGCGCTCTATTACATCGGCGGCATCATCAAGCACGCCAAGGCGATCAACGCCTTCACCAACCCGACGACGAACAGCTACAAGCGGCTGATCCCCGGCTTCGAGGCGCCGGTGCTGCTCGCCTACTCGTCGCGCAACCGCTCGGCCTCCTGCCGCATCCCCTATGTCGCGAGCCCCAAGGGCAAGCGCGTCGAGGTGCGCTTCCCCGATCCCGCCGCCAACCCCTATCTCGGCTATGCCGCGATGCTGATGGCCGGGCTCGACGGCATCCAGAACAAGATCCATCCCGGCGACCCGATGGACAAGAATCTCTACGACCTGCCGCCGGAAGAGCTCAAGGACGTGCCGACGGTGTGCGGCTCGCTGCGCGAGGCGGTCGGCGCCCTGCAGGCCGATCACGCTTTCCTCTTGAAGGGCGACGTCTTCACCCGCGATCAGATGATCGAGTACGAGATGTATTACAGCGTCTGAGCGCCAGACGCCGACGTCACAGCCCCTTCCTGGTCGCCGACCGGGAAGGGGTTTTTTTATGCCGCGCAGGGGAGGGGGACGGCGATGAGCGAGAGTGCGAGACCCTACGGAACCGCTGCCGGCTTATCCGCAAGCATGACGCCCGGCCGCCTGAAGACGATCTGCGGCGGCGCCATCGGCCATTTCATCGAATGGTACGACTGGTCGATCTACGGCTTTCTCGCCGGAATCTTCGCCAGCCAGATGTTTCCCGTGGGCGATCCGACCGCCGCGCTCGTCGCCAGCTTCGCGGCCTTCGCCATCGGCTTCATCGGCCGCCCGATCGGCGCCTTCGTGCTCTCGCCGCTCGCCGACAAATTCGGCCGCCGCCTGGCGCTCTCCGTCACCATCCTCATGGTCGGCTTCGGCAGCCTCGTCATCGGCATTTGTCCGACCTATGCGCAGATCGGCATTGCCGCCCCGATCATCATCGTCGCGGCCCGTCTCCTCCAAGGCTTCTCGGCGGGCGGTGAATTCCAGATCGCCATCACCTTCCTCAACGAGCACGCCGACAGCCGCAATCGCGCCTTCGCCGCCTCGCCGCAGCTCGTGTCGATCGGCCTGGCGGTGCTGGCGGCGTCCGGCGTGGCGAGCCTGACGACGCGGTTCATCCCGCCCGATGCGCTGGCGTCCTGGGGCTGGCGCGTGCCGTTTCTGCTCGGCGCGGCGATCTCGCTCTACGGCCTCTATCTGCGCCGCGGGCTGACCGAGACGCCTTCCTTCGAGAAGATCAAGACGACGCAGAGCCTCAGCCTCGTTGCGATCGTCGCCGCGCTCGCCAAGTATCCGAAGGAGGCGTTCATCGTCTTCGTCGTGCAGATGAACGGCGTGCAATACTATCTCTGGATGATCTTCCTGCCGACCTACGCCAATCTCGTCGGCGGGCTCGACCGGGCTTCCGGCTTCGCCGGCAGCATGATCGCGACGGCCGCCTATTGCGTCGGCGTGCCGTGCTTCGCCTATCTCTCCGATCGCATCGGGCGCAAACCGTTCCTGATCGGCTCGGCCGCCGCCTTCCTGCTCTTCACCTATCCGCTGCTCTCGCTGCTGGTCGGCACGCTGAGCTTCGCCACTTTCCTCTTCGTCGCCGTCGTCGGCGCGCTCTTCATCGCGCTCAACAACGCGGTGCTCGGCACGGTCTTCGCCGAGCTCTTCCCGACCCATGTCCGCACCTCCGGCATCGGCATTCCCTACGCCGTCTGCGCGGCGATCTTCGGCGGCACCGCGCCGCTCATGGCGATCTGGCTCAACGGACTCGGCGGCGCGCTCTATCTCGCGCTCTACGTGATGGCGATCTGCGCCATCACGATCCTGACCCATGTCTTCCTGACGCCGGAGACACGGGCCCGACCGCTCGATTGAGGCTCGCCATCGCATGCTCGTCGTCCACCACCCCGATCAAGCCCGCCACGATCCGCCGCTGGTCTTTCGCGGCGGCCGCTTCATCGACCAGCCCGACCGGGCCGAGCGCTATCGCCTCTTCCTCGAAACCGTGCGCGAGGATCGTCACGAGATCGTCGAGGCGCCGCTTGGCGGCCTCGAGCCGATCGTCGCGGTGCACGACAAGGACTATGTCGCGTTCCTCAGCAATGTCTATGCGCGCTGGTCGGCCAACCCGCAGCTCGGCACGGAGGTAATCCCCAACGTCCATCCGACGCACCGGATGTACGGCAAGCCGACGGAGCTGCTGGGCGAGCTCGGCTGGTACTCGAACTCGACCTCCTGCCCGATCACGGCGGATACCTGGCCGGCGGTCCATGCCAGCGCGCAGACGGCGATTCACGGCGCCGACCGGCTCGCCGCCGCGGACGGCCCGGTCTACGCCTTGTGCCGCCCGCCGGGCCACCATTCCTATCCGGATCTGATGAGCGGCGTGTGCTATCTCAACAACGCCGCCATCGCCGCGCATCGGCTGACAGCGCGCCATGGCACGGTCGCCATCGTCGACATCGACGTGCATCACGGCAACGGCACGCAGTTCATCTTCTGGCAGCGGCCCGATGTCCTGTTCTGCTCGATCCATGTCGACCCGCGTCTCTCCGCGCCCTACTACGCCGGCTATGCCGAGGAGATCGGCGAGGGACCCGGCAAGGGGCTCACTTTCAACCAGCCGCTACCCTGGGCGACGCCGGATCCCATCTGGCTCGCGGCGGTCGACCGGGCCGTGGCGCGGGTACGCGCCTTCGCGCCCGGCGCGCTCGTGGTATCGCTCGGCTTCGATGCCGCGGAGCACGATCCTGTCGCCACCTTCAAGATCACCGGCGACGGCTTCGCCGAGGCGGCGCGGAAATTGGCGGCGCTCGACCTACCCACCCTCCTGGTGCAGGAGGGCGGTTATCTGAGCCCGCATCTCGGCGGTTATCTGCAACGCTTCCTGCAGGTTTTCGACGGCCGGACGGGCTGATCCGCGGTCAGGCGGCGGGATTCGCCCGCAGCCGGATCATCGTCCACGAGGCAGGCGGCAGTACCGCCTGCAGCGCGGTGCCGGCGATCGTTGCACCGCTCAGCGGCGACGGCTTCACCCGATCCGGCGCGTCCTTCGTGTTGACGGCGGCGAGGTCGGCATCGTGCAACGTCATCGCCTGTTCGATTGCGAGCTCGGCGAAACCGTCCATCCGCACCGCCAGGGGCATCGTCTCGCGCAAATGCCGGTTGAGGGCGAACAGCGTCAGCCCGCCGGCCGCCTCGTCATGCACGGCCGCGAGCTTGAGATGCGGCACCGCCGGCAACGGGTAGGTGAGGTTTTCGGCACCGCGGGGATCGAAATAGCTCGCCGCATAGGTCGATGACTCGATCTCGGTGCGCAGCACCCGGCCCTGGCCGAAATTGCTCATCTGCGCGAAGGGGTAGAAGATCGTCTGGCGCCAGGCCGGTCCGCCGGTCTCGGTCATGATCGGGGCGATGGCGTTGACGAGCTGCGCGAGGCAAGCGGCCTTGACGCGGTCGGCGTGGTTGAGCAGTGAGATGCAGGCGCCGCCGAAGGCGAGCGCGTCCTCCATCGTGTAGACCTCCTCCAGAATATGCGGCGCCACCGGCCAGTTCGGCTTGGTGCGCGTCTCGCGGCTGCGCCGCGTGCGGTACCAGACATTCCATTCATCGAAGCTCAGCATGATCCGCTTGGCCGAGCGGCGGCGCGCGGCCGCGGCGTCGGCGATGGCGACGACCTCGTCGATGAAGCTGTCCATGAGATCGCTGCTGGCGAGGAAGGCGGCGGTGTCGCCGGCATAGTTGTTGAGATAGGTATGCAGCGAGATGAACTCGACATGGTCGAAGACGTGGCCGAGCACGGTATCCTCCCATGTCCCGAAGGTCGGCATGTTGCGCCCCGACGAGCCGCAGGCGGCAAGCTCGATGCTGGGATCGATCCAGCGCATCATCTTGGCCGCCTCGGTGGCGATGCGGCCGTATTCCTCGGCGGTCTTCGATTCCATCTGCCAGGGTCCGTCCATCTCGTTGCCGAGGCACCAGAACTTGACGCCGTGCGGCGCTTCCCAGCCGTGCTGGCGGCGCAGATCCGACAGCGCGGTGCCGCCGCCATGATTGCAATATTCGACATAGTTGCGGGCGGCATCCGGCCCGCGCGTGCCGAGATTGACGGCGAGCATCGGCTCGATGCCGGCGAGGCGGCACCAGTCGATGAACTCGTTGGTGCCGAAGGCGTTCGTCTCGGTCGACTTCCAGGCGAGATCGAGCCGCCGCGGCCGCGCCTCGACGGGGCCGACGCCGTCCTCCCAATTATAGCCGGAGACGAAATTGCCGCCGGGATAGCGCATGATGGTGGGGCGCAGCTCGCGCACCAAGGCTAGCACGTCGCCGCGAAAACCGTGCGCATCGGCGGTGGGATGGCCCGGCTCGAAGATGCCGCCATAGACGCAGCGGCCGAGATGCTCGACGAAGGCCCCGAACAGGCGGCGATCAGTCGTGCCGATGGCGAAATTCCGATGAAGACGTACGGTGACGTTACGCATGGGGCAATCTCTCCGTCGCGAGAAAATCCGGCTCCGCCGCCATCGCCGCGTCGGGCGACAGGACGGAGCTCTTGAGCAGGATCGAATAAGGGTGCTGCGGGTTGTCGAGGATCGTGCGCGCGTCGCCGCCTTCGACGACGCGTCCCCGACTCATGATGATGATGCGGTCGCTGATGTAATAGGCGGTGGCAAGGTCGTGGGTGATGTAGATGATCGAGACGCCGAGCTCGTCGCGCAGCGTGCGGAACAGATTGACGATCGAGACGCGCAGCGACGCATCGATCATCGAGACCGGCTCGTCGGCGACGATCAGCGCCGGCGACGGGATGAGCGCCCGGGCGATGGCGACGCGCTGCAGCTGGCCGCCCGACAGCTCGTGCGGGAAGCGGCCCTTGATCTCGGCCAATGACAGACCGACCTTGCGCAGCGCCTGATCGGCGCAATGCGCGATCTCCGCCGCGCCGCGCAGGCCGGCGAAGCGCCGTGCCGTCATCGCCAAATAGCGCTCGACGCGCTTCAGCGGATTGAAGGCCTCGAACGGGTTCTGGAAGATCGGCTGGACCTGCCGCATGAAGTCCAGCCGATCGCGGCGGCGACGGATCCGCGCGAGATCGCCGCCGCGGAAACGGATGCTTCCCGCCGTCGGCGCTACCATGTTGAGGATCATGCGGGCGAGGGTGGTCTTGCCGCTGCCGGATTCGCCGACGATGGTGAAGATCTCCGGCTGTCCCGCCGCGATGGTGAAGCTCACGCCGTCGACAACGGCGATGCGGCGTCGGCCGAGCAGCCCGCCCGACGAATAGAGCCGCGCGACGCCGCTTATGTCGAGAAGCGGCGCGCTCATCCGCTCGCCTGCGGCGTCGCGGCGAAGCAGGCGACGCGATGTCCGGGCGCCGCCCACGCCATTGGCGGGACCTCCCGCCGGCAGATCGCCATCGCCAGCTTGCAGCGCGGATGAAAGCGACAGCCGGTCGGCGGTTCGGCGAGGTTCGGCGGCGAGCCCTCGAGACCCTCCTTCGGCGCGGTGTCGCCGATCCGCGGCAGGCTGGCGATGAGATGCGCGGTGTAGGGATGGCGGGGAGTGCGGAACACGCTCGCCGTCGCGCCTTCCTCGACCAGCCGCCCGGCATACATGACGCCCAGCCGGTCGCTGAGATTGGCATGCACCGCGAGATCGTGCGTGACGAAGATGAGCGACGAGCGCAAGGCGCGCTGGCTCTCGCGGATCATTTCCAGCACGCTTTTCTGAACGACGACGTCGAGCGCCGTGGTCGGCTCGTCGGCGATGATGAATTCCGGCCGGCAGATGGTGGCAAGGGCGATGGCGACGCGCTGCCGCATGCCACCCGACAGCTCGTGCGGATAGGCGTCGAGGACGCTCGGCTGGAGATGCAGGCGCTGCAGATGCGCCTCGACCGTCGCCATGAATTCCGGCATCGGCCGGGCGAGATGGCGAAAGGCGAAATCGACGAAGGACCGCCTGACCCGCCGCACCGGGTTCAGCACGTTCATCGAGCCCTGCATGATGTAGGAGAGATGCTTCCAGCGGATATCGGCCAGCGTCGCCGGATCGATGTCGTAGATGCCGACGCGGCGCTCGCCGAAGCGGAACGTGACCGAGCCGCCGAGGATCTCGAGCGGCGGCCTGATGGCGCCGGCGATCGTCTTGATCAGCGTCGTCTTGCCGCAACTCGACTCGCCGGCGAGGCCATAGATCTCGTTGGCGCCGACCTCCAGGCTGACATCGTCGACGGCGCGCACCTCGCGGTCGATGCCGAAGGATCGCGTCCGGTAATAGGCGCGCAGATGCGAGACGGTGAGGACCGCCGCGCCGGTGGCGGTTTCGCCATGTCGGGAGTCGCCCATCGCCGCCATCGCTCAGCCCACCGCCCGCCCGAGCCGGCTGCGCGGGTCGATATGCTCGTTCATCGAGATGGCGAGCAGGAAAAGTCCGATGAAAGTGGCGATCACGAACAGCACGGGAAAGAAGATCCACCACCAGATGCCGGCGACCAGCGCCGTGTGCTGATTGGCCCAATAGATCATCATGCCAATCGTCGGCCGGTTGATGTCGGTGAAGCCGAGCACCGCCAGCGTGACCTCGAGGCCGATCGACCAGTTGATGTTGTTCATCGTCGTCGAGAAGACGATCGGCAGCACGTAGGGCAGATGCTCCTCGACTAGGATCTGCCGCATGCTCATGCCCGAGAAGATGCCGGTCTCGGTGAACTCGCGGCTACGGAGGCTCATGGCGACCGAGCGGATGAGGCGGGCATCGTAGGCCCAGCCGAGACAGGCCATCGCCAAAGCGAGCCACGACCACGACATGCGGTCGCGCATGACGAAATAGAACATCACCAGGATGGGGAAGAGCGGAATGACGATGAAGCTGTCATTGATCGCCATCAGCACCCGATCGACCACGCCGCCGGCATAGCCCGACACCAGGCCGATGACGAGCGACAGCGCGCGGCTGAGGAGCGCGACGCAGAAGCCGAAAGCCAGCGTGTTGCGGAGGGCGAAGGCGAGCTGCCAGAAGACATCCTGGCCGCGCGAGGTCGTGCCGAGAATATACGGCCAGGAGGGCGGGATGTCGGGCGGCACGACATAGGAATCCTCGGGCGGATAGGGCGAGAGGAGGGAGATCGCCGCCATCGCGGTGACGATGGCAAGCAAGCTCACGCCGACCGCGAACTCGCGATTGTGGCGAAGAAGATCGCGCAGCACGCGGAGCATCGCGCCTAGCCGATTTTCACGCGGGGATCGAGGAACGGGTAGAGCAGGTCGATCACCAGCACCGCCGCCGAGACGGCGACGATCGAGATGGTGGTGACGCCAAGGACGAGGCTGTAATCGCCGGCATGCACGGCGCTCACCAGCAGCGTGCCGATGCCGGGATAGCCGAAGACCTGCTCGGTGATGACGGCGCCGTTGAAGATGGCGCCGAGCGACATGGCGAGCCCGGTGACTTGCGGGACGAGGGCGTTGCGCATCACGTAGGAGGTCAGGATGCGCCGCCGCTTGACGCCGCCGAGCTCGGCATAGACCACGTAATCCTCGGTCACGATGTTGGAGACGAGCGACCGCATGCCCATGAACCAGCTGCCGAGCCCGACCAGGATCAGCGACAGAGCGGGCAGGACGGCATGGCGCAGCACGCTGGCGATGAAGCCGAGGTCGAAACCCTGTGCCAGGTTCATCTGCGCGCCGCCGCTGATCGGCAGCACCGGCCAGAGATAGCCGAAGAGGATGAGGAGCAAGAAGGCGACGATGTAGTAGGGGATGGGATGGAAACCCATCGCCAGGATACCGGCGAGGCGCAGGAGTCGGCTGCGGTGGTAATAGCCGGCAAGCCCGCCGAGCAAATTGCCGAGCCCCCAGGTGATCACCGTCGAGGCGAGCAGCAGCCCGGCGGTCCAAGGCAGCGCCCGCCGGATGAGGACCGAGACCGGCGTCGGAAAGGCCGACAGCGAGGGGCCGAAATCGCCGACGGCGACGCGCCGCCAGAACACCGCATATTGATCGAGGAGGCTGCCCTGCAGCCCATAGAGATCGCGCAGCGACTGGCGCATCTGGGCGATCGCCTCGGGGCTGGTGCTGCCGAACGAGGTGGCGGCGGAGATCGTCTGCTCGACCGGATCGATCGGCGTCGAATGGGTTACGAAGAACGCGATATTGATGCCGACGAAGACGACCAGGACGAATTGGCCCAACCGTCGCAGCAGATAGAGCGCGTATGTCCTCATCGCGTGCGTGCGGGGCGACCTACGAGCGCGGTTTCAGCTTCGTCATCATGTAGCGCGTATTGCCCCAGTTCGGCACCGGATCGGTATAGGGCGCGGTTTCCGCGCTGGGATAGCCGGTCCAGTACGTGTCATCCATCACGGTGAAGACGTTGTACGACATCAGCGGAATGGTCGGCATCTCGCGGGCGACCAGCTTGAGATACTCGCGGCCGAGCTCGATGCCCTTGGGGTCGTCGAAATCGATCTTGCGGATCTGCTCGATAATCGCGTCGAGCTCGGGGCTCGACCAGCGCTGGTAGTTGCGCGGCGGCTGCGGCTGGCCCGGCGGCGCGACGAACTGCGAATGCCAGCTGTCGAGAAAGAAGGAGAGGTCGGGATGGCCGCCCCAGGTCTCGACGCTCCAGCTGATCATCGCGTCGAAATCGCCGGAGTTGCGGCGGTCGTTGAGCGTGCCCTGGGCGACCACCGTCGTCGCGTCGATGCCGAACTGGCGCCATTGCTGGGCGATCATCGTCCCGGCTCGCGTCATCACCGGGCGCAGCTCGCCCTCGACGGTGATGCGGATCGCGAAAGGCTTGCCGTCCGGCGTGTACCATTTGTCGCCGCGCTTGGCGAAACCGGCCTTCTCGAGGAGCTCTTGCGCCGCCTGCGGGTTCGCCTTCCACCAGCCGCGACCGAACGCCGTGGCGATTTCGGCGGGAGCGGTCGGGATCTGCTCGCCCATCGACGGCCGCAGCATCTCGGCGATGTCTTTGCCGACGCCGGGATCATACGGCTTGATCTTGCGCTTGCCGGTATCGAGCTCGAAATCCTTCAGCCAGACTTCGAGCGGCACGTGATAATAGTCGGGATAGGTGCCGGTCGGCGGCACGCCGATAGCCGAGATGGTCGCGGCGCCGCGATAGGACGCCATCGACACTGGTTTCACGTCGATGAGCAGCGCCAGGGCCCAGCGGACGTCGCGATTCTTGAAGATGTCGAGCTGGTTGTTGAGGATCACCGCCGCCAGCGTCGGATCGGGATGGGCGAAGGGAAAGCCCTTGAACCAGCCATGCGAGGATTTCGCCTGCTTGGCGAGGGTGAACATGCCTTCCGGCGAGGTGTCGTGAATGATGTCGAGCTGGTGGTTGAGCTGGGCGATCACGCGCTTGTCGGGCGGGCCGGGATCGATATAGGCGACGTATTTCGGTCCCGGCTTGCCGAAGCGGCCGATCGTCGTGCGCTGCCAGTCGTCGCGCAGCTGCCAGATGAACCAGCCGCCATTGGGGTCGAAGCTGTAGAGCGTGTAGGCGCCGAGCGAGACCGGCGGGTTGAAAGCGAACTTGCCCGGCTCGCCGGCCGTCGCGAAGACATGTTTCGGCATCATCCACATGGCGTTCCAGCGCACCGTGAAGAGGGCGTGGAAACGCGAATTCGGCTTCTTCAGCTTGAACACCACGGTCGTCGGGTCGGGCGCCGAGATGCCGGCGACGGCGACCTGGATCGGCGCGCTCCAGCGCAGGCCGTTGGTCTTGAGATGCGTCTCGACGGTGTAGACGACGTCGTCGGCGGTGAACTCGACGCCGTCGCTCCAATAGATCCCCTGGCGCAGCTTCACCGTCATCTCGGTGAAATCGGCGTTGTAGTGCGGCTTCTCGGCGGCGAGCGAATTGTCCCAGACGCCGTCGACGCCGCGCTCGGGGTCGATGTACCACAGCGTGTCCATCGCCAGCTGGTGCAGGCCGGTCGACTGGCCGCCGGCATTGATCGCCCAGATGTTGAACCAGCCGGCGTTCTTGATCGTCCCCTCGGGATTCTCGACGATCAGCGTCTGGTTGCGCGGGAGGTTGGAGATCGTGCCCTGGGCGTGGGCGGATGGGGCCAGCAGCCAGGCGATCGCGATGACCGCAAGACACCGCAAAGCGTGCATCTCATCCTCCCTAGCTTGATGCCGCAGTTGATGCCTGCCGCATATTGTGGAAGGAGGCTAACGCCCCGGGCCCGACGGGTCAATCGATCATGATATATATCAGACTATGTGATTTAAATGGTGCGCGCTCATTTCCGCAGATAGAGCCGCATGACGATATCCTGGTCGTAATTGCCGAAGCCGCGACCGAAGATATTGACGCCGCCTGGACGTTGCGCCTTCTCCTCGATGCCGATCTTCAGGCGGATCGAGTGGTGGTCGGCGAGGTGCAGCTGATTGAGCGTCACGCGCGACACGCCGACGCCGTCGACGAAGCAGCCTTTGTCCGAGATCGTCCAGGTCGTCAGCTTGCCGTATTGCGAGCCCTCGAGCTTCCACCAACGCGGCGTGAACTTGCCTCGCCGGTCGCCGAAATCACCCGGCGAGATCCACGTGCCGATGAGGGCGTCGTTGACCCAGAGGCTGATATCCGAAGGCCAGTCTGAATTGGTTCCCGGCGCCTCCGAGGACATCTCGAGGCTGAACTCGATCGCCTCGATCTCCGCCCCGGCGATCTTGGCATTGTTGGGAAACTTGTACTCGACATAGCCGCGGCCGAACCACAGCAGCGCCGCGCGCATCCGTCCAGGGTCGAGGAAGAAATCCGGCACGTCGAGCAGGCCGATGACCTGCTCGGTCGAGCACAGGCCGCAAGGCGCGCTGACGTGGCAGCTCGTATAGAGGCCGAGCGGCATCGCCACCTCGATGAGATGATCCTGCTGGCGCGCCGGCGCGCCATCGAGACGGATGACGACCTCGTTTGCCTTGCTGGTTTCCGTCCGGATCAGCTCCGCGGTTTCCAGCACCTGGACATTGGTGGCGATGGTCGATTGCGGCAAGCCGAGCGCCGCGCTGATCTCGTTGACGTTCATCGGCCCGTTGAGATGCAGCAGACGAAGGATCTTGATCCGCACCGGCGAGGACAGACCCTTCAGCACCCCGATGCTGTCCTCGGGGTCGACGGTCAGGAAGTTCCGTTGGGTGGCGCCGGACATGAATAGGACCGATCCCGGAAAGGCAGCGAGATACCAACCGTATCAGAATATCGGGTTCTGTCCATATTGCGACGATCGGCGAGGGTAGGGGCCGAGGATGGCTCGGCACGCCCGCAGCGACCCTGCCGTCCACAGAATTATCACAGGAAGCCACGGCGCCGATGCCTATCGTGCCTGCTGCTGTGCCTGCGGCAATTTGCGCCGCGGGCGCGTGGCACATTTTGCCAACGCCGAACGTCAACCTAGTTAGGGAGCGCGGCCTTTTTCTTTCGCCGACGATGCCAGTCTGAAAGGGGATCATGAAAATTGCTCAAGTCTCACCGCTGATGGAAGCGGTGCCACCCAAGCTCTACGGCGGTACTGAGCGTATCGTCGCCTATCTCGCCGACGAGCTGGCAAGTATGGGCCACGACGTCACCTTGTTCGCCAGCGGCGACAGTACGACGAAAGCCCGGCTCGAGCCGGTCTGGCCGCGCGCCCTACGCCTCGACGCGACGATGCGTGACTATTTGCCGCCGCATTTCGTCATGCTGCAGGCGATTGCCGAGCGTGCCGAGGAATTCGACATCATCCACTCCCATGTCGATTACCTCGGCTATCCGATCCTCCAGCGCACCGGCGTTCCTTTCGTCACCACGCTTCACGGGCGGCTCGATCTCCCCGAGCTCGGCCCGCTTTATGATTCGTTCCATGACGTCCCGGTCGTCTCGATCTCGGATTCGCAGCGCGAGCCGCTGCCGAACGCCAACTACGTCGCGACGGTTTACCATGGCCTTCCGGAACGCCTGCTGCTGCCCGGCTTCGGCACTGACGGCTATCTCGCCTTCATCGGCCGCATCTCGCCGGAGAAGGCGCCCGATGCCGCGGTCCGGATCGCCGCAATGGCCGGTATGAAGCTCAAGATCGCGGCCAAGGTCGACGCGGTCGACCGGGAGTATTTCACGACGCGCATCGAGCCGCTGCTCAAGGAGCCCAACGTCGAGTATATCGGCGAGATCAGCGATGCCGATAAAGGCGCCTTCCTCGGCGCCGCCGCCGGGCTGATTTTCCCCATCGCGTGGCGCGAACCGTTCGGCCTCGCCATGATCGAGGCGATGGCCTGCGGCACGCCGGTCATCGCCTTCCGGCGCGGCTCGGTGCCGGAAGTCGTCGACGACGGCGTCACCGGCTTCATCGTCGACGACGAGGCTCAGGCGGCCCAGGCGGCGCGGCGTCTCAATAGCCTCGATCGCGCGCAGATCCGGCGCGTCTTCGAGGAACGCTTCACCTCGCGGCGGATGACGGAGGACTATCTCAACATCTATCGTCGGCTCGTCGCCCGTGAACAATCCCTGCGCCAAGCGGTCTGACGCATGCCGGCGCGAGCGGATGACGCCGATGAAACCGTCTTATCGCCGTTCTATATCCCGTCGACCGCTGCGATTGCGACGCAGTACTCGCATGTGTTGAAGCAAAGCGACAGTTTCGCCGTACTGGATCCGTTCGGCGACATTCAGGCGATTGGCCCCACTCTCGAAGGCCTGTTCTTCGAGGATACGCGCTACCTCGCGCGCCTCGCCCTGACCGTGGACGGGGTGCGCCCGCTGCTGTTGTCCTCGACGGTGACCGAGGACAACGCGATGCTGTCGAGCGACCTGACCAATCCCGACCTGGTCGAAGGCGGCCGGCTGCGATTGCCGCGCGACACCGTGCACATCCTCAGGAGCACTGTGCTCGGCGACGACGCGCTGTTTCAGATGCTGGAGCTGCGCAATTTCGGCACGGCGTCGACGGAATTCCGCCTCGGCCTCATCTTCGACGCCGATTTCGCCGATATGTTCGAGGTCCGCGGCTCGGTCCGCCCGCGCCGCGGCGATCGGCTGCCCGACGAGCAGGGTGCGGCGGGACCCGTTCTCCTCTATCGCGGGCTCGACGGCGTGACGCGGGAGACCGCTTTCGAGTTTGCCCCGTCGCCGGCTTCCGTCGGGGCGCATGCGGTCCAGTGGGCGATCGACCTGCCGCCGGACGGCACCCAGGTGATCCGCATAGCGATGCGTTGCACCCGCGATGGCTACGCGCCGCGCGCGAAATCCTACGAGGCAAGTCTCTTCGCCGCGGCCGGACGGGTCGCCGACCGCAAGAGCCGCGCCGCCGATATCTACACCAGCAACGAGACGTTCAACGACTGGCTCAACCGCTCGCGCGCCGATCTCGACATGCTGGTCAGCGAGACGCCGCAGGGTCTCTACGCCTATGCCGGGATTCCCTGGTTCTCGACCACGTTCGGCCGCGACGGCATCATCACGGCTCTCGAATGCCTGTGGGTCGACCCGACGCTGGCGGCCGGAACGCTCCGCTTCCTCGCCGCCAACCAGGCGACGATGCTCGATGCCAAGGCCGATGCCGAGCCCGGCAAGATCTTGCACGAGACCCGCAAGGGCGAGATGGCGGCGCTCGGCGAGGTGCCGTTCGCGCGCTATTACGGCAGCATCGATTCAACGCCGCTTTTCATCATGCTTGCCGCCGCCTATTACGCCCGCACCGGCGATCTCGATCTCGTCCGCGCGCTGTGGCCGAACATCGAAGCCGCGCTCGGCTGGATGACGGAATACGGCGACATCGATGGCGACGGCTTCCTCGAATATAGCCGGCAATCGGTCAACGGCCTGACCAACCAGGGCTGGAAGGACAGCGCCGATTCGGTCTTCCATGACGATGGTCGCCTGGCCGAAGCGCCGATCGCCTTGGCCGAGGTCCAGGCCTATGCCCATGCCGCCTATCGCGGCGCCGCCGCGCTGGCGGTGGCGCTCGGCCATGTCGGGCGAGCCGCCGCGCTGAACGAAAGGGCGGACCGCCTGCAGCAGCGTTTCGAGGCAGCGTTCTGGATGGAGACGCTCGGCACCTATGCGCTCGCCCTCGACGGCGACAAGCGGCCCTGTCGGGTTCGCGCCTCCAATGCCGGCCATGTGCTGCTCGGCGGCCTCGCCGCTCCGGAGCGCGCCGCGCAGGTTGCCGACCTGCTGATGGGGAAGGATTTCTTCTCGCGCTGGGGCATCCGCACCATCGCCAGCGGCGAGGCGCGTTACAACCCGCTCTCCTACCATAACGGCTCGGTCTGGCCGCACGATAACGGGCTCATCGCGATGGGCTTCGCCCAATACGGGTTGAAGCAACCCTTGCTCGGCTTGCTGACCGGGCTGTTCGACGCCGTGCTATTCCTCGAGCTGCGGCGCCTGCCCGAGCTCTTCTGCGGCTTCGAGCGGCGCCCGGGATCGGGGCCGACCGCCTATCCAGTGGCGTGCATGCCGCAGGCCTGGTCCTCGGCAACGGTCTTCGCGATGCTGGGCGCGGCGCTCGGCATCTCCTTCGATGCCGAGGCACGCCAGATCCGCTTTGCCCAACCGGTCATGCCGCCCTGGCTGTCGGAGATCACGCTGATCAATCTTACCCTTGGCGACGCGTCGGCCGATCTGGTCTTGCGGCGCAGCAAGGACAGCGTCGCCCTCGATGTGCTCCGCCGCCAGGGCGCGGTCGATATCGTGCTGACGGCGTGAGCCGTGCTGGTCCCCTGGATCTCACCCTTTCTGGTTAGGTGTAAATCATTGTCTGTCGTTGCAGTCGTGCGGGACGAAAATCGACGCTCGCCCGTTATCAGCGAAACCGTCGTCGACGCATCGGTAGCCGCAACCCTCCGCGACAGGCGAAAGCTCATGTCCCTACCACGCTACGCTTCGAGCGGCCCTGCCGCTTTTCTCCTCCATTATGTCAGCAAGCGCCTGGCGAGCCATCTCGTCGTCCTGCTGGCGGTACTGAGCGCGGTCGGCTGCGCCATCGGCTCGCAATACGCGATCAAGAATCTCGTCGACGTGCTGGCGTCGCAAGAGCCTTCCGATCTGGCGCTGTGGAGCGCGGTCGGCCTGCTGCTCGTCCTCGTCGGCGGCGATAACCTCTTGTGGCGTCTCGCCGGCTGGGTCGGCAGCTATGCCTTCGTCGCGGTCGGCGGCGATCTGCGGCTCGATCTCTTCAACCATCTCTCCGGTCACGGCTCGCGCTATTTCACCGATCAATTCCCCGGCGCTCTCGCCGGGCGCATCACGACGGCGGCGAATGCGGCGTGGAGCATCGAGAATTCGCTGACCTGGACGACCATTCCGCCGGGCGTCGCCGTCGTCAGCAGCATCTTCGTCCTCAGCGTCATAAACTGGCAGATCACCGTGACCCTACTGGTCATCGTGACGGCTCTCGGCGTGGTGATCGCGCGACGGGCCGCGCGCGGCCATCATCTGCACGCCCGCTTCGCCAGCCGCGCGGCGACGGTCACCGGCGACCTTACCGACATCGTCAGCAATATGGGGCTGGTCCGCGCCTTCGGCGCGGCGCGGCGCGAGCAGGAGCGCCTGTCGCACAAGATCGAGCACGAGATGTCGGCGCAGCGCGAGAGCCTGCGCTCGCTCGAGCGCCTGCGCATCTTTCATGCGCTCTCGGTCTTCGGCGTCACCGCCGGCGTCCTCGTGTGGGCCGTCATGCTGTGGCGCGCCGGCCAGATCACCACCGGCGACGTCGTGCTGACGACCTCGCTCGGCTTCACCGTGCTGCATGCGTCGCGCGACCTCGCCATGGCGCTGGTCGAGGTCATCCAGCATTTCGCCAAGCTCGGCGAAGCGATCACGGTTCTCGGCCTGCCGCACGAGATCGAGGACGCGCCGGATGCCGCGCCGCTCATCCCGCTCGGCGGCTCGATCTCGTTCGAGAATGTCGACTTCCGCTATCCGAACGGCGAGCAGGTGCTCAAGCATTTCAACCTCGATATTCCGGCGGGACAGAAGCTCGGTCTGGTCGGGCGGACCGGCGCCGGCAAGTCGACGATCCTGGCGCTGCTCCAGCGGCTCTACGAGCCCGAGGCAGGCCGCGTGGTGATCGACGAGCAGGATATCGCCCACGTCACCCAGCACAGCCTGCGCCAGGCGATTGCGGTCGTGCAGCAGGACATCTCGCTATTCCACCGCTCGGTGCTCGAGAATTTGCGCTACGGCAAGCCCGACGCGACGGAGGAGGAGGTCTATCGCGCCGCCGAGATGGCGCGCTGCACCGAGTTCATCCGCCGCCTGCCCAAGGGCTTCGACACGATCGTCGGCGAGCGCGGCTTGAAGCTGTCGGGCGGCGAGCGTCAGCGTCTGGCGATCGCACGCGCCTTCCTGCGTGACGCGCCGATCATCCTGCTCGACGAGGCGACCTCGGCCCTCGACACCGATTCCGAGCAGCTGATCCAGGACGCGCTGATGGGCCTCGTCAAGGGCCGCACGGTGATCGCCATCGCGCATCGCCTGACCACGCTCAACCTCTTCGACCGCATCGTCGTGCTCGACCGCGGCCGCATCGTCGAGGACGGCCCATCGGGCGACATCCTGCGTCGCAAGGGCATCTATTGCGACATCGCCAGTCGCACGCTGGCGATCGAAAGCCGGTCGTGACCGCCGGCCGGCGGGCGCCGGGACGAACGGCGCTCGCAGTGCTAGCCCTGGCGGCGCTGGCCCTGCCGGCGCCGGTGCGGGCGCAGGATCAGACGCCGGCCGCGCCGCCGGCGCCCGCGCCAGCTCCGGCGCAGGCTCCTGCTCCGGCGCCCGCCCCAACGCCGGCACCCGGCACGCCGCCGCAGAACCTCCAGCTCATCTATCACGGCGATGCGACCAGCATCCTCGGCAAGAAGGTGCAGGGGCCGGCCGGCGAGGATATAGGACGGGTGGTCGACATTCTCGTCGACAGCGAAGGGCAGCCGCGCGCGGCTGTCATCGATTTCGGCGGCTTTCTCGGGGTCGGCAGCCGTAAGATCGCCGTCGATTGGCGCTTGCTGCAATTCCGCCCGACCGACCGCAAATCGCCGATGCAGCTCGCCGTGACGCGGACGGAGGTGCAGGCGGCGCCCGAATACAAGGAAAAGAACGAGCCGGCCCAGGTAGTGGCGCCGCCGGCCGAGGCACCGGCATCGCCCGATGTTCCCAAGTGACGGTGGGCGCATCCGGCAATAGGCCGCGAGGGGGGCGGTGGAGTACGCTGATGCACGGGTCGCCGGCGTTCGGCCTCGATTGGCTCAATCTCTTCGTCGCCAATATCCAGACCGGCTTCGGACCCTTCATCTCGGTATATCTGACGACGGAGGGCTGGACTCTGACCGCGATCGGCTTCGCGCTCAGCCTCGGCACCGTCACCTCGATGGCAAGCCAGCTTCCGGCCGGTGCGCTGGTCGACGCGGTACGCAGCAAGCACCACGTCGCCGCCTTCAGCATCCTCGTCTTCACCGCCAGCGCGCTGCTCTTCGCCGTGCAGCCGACACCGCTCTTCGTCTATCTCGCCGAGGTGCTGCACGGTTTCTCGAGCTGCACGCTCGGCCCCGCCATCGTCGCGATGAGTCTCGCCGTCGCCGGCGAGCAGGCGCTCGGTCTGCGGCTCGGCCGCAACGCCCGCTACGCCTCGATCGGCAACGGTGTCGGCGCCGCGCTGATGGGGGCATGCGGCTATTACGTCTCCGAGCACGCCGTCTTCATCCTGACCGCACTGCTTACGCTGCCCGCACTCATCGCGCTGGTGCCCTTGTCGGGAATCGGGGAGGCGCCGCCGCCGGCGCCACCCTGCCGGCAGGGCGAGGCGACGCGAAAAACGCGGACCGCTGCCGTTCTGGCCGACCGGCGCCTCCTCATCTTCGCGGTCTGCGTCATGTTGTTCACCCTCGCCAACGCCGCCCTGCTGCCGCTCGCGGCGAGCGTTCTGACCAAGCGGGCGAGCGGCAATGCGAATTTGTTGATCGCGGCCTGCATCGTGCTGCCGCAATTGGTGGTCGCGCTCGTCTCGCCGGCGCTCGGCCAGCTCGCCGCGACGCGGGGGCGGCGCTGGGTCCTGCTCGTTGGGTTTGCCATGCTGCCATTGCGCGGCGTGCTCTTCGCGCTGCTCGTCGACCCCATCTTCGTGGTGCTCATCCAAGTGTTCGACGGCATCGCCGCCGCAAGCTTCGGCGTGATGGTTCCGCTGGTGACCAGCGACATCGCCGGCCGCTCGGGCCATTTCAACCTGTCGCTCGGCTTCATCGGCCTTGCCATCGGGATCGGCGCGACGATCAGCACCGCCCTTGCGGGGTGGGTCGGCGATCGCTTCGGTGATCCGGAAGCCTTCCTCGGCCTCGCCGCGGTCGGGCTGCTGGCGACGCTGCTCATCGGCTTCGTCATGCCCGAAACCCGCCCGGCGGCTGCGGAGTCCTGACTAAAAATTGCCACATGGGATGGGGGCGCGGCCAGGCGCCCGTAAAGTGCCGGTTTGCCCAGTCGCGACGGCCACCGCCACCATCGTCCGACGATGGCGGCACGATGGTACCGCAACGCTCGATTTCTCCAGCCCCGCCGCGACAATGCCGGAATTGCCTCGATCGGCCAAGTCACGCGAGGAATAACGGCGGCGAATGTGGCTGATGCCGCCAATTGTTACCGCGGAGCGACGCACTGTTCCTAAAGTTCACGGAACCCGCGGCCGAAAATCTCTGTTGGTCTGATCATCGCACACGACGATGGGTGACCGAGAGATGCTTTCCGAGCATGTCCGTTACTTACGAGAGAAGGCGGCGCAATTTCGCCGGGTCGCCGGAAGCTGTCCCCCCAAGTTAGCACGGCAGCTCCTCGCGCTGGCCGACGAGTTCGACGCCAAGGCGGCGGAGCTCGAAGCCGGCAAGCCCCGCGATCCGGCGCCGAATTGACACCAAAGGGGCGGTTGCTGGCCGGGCAACAACCGCGTATCCAGCCAAAGCCGCAAGAACAATTCCGTCGCGCCGGCGTTCCACGAAGGGATGATGCCGTTGAGGACCATACTGCTGGTCGATGACGACTTGGAACTGCGCGACATCGTCGTCGCCATCCTGTCGGAACCTGGCTATACAGTGCTCACGGCCGCGGACGGTTACGAGGCCTTGCGCGTTCTCGTCGACCGCTCGGTCGATCTCCTGGTCACCGACGTCAAAATGCCGGGCATCAGCGGTTTCGAGCTGGCGCGGCAGGCCAAGCTCATGCGCCCCAACCTGCATGTCATCTATCTCTCGGGCCAAGCCTCGGGACCCGACCGCAAGGGTCCGACCTATGGCGTGCTCGTGCAAAAGCCGGTGCGCGCCGGCGATCTGCTCGACATCATCGAGCGCGAAATGAGCCGGGGCGCTCCGACGCCGGGCCGCTAAGGTCGTATCCCGTCACGCCGCTTTCAGGGTCTTGTCGAAGAACGCGATGCTGCGCTCCCAGGCGAGCGTCGCCGCCGCCTTGTCGTAGCGCGCCGCGCCGGTATCGTTGTTGAAGGCGTGGTTGACGCCAGGATAGACGTAGAGCGTGTAGCTCTTGCCCGCCGTCTTGAGGGCCTCCTCATAGGCCGGCACCGTCGTGGTGAGCGGCTCGTCGAGACCGGCATAGTGCAGCAGCAACGGCGTCTTGATCTTGGCGACATCCTCGAGCGGCGGCGTGCGGCCGTAATAGACGATGCCGGCGCCGAGATCGGGCACCGCGGTGGCGAGATAGTTGACCATGCCGCCGCCCCAGCAGAAGCCGACGGCGCCGGTGCGGCCGTTGACGTCGGGCCGCGATTTCGCATAAGCGAGCGCCGCGATCGCATCCTTGCGCGCGACGGCGAGATCGACCTTGGCGAACTCGACGCGCGCCTTGTCCTCGTCATCCGGCGTCCCGCCGCTCGCCGACATGAGATCCGGCGCGAGCGCCACGTAGCCGGCGAGCGCCACCCGGCGCGCCACGTCCTGGATATGCGGCATCAAGCCGCGATTCTCGTGGATGACGACGACGCAAGGCAGTTTCGCGTCGCCGGACGGACGGGCGACATAGGCCTTCACCGCGCCGGTCGATCCGGCGAAGCTGACGCTCGTCATCGTCAGCCGCGCATCGTCCGGCGCCACGATCTGTCCCAGGGCGCGATTGGATTGCAGCAGCGACAATGCCGCCAGCGCCGCGGCGGTGCCGCCGACCAGCCTGCTCGCCTGTTCGAGAAAGAGCCGGCGGTCGAGATGGCGGTGGGTGAAATCGTCGTAGAGCGCGATGATCCGCTGGTCCATGTCCCGGCCCTCCCTGACGGCTTGGAGGGACCATACCATCGCCGGCGCGATACGCCGAGGTCACGAAAGCGTGCTTGCCGAGGGGCGGGGAAGGGGGATCGCCGCGGTCAGGGCGCCCGCCAACGCCGGCGCTTCGCTGTCCTCGTGGCGCCGCGGCGCAGGGCCGGCAATCCGTCGCCGCGACGCCGGCAGGCGCAGCGTGACCGTCGTGCCCGCGCCTAGGGCGCTGGCGATGACGAGCGCGCCGCCATGGATCTCGACGATCGACTTGGTGAGCGGCAGGCCGAGCCCGGTGCCGCTATAGCGGCGCTGCATCGAGCCGTCGATCTGGACGAAAGGCTCCAGCACTGCGGGGATGTCCTCCGCGCGCATGCCGATGCCACGATCGATGACGCGAATCTCGATCGCCTCCTCCTCGATGACGACGGCGACGCGCACCTCGCCGCCGGGCGGCGAGAACTTCACCGCATTCGACAAGAGGTTCAGCAGCGCCTGCTTGAGCAGCCTCTCATCGGCCCAGATCGTCGAGGGCGCCGCGATCTCGTCTATCTCGATGGTGATGCCGGCCTCGAGGGCGCGCGGCCAGATGATGCGCAACGCGGCGCGGCAGAGCGAGGCGAGGTCGAACTCGTGCTCGCGCAGCGCCATGCTCCCGGAGTCGATCTTCGCCAAATCGAGTATGTCGTTGATGATGGCGAGGAGATGCGTGCCGCTGCCGTGGATGTCGGCCGCGTAGCCGCGATAGCGCTCGCCGAGCGCGCCGAACATCTCGTCGCGCATCAGCTCGGCGAAGCCGATGACCGCGTTGAGCGGCGTCCGAAGCTCGTGGCTCATATTGGCAAGGAACTGGGTTTTCGAGCGGTCGGCGACGATCGCCGCGTCGCGGGCGGCGCGCAGCTCCGCCTCGCGCTGGCGCAAGGCGAGGCCGTGCTCGCGGAACACCGTCAAGGCGCGGGCGAGCACGCCAATCTCGTCGCGCCGGTCGGCATGGTCGATCGCGATGTCCAAATCGCCCTGGCTCAGCCGCCCCATCGAATCGGTGATCGCCGCCAGCGGCCGGATGATCAAGCGCGAGGTGATCCAGCTCACCATCAGTATGGCGCAGAACAAGCCGCCGACCGACAAGGCGATGAGCAGGCCGACCGTGCGCTCGTAGAGCGCATCCGCCTGGCCCTCGGCTTGCTGCATCTTCGCGGTGCTGCGCACGACCTCCTCGCCGATCAGCTGGATCAGCCGATCGCGCGCGTCCTGCGCCTCGCCGGTCGAGAGGGCATGCGCCGCCTCGTATTCCCGGTCGACCATCAGCTGATACAGGCGCTCGCCGGTCGCGAAATAGGCCTCGACCGCCTGCGCCATCGCCGCCAGCGCTTCCAGCTCGCGCGGCTCCGCGGTCAGCGCCTGCAGCCCCGTGATGTCGGCCTTGAGATGATCGATCTCTGTGACATAGCCCGAGGCGAAGACGTCGAGCCCCGTCTTGTCGGTCATCAGCATCGCGTTCTTCTCGTTGGCGGCGACGCCGTTGGCCGAGGCCGAGGCGCTCAAGGCCAGCGCCTGGCGCGCCGCCGTGACGCGAATGATTTCATGGGTTTGCGCCCGCAGCTTGTCGAGGCTGCGCTCGGCGAAGGCGACGATGCCGAGCGCGACCGCCAGCATGACGGCGATCGGAAACACCATCTTCGTTATCAAACGGAGATTCTCAAGGCGCTGGTGCATTACGTGCTTCCGGACTCGGGCAGGCCGAGATTACCGCGCACGGCTTAATAATACGTTTGCCGGACCGGCCAAGCGGCCCGCGCGCCAGGGCGTTATCGGCTCATTTAAACGAAGAGGGCGCCCGCCTCGTCAAACCGCGATCGTGCCGCTCGTGTCGGGGACGCGGCGGGGGCGGCGGTCGTCGCCGATGGCGACATAGGTGAAGATGCCCTCGGTCACCTTGACCCGCTCGGTGCTGAGATGGCGGCGCACCCAGGTCTCGATATGGATGGTGATCGAGGTGCGGCCGACCCGCGTCACCGCCGCATGGCAGCTTACCTCGTCGCCGATATAGACCGGGCGGTGGAAGGTCATGCCGGTGACGGCGACGGTGGCGACGCGGCCCTGCGCCCGCTGCGAGGCGACGCTGCCGCCGGCGAGATCCATTTGCGCCAGCAGCCAGCCGCCGAAGATGTCGCCGTTCGGATTGGCGTCGCCCGGCATGGCGATGGCGCGCAGCGCCGGCTCGCCGACGCTGGAGAGGGGGTCGTGCGCGGTTCTGCGGTCGTCATCGGTCATGGGCAATATCAACCATATGTTGGGGCAGCGATCGCTGCCGAATACCGTATGCTGCTTGCCTTGTTCCGGGGCCGGTTTCTATAATACGCCGCATGGCTGATCTCTTCGACAATCTCGCCCGCAAGACCGCTCCGAGCTATTCCGCCAAGGATATCGAGGTCCTCGAAGGGCTCGAGCCGGTGCGCCGGCGACCCGGCATGTATATCGGCGGCACCGACGAGCGCGCCCTCCATCACCTCGCCGCCGAGGTCATCGACAACGCGATGGACGAGGCGGTCGCCGGCCATGCCAGCCGCATCGAGATCGAGCTCGGCATCGACGACACCGTCACGGTGCGCGACAACGGCCGCGGCATTCCGGTCGATCCGCATCCCAAATTCCCCGGCAAGTCGGCGCTCGAGGTCATCCTGACGACCTTGCATTCCGGCGGCAAGTTCGGCGGCGACGCCTACAAGACCTCGGGCGGGCTGCACGGCGTCGGCGTCTCGGTGGTCAACGCCCTCTCCGACAAATTATCCGTCGAGGTCGCGCGCGACCGCAAGCTGTGGTCGCAGGAATACAGCCGCGGCAAGCCGAAGACCAAGCTGAAGGATCACGGCCCGGTGCAGAATCGCCGCGGCACCACGGTGCGCTTTCACCCCGATCCCGAGATCTTCGGCGCCGAGGCGCATTTCCGCCCGGCCCTGCTCTATCGCATGGCGCGCTCGAAGGCCTATCTCTTCCGCGGCGTCGAGATCCATTGGAGCTGCGATCCGGCGCTGCCGCGCCCCGACGACGTGCCGGAGAAGCGCAAGCTGCATTTCCCCGGCGGCCTCGCCGATTTCCTCGCCGCCGCCATCGGCGAGCGCGCCACGCTGACGCCCAAGCCCTTCCTCGGCGAGGTCGAGTTTCCCGATGGCGGGCGCGTCGAATGGGCGATCGCCTGGCCGGAGGACGAGGAGGGGTTCTGCCACTCCTACTGCAACACCGTGCCGACGACGGATGGCGGCAGCCACGAGGTCGGCCTGCGCGGCGCGCTGACCCGCAGCCTCAAATCCTATGGCGAGCTGATCGGCAACCGCCGCGCGGCGCAGGTGACCGGCGACGACATCATGGCCGGCTCGGCGGTGCTGCTCTCGCTCTTCATCCGCGAGCCGCAATTCCAGGGCCAGACCAAGGAGCGTCTCGCCTCGCCGGAAGCGACGCGGCTGGTCGAGACGGCGGTCAAGGACCATTTCGACCATTGGCTGAGCGGCGACCCCGCCGCCGCCCGCATCCTCGTCGACCACATCGTCGAGCGTGCCGAGGAGCGCCAGCGCCGGCGCCAGGAGACCCTGGCGCGCAAATCGGCGACGCGCAAGCTGCGCCTGCCCGGCAAGCTCGCCGATTGCAGCCGCGGCAGCGCGCTCGGCACCGAGATCTTCCTCGTCGAGGGCGACAGCGCCGGCGGCTCGGCGAAGCAGGCGCGCGACCGTGAGACCCAGGCCATCCTGCCCTTGAAGGGCAAGATCCTCAACGTCGCCAGCGCCACCGCCGAGAAGATGCGCGCCAATCAGGAGATCTCCGATCTCATCCAGGCGCTCGGCTGCGGCGCCGGCGAGCGCTATCAGCACGACAAATTGCGCTACGAGCGCGTCATCATCATGACCGACGCCGATGTCGACGGTGCCCATATCGCCTCGCTGCTGATGACCTTCTTCTTCCGCGAGATGCCCAAGCTGGTCGATGGCGGGCGGCTCTTCCTCGCGCTGCCGCCGCTCTACCGCCTGACGCAAGGCGCCAAGACGCTCTACGCCCGCGACGATCCGCACAAGGACACGCTGATGAAGAGCGAGTTCAAGGCCAATCAGAAAATCGAGATCAGCCGCTTCAAGGGCCTCGGCGAGATGCCGACCGCCTATCTGCGGGCGACGACGATGGACCCCAAGAACCGGGTATTGCTGCGCATCACCTTGCCGGAGCGGCTGGAGACGCCGAGCGCCGAGTTCAAGCGCACCGTCGATCTCGTCGAGAGCCTGATGGGCCGCCGCCCCGAATTGCGCTTCGACTTCATCCAGAAGAACGCCCGCTTCGCCCACGATCTCGACGTCTAACCACCGTCATCGCGAGGCGCGCAGCGCCGCGGCGATCCAGTATCCGCCGGAAAGACTGGATGGCTTCGCTGCGCTCGCCATGACGGGCGAGGCAGGCCCCATCCTGCTAGGCGGCGACGGCGTTGCGCAACACGCCGATGCCCTCGATCTCCACCTCGATCGTGTCGCCCTTGGCGACCGCCTGCGTCTTCCCGGGCGTGCCGGTGAATATGACGTCGCCCGGCAGCAGGGTGACATACTGGCTGCAATAGCTGAGGATCTTGTCCGGCGAGAAGACGAGCTCGCTCGTGTTCGACGACTGCCGAACTTCGCCGTTTACGCGCGTCTCGAGCTTGAGGTTGTCGTAGTCGAGGCCGGTCACGATGGCGGGGCCGATCGGGCCGAAATTGTCCGATCCCTTGGCGCGGAACCATTGCAAATCCTCCAGAAGCCACTCGCGATCGACGAGATCGTTGCAGATCGTGACGCCGAATATGAAGTCGCGCGCCTCTTCAACGGAAACCTTCTTCGCTTTCTTGCCGACGATCAGGGCGAGCTCGCCTTCGAAGTGAACGTTGGTCGCATCGTCCGGGAACACGATGTCCTGGCCATGGGGGATAAGGCTGGTCGGGAATTTGGCGAACACGCCGGGATAGTCCGACGGAACCGGTCGTCCCGCGGCGTTCAGGATGACGCCCTCGGCGCTTTCGACATGCACGCGGTGGCTCGCGTAGTTGAGCCCGACCGCGAGCACCTTCGACGGCTCGCAGGGGACGAGAAATCTGGTTTGCGACACGGGAAACGCACGCCCCGTCAACGCCGCGCCCGCGAAGATGTCGCCTTCGAGCTCCTTGACGACATCGCTCTCCAAGATTCCGTAGGAGACGATTCCGGCACGCTCGAAGCGGACGTATTTGGTCGTCTTTCCGTCGGCCTTCATGACCATCCTCCCTTTGCCGCGCGCGGTCGCATGGCTCGCCGAGCAGCATAGGAATCACGCCGAGTGACGTCTTGCATGGTTGTGCAAACCGACATCTTGCAAGATCGCCGACGATCGGTTCGCGGACCCGAAGTTGCACAAGCCTGCAAGAAGCGGATTTCGCGATCATGTATGAAAACCCGTTTCCGCCGTATCGAGAGAGAGCCCCGAAGATGAGTCTCGAATCCGTTCGCGCATTCATGGCGGCGAGAGCACCGGATATTCCGATCGTGAATCTCGAGATGAACAGCACCACCATGACGCTCTCGGCGGCGTGGGGAATCGACCCGGCGCAGATCGCGAAAACCCTGTCGGTTCGGGTCGGGGAGCGGAACCTGTTGCTCGTCACCTGCGGCAATTCGCGATTGGACAACAAGAAGGCCAAGGCGGCTCTCGGCGGCAAGGTCAAGATGCTGCCGCCGGACCAAGTGCTGGCGCTCACCGGGCATCCGGTCGGCGGCGTCTGCCCATTCGGGCTCGCCACGCCGCTGCCCGTCTATTTCGACATTTCGCTCCGCGCCTTTGACGAGGTGGTCCCGGCGGCGGGCTCGACCCACGCCGCGATGCGGATCAATCCCCTTCGCATGGCCGAGCTCGTCAATGCCGAATGGGTGGATGTTTGCGAGCAAGTCGGATAGTCGCGCAGTTTCGTCTGAAGCCTGTACCCGGAGGTCCCGGAGCGCCCCGGAGCACAGTGGCTCAGAGCACAGTGGCTGTTTGGATCGCGAGAATTCCGGTAGAATTTCCCGGATGCAAACCAAGCCAGCGCGCGAGGAAACGGCCCGTCCTGAACGCTTGCGCAAGCAAATCGACGTCAATCTGCGCGCTTCGACTGCCGACATCCGCGTCGGCGAAGGAAGCGACGGCATCGAGCGGGTCGAGGCCTATTTTCCGAGCCTTGGTTTTTCACCGCATCGACACGACACCTATGCGATCGGGATTACGCTGGCGGGGGTCCAAACATTTCGCTATCGCGGCGAGCAGAGATACTGCCTGCCGGGTCAATGCCACATCCTGCACCCGGACGAAGTGCATGACGGCTCGTCAGCCGGGGAGGGGGGCTTCAGGTACCGGATCGCCTACATCGATCCCTGCCTTGTTCAGCACGCGATCGGCGGCAGGCCGCTTCCGCTTGTCGCGAACCCCGTCATCGCGCTCAACCCGGCGCAGAAGCGCTTGCTCTCAGCCGCCTGGGACATGGCGGATCCTATCGATGCGCTTCGCCAAGCGGACATCGCCACCGCGGTCGCCGAGGTGCTCGAAGCGCATTCGTCGCCCCGGCCGCGGCGAAGGGAGCCGCTCTGCCTCGACGCGCTGCTCCGGGTTCGCGATCTGCTCGCCGCTGCTCCGGCTAAGGCGCACACGGTCAAGGAGCTCGAACGCATTGCCGCGCTCGATCGCTGGACGCTGGCGCGCCAGTTTCGCGCCGCGTTCGGCACGAGCCCGACTCACTTTCGTACGATGCGGCAGCTCGACGAAGTCCGTCGGTTGGTGCGATGCGGCGAGTCCCTTATCGATGCCTCTTTGCAGGCGGGATTTTTTGACCAGAGCCACATGTCGCGACTGTTCAAGCAGGCTTATGGCCTCACCCCGGGAAAGTGGGTCGCGTCGCTGCGCTCGCCATGACGAAACTCTGGAGACGGAATACTGAGCTTCTAGCCAGCCTTGGCCGCTACCAGAACACCGGTATCAGAGAAAGCACCAGCAAGCCGGCCATCGACCAGTTGAACGCCATGCGGGCGCGCGGACTGCCAAGGAAGCGCGCGATCGCCACGCCGAACCCTGCCCATACCACGACCGATATAAAGCACGCCCCCGCGAGCACGCTCGCAATCACCGAGGTTTGCGACAACACATCTCCTCCGACGGTCGTGTAGGCCGCTAGCGCGCCCAATGCGGTCACCCAGCCCTTAGGGTTGATCCACGTGAAGAGCACCGCTTCGACAAAGTTGATTGGCTTTGCTCGCGTTGCGTCGCAGCTCGCCGCGTCGGCTTGGGCGATTCGCCAGGCAAGATAAAGCAGATAGGTCGCGCCGGCATATTTCAGCACCATATGCAGGCGCGGTTCGGCATGAAACAAGCCGGCCAGGCCGAGCCCCGCCGCCATGACCATGAAGCCGAAGCCGAGCGTAATGCCCAGCATGTGCGGGATGGCGCGGCGGAAGCCGAAATTGGCGGCCGACGCGGTGACCATGATGACGTTCGGCCCCGGTGTCAGACACAAGGCCGCGGCGAACAGGACCAATGGTCCCAGCAACTCGCGCATGAAGCCCCTTCGTCACGATATGCCGAGCACGCGAAGCCGCCTGCCGGCCAAGCATGCATCGCGGCATGGTGCACGCCGGCGGTTCTGCCGCAACTACCTCGGAGGGACTCATGACAAGGGCGAGGCGATAGATGGAGATAAGTATTATGTCCCCGAGATTATAAGGCCCCCGAGATAAGGCCTCTGAGATTTAAGTACCGGTTTCCAACGTCACGTCCGCTCGAAAACGCCGGTTAGGCGACCGCGGGCCAGGATCTTGCCAGCCACCTCTCTCGCCAGCGCTTTTCGATCGAAATCGACATCCGTCCGGAGCGCCTGGTTGAGCGCGAACAACTGGAACACATAGCGATGCGGTCCATGGGACGGGGGCGGCTGCGGCCCTCGATAGGCGAGCTCGACGAACAGCCACTTTCCGAAACGGGCTTGCGAGGGGAGGGAGCCGCGATTCAAAGCGCCTTCCGGCATCCCCTCGGAATGCGGGGAAATCCCGGTCGCCAGGAGATGAGGCGACGGAAACGGCAGCGGAGCGTCCGGATCTTCCATAACGAGCACGAGTTCTGCCGCCTCATCCGGAATGTTGGACCACGCCAGGGGCGGTGATTGATCGTCTCCAATAGCTTTGGCTGCATAGCGTGTCGGCATCGCGGCGCCGTCCCGAAAGGCGGAGCTGGAGAGGGAAATGGTTGCCGGCGCAGCTCGGATCGCCGGATGGTTCCACATCAACTTCGCTTCACCCGCGTGAATGCCGCGCATCATGCGCCCGAACAGACGAGAGATCATGCGGAAACCTTGAAGACTTGAAGGGACGAATGACGAGGTTCGCGCAATCGCCGTCTCGTTGCGATGACCGTCCGCGGAACCTAATGGCCGAGCACCGCGCGGAGCTCGCTCTTCGCCGCTGCGAATTCGCTCGTGAAATCGTCGCGCGTCATGATGGTGGCGGCGATCACGGTGCCGGCGATGCGGCCGGCCTCGATGTCGGAGCGGAAATGGATGCCGCCGACGACGCGGTTATTGGCGTAGTCCCAGGCCCGCGCCATGATCTGCGCCCGCATCTCCGGCAGCATGTTCGAGAGAACGATGCCCATCAGCGTGCCGACCGTCGCGTGGCCCGAGGGATAGGCGCCGGATTTGGAGAGTGGGACGACCGGCTTGACCAGGTCGCTGTAGAGATGCGGGCGGGGGCGCTTCCAGGCGTCCTTGGCGGGGTCGACGACGGCGCCTTCGGTCTCGACGACGCGGTCGAAGAAGGCGGCGAATTTCGGCAGCGCGTCCTTGGTGAATTTCGGCCCGACGATGTCGGCGAAGCGCCAGATATCCTCGACGGCGTCGGCCTTGGCGCGCGCCTCCATCTCGGGCGTCCGCGTGACTTGCAGCGTCAGCACCTCGCCGAGCTCGGCCCTGGTCTGCGCGGAATCGTTCGCGGGCGGCGGCGGCAGAAGGCTGGCGAGGTCGAGATTTTCGGCGGTGATGAACGGCTTGGCGTCCGCCGCGTAGGCGAGCTCGCTCGCCGGCGCGAGCGCAAGCATGAAAAAGGCGAGAAAAGCGACGACTCTCCGTTGCATCTTGGGTCCCCCCGACGGCGCCAAAATCGCACTGTAACGGCCCATTTGTGACAGAGTAAATCGCAGGCGGGCAACCACCTATACCGAACTTTTCTCACGGCGCGTGCCTTTACGCTGGCGCGCGACCTCTATCCTCGAGGCGAGCCAAAGCCGAAATGAACCTTCTACGATCTGCGCGACACGTATCTCCCTAGAGCCGAGTGCGACCGCCATCGCAACGACGAGTTCGACGCCCGTGGTGGAGGAGGCGTCGTCGGAGCGGACGGCAGTGATGACAATCCTGTTCCCCGTTCACCTCTTCCCGTACGCCGTGAAAATGTAATCTTTTGCCGCCACGATCGTATGGCACGCGTACCCGCAATTGGAGCCGCTCCCTTGGGGCGTGAACGTGTCGGACGCGGCGTCATAGTTAAACTGGCCGTATCCCCATCCGCCGCTGTCCGGGAACCTCTTGCTATCCCTCTCGATGAAATCAGCGTCTTTCAGGGTGTCCGGCACCATCGTCGGAGCGGGGGCCTCCGTACTCTTTTTCGCTCTCCAATGGATCTTCGCAATCTTGGCGCCGTCGGGGAAATTCTTGCCGTTGCCGGGAACGCCGGCCCGGTAGGCGTCGATCATCACGGGATTGGCGAGGATCACAGCGAGCACGCCTTCGGTCTGACTGACGGCGATAGTCTGCCAGTCTTCGTATCCCTTGAACTCAGAGAACGCGAGCCCATTCGGCACTTGCACAGTGTACTTGTCCTGCGCGGAAATGGCCCCGCCGCCCACCGCGGCGAGCGATGCCGCAATGATCACCGTCAGCCAGGATGGAATTCTCGTCATGCTCATTCCTCCGCTGCGATTAGAGAAGGTTTCACTGGTTCGAGTTTGCAGATACGCCCTAGGACCTGTGGACATTCAGGGGATTGAACGAACCCGCTGTCGCGGGATTGGAGTAAGCGGTTAGGGGAAGGCCTCCTGTCTGAGAGGATTGCGGTTGTTGAAGCCCAATCCTTGAGACGGGAGCCCCCGATGGCCAAGATGAGCCCTCTGCGCCGCCGCATGATCGAGGACATGACGGTCCGCAATCTGTCGCCAGCGACGCAACGATCGTACATTCACGCCGTCTCCAAGTTCAGCCGTCATTTTGACCGCTCGCCGGACCGACTGGGTTTGGATGACGTCCGCACCTTTCAAGTTCATCTGGTGTCGGCCGGCACCTCATGGCCGGCCCTGAACCAGACGGTCTGCGCGCTGCGGTTTTTCTATGGCGTCACGCTCGGGCATGGCGAGATCCCGGAACGGATCCCGTATGCACGAGAGCCCCACAAGCTGCCGGTGGTGCTGAACGCCGACGAGGTGGTGCGGTTTCTCGAGGCGGTGCCGAGCTTGAAGACGCGGGCCGCGCTTACGACAGCCTACGCGGCGGGGCTGCGAGCGTCCGAGGCGGTCGGCCTCAAGATCGCCGATATCGATAGTGGCCGGATGGTAATTCGGATCGAGCATGGCAAGGGCGGGAAGGACCGCTATGTCATGCTGTCCGTACAGTTGCTCGGCATTCTGCGGACCTATTGGCGTCTGGCCCGGCCCGGGCACTGGCTCTTTCCCGGCCGGGAGGAGAGCAAGCCGATCGATGTGCAGGTGCTGTATTCGGCCTGCCGCTCGGCCTGTGCGGCAGCCGGCTTGGCCAAGCGGGTGACGGTGCACACGCTTCGGCACAGCTTCGCGACGCATCTTCTGGAGAGCGGTACCGATATTCGGATCATTCAGGTTCTGCTCGGCCACAATCAACTGTCGACGACAGCCCGCTATGCGCAAGTCTCGACGGGCCTCATCCGGCGAACCGAGAGCCCGCTCGATCGGCTGACGTTAGAGGTGGTGCCGCCCGCCTGACCGGCCCCCCATGTCGGCCGGTCTGGAAGTGGCGGATGTCTTCCGCCGCCACGGCGATGCCTATCGCGGGGCGCATGACGGTCATCTCGGCCGCGTCGAGCGTCGCGTGATGAGCGCCATCGAGCTGTGCCGGACGGCGGAGCTGGGCGGCCATACCGAGGTCTGCTCGGATTGCGGACTGGTCCGCTGCGCCTATAACTCCTGCCGCAACCGCCACTGTCCGAAGTGCCAGGGCCGGGCGCGCGCCGCCTGGCTCGCCGCACGTCAGGCCGAGTTGCTGCCGGTGCCGTACTTCCACGTCGTCTTCACGCTGCCGGCGCCGGTTGCCGAGATCGCGTTCCAGAACAAGGAGACGGTCTACACCATCCTGTTCAGGGCGGCGGCCGAGACGCTCCGCACGATCGGTGCCGACCCAAAGCATCTCGGCGCCGAGGTCGGCGTCGTCGCCGTGCTCCACACCTGGGGCCAGAACCTGCATCACCATCCGCACATCCATTGCGTCGTGCCGGGGGGCGGGCCATCGCTCGACGGGACACGATGGATCGCCTGTCGACCCGGCTTCTTTCTCCCGGTACGCGTGCTCGGACGCCTGTTCCACCGGCTGTTCCTCGACGAGATGCACACCGCCTTCGAGGCCGGCCAACTTCGCTTCTTCGGCGATCTTGCCGAACTTGCGCGGCCCGCCGTCTTCGCCCGCCGATTGCGCGTGCTTCGGCGGATCGATTGGGTGGTCTACGCCAAGCCGCCCTTCGGCGGACCCGCTCAGGTGCTGGCCTATCTCGGTCGATACACACACCGCGTCGCCATCGCAAACTCGCGCCTGGTCAGCATGACCGACGCCGACGTCGCCTTCCGTTGGAAAGATTATCGCCACCAGGGTAAGTCGAAGCTTCTTACCCTTCATCCCGACGAGTTCATCCGTCGCTTCCTGCTCCACACCCTGCCGGACGGCTTTCATCGCATCCGTCATTATGGCTTCCTTGCCAACGGCCACCGAGTGGCAAAGCTGGCATTGTGCCGGAAGCTGCTCGCCGTTCCGGCTCCGGCGCCGATGATCGCTGCCGCCGACGAAGCAGTCCCCACGCCACCGCTCGATCGCTGCCCTTGCTGCGGCGGCGCGATGATCACTCTCGGCACCCTGCCACGGCTGCAGCCACACCGCCCACCGTTCTGGCATGACAGCTCATGATGCACCGACGTTCGACCCGTACCGGCCTGCCGATACCGGGCGCCGCGCGCCTCGGCCGAAGCCACGCGCGTCACCGCGACAACTTCGGCCCGATGCCTCGCCAGAACCACGGCAACAGCGCCCAACCAGCGGCGACAATGATCGCTCAGCATCCTGTCGAGCGAGGCTGCATTCCCGATCAGCCCCGCCAAAACGTCGCGGCACCCTCACAGACCGAAGTCTCGGACGAACCAGCCCAGCAACAATCCCCATAGGCGGTCCGCCATCCCGCGGGTTCGCTCAATCCGGCTCACATGGGGGATTACAAGTCAATTGGGTCGTATCAAGGTGACATCGGCAACTCTCCAGTATTTTTTCGCTTCGGCATCCGAGGTCTGAGCCTTTCAACATGACACGGCTCGTTTTCGAGCCCGATCAAACTCACATCCGGTCGCCGTTCGCGACGGCTGCACCAATATCCCGCTTGCGGCGGGCAAGGCTCAGGAAGACGCGACCATTCTTCAAATCGGGTGTTCAGGCCATACCGGATTTCGGTTCGCCCACCTGGATCCGCCAGGACTGATCGGGTCCTGGGAGATTACGGAATTCGGCTAGGGCGTATCGTCAGGCGGCCTTCAGCGCGGCACCTTCGATGACGACCCCAGCGGTCACATATTTCCAGAGCGCAACCAGCAGCTTTCGGGCGAGCGCCACGATCGTCGTCTTCTTGAGACGGCCGCCATCGCGCTTGACCCGTTCTTCGAACCACAGGGTGAGCGCCGAGTGCGGCTGGTGGCGTACCCACAGCCACGCCAGCTGGATCAGTGTTGTGCGCAGTCGTGGATTGCCAGCTTTGGAGACGCCTTGCTCGCGATCGACAGATCCGCTCTTCCAGGGTGTCGGTGCCAGGCCCGCATAAGCCGCGACCTGTCGTCGGTTGTCGAAGTGTCGGAAGAGCCCCTCCGACCAGAGGATGGCGGCGAACTCGGGTCCGATGCCCTTGATGTCGAGCAACATCGCCGCCGGCGCTGGCGTGACGGCATGTTCCGCGGCAAGCAGCACGTCCCGCTCGGCCTCCACCGCCTTGATCTGCTCGAGCAGCAGTTCGAGCCGATCGAGCTCACGGCTGATCTGGACCTTAAGATGCATCGGCAAGGGACGGCCATCGCCCGTCCTCAGTTCGTCGAGCCGTCGCCGACGATCGCGACGCAGCGGCTCGTATCCGGACACGCCCTGGGAGAACAGCAAACCTTTGATGCGATTTATGTGCTCGACTCGCTCGGCGATCAGCACCTTGCGTTCGCGGCAAAGCCGGCGGCGGTCCTCTTCCTCGGGAGCCGGC
>WNFM01112182.1_pt1 | contig 33922 bp, 34 predicted proteins | sample 5400271 | NCBI WGS metagenome assembly WNFM01 (sample SAMN13153352, study PRJNA577476) | soil metagenome | isolation source: 60 cm saprolite on Douglas fir-dominated hillslope | place: USA:California | collected 2013-09-17 | reverse complement strand
GGTCGCAGGTCTCCCGGACCAGCCGCCGGAGGCCGGGCCCTTCGGCCCCGACCACGAGCGCCGAGGGAAGGGTCCAATCGACGTCCGTGTAGGACTCGTCGGCGTCCCCCGCCAGACCGATGGTCCAGACGTTCGCGGATTTGAGGGTGTCGACGGCGCGCGCGATGTTCACGACGGTCGCGATCCGCACGCGCGCCAGCGCGCCGGCCGAGGCCTTGCCGACGACCCCGTCGAGCGCCGCGGCATGGCGCGTCTGTCGTATGACGCCGGTCGCCCCCGCCGCGTCGCACGTCCGCAGAATCGCGCCGACGTTGTGCGGATCCTCAAGACCGTCGAGCACCACGAGAAGGGGCACCCCTTCTCCCTCGAGCAACTCCTCCACCCCGTACTCCCGCGCGTTTTCGACCTCCGCGACAACCCCCTGGTGCACCCCGCCCCGCGCCGCGCGGTCCAGCGCCTGGGCATCAATCCGCTCGACGGGCACGCGCCCCGCGCCGGCGAGCGCCAGGACCTCATCCATGCGCCGGTCGGATCGCGCGCTCACGCGCAGGCGCGTGACCTGCTTCGCCTTCAGGGCTTCGAGGACCGGGTTGATTCCGTAGATCAGCATTCGACCAGTTGGCGCGACTCTACGGTCGCGCGTTCACAATCAGCCACCAGCTCGCTCCAGAACGCGGGACCTAGAGGTCCCGCCAACTGGTCGTCGCAGCAACGAAAGCCTTCGCTCTCTCGCGTGTACTGAGAATCTTCGCGAGCCCCGCCTCCTGCGAAAGCTGCGCGCCGCGATCGATCGCCGGCACGGCGAGGTCGAGCTCCGGGCCGCCCCCCTCGCCGGTGAGCGCCACGCGGATCGGGTGGAACAGCGCCTTGCCCTTCTGCCCGGTCAGCTCCTTCACGCGATTCGCCATCGCGCGGAACGCGTCGCGGTCGAGGAGGGGGCGATCGATCGCCTGGGCGAGCGCCGCGATCACCTCTCGGGCGCCCGGCTCCCCGACGACGTCCGCGACCGCCGGGCGCTGCAGCGCCTCGCGCGCGTCGTAGGTGAACAGGAACGCGAGGCGATCCGGAATCTCCTCGAGGCGATCCACGGAACCGACCGCCATCGGGAGCAGCGACTCGACGTACGCCACCGCGATCTCGGTCTTCCGCTTGAGAAACCCGCGCGTCTGGAAATAGCGCGCGCTCTCGGCCGCCATGCGTGCCGGCGACGCGATCTTCATGTAGTGCCGGTTCATCCATGCGAGCTTCTCGGGATCGAACACGCCGGCGCTGTGGCCCACGTCCTCGAGCGCGAAGCGCCGCGCGAGCTCGTCCATCGGCATCAGCTCCGCGTCGTCGATCGCCTCGCCGCCGCCCGACCGCGGCGACCAGCCGATCAGCGCCAGGTAATTGGTGAGCGCCTCCGGCAGATAGCCGCGCGCGCGGAACTCGGCGACGGAGGTCGCGCCGTGGCGCTTCGACAGGGGCGTGTGGTCCGGTCCGAGCACCAGCGACAGGTGCGCAAACCGCGGCGGACCGAACCCGAGCGCCCGGTACAGCAGGACCTGCCGCGGCGTGTTGGAGATGTGATCCTCGCCCCGGATCACGTGCGTAATCTCCATGAGCGCATCGTCCACCACGACCGCGAAATTGTACGCGGGACGGCCGTCGGATCGCACCAGGACGGGATCGCCGATGACGTCGGTGCTGAACGTGACCTCGCCGCGCACGAGATCCTGGAACGAGACGTCGATGTGCTCCGGCACGCGGAAGCGGACGACGGCCCGCTCGCCGGCGTCGATCCGGCGCCGCGCCTCCTCGGACGACAACGGACGGCACGTGCCGGCGTAGCGGGGCGGACGGCCCGCGGCCAGCATCGCCCGCCGATCGGCCTCCAGTTTCTGCGGCGCACAGAAACAGTAGTAGGCGTGCCCCCCGGCGAGCAGCTCGTTCGCGTAGGACGTATACAGGTGCAGGCGCTCGGACTGGCGATAGGGGCCGCCCGCGCCGCCGACGTCGGGTCCCTCGTCCCAGTCCAGCCCGAGCCAGCGGAGATCCTCGAGGATGCTCTCCTCGGACTCCTTGGTCGATCGCTCGGCGTCGGTGTCCTCGATGCGCAGGATGAACGTGCCGTCGTGCCCGCGCGCGAGCAGCCAGTTGAAGAGCGCCGTGCGCGCGTTGCCGACGTGGAGGTGGCCGGTGGGGCTGGGCGCGAAGCGGACTCTCATGATGGAGACCGGATCCCGGAGGTTGGAGCCCGGGACTGGGCTGAAACGCGCTGCAACAAGGCTATCGCGTGGGCGGCGATGGCCTCACCACGCCCGACCGCGTCCACACCCTCGTTCGTCTTGCCTTTGAGACTGACGCGCGCCCGGTCGATGCCCATTGCGTCAGCCATGCGTGTCCGCATCGCCTCAATCCCATCCTTGATTTTCGGATACTCCAGGATGACGGTGACGTCCACGTTGCCGATCTCGTAGCCCTGCTCGCGGACCGTTCGCGCGGCCTCGCGCAGAAGGACCAGGCTGTCGGCATCTTTCCAGCGGGGGTCGGTGTCGGGGAAATGCCGGCCGATGTCGCCGAGGGACGCCGCGCCGAGGATGGCGTCGATGGCCGCGTGGCAGGCGACGTCGGCGTCGGAGTGGCCGAGCGCACCGCGATCGGACGGAATCGTCACACCGCCGAGCACGAGGGGCCGGCCCTCGACCAGCCGGTGGAGATCGTAGCCGGTTCCCACCCGCTGAGGACCGGACGCCTCGCGGGCCGTGCCCATTCGATGTCTTGCGTCCTCGAGATCCGCGGCCGTGGTGATTTTGACGTTTCCCGGCTCTCCATCCACGACGTGCACCTGATAGCCCGCGCGCTCGGCGAGCGCCGCCTCGTCGGTGGCCTCGACGCCGGAGCGGCCGACGGCCACGGCCGCCGCCAGCACCTCGCGTGTGAAGCCCTGCGGCGTCTGCGCGAGGTAGACGCTCTCACGCGGGATGGTATCGACGATGACGGGACCGCCCGGCTGCCGCGCGACGCGCTTCACGGTGTCGCGCGACTGCAGCGCCACGATCGCCGCGCCGTGCTTCATCGCGGCGTCGATCGTCCGATCGATGAGCGCGCCGCTGACGAACGGGCGCGCGGCGTCGTGAATCAGCACGACGTCCGCCGACCCGACGACCTGGTCGAAGGCATTGGCCACCGAATCCTGCCGCCGCTCGCCGCCGGCGACCACGCGCAGCGCGCCCGCGCGGGCGGGATCCACGCCCGGCAGCGTCAGGACGGTGGTGCCGGCCGGCATCACCACGATGACGTCGGAGATCCGCGGGTGCGCGAGAAACGCCGTCAGGCTGTGGTGCAGCATGCTCCCGCCGCCGATGTCGAGCATCTGCTTCGGCGTGTCCGACCCGACCCGGCGTCCCGACCCGGCGGCTGCAATGATGGCGGTGACGTGCATGGGCAAACCGTAATTATATCGACTCCGCCCCATCGACCCTCGCGAATCCCTCGTCGCTGATCGCTCGTCGGGATACGCGATCAGGGAGGAGCGATTCACGCGGCCGCGGACGCGACGACGTCGTGGATGCGAGCGGAGAATTCGCGGACGGCGTCGCGCGGGACGCCGGCCGTTTCGATCGGCTCGTGGACGGTGACGGTCACGCTGCCGGGGCAGACCATCACCCGCCCCCGGAACATCACGTGACGGCTGCCCTGGATGCTGATCGGCACCACCGGCAGCCCGGCCTCCAGCGCGATGAGGAACGAGCCCCCCTTGAACCGCGCGACCGTGCCGTCCGTGCTGCGCGTCCCTTCCGGAAACACGATCAGCGAATGCTGCTGGCGCACCAGCCGGGCCATCTTCTTCATGATCCCGGCGCCCGGCTTCGCGCGATCGACGAGCAGGTGCCCGGTGCGCTGCAGGTGCCAGCCCATGAACGGAATCCGGCCGAGCGACGCCTTCGCGATAATCCGCAGCTGGCACGGCAGCGACGCGAACAGGATCGGGATGTCGTAGATGCTCTGGTGGTTCGCGGCGAAGATGTAGCTGCGCGACGGATCGAGGCGCTCGAGCCCCGTCACGTGCACCGTCACCCCCGTCGTCTTCAGGATCAGGCGGGACCACGCGCGCGCGCACGTGTGCCCGAAATCACCGCGGCGATCGAACGCGCTCGACAGCAGCGACACGGTCCCCAGCACGACCGTGTAGAGGCTAATCGCGGGGATGAGAAGGAAGACCGTCCGCCACCAGTGATAACTGCCCATCACTCATTTGGCATGTGTCATTTTCGCGGCGGCCACAGGCGTCGCGCCCGCAGCCGGCGCGGGGCCCAGGGCCGAGGCGCCGGGCGCCTCGATATAGCGCCCGAAAATCATCTTGCCCGCCGTCGTCTGCAGCACGCTGGTGACGACGACATCGATGTTCTTGCCGATCATCCGCCGCGCGTTGTCGACGACGACCATCGTCCCGTCGTCCAGGTACGCGACCCCCTGGTTGTACTCCTTGCCTTCCTTGAGGATGAACACCTTCATGAACTCCCCGGGCAGCACGACGGGCTTGAGCGCGTTGGCGAGCTCGTTGATGTTCAGCACCTCGACGCCGCGGAGCTGCGCGACCTTGTTCAGGTTGAAGTCGTTGGTGACGATCTTCCCCTGGAGCGTGCGCCCCAGTTCGATGAGCTTCAGATCGACTTCGCGCACGTCAGGGAAGTCGATGTCGGAGATGGTGACGTCGACGCCGGCCATCTTCTGGATCTTCTGCAGGATGTCGAGCCCGCGGCGTCCGCGGTTCCGCTTCAGCGAGTCGGCGGAATCGGCGACGAGCTGCAGCTCCTTCAGGACGAATTGCGGAATGACCAGCGTGCCGTCGAGAAAGCCCGTCTCGCACACGTCCGCGATGCGGCCGTCGATGATGACGCTCGTGTCGAGGATGCGATAGCGCTTCTGTGGCCCGGTGTCGCGGAACAGGCTGACGAGGCGCTGCGGCTGCAGCCACTCCCCCTTGCGCGCGCCCATCACGATGCCCAGATACGGGAAGACGAGCAGGATGAAGCTGTGGAGGAACACGACGCGGCGGTCCGACGTGTTCGCCCAGAAGAGCGCCGCGCCGATCGTCTTCGACAGGCCGAGGCCGATGGCCCCGCCGATGAGCGCGCCGAGCAGGTCCGTGACTTCCGTCGAGCGGAGCCGCGTTTCGATGAGGACGATGAGGGCCCCCAGGCCCACGCCGACGCCGACGTTCACGCTCACCGCGGGATGAAACGCTCGCGTCAGGGCCGCGGCCCACGCAACGGCCGCGATGAAGCACGCGCGAGTAACGAGCTGCCAGGGCATGCGTATGACTCCGGATATGAAACACCCCGATCATACTCGGGTGTCAGCTCTTATTGCGGCCAGCCGGACTGCGGCAGCCCGGTTCCACCTTCAGGGCGCTCCGGACGTCGATCACGGGGCACCTGGCCTTGGGGACGAGGTGCGCCTCCGCAATCACGGTCGAACGCGGGCGGTAGTCGAGAGTGTTCGGCGCCGGGATCCCGAAGCCCGCACGGACCCTCCGCAGACACTATAATCCGGAGCATCCCAACCGTGTCTGGTGCACGGACGAGCCCACGGCACCATCACGACGATCACAACGATCGCAGCGGCTTTGTGGTCTTCGTGATTGTGATCAGGCGTCTGGCCGCCACGCGTTAGAATCCCTGCATGACGAAGGTCTGCGCAGGTGTCCTGGTGCTGGCGGCGGCCGCGTTCGCCCGGCAGCCGCCGGCGATCAAACCCAGCCAGCACGGGACGGTGACGCAGCAGGTCGCCGGCACCACGATCACGGTGGACTACGACCGCCCGGTCGCGCGGGGGCGCGAGCTGTTCGGCGCGCTCGTTCCCTACGATCGCGTGTGGTGTCCCGGCGCCAACGACTGCACAACCCTCACCGTCTCGACCGACATCACGATTGAAGGACACGCGCTGGCGGCGGGCACCTATACGCTCTGGGCGAAGCCCGGCGCGGCGAAGTGGGCGATGATCGTGAATCGGGCGCACCCGGTATTCCACACCAGGTATCAGACGGTCGCCGATCAGGACATCCTGACCCTGGACGTCACGCCGCGCGCCGGGTCACACATGGAAACGCTCGCGTTCTACTTCCCCGTCGTCAGCGCGAAGCACGCCGAATTGGTGTTCCACTGGGGCACCGTCGTCGTGCCCCTCGCCATCGACGTCCCGTAGCCCGTGACGGTCGATTTCAGCGACGCCGCCGCCCGCCTGATCCGGATCGGGCAACGCTTCGACGCCCGGGGCTGGGTGCTGGGCACGAGCGGCAATTTCAGCCTCGTCATGGACGAGTCGCCGGTGCGGCTCGCCATTACGCGAAGCGGGACGCAGAAGGGCGAGCTCAGCGTCGGCGACATCCTCGAGGTGGGCGCCGAGGGGACCTCAATCGGCACGTCGGTCGGGATTCCGTCCGCGGAAACGCGGCTGCACCTCGAAATCATCGCCGCACGCCCGGCCGCGGCCGTCCTGCACACGCACTCGATCTGGAGCACGCTCCTGTCCGATCGGTACGCGACGCGAGCGGGCGTCGCGATCCAGGGGTACGAGATGCTGAAGGGGCTGGCGGGCGTGACGACGCACGAGCATCGCGAGTGGATTCCGGTGCTCGAGAACGATCAGGATATCGCGCGGCTGGCCGAGCGGGTGGCGTCCACGCTCCGGGAGTATCCGGACTGCCACGCGTTCCTGCTCCGCCGCCACGGGTTGTACACTTGGGGAGCCACCGTGCCGGAGGCCGTGCGGCACGTGGAAATCGTCGAGTTCCTGCTGGAAAGCGTCGGCCGAAAGGAGTCAGCGTCATGGCGCTCGTGAAAGTTCCGGTCCAACAGGTGACGCTTACAGGCCGCGCGGAGGTCACCGCGTTTCTCGCGGGGCACGGCATCGAGTACGAGCGCTGGACGGCGGAGCATCCGGTCGCCACGGACGCGCCCGCCGAGGCCCTGCTGGCGGCGTACGCGCGCGAAATCGACACGCTGAAGCGCCGCGGCGGCTACGTGACCGCCGACGTGATCGACGTCCAGCCCGACACCCCGAACCTGGACGTGATGCTCGCGAAGTTCAGCCGCGAGCACTGGCATGACGAGGACGAAGTGCGCTTCATCATCGAGGGGCGCGGGCTGTTTCACATCCACCCCGCGTCCGGCCCGGTGTTCGCGATCGAAGTCGAGGCGGGCGATCTGATCCGCGTCCCGCGCGGCACGCATCACTGGTTCGATCTCTGCGTCGACCGGCGCATCCGCGCCATTCGCCTGTTCCAGGACACGTCCGGCTGGACGCCGCACTACACCGACAGCGGCGTGGACCAGGGGTTCGAGCCGGTGTGCTTCGGGCCGGCGTACGTCGCCCGCGGATGATCCTGCTCGACATCGAAGGCACCACCACGCCGATTGCCTTCGTCACACACGTCCTCTATCCGTACGCCCGCGCGCACCTCCGGTCGTTCCTCGATCGGCATGGGAGCTCGACCCAGTACCTGGCGCTGATGGCCGCTGTCCGCGAGGAGCACGCGGCCGGCGAACGGGCCGGCGAGCCGGTGCCTCCCTGGGCGGCGCCCGGCGCGGATGCGCGGCCGTCCGTGCAGGCGTACGCCGAATGGCTCATGGACCGCGATCGCAAGTCCCCCGCGCTCAAAGAGCTCCAGGGCTACATCTGGGAGGAGGGGTACGAGCGAGGCGAGCTCGTCGGGCAGGTGTACGAGGACGTGCCGCGCGCCTTCCAGCGGTGGCGCCGCGAGCAGGTGCGGCTCGGCATCTTTTCCTCGGGCGCCGTGCTCGCGCAGCGATGGCTGTTCCGGTCTTCGCCGGCGGGCGACCTCTCGCGTTTTCTGCACTGGTATTTCGATACCCACACGGGCGCGAAACAGGATCCGGGGAGCTACACGCGCATCGCCGAGGAAGTCGGCGAGCTGCCGCCGGACATTCTGTTCGTCTCGGACACGGTCGCCGAGTTGAACGCGGCCAGCGCCGCAGGGCTCGGCACGATCCTGTCGATTCGTCCAGGCAACGCCCCGCAGCCGCCGCACGACCATCGCATCGTCACCAGCTTCGACGAGATCACTTCCGCCTAAAGGCGGAAGCCACATGAATGCGGATGGGAATCTCGTGGCTTCCTGGTACGACGCTCGTGGCTTCCGCCTTTAGGCGGACGAATCAGCCGTGGTCGACACCCTCCTCTGTCGTCCACTTCGCCGTGAAGAACAGCAGCGCCATCGCTGAATACCCGAGGACGAACGGCCAGGCGGGCGCCAGCTTGAGCGTCGTGTCCGCGAACGTCCACTGATACGAGTGCATGAGCCCCGTGGCCGACAGGACCGCCGCGCACAGGCACCACGCGGCGGCGACGTTCCAGCGCCGCTCGATCACGCCCACGACCGCCGCCGACAGCAGCATCGCGGTGAACAGGAAACCCTGCTCGAGCGCGAACGCGCCGGCAATCCAGGTGTCGTTTTTCTGGAACTCGGCGACGAGCGCCTCGCTGAACGGCCCGGCCGGGCCGCCGAGGCCCGCGGCGCGCAGCCACGCGCCGATGCCCGGCAGCAGGCCGACGACGACGGCGGGCGTGTGCGCGCGCGGGATGGCGTCGAACGCCTGCGCGACGATCATCATCCCGATCCAGAGCACGATCGCCATCCCCGCGTCGATCGGAATCGCCCACGCGATCCACGCGAGCGTGCCGGTCAGGCAGATCGCCGTCACGAACACGCCGTTCAGGAGCGAATAGCCCGCGCGCGCGCCGAGCGCCTTCCACCCGGGATGGCCGATGTAGATCGTCGTCGGAAACGCCGACCCGAAGAGCGCGGCGGCGACGCTCCCGAAGCCGTTGATCGTGAGGGAGCGCCGCGTTTCGTACGAGTCGCCCGCCGCTTCGGCCGACTCGATGTTCTGGAGCGACCCGAGCACGTTGAACAGCCCCATCGCAATGATGACGGAGAGATAGGCCCACAGGTGCCCGCCGGTGATCGCGGCCAGGAGATCGCCGAAGATCGGGACCGGCAGGTGCAGCGCGGCCCCCTCGGGGCGCGCGCCCACCGGCGCGATCCCCGTCAGCCACGCCAGCAGCGTGCCGATCGCCACCGCGAGCACGCCGCCCGGCAGGCGTCCCTTGAAGCGCACGCGCCCGAAATAGGTGAGCATCACGATCGCGAGCGTCGTCAGGCCGACGAGCGGCCGCGCGAAGGTGCGGAAGAGGAAGCCGAGCGAGATGAAGCTCAGCGCGATGCCCGCGAGCGTCGACAGCAGCGCCGCCCGCGGCGTGGCCTTGCGCACGCGCTCCGCAATCGGCGCGCACGCGAGCTCGATCACGCCGGACGCGAGCGTCGCGAAGAGCCCCGCCTGCCACGCGACGCGGGCGGGATCCGCCGCGCCGGCCGCGATCGCCAGGGTCTTCGCCGGCAGCATCACGAGGAAGACGTGCGCGAACAGCGAGACGGTGTTGATGCCGTACGGCAGCGCGCAGACGTCCGTGCGCCCCGTCCGCTCCGCCAGCCGCTTCGCCTGGACGGCGTAGGCGAGATTCCCGACCAGGATGGAAATCGCCGCGCCAGGCAGGATCCGGCCGTAGACGAGATCGGCGGGAAAGCCGAGGACGCCACGGCAGAGGGCGTCAATCAACAGCAGCTGAACCAGGTTGTCGATCGCGAGGCCGAAGAAGCCGTCGATGTCTCCGCGAACAATCCAGCGCACAGCCGCGGAGCATACACCAAGACCTCATTGGCGACTGCAGATTGGCGATTGGCGATTGCACGGATTGTCGATTCCCGATTGACGATTGGTGTCACTGCTCGCGGCGCCGCGGGCAAGGCGGAACGCGGATGCCATCAGAGCGCCCGCAGCGCCGTGAACGGCCTCGCGCACCGCCTCGTCCAGCATCGCGTCGCGGGACATGGACGAACGCGCCCCGCCGCCGCCGCCCAGTGGCAGGCCGTGGAGCACGCCGAGCAACCCGAGCGCGGTCGCCTTCCGCTTGCCGTATCCCTGGCTGGTCGTCGTCGTCACCACCTCTCCGGTGCGGACGTCCACGACCCGGAACGTGACGCCGACCGCCGTCAGCGTCTGCTGGCGCGAGAAGCCACCGCCGACGAACGGCAACGGGAGGAGCCCTCCGCCGCGCCTGACCTGCTGTTCGGTCGAAAAGGCAGTGACCGATCCCAGGATGAGGTAATCGACCTGGCTGGCGGCGGCCCCGGCGCGGAGGCGATCGAGGTTCACGCGCCCACCCGCCTCCGACTCCGGCACCAGCCATTGCCCGTCGTACACATGAAATCGCCGGGACGACACCAGTTCGTCGAGCAGCAACTGGACGATGGCGGCGCCGAGCTGCGGCGGCGGCAGGGTCGAGCCGCCCGGCGTCAGCGCGACGTCCGCGATGGCGATCGTCGGCTTCGCGTCCTGCGCGAGGGCCGATCGCCCGGCGGTCAGGCACGCTAGAACGGCAAATACAGGAACACGGACGGTGTGGCGCTTCATCACGGCTCCCCTCTCTGACCGGATAAGGCGCAGGGGAACGGTGATCCGGCTCAGACGAGTGGGAGAATTGACTTAGCTAATGCTGATTAGCTAATGTAATGGCATGCCCCGGAAGGCGCATTCCATCCACGCCGCGAAGACCAACCTGTCCAGGCTCGTGGCGCGCGCGCGGGCCGGCGAAGAGGTGATTATCGCGAAGGGACGGACACCGGTGGTGCGTCTGGTTTCGATTGCGGCCGTCGAGCCGCACCGGCGCTTCGGCGCGCTGCGCGGCCGGGCGCGGGTCACCGAAGCGTTCTTTGAACCGCTGCCCGCCGCCGAGCTCGATGCCTGGAGCCAGTAGGTGCGCATCCTGCTCGACACGCACACGCTGCTCTGGTGGCTGGACGGCGACAGGCGGCTGTCGCGCAACGCGCGGGCAGCGATCGAAGACCCCTCGACGATTGTTCTCGTGAGCGCCGCTTCCGCCTGGGAGATCACGACGAAGGCGCGGATCGGAAAACTGCCCGGCGCGCTCGAAGTCGCGGCGGACGTCGCCGCCCAGGTCGCCGCCCAGGCGTTCACCGCGCTCGACATCACGATACTTCATGCCCAGCGCGCCGGCCGCCTTCCCGGGGAGCACCGCGACCCGTTCGACCGAATGCTCGCGGCACAGGCGCAGCTCGAAGATCTGCCGATCGTCAGCAACGATGACATCTTCGATTCGTACGGCGTCAACCGGCTCTGGTAGGCCCAGGTCACCAGTCCATCAATTGATCGAGCGCGTCGCCGACGTTCCTGACGGGCACAAGCTCGCAGCCGGCCGGGGCTTCGTCGCGCGCGACGTTGCTGTCGGGGACGATGACGCGCGTGAAGCCCATCTGCGCCGCCTCCCGCAGGCGCAGCGCGGCCTGCGGCGCGCCGCGCACTTCGCCCGCAAGCCCGACCTCGCCGAAGACGGCCGTCCCCTGACGGATCGGACGGTTGCGCAGGCTCGATGCCACCGCGGCGACGACGGCGAGGTCGGCGGCGGGCTCGTCCACCGTCATGCCGCCGGCGACGTTGATGAACACGTCCTCGCCGAGCAGGTTCAGGCCGGCGCGCTTCTCCAGAACCGCTTGTCGCTGCTCCTGGCGGTGCTGGAGAAGCGCGCCAGGAGCAGCGACAAGCGGTTCTGGTCGATGCCGCTCGCCATGCGTTTGGCGTTGCCGTACGAGCTCGTGCTGACGAGCGCCTGCACTTCGACCAGCAGCGGACGCGAGCCTTCCATGCAGCACAGCACCGCGGACCCGGCCACGTTCTGCGGGCGCTCGGCGAGGAACAGCGCCGACGGATTGGGCACGCCTTTCAGCCCCTTGCCGGTCATCTCGAACACGCCCAGCTCGCTGACGGCGCCGAACCGGTTCTTCACCGCGCGCACGACGCGGTGCGAATGGTGCTTCTCGCCCTCGAAGTAGAGGACCGTGTCGACAATGTGCTCGAGGACCTTGGGCCCCGCGAGGCTGCCGTCCTTCGTGACGTGGCCGACGAGGAACGTCGGGATGTTCTGTCCCTTGGCCGCGAACAGCAGCTGCGTCGCCGCCTCGCGGACCTGGCCGATGCTGCCGGGCGCGGACTGGAACTTGAGCGAGAACACGGTCTGGACCGAGTCCACGATGATCAACGACGGCCGCAGCCGCGCGATCTCCTCGAGGATGCGCTCGAGACAGGTCTCCGCGAGGAGGTAGAGCGGCGCGCGTGCTTCATTCAGCGGGCCGAGCCGCTCGCCCCGCGACTTGATCTGGTGCTCCGACTCCTCGCCGGAACTGTAGAGCACGGGGCCCGTCGTGTTCGCGAAATGCGCCGCCGCCTGCAGCAGCAGCGTCGACTTGCCAATCCCCGGCTCGCCGCCGATGAGCACCAGGGACCCGGGGACGACCCCGCCGCCCAGCACCCGATCGAACTCCTCGATCCCGGTCGTCAGGCGCGTCGACACGACCGTGTCGATGTCTTCGTACAGCCGGGGCCCTGCGGTCGCAGCCAACGAGTACCGCGCCCCCGCGGCGGCCGACGCCGCGCCCGCGCCCGCCGTCGTCGGCACCGGCCGCTCCTCCACGAGCGAGTTCCACGCCTCGCATTCCGGGCAGCGCCCGAGCCATTTCTGCGACTGCGCGCCGCATTCCTGGCAGGAGTAAACCGTTTTCACTTTCATTGGCGAATTCCGGTTGATGAGTGCAGATTCACGGACTGTCGACTCTCGATTGGTGATTGGCGAACCCGCTTCAGCCATCAATCGTACAGCCTTTCAATCCGTGTGCCGACGCGGCACAGCAGCTCGTACGGGATTGTGCCGATCGACGCAGCGATCTCCCGCATGCCGATCGCTTCCCCGCCCTGCTCGCCGACGATCACCACTTCATCTCCCGTGGACACATCCATCCCCGTTACATCAATCGTCGTCATATCCATGCACACCGAGCCGACGATGGGTACGCGTTTTCCGCGTACGAGCATGAACGTGCGGCCGGCCATGCGGCGATCCAGGCCGTCCGCGTACCCGGCGGGGACGACCGCGATCGTCCTGGGTCGATCGGTCACTGAGTGCAGTCCATACCCAGTCCCCTCTCCCGCGCGTATTCCCTTCACATGCACGATACGACTGTGGAGTGACAGGGCAGGTCGCAGCGAGAGCACGGCGGCGAGCGGCGGGGGGATGATGCCGTAGAGGAGGAGGCCCGGACGCACGCAGTCGTACCACACGCGCTCGTCGCGGAGGAGCGCCGCGCTGTTCGCGGCGTGGCGGTATGTGGGCGTGATCCCGAGCGCCGGCAGCGTGGCGAGCACCTTCTCGAATCGCTCGCGCTGCTGGGCGAACGCCGGATGCTCCGGCTCGTCCGCGGTCGCGAAGTGGGTATACACGGCGTCGATCGCGAGGTGCTCGCTTTGTGCGATCTCGGGCAGCGTCCGCGCCAAGTTGTCGTGGCGGAAACCGAGACGATTCATGCCGGTGTCGATTTTGAGATGGCAGCGCAGTTTCTGCCTGCTGTGACCGGGGTCTGACCCCGGTCTGACCCCGGTCTGACCCGGGAGCCGCTTCGCCGCGGCGGCGGCCAGAGCGTGGGCGGCTGAAGGCGTCGAGATCGTCGGGATCAGGTCGTACACGAACACGCCGTCGAGATCGCTGATGCCGAGCGCGCCGAACACGAGGATCGGAATCCGCACGCCTGCGCGGCGGAGGACGATGCCCTCTTCGATGTCGGCGCAGGCAAGCATCGCGGCCCCGGCGCGCTCGAGCGCCAGACCCACCTCGCTCGCCCCGTGCCCGTAGGCGTTGGCTTTGACGACGGCTATCACGCGAGGCGCGAAGCGCGAAGCGCGAGGCGTGTCGGGAGGCGCGTGGTCTCGAGGCGCGAGGTGCGAGGCGCGAGGCGCGTCGAGAAAACGGAGAATCTCGCGAAGGTTACTCTCGATAGCCGAGAGATCGACACGAGCAACAGTCGGCCGGATCATGAGAAAAGGCAGAAGGCAGAAGGTAAAAGGCAAACCGTCGAGGCCGCACCGCCCTGCCTTCTGCCTTCGGCCTTTGGCCTTGTCGTCACGCCGCCCCTTGCGCCAGGTTCTCGAATCGCGTGTGTTCCTTGATGAAGGCGAGCTTCGTGGTCCCGACCGGACCGTTGCGCTGCTTGCCGATGATGATCTCGGCGATCCCCTCGGCTTCCTGGTTCGGCTGGCCGTCGGCGTTCCGGTACTGCTCTTCCCGGAAGATGAACATGACGACGTCGGCGTCCTGCTCGAGGGCGCCGGACTCGCGCAGGTCCGAGAGCTGCGGGCGGTGATCCGATCGGGTCTCCGGCGCGCGGGAGAGCTGCGACAGCGCGACGATCGGAATCTTGAGCTCCTTGGCGAGCCCCTTCAGCGATCGCGAGATGGAGGCCAGCTCGGTCTGGCGGCTCTCGAACCGGCCGCGCCCCTGCATCAGCTGGATGTAATCGACAATGAGCAGGTGCAGCCCGTGCTCCGCCTGAAGGCGGCGGGCCTTGGCGCGCATCTCGAGCACGCCGAGCGACGCCGAGTCGTCGATGAACACGCGGGCCTCGGCGAGCGTGCCGAGCGCGTGCGAGAGACGGCCGTAATCCTTCTCGTTCAGGTAGCCGCTGCGGAACCGGTGCGCGTCGATGCGCGCTTCGGCCGTCAGCATGCGCATGAACAGCTGCTCCTTCGACATCTCCAGGCTGAAGAAGCCGACGGTCCTGTCGGTATGGATGCCGACGTGCTGCGCGATGTTCAGGACGAAGCTCGTCTTGCCCATCGAGGGGCGCGCGGCGACGAGCACCAGGTCCGACGGCTGCAGGCCGGAGGTCATTTCATCGAGGTCGACAAAACCGGTGGGCACGCCCGTGACGAGCCCTTTGTGCTGCTGCAGCTTTTCGATCGTCGCGAAGCTGCTCTGGACCAGGTCGCGCAGCGGGACGAACCCCTCGCGGATCCGATCCTCGGCGATTTCGAAGATCGCTTTTTCCGCCCCGTCGAGGATCACATCCGCGTCTTCCTCCGCGCGGTAGGCCTCGGAGAGGATCCGGTTCGCGGAGTGGATCAGGTTCCGGAGCGTCGCCTTTTCCTTGACGATCCGCGCGTAATGTTCGACGTTGGCGCTCCGCGGCACGCCGTCCGCCAGCGACGCAATGTACGCGGGGCCGCCGACCTCCTCGAGCTCGCCCGACCGGGCCAGCTCCTCTTTCAGCGTGACGAAGTCGATCGCGTCGTTGCGCTCGCTGAGCGCCACCATCTTGTCGAAGATGCGGCGGTGGGCGTCGCGGAAGAAGTCGCGCGAGTCGATCAGCTCGGCCGCGTGGTTGAACGCTTCGTTGTGAATGAGGATCGCCCCGAGCACCGACTTCTCGGCCTCGAGATTGTGCGGAAGCGCACGTTCGGGCGTGGCGGGGGCGAGTGTTTCTGGCATGACCTGCGGGAACAGAAGGATAACGCAGATCGAGGTTCGAGGATCGAGGTTCGAGGAATCGGTCATCGGCGTAAAATCGATTGATGGGGGCATATGCCCGATGGCGGGCGCTCGCGCGGGACGAGCAGCGGCTCGCGGTGACGTCGTGGCTGACGATCGCCGTGGCGGTGGCCGGCGTGCGAGCCCTCGGCGTGGAGCGAATGCTCCGGATGGCATCGCGACCCCGTCGATCCCGTCGACTCGCGACGCTCGCTCAGGGCAAGGGCGCTTCTCTCCCTCCGGGCAGGCGGAGGGGCACAGGCAGAACCGCGATCGGGGATCTCGTGACGGCGGTCGACCGCGCGGGACGCTACGTACCGGCCGGCACGTGCCTGCCGAAATCCCTGGCGCTGGCGTGGATGCTCCGGGGCATGGGCGTCGCAGCAGCGGTCCGGATTGGAGTGAAAATCGACGGACGGTTTGAAGCCCACGCCTGGGTCGAGTGCGGCGGCGTCGCCGTCACCGAACTTTCAGGCGCGGAGAAGCGCTTCGCCACGATTCTGTCGAGTTGACAGTGAACAGTTCACGGTTAACAGTTTCGAAACACTGCGAACCGTAAACGGTCAACCGCGAACTATTTCTTCTCCGCCACCACCCGCACCTTGACCTGCGCCACGACGCCGTGATGGACCTTCACGGCCACGCTGGTCTCGCCCAGGGCCTTGAGCGGTTCGGGCATCTGGATCTTCCGCTTGTCGATCTCGAAGCCCTTCGCCTTGAGCGCGGCCGCGACGTCCGCCGAGGTGACCGACCCGTACAGCGTGTCGTTGTCGCCGACCCGGCGGCATCGCGCGCCTCGGCGAGCTTCTTTTCCCGCTCGATCTGGCGCTTGTTGTTGTCGGTCACGACGAGCGCGAGCTTGCGCGGCAGCAGGTAGTTCCGTCCGTAGCCGGCCGCGACCTTCACGATGTCGCCGCGGCGGCCCAGGTGTTCGACGTGCTCTCTGAGGATGACTTCCATGGTTGTTTGCTCCCACGGGCCGACGGCTTCAGCATGAAGGCACAAAGTCACGAAGGCACAAACTGATTGGCTTCGTGTCTTTGTGTCTTGGTGCCTTCGTGCTCAGCCGTCAGCGCGTGACACTAGTCAGTGACGTACGGAATCAGCGCCAACTGCCGCGCGCGCGAGATCGCGATCTGCAGGGCGCGCTGGTGCTTCGCGCACGTCCCGGAAATCCGGCGCGGCTGGATCTTGCCCCGCTCCGGGATGAACGGGGAAAGCAGACGGACGTCTTTATAGTTGATGTAGTCGATCTTGTCCGCGCAGAACTTGCAGACACGCCGGCGCCGGAAGAAGCCGCCGCGGGGGCGCTCCCCCTTCTTGTCCTTGTCGTCCTTCTTCGCGCCGCGGCCCCGGCCGCCGCCGCCACCACGTTCGCCGCTCATCGCTGTCCCTCCGCTTCAAGGCCCATCACGCCGTCGTCCTGGTCGTCGCTGTCCCGGTCGCCGCGCCGCTCGGACGCCTGCGGTTCGGGCGGGAGGCCGCGCGCCGTGCGGCGGCGGGCCTGGGTCGCCTTGCGCTCGGCGCGCAGGCGGTCGGCCACCTTGAGGTCGTCGTCCACGCGGACGGTCAGGTGGCGGATGATCGTGTCGGTCACCCGCAGGCGGCGATCGATCTCCTTCATCATCTCGCCCCCGCCCGAGATCGTCTCGATCACGTACGTCCCCTCGCGGGCGTGGCCGATCTCATAGGCCAGCTTGCGCCGGCCCCAGTTTTCCGTCTTGTCGAGCACGCCGTTGAAGCGCTGGACGATCTGCTCGATCTGCGCGTGCAGCTCGGCGACCGTCTGCTCGCTCGCGTCCGGCGAGACGATGTAGACGAGCTCGTACTGTCTGGTCTGACTCATGCTGCTCCTTCTGGGCTAAGCGGGCACGGCCATCAGGCCGGGCCAAGGAGACAAGGATTAGTTGTCTTCGCTTTCGTTTCCGTCTTCCGTCTGTCCGTCGTCCGTCTTCCGATTGTACTTGTTCATCGCCGCCGGCACTCCCTCGGCGATGAACAGCTCCGCGGCGTCCGCCGCCCTCACGATCGCCTCGTCGACGATCGTCCGCTCGTCAGGCTCGACCCTCGCGAGCACGTGGTCCGCGAGGTCGCGCCGTGTGTCGCCCCGCCCGACGCCGATCCGCAGCCGAGGGAACCCGCCGGTGCCGAGCGACCCGATGATCGACTTCAACCCGTTGTGCCCGCCGGCCGATCCGTCGGGCCTGATCCGCACCCGCCCGGTCTCGAGCTGCACTTCGTCGACGATGACGAGCAGGTCGGCGAGCTCGATCTTGTAGAACTGCAGCAGCCCGACCACCGCCGCGCCGCTGAGGTTCATGAACGTCAGCGGCTTCGCAATCATCGCGCCGCCGGCACGCCAGTTGGCGACCAGCGCTTCGACGCCCCGAGGGGCCGCGTCCCACGGCAGCCCGTGCCGCTTCGCCAGCACGTCGATCGCGGCGAACCCGACGTTGTGCCGGGTGCCTTCGTACCGCGCACCCGGGTTGCCTAACCCTACAACCAGCTTCATGCAGGATGTCCCAACCTGAAGGTTGGGACCCACGGGCCCGGCCTACTTCTTGTCCTTCTTCTCGGACTTCTCGGACTTCTCCGCCTTCTCGTCGTCCTCGTCCTTCTTGCCCTTCTTGATGACCTCGGGCTCGGCCGGGACGCCCGGTGTCGCCGCCACCGCTGCCGCGTCGGCCGCCGGCACTTCCTCGACCTTGATGGGCACGACGTGCACGATCATGAGATCCGGATCGCTGGCGGCCTTCCATTTGCCATCCTTCGGCAGGTCGCGGACGCGGACGCCCTGGTGCAGCATCAGCTCGCTGATCTCGACGTCGATGTGCTGCGGGATGTCGGCCGGCAGGCATTCGACCTCGATCTCGCGGCTCACGAAGTCGACGATGCCGCCCTGCTGCTTGACGCCCTTCGGCTCGCCCTTGATCACGATCGGGACCGTGACCGTCAGCCGCTTGTCCATCGCGATCGCGTAGAAGTCGGCGTGGAGGAGCTTATGGTCGATCGGGTCGAGCTGGTACTCCTTGACGAGGACCTTGCCCCCCTTGAGATCGGCCCCTTCGAGCCCGATCAGCGTGTTCACGCCGGAGTCGGAGTGCAGGATGCGGAGGAGCATCTTCGGGTCGACGGCGATCTCGGTCGCCTTGCCCTTCTCGTTGCCATAGACCACGGCGGGGATGCGGCCGGTCGCGCGGAGGCGCCGCGCCTCGTTCTTGCCCCGGGTCTCTCTCTTTTCTACGTGTAACGTTGCTTCCATATCAGCTTCCAGTTTCCAGTTTCCAGCTTCCAGTTTCCAGCTACCCGTTCCCGGCTCCGTTAGCTCCCAGCTGGAAACTGGAAACTGGAAACTGGAAACTCATACAAACAGCGAAGAAACCGACGTTTCTTCGTGAATACTCCGAATCGCCTGGCCGAGCAGGCGCGCGACCGAGAGCTGCTTGATCTTCTTGCAGCACTTCGCCCGCTCGGTCATCAGCGGGATCGTGTTGGTAATAATCACCTGGTCGATCGGCGCCGCCTCGAGGCGCTCGATCGCCGGACCCGACAGCACGCCGTGCACCGCGCAGGCGAACACGCGCGCGGCGCCGTTGGCCTTGAGCGCGGAGGCCGCCTTCACGATCGTGCCGGCCGTGTCGATGATGTCGTCCTGCAGGATGCAGGTCCGGCCCGTCACGTCGCCGATGACGTTCATCACTTCGGCCGTCCCTTCGTCCGATCGGCGCTTGTCGATAATCGCCAGCTCGGCGTCGAGGCGCTTCGCGTAGGCGCGCGCGCGTTCGGCGCCGCCGGCGTCGGGCGAGACAATCGTCAGATTCGGACTGTCCAGGCCCTTCAGGTACTCGATGATCACCGGCGCCGCGAACAGATGATCGACGGGAATGTCAAAGAACCCCTGAATCTGCGCCTTGTGCAGATCCATCGTCAGCACCCGGTTCGCGCCCGCGGCGCTCAACAGGTTCGCGACCAGCTTCGCCGAAATCGGGACGCGCGGCTTGTCCTTCCGGTCCTGCCGCGCGTAACCGTAGTACGGGATGACGGCCGTGATGCGCGACGCCGACGAACGGCGGAACGCATCGATCATCACGCACATCTCGACGAGATGGCGATCGACGTCCGCGCAGGTCGGCTGCACCACGAAGACGTCGGTTCCGCGGATGTTCTCGTCGATCTGAAACGAGACCTCGGTGTCGGGAAAACGCTGCAGGCGCGCCGTACCGACCTGGACACCCAGGAACTCCGCGATCTCCTCGGTCAGGGCGCGATGCGCGCTGCCCGAAAAAATCTTGAGCTGCCCGCTGGCCATGGCTGCCGGTAGCGCTCCCGTCGTTATCACGCAGACACCCTTGGATGCATGGTTGGGGCGGGAGGATTCGAACCTCCGAATACGGGATCCAAAGTCCCGCGCCTTACCGCTTGGCCACGCCCCAGCAGGGCCCGACAGGCCATCCGCAAAACGCCAAGTGTATAGGAATTACGCGCGCCGGGCAACCTTTCGACTTCGCCCATTCGCCCAGGGCTGGCCCCGTCTACTAACGGCCGGCCGCCGGTCTTGACACGACGCGGACCGGCCTCGCCCGCCGTTCGTGCTCGGCGCGGGTCAGGGTCCGCGTCACGAGAGCCCTGGCGCCATTCCGGGACAAGGGTTTAACGGCCCTCTCCGCGAGGGCGCGGCTGCGGAACAGGCCGAAGACGGCCGAGCCGCTGCCCGACATGGCCGATGCGGAGGCCCCCGCTTCGCGCAACTGGACCTTCAGGAGGCTGATCTCCTGGTGACGGCGGACGACCGGAGGCTCGAGGTCGTTGATCATCTGCGCCGCGCGGCTCGGCCAGGGCACCGGCAACTGCTGGAACTCCCGGATCTCGCGGACGCCTTCGGTGCGGTCCTCGTCGTACCAGGCGTAGGCCTCGGCGGTGGACACGCCGAACGGGGGCCGCACGATCACGACGTAGTGCGGCGGCAGATCGACGAGCGGATAGATTTCCTCGCCGCGCCCCAGGCCGAGCGCCGTGCCGCCGGACAGGAAGAACGGGACATCGGCGCCGATGGTCGCGCCCACTTCGCGCAGCAGCGTGATGGGCGCGCCGCCCCACAGCCGTCCGAGCGCCATCAGCGCCGCCGCGGCGTCGGCGCTCCCGCCGCCGAGCCCCGCTTCGACGGGGATCTGCTTGTCGATCTGGATCGCCGCGTCGCGGATCTCGCCGCCGCGTCCGAGCGCCGTCCACAACGCCGCGGCCGCCTTCCACACCAGGTTGCTGGCGTCGAGCGGCACGCCCGGCGTGCGGCACTTGATCGTGAAGGGGCCCGGCTTCTCCGCGCACACGAGCGTGTCGTGCAACTCGATCGCCTGGAACACGGTGCGCAGCTCGTGATACCCGTCCGCGCGGACGCCGAGCACGCGGAGGTCGAGATTGACCTTCGCATGTGCGCGTACCGTCAACTTGAGGCGTTTGCTCATGTTCGCGCCGGCTGCCACTGCCCTTCGGACTCCACACGGCCCACGGCGACATTCACGAAGACCACCAGGGGCTCTTTGTGATGGTTGTATCTCAGTGATCTTCGTGATGAGCCCTCGGCCGTGCAACTGCGCAACGGCCTAGCCGCCACCCAATGGTCCCGCGCGGCGCAGCTCGTCGAGCGTCAGTGGCACGGGATGGTCGGGCACTTCCGCCTTGAACGCCCTCGGATCGACAGGCGCGTTGATCTCGACGTCGGATAAGCGAAGCGTCAAGTCGGCGGACGTGCGGCCCTGCGATTCAGCGCGCAGTCGAACGGTCGAGGGGCGCCCGGAGACGTAACCCGAGTACGTCACCGTCACCGCGCCGCTGGTGGCCGCCGCCACCTCCCAGGTGCCCGCGTTCCGCCGCAGATAGGCGGTGCCGTCCGCGAGCGAGACGGCCGTCCACCCGTTGGCGAACGCGCGGCCATCCGCCGGCGCTCCGACCGTCAGTCCGCAGCCGCTCACAACCGTCCGCAACACGTCGGGACCCAGCCGGACGCCCGCGAGCGCTTCGACGATCTGGTCGGGCGGCGCGTCGCGCAGCACGCGGTCGTCCCTCGGCAGCACGAGCGTGCCGCGGCTGCCGTCCGCCACGAGCACGAACACGGGCTTCCCGAACGGTGCGATCCCCTCCAGCCGCGCGCGCGCAGGCGCCTCGAAGCCTCCGTCGATCCGGCCGCGCAGCTTCGTCGTCCCCGCCTTCCCCGACAACGCCATCGACGCGGTGATCGACTTTATGCCACGGCAGGACTGCGTCGCTTGGTCGTACGCCGCCTGATAGTCGGAAAAGGGAGTGCCGGCGCCTGCTGGCAATAAAGGCGGCTTAGGGGCACAAGCGGTAACAAGGGAGGCTGCGGTCACAAGGCAGAAGGTGGAAGGTAGAAGGCAGGACGATCGAAACCACCACTGAACTGCCTTTTGCCTTCTGCCTTCTGCCTTTTTCATTTCGCCTTGCGAGCCAGGTCGATCTTCTTCTGGATCGTCGCCCGCTCGATCGCGGCGCCGTCGCCGGTCAGCGCCTTCTGCCACGCGGAGATCGCGTCGGCGCGGCGGTTCTGTTTCTGCCGGAGGTCGCCGAGGTGATCCTGGATGACGGAGCTCTTGGGCATCTGTTGGGCCGCGGTCGAGAGCGGCGGGTCGGCGAGATCGAGCCTGCCCTGCTGCACGTAGGTCCACCCGAGACTGTCGAGGAACGACGGATTATCGGGTTCGATGGTCAGCGCGCGCCGGATGAGCGTCTCGGCCTCGTTCAGCGCGTTGCCGTGGTCGGCGAGCATGTACCCCAGATAGTTCAGCGCGCCCGCGTCGAGCGGGTCGCGCGCGATCACGTCGCGGAAGGTTCTTTCGGACTCCGCCTGGCGCCCGGCGCGGTCGAGCGCGGCGCCGAGCTGGTAGAGCACCGTCGTGTCGGCCGGGAACTTGAGCCGCGCCTTCTCCGCCTCGTCGAGCGCGTCCTGGTGGCGTCCGGCGGCGCGATACCCCTGGATGAGGAGCACGTAGCGGACGGGCTCCTCGGGCGAGAGGGCGGCCCCTTCCTTGAACGCCGCCACCGCCTCGTCGTAGCGGTGCAACTGCTGGAACGCCAGGCCCTCGCTGCCAAGGAGCATCGCGATCTGCCCGCCCTTCGCCTTCGCGGTTTTCTGGCGGGCAATCTCGGGCTTCAGGAGATCGACGACCTCCTGGTAGCGCCCGCGAGCTTCCAGCATCTGGCCGAGGAGGGAGGTCACGCGCGCGTCATCGGGCTGCGCGGCCTGGAGCGCGCGCGCCGTGGCTTCCGCGGCGTCGAGGTCGCCGGCGTCGCGCTGCGCCTGCGCCAGCATGAACGACATCCGGACGTCGTTCGGCGTCATCTTCAGGGCGGCGGTCAGCACGTCCCGGGCCTCGGCGGGCCGGCGGGCGTTGATGAGCGCGGACGCACGGCGCGCCGCGACTTCGGTGTTCCGCGGATTGAGCGTCTGCACGCGCCCCCACGCGCCGGCCGCCTGCGGCCACCGGCGCTGGTGCTCGTAGAGCTCCGCAAGCTGGACGCGGCCGCGGACGAACTGCGGCTGGTCGTCCAGCAGGTTCGTGAGCGTCTCGACCGCCGCATCAGGCGCGCCCGCCGCTTCCTGCGCGTCGGCCAGCATGACGGACCCTTCCGCGTACTGCGGCTGCTCGAGGACGATCCGCCGGAGGAGCGGGATGGCGTCGGTGGGCCGATCCGCGTCGAGATACAACCGCCCGAGCGCGAGATCGATCGACAGATCGCCCGTGCCGTCGCCGCGCGCGATCTCGAGCGCCGCCATCGCGCGCTTCGGGTACGCCGCCACCTCGTCACCCGGCCGGGCGGCCTGGCGCTGCTCGGCGAGCGCGGCCAGCACCGAGCCGAGGACCCGGTTGGCTTCCTGGTTTGTCGGATCGACCTTGAGCGCGTCTTCAGCCGCCGTCAGCGCCTCAGGCGCCTTGTCCTGGCGCGCGTACAGCCCCGCCAGCTCGGCGCGGGGCTCGGCGCTTCGCGGATCGAGCGCGATGGCCTTCTTCAGCGCGTCGACCGCCTGGTCGATCTTGCCGCCGCCTTCGAGATAGCGGGCCAGCAGGAAGTAGTAGGTCGCATCCTCGGGGATCTGGACCGCGGGCGCCTGAGCGGCGAGCGACAGACAGAGGGCGAAAGGCAGCAGCGTCATTATTCGGGCCGCTGACTATAATAGTCTGTCATATGGCCGTGGATCCTGAGCTGCTCGAGATTCTGGCGTGCCCCAACTGCAAGACGAAGGTTGAGCTCGTCAAGGGGGGCGCGGCGCTGAAGTGTCCGCAGTGCCGGCGTGTCTATCCGATCAAGGACGACATTCCGGTCATGTTGATCGACGAAGCGACGATCGAGCCCTGAAGATTCTGATTGTCCGGCTCCGGCTGATCGGGGACGTCGTCCTCACGACGCCGATCATCCGGGCGTTACGGCGGGCGTATCCGGAGGCGCGGATCGCATATCTCGTCGAGGGCGACGCGGCGCCGGTGGTGCAGCACAACCCGCATCTCGACGAGGTCATCATCGCGCCGCGCACGCGCGGCGCCCGGCGGATCGCGGACGACCTGGCGCTGGCGCGGCGGCTGCGGCGGGAACGGTTCGATCTCGTCCTGGACCTGCACGGCGGTCCGCGCAGCGCGTGGCTGACCTGGGCCAGCGGGGCCAGGGTACGCGTCGGGTACGACATCCAGGGACGGCACTGGATGTACACGCGGGTCGTCCACCGCGCGCGGGAGTTGCGCGCGAGGCACTCCGTGCTCAATCAGTGGGACCTGCTCGAGGCGGTCCCCGGATGGACCGGAGGGACGGCGGACCGGACACGCGACCCGGTCGAGATGGCCCTCGACCCCGGCGCGGACGCGCGGATTGCCGACCGGCTGACCCGCGCGGGCCTGACACGAGACGATGAACTGATCGTCCTGCACGCGAGCGCGGGCAATCCGTTCAGGCGCTGGCCCGAAGCGTTTTTCGCGGAGACCGCCGCCGCGCTGGCGGCGGGCAACCCGCGGCGACGGCTCGCGTTCAGCTCGGGACCCTCGGACCGTGAGGCGGCGGCACGGATTGCGGCGGACGCGCGCGCCCGGCTCGGGGCTGCCGCCAGCCGCATCATCGACCTTGGAGAGTTCGACCTGCAGGAGCTCAGAGCGCTGATTGGCCGCAGCCGGCTGTTCATCGGGGGCGACACGGGGCCGCTGCACCTGGCCGCGTCCACGGCCACGCCGGTCGTGGGCATCTACGGGCCGACACTGGCGGCGCAATCGGCCCCCTGGCGGCCGGCCTCGGTCCGGACGTTGTCCATCGAGCCGGCGGAGGACCTTGCCTGCCGTCCCTGCGATCAGCGAGCCTGCGTCCCGGGCGACTTCCGGTGCCTGACGCGCCTGACGCCGGACCGGGTGATTGCCGCCGCCGAGCAGGCACTGTCTCTTCCGCCGACAGGCGGAAGCCACGAGAGGGTCATGTGAGAACCGCGAGGGCCAGGTGAGGACGGAAGCGGGCACGTGGAACGACGCGTGGTTCGACGCGATGCCGGCGCTGCCGCCGGCGCCGCTCGAGCGGGCGGCGTGCCTGACGCTGCTGGCCTTCGCGGCGTCCCTGCAGTTCTCGATCGCCGCGGCTGACATCCTGCTGACGATCGCTACCCTCCTCTGGGTCGTGGTCCTCGTCAGGAACAAGGAGCGCGTCGAGGTGCCGCCGATGTTCTGGCCGCTCGCGGCCTACGCGGTGGCGACCCTCGTCGCGTCGATCTTCTCGGTCAACCCGAGGGTCAGCCTGATTGACTCCAAGCAGCTCGTCCTTCTCATTATCGTCCCGCTCTGCTACCGCCTGTTCCGCGGGCGGCGGGCGCTCCTCGCCGTCGACGTCATCATCACCGTCGGCGCGCTGAGCGCCACGTTTGGGATCGTCCAGTACCTGATCCTGAACTTCGATCATCTCGGGCGGCGCCCGCAGGGGACGCTCGGGCTGTACATGACGTACTCGGGGCTCCTGATGCTCGTCACCTGCGCGGCGGTGTCGCGCGTGATGTTCGCGAAGCACCACCGCGCGTGGGCCGCGCTGGTGCTGCCGGCGCTCCTGCTGGCGCTCGTCTTTACGTTCACGCGGAGCGCCTGGGTCGGCGCCTGCGTCGGTCTGGGCATCCTCTTCCTCCTGCGTGACTTCCGGCTGGTGGGGCTTCTGCCGGTGGCGCTGGCGGCATTCCTGGCGCTGGCGCCGGCGGGGCTCACGAGCCGGCTGTATTCGGCGTTCGACTTGAAAGATCCGTCCAACGTGGATCGCGTGGCGATGATGAAGTCCGGCTTCCACATCATCAAGGACGACCCGCTCACGGGCGTCGGGCCCGACATGGTGATCCAGGTCTATCCCCACTACCGCGACAAGACCGCGGTGAACCAGCTGAACCCGCACCTGCACAACGTGCCGCTGCAGATCGCCGCGGAGCGCGGCCTCCCGGCGCTCGGCGTCTGGGTGTGGTTCATCGTGACGCTGGTCCGCGATTTCCTCACGCGGCGCCGGTCGGACTTCCCCTCACTCTCGAACGCCGGGCTCGCGATCATCGGCGCGATGCTGGCGGCGGGCCTGTTCGAATACAATTTCGGCGACTCGGAGTTCCTGATGCTCTTCCTCGTCCTCGTGACGCTCCCCTACGCCGCGGAGCGCGCGCCGGTCGCCGCGGCCGCCCCGTTGCCCCATGCCCGCCGCGCCGACTGACCTGCACGTCCTGCTGGATCGCGCCCGGGGCCGGGCCGTCCTCGTCGTGGGCGATCTGATGCTCGATCATTTCGTGATCGGGCGCGTGGACCGTATTTCGCCGGAGGCGCCGGTGCCGGTCGTGCAGTTCGACCACGAGAGCTTTCGCCTGGGCGGCGCCGCCAACGTGGCGCACAACGTCGCGGCGCTCGGCGGCAGCGTCGAAATCGCCGGCGTGGTGGGCAACGACGCGGAAGGCACGCGGCTGCTGGCCGACCTGCGGCGCGTGGGGATCGCGACCCCGGCGGTGATCGCGGACAAGAGCCGCTGCACGACCCGGAAGCTCCGCGTCGTGACGACCCGTAACCTGCAGGTGGCGCGCATCGACTACGAATGCGACCGTGCGGTCGACGGGGACCTCGAAGCGGCGCTGGCGAAGAAGATCCGCGAGGCGGTCGGGCGCGCGGACGTCGTGCTGATCTCCGACTACCAGAAGGGGACGATCACCGAAGTGACCGCGCAGGCGGCGATCGAGGCCGCGAAGGCGAAGGGGGTGCCGTCGCTGGTCGATCCGAAGGTCCCCCATATCGGGCTCTACGCCGGCGCGTCGCTCATCACGCCGAACCACCACGAGGCCGAAGCGGTGACGCTGCAGCGGATCCGCAACAGCGCCGACGCCCGATCGGCCGCGATGGTGTTTCGCGAGCGCGCGCGGTGCGACAGCGTCCTCATCACGCGCGGCGAACACGGCATGTGGCTGCTCGGCGCGGACGGCGAGTTCGATCTGCCCGCCGAGGCCCGCGAGGTCTCCGACGTCACCGGCGCGGGCGACACGGTCATCGCCGCGATGGCGCTCGGCCTGGCGGCCGGCGGCTCGCTGCGCGACGCCGCCCGCCTCGCCAATCGCGCCGCCGGCCTCGCCGTCGCCCGTTTCGGGCCCGTCGCGATCACCGCCGAAGAGCTGGCTGCGGCGCTCTAGAACCGGGTCGGAACAAACCAGACCCCGCGAACTCGAGTGGCCGAACCCTCGAACCGTAGAACGGGAGAACTCTAGAACCTAGGACCCTAGAACCGAGGACCCGTCACCGACCGAGCCACTGCCGCAGCTTCTGGCGCCTGGTCGGACGGACTTCCGCAGGCAGATCGATTGGGGTCTCCCGGTAGCGCGCGGCGGCTTCCTTGACCGACAGCCCCTCTATGAAGGCGTCCGCCAGGCGGCGGGCGATCTCGGGATCGTAGCCGGGCTTGTTGCCCCAGTAGTGGACGAACCACTGCTCCGCCGGCCTCAGCCGGCCGGTGCGGCCGAGGACCACCCCTTCCACGAGCTGCTCGGTGACGTGGTGCCGCATGCCGGCGGCGCCGAGCGCGTCGTACATCGCGAGCGCCTCGTCAAGGAGGCCGCGATCGGCCGGCGGGATCGCGAGCACCCCGGAGTTCCACATGCCGTCGTCGTCTCGAAATCGCCCGACGCCGGCTGCGGCAGGCAGGGCCTTGAGCGACGCCCACAGCTTCCGGTGGCCGGGCCGGCGGGTCCGCGAGAGGACGTACTCCTGCCTGTGCATGAACAGCTCGCCGCTGCCGAGCCGGCTGGCGAACGCGTCAAGCGGCTTGTGCGCCAGCACGTCCGCGTCGAGCAGGACGATCGGCGCTGTGGCGGAGACCGCCGCGGCCCGAATCAGCTCCAGTTTCTGCCGCATCGAGAACGGCCGGGGCCCGCGCCACGCCTCGAGGCGCGCGGCGTCGAGATACTCGATCTCCACGCGCGTGCCGAACCACACGTACCGCTCCGGCCGATCGGTCGCGACGACCAGCTCGTACGGTTCCGGGGCGTGCGCCACGAGCGACACCAGCAGCATCAGCGACTGGCGATAGACGCCCGGCTCGTCGCCATACGCGAGGGTCACGTAGCGAGTCATGACATTTTGTAATTTGGAAATGTGGAAATGTGGAAATGTGGCATCACCAGATTCTCCACATGTCCAAATTCCCAGATTTCCAAATTCCCAGATTTCCAAATTTCCAAATCAGTTGCACCGATTCGAAATGAGCAGCAGCTCCGGCAGCGGCTGCCGCGCGAGGACCTGCCTCAGCTTCACCTCGAAGGTCGGCCGCCGGTCGATGACGCACGTCCTCGCGGCGATCCGCGGCGCCAGCTCCTTGTAGTCGTCGGCCGACAGCACCGCGTACACGTGCGTGTCGGAGAGGACCGCGTTGACGAACGGCGCGTCATCGACGTACTGGTCCACGTGCCGGCGCAGGTAGTAGACCATGCTGGGCAGCGAGACCTGGTAGTGGGCGACCACGTCGCCCGGCTTCAGCCGCTCGTGCAGCATCCGGCTGATCTCGGGCACGGGCTTGTACCGCTCGAACTCAGGAAGCACGCGGACGACGAACGCCCAGTCGATCGCGACGACCGCGGCGACGAGCGCCAGCGCGGCGGCCGCGGGCTTGCGGACGGCGCCCAGACCCACCGCGGCCACGCCGCCGGCAAGGCCGGCGGCCCCGACAATCAGGGCGGCGTCGAGCGCGTAGACGCGCCCGGCGGTCTCGAAGAGGTACAGCACCCCGCCACCCGCCAGGGCGAGCAGGGCGCCGGCGGCGGCGAGCGTTGCACTCAGCCACGTCTTCCACCGTTCATCCGAGAGGCTCCGCTCAATCGTCACGCCCGCGAGCGCGGCGACGGCCGACACGATCGGAAAGATGTAGAGGTCCTGTTTCGCGGCCGACAGGGAGAAGAAGCCGACGATCGCCGCGATCCAGCACCACAGCAGCGTCTCGATGCGCGTGCGCGTCTTCCAGGCGGCCACCGCGGCGCACGGCAGCAGGAGCGACCACGGGAACGAGTCGCTCAGGACGATCGGCACGTAGAACCACGCCCCGCGGTGCTGCTCCACGCCGATCCCTGAGGTGAACCGCTCGACGTTCTCACTGACGAGGAACGATCGGATATAGGTCCAGCCGTGTTCGTGGTACAGCGCCGCATACCAGGGCACGACCAGCACCGCCAGGATGACGGTGCCGAGCGGGATCATCATCTCGGTGATCCGCGTCAACTCGCGGCGGACCGCCAGGTAGAGCACGAAGGCGATCGCCGGCAACGCGATGGCGACGGGGCCCTTGGTCAGGACGCCGAGCGCCATCGACACGTACATCAGGACGAGGAAGGGCCGCCGCCGCTCGGGATAGCGCTCGCTCAGCGCGAAGAACAGCAGCGTGAGCGACATGAAGGCGGTGATCCAGATGTCGATGAAGATCCGCCTCGCGAACATGACGAGTCGTGGCGCGGCCGCCAGGCCGGCGGCGGCCCAGAGAGCCGACGATCGACGTTCGAGGTTCGAGGATCGAGGATCGATGAGCGCAGCGAGCACATACGCACACGCGACGATCACGAGCGCGCCGATGGCGATCGCCAGGCGCTGCACCGTGACCGACACGCCGAACGCCTTGTAAAAGGCGGCGACGATCCAGTAGCTCAGGACCGGCTTGTTGAAGCGCGGGAGGTAGTTGAACGTCGGGTTGAGGAAGTCGTGCGCCTCGAGCATCTCGCGCGGCGTCTCCACGTAGAACGCCTCGTTCGCGTCCCAGATGGCGGAGTTCCCGAGCGAGACGAAGTAGACGGACGCCGCCAGCAGCAACAACGTGAGTAACAGCCATCGCTGCCCGCTTCCGCCTTTCGCCTTCGCTGGCGCTTCGGCGGACTCGCCGTAGCCTTGGCGGAGGCGGTCAGAGGGACGCACCTGATTAGTGGCGGAAATGGCGGCGCCCCGTAAAGACCATGGCCAGCCCGCGTTGGTCGGCGGCGGCAATCACCTCGGCGTCCCTGACCGAGCCCCCCGGCTGCACGACCGCCGTGGCGCCGGCGTCGGCGATCGCATCCAGCCCGTCGCGGAACGGAAAAAAGGCATCCGAGGCCGCCACGCTGCCCTGCAACGATCCCGGCGCGGCCTTCATGACTGCGACCTTCACCGAATCCACGCGGCTCATCTGCCCCGCCCCCACGGCGAGCGTCCGGTCCGCGCCGGTAAAGACGATCGTGTTCGACTTGACGTGCGCGCAGACGCGCCACGCGAACCGGAGCGCCGTCCACTCCTCCGCCGTCGGCTGACGCTTGGTCACCACACGGATCTGCCCCTCAGGACCCGAGCCCTCAGCGCCCGAGCCCGAAGGGCCCGGTCCCGCCGAAGCGGCGCCTGATTCAGGCCGCGAAGGCGGAGGCCACGGATTTCTGGCTTCAACGACCCGATCCGGTTCCTGGTGCAGCATGCCGCCAAGGAACGACCGTATCTCGGTCCCGGCCGCGTGCTCCCCGCTGCCCATCAGCGTCGGCAGGTTGGCCATCGCCGCGAAGTCCGCGGTGACGACCCGCAGGTTCTGCTTGGTGGCCAGCACGGGCCTGGCGTCCGCGGCGACCGACGGCGCGATGACCGCCTCGATGAACGTCGAGGTCAGCGCCTTCGCCGTCTCGACGTCGATCTCGCGATTGAGGCCCACGATGCCGCCGAACGCGGACAGCGGATCCGCCTCGCGAGCCCGCACGTAGGCCTCCGCGATCGTCGCGCCGGTGGCCGTCCCACAGGGGTTGGTATGCTTGATCACGACCGCGGCGGGCTCCGTGAACTCGAGCGCGATGCGGGCGGCGGCGTCGAGGTCGAGCAGGTTCGTGTAGGACAGTTCCTTCCCCTGGTGTGTCTCCCAGCGCACCGCCCAGTTCGGCCCGTGCCCCTGGACCCAGGTCGCCTTCTGGTGCGGGTTCTCGCCGTAGCGCAGCGGCCGGGTCTGCACACCCGGACGTCCGCCCTGAGGCCCGCGCAGGAACGTGTCCCCTTCGCAGCGGATGGTCTGGAGGGTCCCGGCAATCAGCGCGTCGAATTGCGCCGTGTGCGCGAAGGCCTTCGTCATCAGCTCGAACTTGAACTCGAGCGACGGCCCTCCCGGGCGCGCCATCTGCTCGAGCACCCGCGGGTAGTCCGCCGGATCCACGACGACCGTGACGTCGCGGAAGTTCTTCCCCGCGGCCCGCAGGAGCGACGGCCCGCCGATGTCGATCTGCTCCACCAGCTCGTCGAACGGCGTCTCGGGGTTGGCCGCCGCCTTCGCGAACGGATAGAGGTTCACGACGACCAGGTCGACCAGGTCGATCCCCTGGGCCTCGATCGCCGCCAGGTCGTCGGGACGATGGCGCCGGGCGAGGATGCCGCCGTGGATCTTGGGGTGCAGCGTCTTGACCCGGCCGTCCATCATCTCGGGGAACCCCGTGACGTCGGACACGTTGGTCACCGGCAGGCCGGCGTCCGCCAGGGCTTTCGACGTGCCGCCGGTCGACACGAGCTGAACGCCCCGGGCGGCGAGCCCCCTGGCGAAATCGATCAGGCCGGTCTTGTCGGAGACGCTCAGAATGGCGCGCATATTTTTGGATCTTCTTGACACATTCCGTGGACCGCCGCTACTATGCCCGAGGCGCTGGCGGGCCAGCGTCGTAAGCCGAGGCCGCGCACTCGCGGTCTTTTTTTATGTCTATCGCCATTGCAAGGCAGGGAAAGCACGATGCGTATCACAGGCAAGGTCAAGTGGTTCAACAACGCCAAGGGTTACGGGTTCATCGAGCGCGACGGTGGAAGCGACGTGTTCGTGCACTTTTCGGCGGTCCAGGGAAACGGGTTCCGGACGCTTGAAGAGGGCCAGGCGGTCGAGTTCGAAATCGTTGACGGTCCCAAGGGCCCGCAGGCCGGCAACGTCACCAAACCCGCCTAGCACCCGTATCGACGCCGGAGGGGCCGCGGGCCTCTCCGGTGTCGGTCGCGCCTACCCCTCCTCCTCGCCGTCAGCCTTCAATCCCCGCACCGTAAAGTTCACCTTTCCGTCGATCACCGCGACACGGAACGCCACCTCGGCCACGCCCGTGGATTTCACTTTCGACACCTGATCCTTCACCAGAGCCGCGAACCGGTGAAACGGCACCACCTCGTCGCCCGCCTCGCGCCGCGCGTCCATGAGCGAGTCGTACAGCGTGTGCAGCTTGTCCATTTCGCGCATGGGATCCTGGAACGAGGTGACGTGGACGATCTTCTGCTCCGGCGCTTTCTCTTTCCTGATCTCCTTGGGCGGCGGCTGCGCGAACGGGCCCGCGCGCCCCTCTTCGCGCGAGCGGAGGCCGCGATCCCACAGGTCCGCGAAGGTCTGGAACCGGCGCTGCAGCGTGTCGAACTGGAAGCGATCCGCGGCGGACTGGATGTAGGCGCGGTCCCACTTCTTGACGAGCGCGGTGATGCGGTTCCGCGTTTCCCACGGCGGCCGTGGCAGCCGGCCGGAGAAGAACATGTTGTACTCCGCCTCGAGCTGCTTGAGCCCGGCGGCCAGCGTCAACAGGTCTTTCTGGACATCCGTGAGCTCGGCCATGCCGCGTCACGCCCACGCCCCACGGGTCCGAAAGCCGTGGGCCGTCATCGAATGAGAAACCAGATTAGCGGGAGCCACAGTTCCCGCGCATAGGGGACGGGTCGATCGTCGATCAGCACGTCGGTCGCGTCGAGCCGGCCGACGAGGCCGAAGAGGTCGCGCAGCGCGACGGCGTCCCGCGGGTAGAACCTGGCGCGGTGGCGCAGCCGGTCGCCGGCGCCGACCTCGCGATAGTCGGCAGACGCGCGCGCCATCTCCAGGGCGCGGCTGTAATCCGGACCCGGGAAGACGGGAAACTCGAGCGTGACGGAGAATGGGCGCTTGGGCGTGCCGAAGAGCGCTTCGCTCAGCTCGGGATCGAGCGCCGCGAGCTCCTCGTCGCCCGGCTGCTCCGGCAGATCGACGTAAGGCCAGAATCGTTCGACCGGACGATAATCCGGTACCGGCACGCGCGGCTGGTCGTTCGGGTCTGCGGCCATTGGTAACGCTGCGAATCGTGATGGTATCCTGAACGCCGAGGGTCGGCAAGACTGGTTCCGTCTTCCGCCTTCCGGTTTCCGTCTTCCGTGTTCCGTTTTCCGTCTTTTCCATGTCTGACCTGCGCGTCATTCCCTCCATCGAGCAGTTGCGGCAGCGCGAGGCCATGCGCGCGCTCGAAACCCGCTACGGGCGCGGCGCGCTCACCGACGCGCTGCGCGCGGAGACGGCCGGCCTCAGGGATCGCCTGGCGTCGGGCGACGTCGCCGCGGTCACCGTCGACGAGGCGATCCACGCGATCGAAACCGGCGCCGAGACGCGGCTGCGCGACGCCATGCGCCCGTCGTTGATACGGGTCATCAACGCCACCGGGGTCATCGTCCACACGAACCTCGGACGCGCGCCGCTGTCGGAGGCCGCGCTGGCGCGCGTCAGCGCGGTCGCCGGCGGCTATACCAACCTGGAATACGACGTCGAGCGCGGGACCCGCGGCCGGCGCGACGTACACGCGGAGAAACTGATCGCGCGGCTCACCGGCGCGGAAGCCGCCGTGGTCGTCAACAACAACGCGGCGGCGACGATGCTGCTGCTCGCGGCGCTGGCGCAGGGGCGCGAGGTCATCATCTCGCGGGGCGAGCTGGTCGAGATCGGCGGCGGCTTCCGCGTGCCGGACGTGATGGCGCAGTCCGGGGCGATCCTGCGCGAGGTCGGCACGACGAACCGGACGCGCGTCAACGACTACGCGGCGGCGATCAGCGATCGCACGGCGCTCATCCTGCGCGTACACCCGTCGAACTTCAAGGTGATCGGTTTCACGGAGCGTCCGGCCCTCGACGAACTGGTGGCGCTCGGCCGCCGCTTCAAGGTGCCTGTGGCGGAGGACCTCGGCAGCGGCTGGCTCGGGTGGCCGGTCCGGGAC
>WNFM01275396.1_pt1 | contig 33941 bp, 30 predicted proteins | sample 5400271 | NCBI WGS metagenome assembly WNFM01 (sample SAMN13153352, study PRJNA577476) | soil metagenome | isolation source: 60 cm saprolite on Douglas fir-dominated hillslope | place: USA:California | collected 2013-09-17 | reverse complement strand
AAGCTCGTCTATGCCCGCATGACAGGCTGGGGCCAGAGCGGGCCGCTCGCGCCGCGCGCGGGCCACGACATCAACTACATCGCCCTCGCAGGAGTGCTGCACGCTTTCGGCCGCAAGGGCGAGGCGCCGGTGCCGCCGCTCAACCTGATCGGCGACTTCGGCGGCGGCGGCATGCTGCTCGGCTTCGGCGTCGCCTGCGGCCTCATCGAAGCGAGCCGCTCCGGCAAAGGCCAGGTGATCGACGCCGCGATGGTCGAAGGCGCCGCCTTGCTCGCCGCGATGTTCTCGGGCTTTATCGGCGCGGGCACGTGGTCCGAGGAGCGCGGCAGCAACATCCTCGACACGGGCGCTCCCTGGTACAACGTCTACGGGACCAAGGACGGCAAATTCGTCTCGATCGGCTCGATCGAGGAACGGTTCTACAAGGACCTGCTCCTGAGACTGAACGCCAACGAATTCCTCACGCTGCAGCACGACAAGGCAAGCTGGCCGAAGATGAAGGCGCGCTTCACCGAGATCTTCAAGTCGAAGACGCGCGACGAGTGGGTGAAGGCGTTCGATTCCTCCGACGCCTGTTTCGCGCCCGTGCTGTCCTGGTCGGAGGCCCCCCGCCATCCGCACAACCGGGCGCGCAGCAGCTACATCAGCGTGAAGAGGGTCGAGCAGCCGGCCCCGGCGCCGCGCTTCTCGCGCACGCCCCCGGAGGTGAAGCGCCCGCCGCCCGAGCGCGGCGAAGGCGGCAGGCAGGCGCTGCTCGATTGGGGTTTTACCGCTCAACAGATAGACAGTCTAAAATCGCGCGGCCTCGGAACCAAGGACTGACTCATGCTCGGACGCCTGATGCCCCGCGAGGGCAAGTTCTTCGATCTGTTCAACGCCCATGCGGAGCGCATCGTCGAAGGCGCCCGCGAGCTCGCGCTGATGATCGGCACATTCAAGGACCTCGATCTGCACGCGCAGCGCATCGACGCCGTCGAGCGCGCCGCCGACAAGATCACCCACGAGTGCATGACGCTGCTGCACAAGACCTTCATCACGCCGTTCGACCGCGACCAGATCCACCAGCTGATCAGCACGATGGATGACATCCTGGACCTCATCCAGGACGTCGCCGAGTCGGTCGCGCTCTACGACCTGCGCAGCTTCACCCCCGAAGCCAGGCAGCTCGCCGACATCTGCCAGATGTGCTGCGACCGGGTGAAGACCGTGGTCGGGCTGCTCACCGACGTGAAGCGCTCCGAGGCCATCCTCAAAGTCTGCGAGGAGATCGACCGGCTCGAGTCGGACGCCGACCGGGTGATGCGCTCGGCGGTGTCGAAGCTCTTCCGCGAGGAGGACGACCTCAAGCAGGTGATGAAGCTGCGCGTCGTCTACGAGCTGCTCGAGACGATCACCGACCGCTGCGAGGACGTCGCGAACATCGTCGAAGGCATCGTCCTAGAAAACTCGTGATGGAATCCTCCCAGCTGAGCCTGGGCATCGTGATCGGGCTCGTGCTCGTCGCGCTTGCCTTCGACTTCATGAACGGTTTTCACGATGCTGCAAACTCGATTGCGACCGTCGTCTCGACGCGCGTCCTCAAGCCCCATCAGGCCGTGCTGATGGCCGCCGCCTTCAATTTCATCGCGGTCTTCGTCTTTCACCTGAGCGTGGCCACGACCGTCGGCAAGGGAATCATCGACCAGGGCATCGTCGATCATTACGTCGTGCTCGGCGCCCTGGTCGGCGCCATATCATGGAACCTGCTCACCTGGTGGTACGGGCTGCCCTCGTCGTCGTCGCACGCGCTGATCGGCGGCCTTTGCGGGGCGGCGATCGCGAAAGCGGGCGCGTGGGCGCTGATCCCCGCCGGCATCCTGAAGACCGTCGCCTTCATCTTCATCTCGCCGCTGGTCGGCATGCTGTTCGGGGCGCTGCTGATGATCGCGGTTTCATGGATTTTCGTGCGCTCCACGCCGTCCAAGGTCGATCGCTGGTTCAGGCGCATGCAGCTGGTTTCCTCCTCTCTCTACAGCCTCGGGCATGGCGGCAACGACGCGCAGAAGACGATCGGCATCATCTGGATGCTGCTTATCGCCGCCGGCTACGTCGGCCCCAAGGACGGCGTGCCGGCCTGGGTCGTGATTGCCTGCTACGTGGCGATCGGCCTGGGCACCGCATTCGGCGGCTGGCGCATCGTCAAGACGATGGGGCAGCGCATTACCAAGCTGCGCCCGGTAGGCGGCTTTTGTGCCGAGACTGGCGGCGCGTGCATGTTGTTTCTCGCCACCGGCCTGGGTATACCCGTCTCGACTACTCATACCATTACCGGCGCAATTGTCGGCGTAGGAGTGGCGCAGTCGGTATCGGCGGTGCGCTGGGGAATCGCCGGCAATATCGTCTGGGCCTGGGTCCTGACGATTCCCTGCTCGGCATTCATCGCCGGGCTCGCGTGGTGGCTCGCCCGCGCGGCGCTCGCAGGCTAGAACCGCTTGACGCCCCGGAGAACCCCAAGCTAGCCTTTCGAAGGGAGGTCCGCCATGAATTCCGTGCTGAAACGAAGCGCGCTCGTTTCGCTTGCCATGCTGCCGTCTCTTCTGTCGGGCTGCGTGACAATGGATTGCGAGCAGTGGAGATACAACCCTGTCCTCAAGCGGGACGAGTGTGTAAGGAAGAAACAGACTGCGGCTGAACGAAATGAGGAAATCGCGTTCAGGGAGCAAAATCAAAGGAGGCGGGACAGCGACGCGCGGATTCAGAAGGAGAGCGCGGACGCGGACGCGAAGCGGTCCGGGTTACCGGACCTCGGTGCGTTCAGGCAGACCTTATTCGGATTATCTAGCGGCCCCGGCCAGGTTTACGGCGGAATTACCGTAGGAGTATCTGGGCCTGCTCAGTCGGCCAAATGGGGGTACCCAGGTCGCCCTGAATTGACAGCCGCCGTGAGCGCGCGGGCTCGCGGCATCGAGCGTTCCGGCCGGGTGACCGCTACTCCTTATGGAAGTGCTAACGACGGTCCGTGGCACTCTATCGCTATCTACGTCTTCCGCATGGACGACGCCGCATCGGGGCGGGTGGTTTTCGATGCTTTGACCTCGACGGAGTCAAGGCCGAGCAATTCAAAATTCGACATAAAAACCGCGATTACAAAAGTCCCCGTGCGGACCAAGCTTCAACCAGGCACCGAAGCCGCAGTCTATGACTACATAAGAAAGCTCAGCCCGGATTCATACTCGGTGCGGTCCGTTTGTATCCTGAGAGGGGCGTATGCCGTGTGGGTTGAGGAGTCGAGGCGCGCGGCTCGCAGGGGGGGAGCCGAGACGCTCAGTCCCGCAGCCCCGATAAGTGTCGAGCCTGTCATCAAGTTGGTGTTGGAGAACCTCCCGAGTTCCTGAGCAAGTGCGGGCTAGTGCCCGTGGCCCTCACTTGGCGGCGCAGCGCGACGCACTTCCAGCTGGACCCTGACCTCGCCCGCGCGCTCGAAGCGCAGCGTCAACGGGATCTTCTCGCCTTCCTTGAACGGCCGCTCGATGTCGACGAACATCAGGTGGGCGCCGCCCGGCTTGAGCTCGTAGCTGCCCTTCGCCGGGACATCGTAACCCTTCGCTTCGCGCATCCGCAGGATGTCGCCGTCCTTCACGGTGATGTGCGTCTCGATCCGGGCGGCGAGCGGAGAGCTCGCGCCGATCAGCCGGTCGGGGCTCGCGGATTTGTTGCGGATCACCATGTAGCCGGCGGCGATCTTGGCGCCGGGGGTGGTCGCGCGCGACCAGGGGTTTTCGATGTCTATTTGCGCATGGGCGGGCAATGACAATAAGAAAAAAACAATAAGAAGAAAATGCCTCATCGGGTTTTCCGGTTCTCTTCTTCCTGAAGCTTGCGCCACAGAATCTTGCCCGTCGCGGTCTTGGGCAGCTCGTCCACGAACTCGACCACCCGAGGCACCTTGAAGGCCGCCATGCGCTCGCGCGCCCAGTCGGTGATCTCGCTCGCGGTGATTTTCTCCTTTGATTCCTTCTTCAGGACGATGACCGCTTTTACCGTCTCGCCCCGGTAGCCGTCGGGCGCGCCGATCACGCAGGCTTCCTGGATGGCGGGATGGGCGTAGAGCAGGGTCTCGACTTCCGCCGGCCAGACCTTGAAGCCCGAGGCGTTGATCATGCGCTTCAGGCGGTCGGTGATGAAGAAATAGCCTTCCTCGTCGTAGTAGCCCAGGTCGCCCGTGCGGAAGAAGCGCTTGCCGTCGTGCTCGAGGAAGGCCTGCGCGGTCGCCTCGGGCTGCTTCCAGTAGCCCTGGAACACCTGCGGGCCGTGGACGATGATCTCGCCCACCTGATTTGCCTTCAATTCGGAAAAGTTCTCGACATCGATGATGCGGGCATCGGTATTGAAGATCGGGATGCCGCCGCACTGGCGCTTGGGGCGATGCGGCGGGTTGATGTGCGTCGGCGCCATGGTCTCGGACAGGCCGTAGCCCTCGACGTACGGCAGCCCGATCACCTGCTCGAGCTTGCGCGCCAGCGCCTCGGGCATCGCCGCGCCGCCGCCTCCGAGCACCTGCAGCGAAGAGAGATCGTACTGGCCGAGCTTCGGGTTCGACAGGAAATCCACCAGCATGGTGGTGATCGCGGACCAGTTCGTGACGCGCGAGCGCTCGATCAGCATCCCTGCGCAATCGCGGTCCCAGCGCGACATGACGACGATGGTGGAGCCCTTGTACAGCGGGCCGTTCATGCCCGCCTGCATTCCGGTGACGTGGAACATCGGCAGCGCGCTCAGGGTCACCGTGCCGCCGTCGCTCGCGCCTCGCCACAGCAGATATACGAACGCCGTGGATTGCACGTTGTGGTGCGTGTGCATGCAGCCCTTGGGCTTGCCGGTCGTGCCGGAGGTGTAGGGCATGACGGCGAGGTCCTCGGGCCCCGCGCGGTGCTCGCCCGGCTGCAGGCCCGCCGCCAGTGCGTCCTTCCACGCGATCAGGTTCTCGCTTTTCGACTTTTCGGACCGGGCAAGGAGGGAATCGGGCAACGGATAGGGATTGGGGATGCTTAGATAGTCGGAATAGGTCGCGACCAGGATCTTCTGCAGTTTCGTGGCGCCGAGCAGCGGCGCGATCTGGGAGAGTCGGTCCTGCCCGGCGATGGCCACGGTGGCGTCCGCATCCTCGACGTAGTGGCGCAGCTCTTCGGTCAGGTTCATCGGGTTCACCCGCACGACCACCGCGTCGGCGCGCAGGATCGCGTAGTAGCCGATGACGAACTGGGGGCTGTTCTGGAGATAGAGCAGCACGCGGTCGCCTTTGCGCACGCCGCAACGCTGCTGCAGGAAGCCGGCGAGCGCATCGGCCTCGTTCTTGAATCGGGCATACGAGAGCCGCGTGCCGTAGTAGTCGATCGCCGCGGTGTCCGGATGCTGTGCCGCGCCCGAGGCGAGGTTCGCGTAAACGCTCGTGCGCGGCACCTCCATGACCCTGGGGATGCCGGGCGGCCAGTGCGGATAATGCCGGGTGAACATCAGATAGCGAAGCGCTTCACCGCTTTTTCATTCCACTTGATTCCCACCCCGGGGCGATCGGGAATAAGGGCGTGGCTGTCCCTAAGTTGAACCGGTTCCTCGAGAATCGGCTCGGCCCAGTCGACGAACTCCAGCCAATGGCAGGTCGGCGTCGCGGCGAGCAGGTGGCAGCTCACCTCGGGGAATAGATGGCTCGACATCTCCACCCCGGCCCCTTGCGCGAGCGCCGCGGCCCGCATCCAGCCGGTGACCCCGCCGATGCGCTGGGCGTCGGGCATCACGTAGTCGCAGGCGCCCGCGGCCAGCGCCTGGGCCATCTGCTCCGGCCCCATGAAGTTCTCGCCGATCTGAATGGGGGTTTGTATTTCCCTTCTTATCAAATTACATCCTGAAAAATCATCCGCGCGGATCGGCTCCTCGATCCAGTCGACGCCGCCCTCGGCGTCGATCATCCGGCCGCGCTTGAGCGCCTCGGCGACGCTGAGCGCCTGGTTGAAGTCAACCATCAGTATCACGCGCGGGCCGATCGCCTTCTTTACCGCCTTCACCGCAAGGAGGTCGTCGCGCGCGTCGGGCCTGCCGAGGCGAAGCTTCACCGCGTTGAAGCCTTCGTCGACCAGCTCGCCCGCCTCGACCGCCAGATCCTTTATTTTCTGAATTCCAAGACCTTTCGAGTTGTAGGCTGCGACAGGCCGCGGTGTCGCGCCGAGCAGCCGCACCAGGGGCTGCCCCAGCGCTTGTCCCAGCGCATCCCACGCCGCCATGTCGATGCCGGCCATCGCGAACAGCACGATGTTATGCACGCCGAGCAGGGTGTGTCTCGCGCGCAGCTTCCTTTCTATGTCGAAGGGCGCGAGCGCATCGCCCTTCAGCATCTCGGCCATCGCCTCCACCAGCTTCATGATCGGCGGCAGGTTCTGCTTGCCGAGGGCAAAGAGGTAGGAACGCCCGACGATGCCGCCGTCGGTCTGCAGGTCGATCAGCAGCAGCGGCGCGACGCTGACAGAGCCGGTGCTCGTCTTGAGCGGCCGCTTCATCGGCGCGGCGACCGCGCGCGCGCGGATGCTGCGGATCTTCAACTTCTCAATTTTCATTACTTTCCTTTGAACTGCGGCTTGCGCTTCTCCATGAACGCCTTGCGGCCTTCCTCGTAGTCGGCGCTCTTTGCGCAACGCTCGATGGCCGCGCGCATGCGCGCCGCGTCCGGGCTGCCTTCGGCTTTCACGTATTCCTCGATGATGGTTTTGGAGTTGGCGATCGCCAGCGGTGCATTTTCGCAAAGAGTTTTCAGGATCTTTTCAACGGTGCCCTCCAATGCCGAATCATCCATCACCTGATGAACCAGACCCATGTCAAATGCTTCATCGGCGGAATAGCGCCTGCCGAGAAACATGATTTCCCTCGCGCGGGCGTGGCCGACGGTCTCGATGAGCCGCTTGTGGCCCTCGACGTTGTACGCAAGACCCAGCTTGGCGGCCGGAATCGCGAACTGCGCCGACCGGCCGCAATAGCGCAGGTCGCAGGCGAGCGCGACCTCCACGCCGCCGCCCAGGCAGAAGCCGTAGATCATCGCCACCGAGGGCTTTCGCGAGTCCTGTATGGCGTGCAGCACCTTGTCGAGCAAGCCGTCGTACTCGGAGACGGCCGAGCGCTGCGCGCGGTTTTTCTCGAACTCCGAGATATCCGCGCCGGCGGCGAAGGCCTCGGTGCCGGCACCGCGGAACGCGACGCAGCGCACCTCGGGATCGGCGTCGAAGCGCTCCATCGCCGGCGGGATGCCGCGCCACATCGCGCCGTTGATCGCGTTCTTGCGCGCCGGCTGGTCGAACACGATCCAGCCGACCGCGCCGCGCTTCTCGATAAGAAGTTTTCCTTCGCTCACGGTTTTCCGCCGGGCCCGTAAATCGATGCAACGGGGCTGCGTGGATCGCGCCGCGTCCAGCGGCCGCTTTCGACCTGGTGAAAGAAATCCTCCAGCAGCCGGTTGAAGAGCCCGGGCTCTTCCAGGTTGATGCCGTGGCCGCTCTTCGGCAGGATCGCGAGGCCCGCGGTCGGGATCGCGCGCTTCATGAGCAGGCACACTTCCAGGCAGGGCTCTTCTTCGTCGCCTGCCATGATCAGGGTCGGAACGTCGATGCGCGCCATGTCGGAGGTCAGGTCGTAGAGCGACGGACGCCGCGCCTGGTAGCCGAGCATGGTGTTCGCCGAGCCGAGGGCCGAATGCTCGGAGAGCTGCCGGATGTATTCCGCAAAGCCGCGGGGATCCTTGTTCTGGAACTGCACCCGCGTCGGCCCGTGGCCGTAGGTCGCCGCGAACTTCGCCATGCCGTCGCTGCGGATCGCCTCGCCATTCGCGCGCGAGTCCTTCTGGAACTTGGCGTACTGCGCGGGGTGCGCGCCGTAGCCGCCGCCCGCAATGGTGAGCGACAGAGCTCTTTTGCCATAGCTGATGCCGAAGTGCAGCGTGGCGAACGCCCCCATGGAGAGCCCGACGATGTGCGCGCGCTCGATGCCGAGCCCGTCCAGGACCGAGCGGATGTCGTCGCGCGCGCGCGCCTGGGAATAGCGCTCCACGTCTTCGGGAACCTCTGAAGGCGGATAGCCGCGGGCGTTGTAGGTGATGCAGCGGTAGCGCCGGGAGAAATGCCGCAGCTGCGGCTCCCAGCTGCGCGAATCGCCGGCGAACTCGTGGACGAAAACGACCGGTGTCCCGGCGCCCGCCTCCTCGTAATAGAGCTTAACGCCGTCGTCGGCAGCGAGCATTGGCATAATACGAAGACTATCCGGACTCAGGCCTCGAAGCCTATATGGACTTGAACCTCGAAGGGAAGCGCGTCCTCGTCACCGGCGGCTCCAAGGGAATCGGCCGCGCCTGCGCCGAAGCCTTCGCCGCCGAGGGGGCCGAGGTCCGCATAGCCTCGCGCAATCCTCCGGCAGGGGCAAAATTTGTTTCGAAAGCCGTCGACCTTTCGCGCCGCGGCGCGCCCGAGGAGCTCGCCGACTGGGCGGGCGAGCTCGATGTCCTGGTGAACAACGCCGGCGCCATCCCCGGCGGCGACCTCCTGAAAGTCGACGAGGATACCTGGCGCCGCGCCTGGGACCTGAAGGTGTTCGGCTACATCAACCTGTCGCGTCGCGTGTACGCGCGCATGAAGGAAAAGCGCCGCGGAGTCATCCTCAACATCATCGGCAGCGCCGGCGAGAAGTTCGACGCCGCCTACATCGCCGGCAGCACCGCCAACGCCGGGCTGATGGGCTTCACGCGCGCGCTCGGCGGGGCCTCGCACGCCGACGGCGTGCGCGTCGTCGGCATCAATCCGGGCCCGATCTCCACCGACCGGCTGACCAGCCTCTACAAGCAGCGCGCCGAGACGCTGCTCGGCGATGCCTCGCGCTTCGAGGAGCTGTTCAAGAACATGTCCTTTGGCCGACCTGGAACGCCCGAGGAGATCGCCGCGGCGGCGATATTCCTGGCGTCGGATAGATCCGCGTACACCAGCGGCTGCATTCTTACGATCGACGGCGGGCTCTCAGCTCGTTCAAACTAAGAAGATGAAAGCCATCCTCTGCAAACAATTCGGGCCGCCTGAATCGCTGGTTGTCGAAGAGCTGCCTTCGCCCAAGCCCGGCGCCGGCGAAGTGGTGATTTCGGTCAAGGCGGCGAGCGTCAACTTTCCCGATGTGCTGATCATCCAGAACAAGTACCAGTTCAAGCCGCCGCTGCCGTTCTCGCCCGGCAGCGAGCTCGCCGGCGTGGTGAAGGAAGTCGGCGCCGGCGTGAGCAACGTCAAGCCGGGCGACAAGGTCATCGCGTTCACGACCTACGGGGCCTTCGCCGAGGAGGTGAGGACCGAGGCTGCGCGCCTGGTTCCTCTTCCGGAAAACATGAGTTTTGAAAGTGCAGCTGCCTTCCTGCTCACATACGGCACGTCGGACCACGCGCTGCGCGATCGCGCCGCCCTCAAGGCGGGCGAGACGCTGCTCGTGCTCGGCGCCGCCGGCGGCGTCGGCCTCGCTGCGATCGAGATCGGCAAGGCCCTGGGCGCGCGCGTCATCGCCTGTGCTTCGAGCGACGACAAGCTCGCGGTGTGCCGCGAGCACGGCGCCGACGAGACGATCAATTACGCATCCGAGGACCTGCGCGAGCGCATCAAGGCGCTCACCGACGGCCGCGGCGTCGACGTCGTCTACGATCCGGTCGGCGGTCCGTACAGCGAGCCGGCTTTCCGGTCGATCGCGTGGCGGGGGCGGCTGCTGGTGATCGGCTTCGCCGCCGGCGACATCCCGAAGCTGCCTCTCAACCTCGCGCTGCTCAAGGGCGCCTCGATCGTCGGCGTTTTCTGGGGCGATTTCGCGCGCCGCGAGCCGAAACAGTTCGCCGAAAGCATCCGCCAGCTCGGCCGCTGGTACCGCGAGGGCAAGCTGAAGCCTCACGTCTCGCAGACTTTTCCTCTGGAAAAAGCCGTCGACGCGCTGCAGCTCATGGCAGCGCGCCAGGTGAAAGGAAAAGTGGTTCTTACAGTCGGCAGGTAGCGCCGGCCGGTCCTATTTTGCCGCTGCCCGCTGCTGCTTTCTCTGCAGCTTTGCGTGACGGCGCAGCTTCTTTCCGATCTTTTGCAGGCGAATACGATTTCGAAGGTTGCGGGTTGTGTGTCTCATGGCCTGAATCTCGTCGGGATGTTTTTGGAGGGCCTGATTGTACGGGTTAAACCGATCTCTACGGGCTAACCGCCCACGGGCGGCATGCCGTCCCCGGCTCCCAGGGCACGCTGCATGATGACGGTGTCGACCCAGCGCCCGAGCTTGTAGCCGACCGAGCGCAGGGTTCCTACGCGCAGGAATCCGACGCTCGCGTGCAGGCCGATCGAAGCCGCGTTCGCGCTGTCGCCGATCACCGCGATCATCTGCCGGCAGCGCAAGGCCTCGCAGCGCCGGATGAGGTCGGCGAGGATCGCCCTGCCGACGCCGCGGCCCTGGATGTCCTGCCTGACGTAGACCGAGTCCTCCAGCGCAAAGCGATAGGCGGAGCGCGTGCGGTAGAGCGTGCAGTAGCCGTATCCGGCCACCGCGCCGCCGAACTCGGCCACCAGATAGGGGAATCCCTGGCGCGTGATGTCCTCGAAGCGCCGCCGCAGCTCCTCCGCCGAAGGCGCCTCTTCCTCGAAGGTCGCCAGGCCCTGCGCCACAGCGTGCGCGTAGATCGGCTGAATGGCCGGGAAGTCATTCGCTGCCGCCGGGCGCACCTGCACCAGCTCAGCGAGAATAGCCGGGCTCCTCGCGGTCGAGGAGGCGCTTGAGCGCGCCGAAATGCGCCTGCGCGTACTTGGGCGCATCGGCAAGCAGCATCCGGTAGGTTTCGCGGACGACTTCAGGACTCACCGCGCGCAGCTTGCCTCCCATGGAGCGGGCGAGCACCTGCAGGCGGCAGGCGCGTTCCAGGTAATAGAGCAGATCGAAGGCCTCGGCGACCGAAGGCCCTACGACGATCACGCCGTGATTGGCGAGAAACATCACGCGCTTCCCGCCCAGGACGCGGGCAAGGCGCTCGCCCTCGGCGTTGTCGAGCACCAGGCCGTTGTAGATGTCGTCGTAGGCGATGTCGTCGTGGAAGCGCAGCGCATTTTGCTCGACCATCTCCAGCCGGCCGTCCTCGAGCAGCGTGAGCGCGGTCGCGTGCGGCATGTGCGTGTGCAGCACGCAGGCCGCGCGCGGATTACCCAGATGGATGCGGGAGTGGATGTAGAAGGCGGTTTTCTCGAACTCGCCCTCGCCTTCGAGGAGGTTGCCGTCGGGGTCGAGCGCGAGCAGGTTGGACGCGGTCACTTCGCTCCAGTGCAAGCCGTAGCGGTTCAGCAGGAACCGCTTGCCCCCAGGCAGCATCAAGCTGAAGTGATTGCAGACCCCCTCATGGAGGTCCAGGCGCACGGCGAGGCGGAACGCCGCCGCGAGATCGGCACGCGCCGCCCGCTCCGCGGCCGGAATGGCCTTCAGCTCCCGCATGGTTCCCATAACGCCGATTCTAATTGACTACGATGTTCCGCTCGCGGATCAGCCGGCTCCACTTCTCGCGCTCGGTGCGAATGTGCGCGGCGAATTGCTCCGGCGAGCCGCCGACGGCTTCGGCGCCCTGCTCGGCAAGCTTCGCGCTCATCTCGGGGGTGGCAAGGATCGCCGCAGCTTGGCCGTTTATTTTCCGGATTATTTCTTTCGGTGTGCCGGCCGGAGCGGCGATCCCGCTCCACGACAGCGACTCGTAGCCCGGCACGCCCGATTCGGCGACGGTCGGCAGCTCCGGCATGGCGCTGGCGCGCTTCAGTCCCGTCACGGCAAGCGCCCGTACCTTCCCCGCCTTGATGTGCGAGACGGCGCCGGGCATGTTCTCGAACATCATCGATACGCGTCCCGACATGAGATCCGGCAGCGCCTGGCCGCTGCCTTTGTATGGGATGTGAAGGATGTCGGTGCCGGTCATGCTTTTGAAGAGCTCGACCGACATGTGCGTCGAAGATCCCGCGCCCGAGGAGGCGAAGGAGAGCCTGCCGGGCTCGCGCCTGGCGAGCGCGATCAGCTCGGCCACGCTGCGCGCCGGGGAATCCGGCGGCACGATGACGACGTTGCTGATCGAGGCGATGAATACCACCGCCTCGAAGTCCTTGGCGGCGTCGTAGGTCATGTTCTTGTAGAGCGCGTTGTTGATCGCCATCACCCCGGTCGTCGCCATGAGCAGCGTGTAGCCGTCCGGCGCCGATCGCGCCACCGCTTCGGCGCCGATGTTGCCGCTCGCTCCAAGCCGGTTCTCGATCACCACCGGCTGGCCGACGGCGCTCGAGAGCCGGTCGCCGACGAGCCGCGCAAAAATGTCGGTGGATCCGCCCGGCGCGAAGGGCACGACGATTCGCAGGGGTTTTGAAGGATAGCGCTCCTGCGCCTGCGCTCCGAAAGCGCAAATCAATGCCAGCAAAATACTATGTATGCCGAGGATCGAGCGCATCTCTTAGTCCGTCACCCAGAAGATTGAAAGACAGGACCAGCAGAAAAATCGAAATCCCCGGCCAGATCGACATCCAGGGCGCCTGGTCCATGTAGTTCTTGGCGGTATTCAGCATGCTGCCCCAGCTCGGAGCGGGCGGCTGCTGGCCCAGGCCCAGGAAGGAGAGGCTCGCCTCGGCGATGACCGCGGCGGCGATCGCCAGCGTCGCCTGGACGATGAGCGGCGCCACGACGTTGGGCAGGATATGCCGCAGCGCGATGCGCAGGTGCGGGTTGCCGAGGGCGCGCGCCGCTTCGACGTAATCCTCGACCTTCACCGCTAGCACCTGGGCGCGCGTGAGGCGAATGAAGATCGGCGTCGCCGAGATGCCGATCGCGATCATGGCGTTGGTCAGGCTCGGCCCGAGGAAAGCGGCGAGCGCGATGGCGAGGATCAGGAACGGGCAGGCGAGCATCGCATCCGTCATTCTCGAGAGGATGCCGTCGATCCAGCCGCCGGTGTAGCCCGCCAGCATGCCGATCGGCACGCCGAGGGACAGCGAGATCGAAACCGAAACGACGCCGGCGAGCAGCGAGGCGCGCGTGCCCCAGATGACTCGCGAGAGCACATCGCGCCCGATCTCGTCGGTGCCGAAGAGATACGCCAGGCTGGGCGCCTTGCGCACCGCGCTCCAGCTGGTTTCGAGCGGGTCGTGCGGCGCGATGAGCGGGGCGAGAACGGCGATCAAAACGAAAAAGACGACGAAGCCTAGTCCTACCATCGCGCCCCTGCGTCGAACCAGACGCCGCAATGCCCGCTGAGCGGGTGTCAGTTCTTTCTTTTCCGAGAAACCATTGACAGAAAGAACGGCAGACACCGTTAGCCCCTCATCCGAGGATTGACGAGGAAGTACGCGAGGTCGGCGAGCAGGTTGAGGAGGATATAGGCGGTCGCCGTGAACAGCACCACGCCCTGCACCACCGCGTAGTCCCGGTTGAACACCGCGTCGACGATCAGCTTGCCGAAGCCCGGAATGGTAAACACGGTCTCGGTCAGCACCGTGCCGCCGAGCAGCTCGCCGAAGCCGAGCGCGCCGAGCGTGATGACCGGGATCAAGGCGTTCCTGAGGGCGTGCTTCAGGATCACGACGCGCTCGGCGAGGCCCTTGGCGCGCGCCGTGCGCACGTAGTCCGCGCTCAGCACCTGCAGCATCGCGCTGCGCGTATGGCGCATGAGCACCGCGGCAAAGGCGTTGCCGAGAACGAAGGCGGGCATGATCATCGCGGCGAGATTGCCTTTCAGGTCTTCGAAAGGACTCACGTAGCCTGATGCCGGCAGCCAGCCGAGCTGCACCGCGAAGAGCAGGATCAGCAGGATGCCGAGCCAGAAGTTCGGCGTGGACAAGCCCCACAGCGCGAAGACGTTCGCGGCGTAGTCCCAGGCCGTATCTTTCTTGACCGCGGCGATCACTCCCGCCGTGACGCCGATGAGGACGGCGATGACGATCGCCATCGAGGCGAGCTGCACGGTGACCGGGAGCTTCTCGAGGATGAGCTCGGTCACCGGTTTCTGAATGCGCAGCGATTCGCCGAGGTCGCCGCGGAGGACGCCGCCCGCCCAGAGAAAGTAGCGCACCGGAAGCGGCTTATCGAGGTTGAGCTTCTGGCGCAGGTGCTCGACGGCCGCGGGATCGCGGTCCTCTCCGGCAAGAACGATCGCCGCGTCTCCGGGCAGGAGCTGCTGCAGCCCGAATACCAGGATCGAAACGAGGATCAGCGTCGGGACGATGGTCGCCAGACGCTGCAGCAGGTAGTTGCCCACTTGCTAGCGGCCCGGTCCCATCATCCCCCGTTGCTCATCTTCATGCCTTGCACCCGCACCAAGCCGTCGGGCACGGTGCGAAAGCCGCTCAGCCTGGCGCTGTGGGCATACAGCCAGTGCCGGTGGAAGAGATACACGATCGGTCGGTCCTTCAGGACCTGCGCCGCAATGCCTTCGTAGACCTGCGCCCGCTTTGCCGGATCGCGCTGCGCGCGCGCCTCCTCCATCGCCTGATCCACGGCCTTGTTGCAATAGCCGGAGTAGGTGAGCGGCGCGCCGCAGCCGAGGTGGTTCTGCAGGTTGCCATCCGGGTCGGCGCGCCCGCTCCAGGCGAGCGCGTAGGCCTCGTACTGGCCCTTGTCGGCGAGATTGAGCGAGGTGGCGAACTCGGTCGACTGGATCTTCACGTCGAAGCCCGCCTCCTTCGCCATCGCCTGCACTACTTGGGCGAGGCGCTGGGCGTCCGATGTGGTCGGCGTCATGAGCATGACGCTCGGGTTCGGCACGCCGGCTTCCTTGAGCAGCGCGCGCGCTTTCGCGACGTCGCGCTTCGGGATGGGAAACTTCTTCGCATAGAAACGACTGTTCGGTGCCACCCACTGGTTGCCGGGCACCGCCTCGCCGTCCATCGCCACCTGCACGATCCCCTGGCGATCGAGCGACAGCTCGAACGCCTCGCGCACGCGTGGGTCGCGGCCGAGCGCGTGCTTCTGCGCGAGGTCGCTCTTGCCGATGTTGATGGTGATGCCCTGGTAGCCGATCTCCACGATGCTCGCGACCTTGAACCGGTTGTCGCCCTTCAGGCCGGGAACGTCGGACGGCGCCATGCGCTCGATGAGATCGAGCTGGCCCGAGCGCAGATTGGCGAGGCGAACGGTGGCGTCGATGATCGGCAGGTAGACGATGCGGTCGAAATGGATCTGGCCCTTGTCCCAGTAGCCCGGATAACGCTCGAGCACGATGCGGTCCTGCGCGACGCGCTCGACGAAGCGGAACGGCCCCGAGCACACCGGCTTCGCGCCGAACTTGTCGCCCGCGGCCTGCGCCGCCTTCGGCGAAACCATCATGCCGGCGCGGTCGCTCAGCACCGCGAGCAGCGGCACGGCTGGCGCCGAGAGGTTCAGCCGCACGGTCTGCGGATCGACGACGTCGACGCCCGCGACCGCGGCGAGCTCGGAGCGCCGGCTCGATCCAGGCATGTTCTTGTGACGCTCGAGGTTGAACTTCGCCGCGGCGGCGTCGAACTTCTCGCCGTCATGGAAGGTCACGCCCTGGCGCAGTTTCAGCGTGAGCGCCTTGCTGTCCGCCGACCATTCGTAGGACGTGGCCAGCATCGGCACGATATTGAGCTTCTCGTCCAGGTCGAACAGCTTGTCGCACAGGGCAGAGAACACGATCCGTCCGACAAAGGTGCGCGCCGGCGTCGGATCCAGGACATCCGGATCCTCGGCGAGCCCGATGCGCAGGGTTTGACTTTGTGCGGCGGAAACAAAGAAGAAAAGTGCAACGACCGGGCTGAATTTCATCGGGATCCTCCTCCAGGATGGAACGCTGCCTGAAGCATCGTGAGCCGCTCATTGACCGGAATCAAGCTTGCGTGCGCGGGCGGCGGCGGAATTTCTTTCCAGAAGTGGCATGCCACGCCCTCCGCGAGAGCCGGCTCTTCTGCTATGCAGCGCGCCTGGGCGTATGGGCAGCGAGTCCTGAAGCGGCATCCCGACGGCGGATCAAGCGGGCTCGGCACATCGCCCTGCAAGATAATGCGCTTTCTCCGCAAGGCAGGCTCCGGCACCGGAATCGCCGACAGCAATGCCTGCGTGTACGGATGGCGCGGGCGGGCAAAGATCTCCCGCTTGGGCGCGTGCTCGACGATCTTGCCGAGGTACATGACGGCGACGCGCGCCGCTATGTGCTTCACCACGGCAAGGTCGTGGGCGATGAAAAGGTAGGCAAGGCCGAGGCGCCGCTGCAGGTCCTGCAGCAGGTTGATTACCTGCGCCTGGATCGAGACGTCGAGCGCCGACACCGGCTCGTCGCAGACGATAAGCTTCGGCTCGACCGCCAGCGCGCGCGCGATGCCGATGCGCTGGCGCTGGCCGCCGGAGAACTCGTGGGGATACCGGCCGGCGTGTTCCGAAGCAAGGCCTACCAGACCGAGCAATTCAAAAGTGCGTTTTTTCTCGTTGCCGGGGTGAAGACCATGCAGGTGCAACGCTTCCCTCACCATGTCGCCCACCGTCATGCGCGGGTTGAGCGAGCCGTAGGGGTCCTGGAAGATGATCTGCATCTTTCTGCGGCGCTCGCGCAGCGCGCGCGCGTCCAGCGCGTTGAGGTCCTCGTCCTCGAACAGCACCCGGCCGGCGCTCGGCTCGAGCAGCCGCAGCACCAGGCGGCCGACGGTCGATTTGCCGCAGCCCGACTCGCCGACCAGCGCCAGCGTCTCGCCGGCGGCAAGCTCGAAGCTGACGCCGTCCACCGCGCGCACCGCGCCGCTCTGGCGGCCGAACAGCCCTGTGCGCACCGGGAAATGCTTGACGAGGTTCTCGGCTTTTAGAAGCAAAGCAGTCACAACGGAGCTCGCCAACAGGCGGCTTCATGAGCACTTTTTATCCTCGACAGAACCGGATCGTCGCGGCCGCAGCGCTCGACGGCGAACGGGCAGCGCGGCGCGAAGCGGCAGCCGCGCGGCACGGCCAGAGGGTTGGGCACCTGGCCTTCGATCGCCGCGAGCCGCGCCTGCTCGAGATGCAGCTTCGGTATCGAGCCGAGCAGCCCGATGGTATAGGGATGCTGCGGCTCGGCGAACAGCTCCGCCACCGCGGAGCGCTCGACGATGCGCCCGGCGTACATCACCGCCACGTCGTCGGCGAGCTCGGCGACGACGCCCAGGTCGTGAGTGATGAGGATGATCGCGGCGCCGGTTTCCTCGCGCAGCGTGCGCATCAGATCCAGGATCTGCGCCTGGATAGTGACGTCGAGCGCGGTGGTCGGCTCGTCGCAGATCAGCAGCTTCGGCCGGCAGGCGAGCGCCATCGCGATCATCGCGCGCTGCCGCATGCCGCCCGAGAGCCGGTGCGGGTAGTCGTGGTAGCGCCGCTCGGGCGACGGGATCCGCACCCGCTCGAGCATTTCGATCGCCTGGTTCTTCGCTTCGTTCTTGCTGATGTTTCTATGCTGCAAAAGTCCCTCGGCGATCTGCTCGCCGATGGTGAACGCGGGGTTGAGCGAGCTCATCGGCTCCTGGAAGATCATCGCGATGCGATCGCCCCGCAGCGCGCGCATTTCTGCGGCGCCCAGCTTCAGCAGGTCGGCTCCCTCGAACAGGATCTCGCCGCCGGCGATGCGGCCCGGCGGCTGCGGCACGAGGCCCATGATCGACAACGCGGTGACGCTTTTCCCGCAGCCCGACTCGCCGACGATTCCCAGCGTGCGCCCCGCCTCGAGCGCGAGGCTCACCCCGTCCACGGCGCGAAACTCGCCGCCTTCGACCGAAAAGCGGGTCTGGAGGTCTTTCACTTCCAGCAACGAGCTCATGGCCTGCCTGTTTTTCTTTTGAACAGCTCTATTTCCTTTTCAATCACTGCTCGATCCGTAATCCCTGCAGGCCGCGCACGGCTCGGCAGGCAGGCAGTAAAGGGCTGGAAACGCTCCAGGCTTACGTGGTAGAGCCGGCGCAACTCGGCGAGCGGCTCCGCGTGATCGTCCACCCGGATGTCGAGGAAGGGATAGTCCTCGGTCGTATAGATGAGCAGGGCGGCGGCCTGCTTGCCGCGCTTGTCGCCGCCCGCCGCCTCGCCTGCCTCGAGAGCCGCGATGAGGCGCTCGGCGAATTTCATGGAACGATTTTTCTTGTAGCTTGCGGCGGTCTCGGCGATCACTTGCGCCCCGGCGAGCATGTTGCCGGCGACCGAAAATCCTTCCCCCGCCAACTGCCCGCACCAGTCGATGCAGGCGCCACCGGTAAACGCGGCGATGCGCCCTTTTGCGTCAATGAGGTGCAGTTGCCTGTGGCTGTTTCCTTCATCGGCCCCCCTGAGCTCCATGACGGCATCCGCAGGGGAAACGCCTTTCGAAAGAAGATCCAGGCCGTTCGGGCCGTAGTGCGGGTTGACCAGCGCCTGGGTGCAGACCGCGCCAACTCCGCTACGGGCATGGGGGCAATGCGCGCCAACGGCGAAGAACCGGCTCGCCACGGCGACCCCGAACGCGCCGTCGGAATCGCGCGCGACGATGGACCAGGTCATGGGGCCCGATTCTACGGCGCGCCGACAATCGGCGAAAAAAAAGGGCGCCCGAAGGCGCCCTTTGCAGTGATGACGCCCGCAGGCAGCTTCGCCATCGGGCGATTCGTCATGGCCTTCCCCGTTTTTTGGCCATCATGGACGAACGTCAATAGTCTCGGCCGCGACCGGCGCAAAGCCAAGCAAACCTTTGCAAGGAAATAGGCCCGCCCGTCAGGCCGGCAGGAACTCGCCCGGATCGATCGGTACGGTGCCGTATTCCAGCGTGCGCCGGACGCGGTAGGGCTCGTCGATCGATGCCTTGGGCTCGCGCGACAGGTCGAGCAGCTTGTGCGGCCGCTGCGGGTTACCCGCCGGATCGGCGATCACCATCACTCTCGGCTTGAGCCGCCGGGCCGGATGCTGCCCGACCACGATGCCGATTTCGCCGGTGTTGAGCTCGACCGGGCAACCGACCGGGTAGACGCCCAGGCATTTGCAGAACTCCTCCACCAGCGCCCCGTGAAACGCGCTGCCGCGCTGCTTATAGAGCACCCCGTAGGCCTGAGTCACCGAGAGCTGGACCGGAAACGGCCGCGTTGTCGTCATGGCGTCGAATGCGTCGACGATCGCCGCCATCGATGCGATCAGGCCGATCTCGGCGCCCTTCAGCCCTTGCGGATAGCCGGAGCCGTCCTGGCGCTCATGGTGCAGCAGGGCCAGCTCCGCGACGCTCGGAGGCAACCCTTCGCACGCCTTCAGGATCGCTGCGGAGTGGCCGACGTGCGTGCGCACGAGCTCGACCTCCCGCATCGTATAAGGCCCCTTTTTCTCCAGCAGCGCGTTCGGCAGTCTGAGCTTGCCCACGTCCTGCAGCAGGCCCACGAGGCCCATGATCTCGAGCTGCTCGCGGGGATGGCCGAGGAATCTGCCGAATGCAATCATGTAGATCGAGGAATTGAGCGCGCGCGTGAGGAGGCGCGGGCCTTTGGCGCTGAGCCGGTTGGCGAGGGTAAGCGCGTCGGGCACGCGCAGCAGGCTGTCGGTCATCGCGGCAACGGCGTCGCGCAGCAGGCGATGGTCGATCGCCCCCTGGATGCGCAGTGCGCGAAAGACATCCTCGACTACCGCGCCGGCCGACCCATGGACGGCGCGCGCGCGCGGAAACTCGCTTTCGATGTTCGCTGCGGTCTGATGCTTGGCGTTGCCTCGCAGGCGGAAAGCCGACCCGGCGGGGTGGACTGGAGCGTGTTCTCCCGAGTCCAGGCCGCGCTCCGGATCTATGTAGACGGCGCGGCAGTGCTTGCGCAGCGCATCGAGCTGCGCCTGGGTCTTCAGGACGAATCCCTGAAACGTGAACGGCGTGTCCGTCCAGGGCCGGTCCAGCTCGGACACGTACATACCGAACGCCAGGTTCTCGACGGAGACGCGTTTTTTCACCTACCCCCGCCCCCCGGCAGGGTTACTTCTTTAAGGAAAGCAAAATTGTCCCCTGCCCCCCTTACACGGGGTGTCAGGGTTTGTCAAAGCTGCCCGCCGACCCTTCCCAGATCATGGACGGCGGCGCGGGATGTGACATACGCCTCTTTTACTCGTTCCCTTCGACCTTGCGCTCCGACTCGGCGAACACCCACGCAGCCGCGAACCCGGCCATCACGCTGTGGTGGCTTTTGACGAGCGGGCTGTTTTCAAAGACCGCGCCCTGCAGCGTGTCGAAGCGGACGAAGCCGCCGATCCACAGCTTGCCGACGCGCTGCGACAGCGTTGCGAGCGCGAGCGCGCCCGAATAGCCGCCGCTCGCCTGGTACGCCGGACGCTGCAGCGTCGCGAACTGCGGCTCGACGCCGTAGAAGTATCGGTGATATTCACGCGTGGCGAACAACGGCCCGGCCTGCAAGCCGACATTCCACTTGCCCCCGGGCAACTCCGGGCGCAGATTCAGATTGAGGTGCGGGTAGAACACATATCCCGCCTGCTGGGCGTGCCGAAGGTCGGTCGCGATCACGGCGCGCACCGGAAGCCTCAGGTCCAATCGCCACTCCTGCGACCGGTCGCGCGCCAGTGCGACATTGGCCTGCGGCCCGACTTCGACCGTCGGATCGAGGTCCGGCATGCCCTGCCGCGCGCGGTTCTTCGAGCTATCGATGGGCGGCGTCCCGTACATGCTGAAGTCGAGCTCGACGCGCTGCGACTCGAGCAGCACGGCGCGCGCGCCCTGGCGGTCGACGCGCAGCCGCTCGCCCCGATAGACCAGGTAGGGGATCGGATAAATGTAGTTGCGGCTCTCGTCGGAGCCGCGGTAGTCGGGCAGGCGCAGCGCGGTGGCCCCCAGTCCGACCTCCCATTGGGGGCGCGGCTCCGCCCGCCCGGCCGAAGGCAGCGCCAAAGCGCAGATCAAAAAAAGGGCCGCTTTGCAGCGGCCCTTCAGGTTATCCAAGGAAATTCTCTTTTCAGGAGCCGCCGGCGGTTGCCTCGGCCTGCGTGGCCTGCGGGGCCGGCTCGGTGGCCGGGATATCGGCCAGCACCGGCTCGGCGGCCTGCGCCTTGCGGATGTGGTGGTACGCGAGGCCCGTGCCCGCCGGGATGAGCCGGCCGACGATCACGTTCTCCTTCAGGCCGCGCAGCTCGTCGCGCTTGCCCATGATCGCCGCCTCGGTGAGGACCCGCGTGGTCTCCTGGAACGAAGCCGCCGAGATGAACGAGTCGGTCGAGAGCGAGGCCTTGGTGATGCCGAGAAGGATGTTGCGAAAGCCGGCCGGCTTCTTGTCGGCCTTGAGAGCTTTCTCGTTCTCCCTCGATCCGGCGCAGCATCTGGCGCACGATCACCTCGATGTGCTTGTCGTTGATCTTCACGCCCTGCAGGCGGTACACGTCCTGGACCTCGTCGATGATGTAGCGCGCAAGCTCCTCGATGCCGAGCAGGCGCAGCAGGTCGTGCGGATCCACCGGGCCGTCGACGATCATCTCGCCCTTGTTGACGACCTGGCCGTCATGCACCAGCAGGTGCTTGTCCTTGGCGATCAGGTACTCGTGCTCCTGGTGCTCGAGATCGGTGATCACCAGGCGCTGCTTGCCTTTCGTGTCCTTGCCGAAGCTGACCGTGCCGGTGACTTCCGCAAGCATGCCGGCGTCTTTCGGCGAGCGCGCCTCGAAGAGCTCGGCCCCCCGCGGCAGGCCGCCCGTGATGTCGCGCGTCTTGGAAACCTCCTGCGGAATCCGCGCCAGCACCTCGCCGACGGCCACCTGCTGCCCGTCGCGCACCGCTATAACGGCGCCCACAGGGAAGCTGATATTCACCGCATGGTCTGTGCCCGCGATGCGGACTTCATCGCCCTGCTCGTTGATCAGCTTCACCGAAGGCCGCTGTCCCTTGCTGGTGGCCGTAGTCCGGCGCTTGGCGTCGATCACCACCAGGGTCGAAAGGCCGGTCACGTCGTCGATCTGCTTGGCGACCGTGGCTCCCTCCTCGACGTGCTCGAACTTCACCGTGCCCGCGTACTCCGTGATGATGGGGCGGTGGTGCGGATCCCAGTTGGCAATCGACTTGCCGGCGCGCACCTGGTCGCCGTCGGAAGCCTGGAGCATCGCGCCGTAAGGCACCTTGTGGCGCTCGCGCTCGCGGCCGTTGTCGTCGGCGATGATCACCTCGCCGGAGCGCGAGATCACCACCTTGTCGCCCTTGGCGTTGCTCACGTAGCGCATGGTGGGCGTGAAGCGCACCGTGCCGCGACGCCGCGCCGCCGATGTGGAAGGTCCGCATCGTCAGCTGCGTGCCCGGCTCGCCGATCGACTGCGCGGCAATCACGCCGATCGCCTCGCCGACGTTGACCAGCGAGCCGCGTCCGAGGTCGCGCCCGTAGCACTTGGCGCACACGCCCCATCGGGTGTCGCAGGACAGCGCCGTGCGCACCTTCACTTCGTCGATGCCGACATTGTCGATGGCCTCGACCGCATCTTCATCCAGCAGCGACCCGGCGGCGTAGAGCACGTCCTGCGTCTCCGGATGCAGCAGATCGATCGCCAGGACGCGTCCGAGCACGCGCTCCCTCAGCGCCTCGACCACCTCGCCGCCCTCGACCAGCGCTTTCATCGAAACGCCGTTCTGCGTCGCGCAATCGTCCTCGGTGACCACCAGGTCCTGGGTGACGTCGACCAGGCGCCGGGTCAGGTAGCCCGAGTTCGCAGTTTTGAGCGCGGTATCCGCCAGGCCCTTGCGCGCGCCGTGCGTGGAGATGAAGTACTGCAGCACGTTGAGGCCTTCGCGGAAATTGGCCGTGATCGGCGTCTCGATGATCGAGCCGTCGGGCTTCGCCATCAGGCCGCGCATCCCGGCGAGCTGCCGGATCTGCGCCGCCGAGCCGCGCGCGCCGGAGTCGGCCATCATGTAGATCGAGTTGAACGCCTCCTGCTTCACCTTCTTGCCGTGGCGGTCCACGACCTCCTCGCTGCCGAGCTGCTCCATCATGGACTTGCCGACCTGCTCGCCGCAGCGCGACCAGATGTCGACCACCTTGTTGTAGCGCTCGCCGGCGGTCACCAGGCCCGAGGTGTACTGGTTCTCGATCTCCTTGACCTCGGTCTCGGCGGACTTGATGAGCTCCTGCTTCTGCGCCGGGATCGTCATGTCGTGCACGCCGAAGCTGATTCCGGCGCGCGTCGCGATGGTGAACCCGGACTGCATCAGCTTGTCGGCGAAGATCACCGTCTCGCGCAGCCCGCAGCGCCGGAACGCGGCGTTGATGAGGCGCGAGATCTCTTTCTTCTTGAGCGGCTTGTTGAGCAGCGTGAACGGCAGCCCGGCAGGCAGGATCTCGGAAAGCAGCGCGCGGCCGACCGTGGTCTCGTGGCGCACCACCTTCTCGCTGATCTCGCCCTCCTCGGAGATGTCCCGTTCCTTGATCCGCACCCAGACGCGCGCGTGCAGGGCCACCTGGCGCGAGTCGTAGGCGCGGTGCACTTCGGCGAGATCCGAGAAGCTCATTCCCTCGCCTTTCGCATTCACATGCTCGCGGGTGGCGTAATACAGGCCAAGCACGATGTCCTGCGACGGCACGATGATCGGCTCGCCGTTGGCGGGGGAAAGCACGTTGTTGGAGGCGAGCATCAGGGTGCGCGCTTCCATCTGCGCTTCCAGCGAAAGCGGCACGTGCACCGCCATCTGGTCGCCGTCGAAGTCGGCGTTGAACGCCGCGCACACCAGCGGATGGAGCTGGATCGCCTTGCCCTCGATCAGCACCGGCTCGAAAGCCTGGATGCCGAGGCGGTGCAGGGTCGGCGCGCGGTTCAGCATCACCGGGTGCTCGCGGATCACTTCCTCGAGGATGTCCCACACCTCGGGGACTTCCTGCTCCACCAGGCGCTTCGCGGCCTTGATGGTCGTGGCCAGCCCTAGCAATTCCAGTTTATTAAAAATAAAGGGCTTGAACAGCTCCAGCGCCATCTTCTTCGGCAGGCCGCATTGATGGAGTTTCAGCTGCGGGCCGACAACAATCACGGAGCGGCCGGAATAATCGACTCGCTTGCCTAGTAGGTTTTGACGGAACCGCCCGCCTTTTCCCTTGATCATGTCGGCGAGCGACTTGAGCGGGCGCTTGTTGGCGCCGGTCATCGCCTTGCCGCGGCGGCCGTTGTCCAGCAGCGAATCGACCGCCTCCTGCAGCATGCGCTTCTCGTTGCGCACGATGATTTCGGGTGCTTTTAATTCGAGCAAACGCTTGAGGCGGTTATTGCGGTTGATCACTCGACGATACAAATCGTTGAGATCAGAAGTCGCAAAGCGACCCCCATCCAGCGGAACCAGTGGGCGCAACTCGGGCGGCAGCACCGGCAGGACTTCCATCACCATCCAGTCGGGCTTGATGTTGGAGGCCTTGAAGCCCTCCAGCACCTTCAGGCGCTTGGCGATCTTCTTGATCTTGGCGTCGCTCGAGGTGGCCTCGAGCTCCTTGCGCAGGTTGTCGATCTCCTTGTTGTGCTCGATCGAGCGCAGCAGGGAGCGAATCCCCTCGGCCCCCATGGCCGCGGAGAAGTCGTCGCCGAATTCCTCGACCTTGGCGAGATAGTCGTCCTCGGTCAGAAGCTGGCAGCGCTTGAGCGGCGTAAGCCCCGGGTCGGTCACCACGTAGGCCTCGAAATACAGCACGCGCTCGATGTCCCTCAGCGTCATATCCAGGACGAGTCCCAGGCGAGAGGGCAGCGATTTGAGGAACCAGATGTGCGCCACCGGGCTCGCGAGCTCGATGTGCCCCATCCGCTCCCGGCGGACCTTGGCGAGCGTCACTTCGACGCCGCATTTTTCGCAAATGACCCCGCGGTGCTTGAGGCGCTTGTACTTGCCGCACACGCACTCGTAGTCCTTGATCGGCCCGAAGATGCGCGCGCAGAACAGGCCGTCGCGCTCGGGCTTGAAGGTGCGGTAGTTGATCGTCTCCGGCTTCTTCACCTCGCCGTAGGACCAGGAGCGGATCTTCTCCGGCGAGGCGAGGCCGATGCGGATCGCATCGAATTCCTCGGTCTGCTGGACCTGCTTGAAGAGCTCGAGTAGCGCTTTCATTTAGAACCTCTCCAGATCGATGTCGATGCCGAGCGATCGAATCTCTTTCACCAGCACGTTGAACGACTCGGGCATGCCGGCGTCGATCTTGTGGTCGCCCTTGACGATGTTCTCGTACACCTTGGTGCGGCCGGTAATGTCGTCGGACTTCACCGTCAGCATCTCCTGCAGCGTGTAGGCCGCGCCGTAGGCTTCGAGCGCCCAGACCTCCATCTCGCCGAAGCGCTGTCCGCCGAACTGCGCCTTGCCGCCGAGCGGCTGCTGGGTGACCAGGCTGTACGGCCCCGTCGAGCGCGCGTGCATCTTGTCGTCGACCAGGTGGTGGAGCTTCAGCACGTGCATGTAGCCCACGGTGACGTGGCGGTCGAACTGCTCGCCGGTGCGGCCGTCGAACAGCGCCACCTGGCCCGAAGTGGGCAGGCCCGCCATCTCCAGCATCGCGTTGATCTCGGCCTCCGCCGCGCCGTCGAACACCGGCGTCGCGAACGGCACGCCTTCCTTGAGATTGTGCGCAAGCTGCAGCACTTCCTCGTCGGTCAGCTTCGAAACCTCTTCTTCCTTGCCGCTGTAGATCCGCTCGAGGACCTTCCTGATGTCGGTGGACGTTTTCTGCTGGTGCTGCTTGATGAGCTCGCCGATCTTCAGGCCCAGGCCCTTCGCCGCCCAGCCGAGGTGCGTCTCGAGGATCTGGCCGACGTTCATCCGCGAAGGCACACCGAGAGGATTGAGCACGATGTCGAGCGTCGTGCCGTCCGCCATGTGCGGCATATCCTCGACCGGCACGATCTTGGAGATCACGCCCTTGTTGCCGTGGCGACCCGCCATCTTGTCGCCGGGCTGCAGCCGGCGCTTCACGGCCACGTACACCTTGACCATTTTCAGAACGCCCGGCGGCAGCTCGTCGCCCTGGGTGAGCTTCTTCCGCTTCGCCTCGAACATGACGTCGAACTCGCGCCGCTTCTGGGCGAGCGACTCCTTCAGGCCTTCGACCTGCGCCGCCGACTCCTCGTTGGCGAGCCGGATGTCGAACCAGTCGTAGCGCTCGATGGTCTCGAGATACGCCTTCACGACCTTGGTGCCTTTCGTCAGGCGCTTCGGGCCGCCGTTGGCGGTCTTGCCGGTCAGCAGGCGCTCCAGGCGCTCGAAGGTATCGCTCTCCACGATCCTCATCTGGTCGGCCAGGTCGGTCTTGTAGCGCTTGAGCTCGTCCTCGATGATCGATTGGCTGCGCTTGTCGCGCTCGATGCCTTCACGCGTGAACACCTGCACGTCGATCACCGTCCCCGAGATCCCGGACGGCACGCGCAGCGACGTGTCCTTCACGTCACTGGCTTTTTCTCCGAATATGGCGCGCAGCAGCTTCTCTTCCGGGGTGAGCTGGGTCTCGCCTTTCGGCGTGACCTTGCCGACCAGCACGTCGCCCGCCTCGACCTCGGCGCCGATGTACACGATGCCCGACTCGTCCAGGCGCGCAAGCTGCGCCTCGGACAGGTTCGAGATGTCGCGCGTGATCTCCTCGGGCCCGAGCTTGGTGTCGCGCGCCACGACCGTCAGCTCCTCGATATGGATCGACGTGAAGCGATCCTCGCCGACCACGCGCTCGGAGATGAGGATCGAATCCTCGAAGTTGTAGCCGTTCCACGGCATGAACGCGACCATCATGTTCTGGCCGAGCGCGAGCTCGCCCAGATCCGTGGAGGCGCCATCGGCCACCACGTCGCCCTTGGCGATTCGCTCGCCCTGCTTCACGATCGGGCGCTGGTTGATGTTGGTGTTCTGGTTCGACCGCGTGTATTTCGTCAGCTTGTAGATGTCCACGCCGACGTCGCCGGCGACCGTTTCGTCGTCATTCACGCGCACGACGATGCGGTTGGCGTCGACGTAGTCGACGATACCGCCGCGCAGCGCTATCACGCAGGTGCCTGAATCCACCGCTGCGGTCCGCTCGACGCCGGTGCCGACCAGCGGCTTCTCCGGACGCAGGCACGGCACCGCCTGGCGCTGCATGTTGGAGCCCATGAGCGCGCGGTTGGCGTCGTCGTGCTCGAGGAACGGGATCAGCGAGGCCGCGACCGACACGATTTGCGACGGCGCCACGTCCATGTACTGCACTTCCTCGGGCGACTTCAGCTCGAACTCGTTCTTGAAGCGGCACGAGACGAGCGTGTCGATGAGCTTGCCGCTCTTGTCGATCGTCGCGTTCGCCTGCGCGATGACGTAGTTGCCTTCCTCGATGGCCGAAAGGTAGCTGATGTCGCTCGTGACTTTGCTGTCCTTCACCTTGCGATACGGCGTCTCGAGGAAGCCGTACTTGTTGGTGCGGGCATAGAGTGCGAGCGAGTTGATGAGGCCGATGTTCGGGCCTTCCGGCGTCTCGATCGGGCAGACCCGGCCGTAGTGCGTCGGGTGCACGTCGCGCACCTCGAATCCCGCTCTTTCCCGGGTCAATCCGCCCGGTCCCAGGGCGGAGACGCGGCGCTTATGGGTGATCTCGGACAACGGGTTGGTCTGGTCCATGAACTGCGACAGCTGCGAGGAGCCGAAGAATTCCTTGATCGCCGCCGAGATCGGCTTGGCGTTGATCAGATCGTGCGGCATCAGGTTTTCCGACTCGGCCTGGGAAAGTCTTTCCTTCACCGCCCTTTCAACCCTTACGAGGCCCGCGCGGAACTGGTTCTCGGCCAGCTCGCCCACGGAGCGCACGCGGCGGTTGCCGAGGTGGTCGATGTCGTCGATCTCGCCGCGGCCGTTGCGCAGCTCGACGAGGATCCGGATCACCTCGACGATGTCCTTCGGGCTGAGGGTCATGCGGTGGTCGACCCTGACCTCGAGCTTGTTCCGGTCGATGCCCTTCGATTTCAGGTCATGGAACATCTTGTCGACCGCCCCTTGGGCGTCGGCTTCGGACGCGATGCCCTCCAGGCTCACCTTGCCGAGCGAGAGCTCGGGCGCGTTCTTCCAGAAGCTGCGCAGGTCGGTTTCGGCTTCCTTCGGCAGCGCGGTGTTCTTGAAGCGCAGCTGCCAGCTGTACTCGCTCGGCGCGTTGATGCGGCGGTTGAACTTCATCCGGCCGACCGCGGACAGGTCGTAGCGCTCCTCGGCGAAGAACAGCCCGTTGAACAGCGCCTCGACCGCGTCCTCCGTCGGCGGCTCGCCGGGCCGCATCATGCGGTAGATCGCCACCCGCGCCTGGTTCATGTCGACGGTCTCGTCGGCACGCAGGGTCTGCGAGATGTACGGGCCCTGATCCAGGTCGTTGGTGAACAGCGTCTGGATCTTGCCGACCTTCGACTCGCGCAGCTTGGCGAGCAGCGCCTCGGTGATCTCGTCGTTGGCGTTGGCGATGATCTCGCCGGTATCGCCGTTGACGACGTTGTGCGCCAGCGTGCGGCCGAGGATGAACTCGTCGGGCGCGGTGATCTTCTTGATGCCGGCCGTTTCCATGTCGCGGATGTGCTTCACCGTGATGCGCTTGTCTTTCGCGACGACGGTCTTGCCCGACTTGTCGTTGATGTCGAAGCGCGCCACTTCGCCGCGCAGGCGCTCGGGCACCACCTCGAACAGCACGTGGTTCGGCTCGACGTGGAATCCATCGAACGCGAAGAATTCCTTCAGGATGCGCTCGGGGGTGTAGCCGAGCGCCTTCAGCAGGATGGTCACCGGCATCTTGCGGCGCCGGTCGACGCGGAAGAACACCACGTCCTTGGGATCGAACTCGAAGTCGAGCCAGGAGCCGCGGTAGGGAATGACGCGCGCCGAAAAAAGCAGCTTGCCGCTGGAGTGCGTCTTGCCGCGGTCGTGCTCGAAGAACACGCCCGGCGAGCGGTGCAGCTGCGAAACGATGACGCGCTCGGTGCCGTTGATGATGAACGAGCCGGTCGTCGTCATGAGCGGGATCTCGCCCATGTAGACCTCCTGCTCCTTCACTTCCTTGGTGGTCGGCTTCGGCGCTTCCTTGTCCATGATGACGAGGCGCACCTTGGCGCGCAGCGGGCTCGCGTAGGTGAGGCCGCGCTGCTGGCACTCCTTGACGTCGAACGGCGGCTCGCCGAGGAAGAAGCTGACGAACTCGAGCCGCGCATTTCCGGAATGGCTCGAGATCGGGAAGATCGAGGTAAACGCCGCCTGAAGACCCTGGTTGCGCCGAGACTCGGGCGCCACGTGCGCCTGCAGGAACTCGGTGTAGGACTCCAGCTGAGTCGCGATGAGGAACGGCACCTTCTGCACGATGGCGCGCTTCGCGAAGCTCTTGCGGATGCGTTTACGCTCGGTCAACGAATAGGTCATGAAGGCTCCTGGCCGCCACTGGGAGAAGACAAAGGAAAGACCCCCAACTGAGAGGGTCTTTGCTCTGTCTTCGGTCCCGGGGGGGCCTTTTGGACCCGCCCCGGATTCCGAAGTTCCTTACTTGATTTCCGCCTTCGCGCCGGCGTCGATCAGCTTCTTCAGCACAGCCTCGGCATCGGCCTTGGAAACGCCTTCCTTCACCGCCTTCGGCGCCCCGTCGACCAGATCCTTGGCCTCTTTCAGGCCGAGGCTCGTGACCTCGCGCACCGCTTTGATGACGTTGACCTTGTTGTCCCCGGCCGCATTCAGCATGACCGTGAACTCGGTCTTTTCCTCGGCCGGCGCCGCAGCGGCTGCCGCAGCGGGCCCAGCGACGGCGACCGCGGCCGCAGCCGACACGCCAAACTTCTCTTCCATGTCCTTGATGAGCTGCGACAGCTCGAGGACCGTCAACTTCGATACTGCTTCCAGAATCTGTGCTCGTTCCATTTCTGTCTCCGAATATCCCTAAAAAGGTTCCTGATTAAGAATTAAGCAGCGGCTTTCTCTTTCGAGTCGCGGTACGCGGCGAGCGTGCGCACAAACTTGCCCGGCACCTCGTTCATGGTGCGGACCAGCTTGACGACCGGCGCCTGCATGGTGCCGAGCAGCTTCGCCAGCAGCTCTTTGCGGCTCGGCAGCAGCGCCAGCGCCTTGACGTCCTTGGCGGACATCACGGCGTTGGGCATCGCCCCGCCCCTGATGACAAAGAGCTCGTTTTCCTTGGCGAACTCCGAGAGCACCTTTGCGCCGGCCACCGGATCCTGGGCAATGCCGTACATCAGCGGACCGCTCATCTGATCGGTCAGCTTCTCGAACGGCGTGCCCTTGACGGCTCTGCGCGCGAGGGTGTTCTTCAGCACCCGCAGGTACAGCCCCGACTTCCTCGCCCTGGACCGCAGCTGCGTGACGCGCGCGACGTCCAGGCCGCGATACTCCGCGACGATGACCGCCTGAGCGCCCGCCAGCTTGGCCGCGACTTCCGAGACCATCGCCTGCTTCTGCTCCAGACTAAGACCCAAGGTCTACCTCCTTCCCGCATTTGAAAATCGGCGACCCTGAATCCTCAGGAACGCCATCTGCGTAGGACACAACTCGATTAAGCCCCACGACACTCGCGTGTCGTCCCTTGCGGGTGCGGCTCCTACGGTCTTTGACAGCAACTGCCAAAGTCATTGCTGTGCCGAGAGCGATGCGGGATCCACCTTGACCCCGATGCCCATCGTGCTCGACACCGAAACTTTCTTCAGAAAAATCCCTTTCGTCGCCGACGGCTTCGACTTGTTCAGCGCATCGACCAGCGCCGCGAGGTTGTCGCGCAGCTGCTCGGGCGTGAACGAAGCGCGCCCGATCGTGCACTGCACGATCCCGGACTTGTCGGCGCGGAACTGGATCTGGCCGGCGCGCGCGTTCTTCACCGCGCCGGCGACATCCGGCGTGACGGTTCCAACCTTGGGATTCGGCATCAGGCCGCGCGGCCCCAGGATCTGGCCGAGCGCGCCCACGACGCGCATCGCCTCGGGGGCCGCGATCACCATGTCGAAATCGATCTTGCCCGCCTTCACCTGCTCCGCCAGGTCTTCCATGCCGACCAGATCCGCCCCGGCGGCCTTCGCCGCCTCCGCCTTGTCGCCGGCGGCAAACACCGCCACGCGAATCTTCTTGCCCGTGCCGGCCGGCAGCACGACCGAGCCGCGCACGGTCTGTTCGCCTTTTTTCGCGTCGATGCCGAGGTTCACCGCCACATCGACGGCCTCGTCGAATTTCGCCGTGGCGGTCTCCTTCACCAGTTTCATCGCGTCGATGGCCGCATAGGCCTTGGCGTGGTCGACCTTCTTGACGAACGCCTTCCTGCGCTTGGAGATGTGCGGCATCTACATGCCCTCCACGATCACGCCCATGGAGCGCGCGCTCCCGGCGACGATGCGCATGGCCGCTTCGAGATCGGCGGCATTGAGATCGGGCATCTTCGCCTTTGCGATCTCCTCGACCTGCTTGCGCGTGATCTTGCCGACCTTGTCGGTATGCGGCCGCGGGCTGCCCGACTCGATTCCGGCCGCCTTCTTGATCAGCACCGTGGTCGGCGGCGTCTTGATGATGAAGCTGAAGCTCTTGTCGACGTAGGCCGTGATCACCACGGGCAGCGGCAGGCCGGGCTCGACCTTCTGGGTCTGGGCGTTGAACGCCTTGCAGAACTCCATGATGTTCAGGCCGCGCTGGCCAAGCGCCGGCCCGATCGGTGGCGAAGGATTCGCCTTGCCGGCCGGGACCTGAAGCTTGATGAGTCCAACGATTTTCTTTGCCATGCTTTTCTCCTATCGGGTGCAAACGAATGCCGGCTGGTTACGGCACTCTCCCCATCTAAAAAACATCAGGCCTTTTCAACCTGACCAAATTCCAATTCCACCGGCGTCGAACGTCCAAAAATCGTGACCGCGACGCGCAGGCGGCTTTTCTCGTAGTTGACGTCCTCCACGGTGCCCTGGAAGTCGGTGAACGGGCCGTCTTTCACGCGCACCATCTCGCCGACCTCGAACAGCACCTTGGGCTTGGGCTTCTCCACGCCCTCGCGCATCTGCTGCATGATCGCCTCGACCTCTTTTTCGGGGATCGGGGCCGGTTTCGTGGCGGTGCCGCCGACGAAGCCCGTGACCTTGTTCGTGTTCTTCACCAGGTGCCAGGTGTCGTCGTTCATTTCCATCTCGACCAGCACGTAGCCGGGGAAGAACTTGCGCTCCGACATGTGCTTCTGGCCACCCTTCATCTCGACGACCTCTTCCACCGGCACCAGGATCTTGCCGAACTTGTCGGTCATGCCCGCGCGATTGATCCGGTCCTCGAGCGCCCGCTGCACGGACTTCTCGAAACCCGAATAAGCGTGCACCACGTACCAGCGCTTATTTCCCTGCGCGGTCATGTCTTTTTCCAGCCCAGCACCAGGTCGTAAAGTATCCATTCCAGCGTCTTGTCGCTGAGCCACAGAAATATCGCCATCACCACGACGAACGCGAACACCGCCGCGGTCGTCTGCATCGTCTCCTTGCGCGTCGGCCAGACAACTTTTTTAACCTCCGCGATCGATTCGCCCGCGAAAACGACGAACTCGCGGCCCGGCGCGGTGAGCCACGCGACCGCGGCGCCGGCCGCCAGGCCGGCGAGCACCGCCAGCACGCGCAGGATGAGCGCACTGTCGACGAGCCAGTAGTAGCCGACGATGCCGGCGACGACCAGCGCCGACGCGATCACCAGCTTGGCGATGTCGGCGGCAGCCATTCCTCCTTGCGCGTCAGCAGTAGCCATATCTCTCGGGTTGCGTTGGCTTGGCAGGGGCAGAGGGTCTCGAACCCCCAACCTTCGGTTTTGGAGACAGGATTTTTGCCACGACGCCGGCGCCCACGGTCTTGCCGCCCTCGCGGATGGCAAAGCGAAGGCCCTGCTCCATCGCGATGGGGGTGATCAGCGTCACCACCATCTTCACGTTGTCCCCGGGCATCACCATCTCGGTGCCCTTCGGGAGCTCCACCGCGCCGGTGACGTCGGTGGTGCGAAAGTAAAACTGCGGCCGGTAGTTGTTGAAAAACGGGGTATGACGCCCGCCCTCTTCCTTGGACAGGACATACACCTCGCACTCGAACTTGGCATGGGGCGTGATCGAGCCGGGCTTGGCGAGCACCTGGCCGCGCTCGACCTCTTCGCGCTTGGTGCCCCGCAGAAGAATCCCCACGTTGTCCCCGGCCTGCCCCTCATCGAGGAGCTTCCTGAACATCTCCACCCCCGTGCACACCGTCTTCTGGGTCGGGCGAATCCCCACGATCTCGATCTCCTCGCCCACCTTGATCACCCCGCGCTCAACGCGCCCCGTGACCACCGTGCCTCTTCCTGAGATCGAGAACACGTCCTCCACCGGCATCAGGAACGGCTTATCGATCTCGCGCTTGGGCGTCGGGATGTAGGAGTCCAGCGCGTCGGCGAGCTTCATGATCGCCCCCTCGCCCATGGGGCTTGTGTCCCCCTCCAGGGCTTTGAGCGCACTGCCGATCACGATCGGGGTCTTGTCCCCCGGAAACTCGTACTTGGAGAGCAACTCCCTCACCTCCACCTCCACCAGCTCCAGCAGCTCCTTGTCGTCCACCATGTCCGCTTTATTCAGGAACACCACGATGTAGGGCACCCCCACCTGGCGCGCAAGCAAAATATGCTCCCGCGTCTGCGGCATCGGCCCATCGGCCGCGCTCACCACCAGGATCGCCCCGTCCATCTGCGCCGCCCCCGTGATCATGTTCTTGATGTAGTCGGCATGCCCCGGGCAGTCCACGTGCGCGTAATGCCTCTTCGCCGTCTGGTACTCCACATGCGCCGTGTTGATCGTGATGCCGCGCGCCTTCTCCTCCGGCGCCGCATCGATCTGATCGTAGTTCTTCGCCTCGCCTCCGTACTTCTTCGCCAGGATGTGCGTCATCGCCGCCGTCAGCGTCGTCTTGCCGTGATCCACGTGCCCGATCGTGCCCACGTTCACGTGCGGCTTGGTACGCTCGAATTTGCCTTTTGCCATGACAGT
>WNFM01214396.1_pt1 | contig 33992 bp, 33 predicted proteins | sample 5400271 | NCBI WGS metagenome assembly WNFM01 (sample SAMN13153352, study PRJNA577476) | soil metagenome | isolation source: 60 cm saprolite on Douglas fir-dominated hillslope | place: USA:California | collected 2013-09-17 | reverse complement strand
CCAAGGATTATCATCAGCGTTATCCGACCATTCAGGAATTTGCCCTGGCTTTAGAGCAGGCCAGCCAGTCAGGAAGCTCCATTTATGCTGAACCAACCGTTACTATCCCAGTAACGGCACCAGGACCGCTGCAGGATATGCCATTGGCTGTCCCAGCAATGGCACCAGGATCGCTGCAGGATACGCCATTGAGGGATGAGGCACAACTCACCTCTCACGAAGCGCATCCCGTCATGCACTCACTCTATCCACCCATGAAACCGGCTCCCCTGGAGATGGATACGGTCACATCAGAGGCTGCGTACGCCTCTACACCTCCTACACCACATCCTCCGTATACAGACCCGGCAACACCACCACAGTGGCAGCAGCCTTATTACCAGGAACAACCGCGAGCAAGGCGTCACGGATTTGAGCTGGCAGTTTTGCTGCTGCTGTTAATACTGGTGCTCCTGGTAGGAGGCCTGACCTGGTATGTTGTGCCTCAACTGGCCAGGAATTCAACACCCACATCGGCAACACCGCAACCGATACCCACAGGCGTAGCACCACAGCCAACACCAACGGGGGTAGCACCGCAACCGACACCAACGGGGGTATCACCACAGCCGACACCCACAGCGGCAACACCACAGCCGACACCCACAGCGGGAACACCGCAGCCGACGCCCACGCCCACAGCGGGAACACCGCAGCCGACGCCCACACCTACAGCGGGAACACCGCAGCCCACACCCACAAGCGTAGCACCGCAGTCGACACCTGTGGGGGTACTACCGCAGCCCACGCCTACGGGAGCAGCCCAAAAGTAACTTCTGAATAGATGACCAGGGAGTCACAGTGAAAGATACCGTTCAGGATTCATTGATCCGGGCGCATTCTCTGTTGGACCATATCCATAGTAGGAATACCCATTATACCCACCTGTTCAACGGAGAATGAGGCCACACAGTTGGCGAAGTTGACCGCAGCACGTGGATCATTATGCCTGTAGAGATGGCAGAGAAAAGCAGCAGCGAAGACGTCACCCGCTCCTGTTGGGTCTACCTCGACGGCAGGATAGGCATTGAAGCGCTCTGTGCGACCATGCTGAAAGAGGGTCGCGCCATGCCGCCCATCGGTGGCCACCAGGAGCGGCACCTGTAAGCTCCAACGCGCAAGGATGGCATCGGCTTCGGCCCGGTTACCATTGGCGAACGGCAGCAGATCATCATGGCTGAGAATAAGGACATCGAGAAAGGGTAGAACCTCAGATGCCGCTTCCCATGGCGTTGGCGAGACACGCCCATCGCCATCCCAGCGGCGCAGCCAGCCCTGGGGAGTAGCAGCAAGTATGCTGCCCGGGCGACGAGGAAAGAGCGTCACAAAATCGGGCGCGAGTTCCTGGGCCAGTGGCCCGAGGAGTATAATTGGAGTTGCACTCCAGGCCCCAGGAACATCGGCTGCCTGTTGCGACGCAGCGCGAGCCTGCAGGTACTGAACGCGAAAACCATCAAAGTACTGATTAGCAAAGGTGGTCGTAGCCGTGGAAGGTTGAGCAGCCAGGGCGATGCCAGGTAAATGCGTGGGTAGTTCGGCGAGAAGTGCTGGATCAGCACAGGTAACTATAGCGGCCTCTAATCCTAAACGATAGGCGGTCGAGGCGGCAAAAGTCACTGTGCCTCCAAGTGAAAACGAACCATCCGCATGCACATCACGAGTTACATGTCCGATGGTCAGAAATTCCGGGGCATTGCCATGTTGCGTTGGACGAAGCATAACTGGCGGTGTCAATCCTTCGTAAAATCGTAGGGACCCGGTGCATAACAGGTCCCTATAGGATAGGGTTAACGCGTCAAGCGCTTAAGAGAAATCACAACGCGTCGAGCGTCACCTTCCCCAATGCTTTCGGTGCTAATGTCCTTACTATCGGAAAGGGCAATATGTACAATGCGCCGTTCGTGAGGAGGCATGGCTTCCAGGGCAATAGAGCGACGATAATTGCGTACCTGCTGAGCCACGCGCAGAGCCAGTGAACGCAGGTTCTCTTCGCGGCGTTCGCGGTAGTTCTCGGCATCAATGACGATACGCATGCGATGTTTGGTGCGATGACCTACAATCAGGCTAACAAGCAGTTGAAGCGCTGACAGAGTTTCTCCCCGCCGTCCAATTAATAGACCCAGGTTTTCGTGAATACCATGAATGTTGAGCGAGAGAGGATTGGTGGAACGTACCTGGACAGTTGCATGAATATTCATGTAACGTAATATATGCTGTAATACGTCCACGGTAATTTCGACATCCTCGCGCGTTGGTACCTCAACCTCCTGCATTTCGCCCTCAGCAGCACTTACATCAGCCAGACCGAAATCAGCGGCCACGTCTGTAGCAGAGAGAAAGGGAACCGGCTCCTCGGCTAATTCTTCTTCTAATTCCTCATCATCTTCTTCCTCATCATCCTCTTCTTCGAAAAATTCTTCGTCTTCGTCCTCAAAAGCGCCCTCTTCATCCTCTTCATCATAGATTTCCTCTTCAGGGAAGGTATCATCTGGACCCAGGATCGCATCAGCCATCTCAGGAGTAATCACCGCGCTGATAGTGCTGGGGCGCACGGTAACGCGCACACGAGCCTCTTTGCTGCCTATACCAAAAGTACCTCGAAACGCTTCTTGTAGTACTGTGACTTCTACCTCATCACGGCGCCTACCCAGACGTGCCAGAGCTTGCAGCACAGCCTCATCAACACTTTTGCCACTTGCCTCTATGCTTTCCACTGTTTCGTTGCCTCCCTTTAAGTTAATCGTTGCCTGGTACCAGGAGCGCATTCATCTTCCTTACTGATAGGCACCAGGCTCTCGAGACGCGCAATTAACTGCGCGATGCATTTCGCTTTGGTATATTATTGCTACTACGGCGGCGCGCTGATGCGCTGCGGCGGCGTGCTGATGACGAGCCATTTCCATAGGAATTTGTTTGGAGTTTGCTGCCAATTGGTCCGCTCTCGACCACCTTTTCCGCCTGCGGCTCTGAAGCTCGCGCCAGGAGTTTTGTTTCTTTGGCGCGGTCACCTGCATAGCTCTTACCGTTGTCTTTATCATTGCTTGCCTTGTTACTGCTGCTGGGCAGAAAATCTGGTTTGACCAACAACGAACCCCAGCCAGTAACAAAGTATTGCTGGAACATGGCAAAGATCGATGATATCGTCCAGTAAAGCGCCAGGCCCGCGGCATAGTTCCAACCAAAGAAGAGCACCATAGCAGGTGAGATAAGCTGCATGAGCTTCATTTGTTGGGCCATAGCATCATTGGCTGCCGTTGCCCCTGTCCTCTGTTGCGACATACGCAGTTGTAAGAAGGTAGCCAGGGCTGCCAGAATTGGCAGAATGTGAGTTGGGTCAGGAGCGCCGAGGGAAAAATGCCAGGCCGGACTTATAAAGGTGAACCAGTTCAGATCGATGTTCGGGAAATGAGCGAACTTGGGTATAAACGGGTAAAGAAGGTTGTTGATATCACCGACACTTTTTGCTGTTCTCAGTACAGCACTAAGAGCATAGAATAAACCAAAAAGGACAGGCATCTGAATCAGGAGTGGAAGACAGTTACCCGCCAGGGGGTTCATCCCATACTCTTTATATAGTGCCTGCGTAGCCTCCGCCTGTGCTCGCTGATCTTTGGCATATTTCTTCTTTATTTCCTGCATCTGGGGCTGTAATGCCTGGGTTGCCTTCATGGATTTCAGCTGCTGCAACGTAAGGGGGAAAAGAATCAGTTTAACAGCGAGCGTCAAAACAATAATTGACACACCAAAATCGCCAATCACGCGATAGAGCAGCATCAGCACATTAAAAATGGGAAAGGTAAAAATGAGATTGAATAAGTAGCCTATCTGACCCACGGGTCTTTCCTGCCTTCCTTGATCTAGTCAGCCAGGCGTTCTGGGACTGGATCATAGAGATTACCGTGATAGAAGGGGTGACAACGTCCGATACGTTTAGCCGCCATCCAACCTCCACGGAAAAAACCAAAGCGTTGAATTGCCTCATATCCATATTGTGAACACGAGGGCGTAAATCGACACGATGAGGGCAGGACTACCGACAGCGTGTGCTGGTATAGACGAATTAAGAATAATGCAATATATTTCATAACGAAAAACCCTTGCGTTTTTACGTTCCTGGTTCCGCTGTAGATTTGCTGGCTGCGGCCTCAAGAAGACGCGCCCGGTGCAATAAAGTGACAATATCGTGTTGAAGTGTGCTCAGGTCGGCACTCATAATAGCTTGCCTGGCACTAAGTACAATATCCCAGTTGCCAGAAACCTCCGGCAACTCAGGTCGTATGGCTTCGCTGAGAAGACGTTTTATATGATTACGCTTCACCGCCAGCTTAGAAATACGTTTACTCACTACAAAACCGACACGTAATGTTGTTACTTCATTTGGTACCCATGCAAGGATAAGCAGCCGGGACGTTATGCTTCGTCCCTGCTGCCTTACCCGTTGAAAGTCACTCCCTTTGCGCAGGCGTAACGCACGGTTCAGTGTCACAACTTTGCTACACTAGCTAGCTTAGACCGTGAGCTTCCAACGCCCTTTGGCGCGGCGAGCTTTGAGCACACGCCGCCCATTGCGGGTTGACATGCGCTTCATAAAACCATGTTCACGTAAGCGCGGAATGCGCTTGGGTTGCCATGTACGTTTCATTTTCCTTCTCTATTCCTCCACTCTAAGAATGTCCTGTAAATTATAGCGGTTACAGGTACATACTGTCAAATGTTTCAGAAAAGACAAGTACTTGCTATGGCGTTTTAAAGCGTAACAGCACACGGCCGAGTTTGACTTCATCGTTGTCGTGCAAGGGTGTCGGCGTCTTGCCGGTCAGCCTTTGACGATTGAGAAACGTAAAATTGGTACTGTTCTCATCTTCCAGCATGTACTGGTCACTTTCAACAAAGATGCGAGCATGTAGGCGAGAAACACCACCCTCTTCTCCGCCATGGGGGGTTAAATCCACGTCTGGGAAGATATTACTTACAGCATCCTCCCGACCAATTGTAACGTTATCTTTGCCACTGAGATCAAATTCCTGGTTATCGGCTTCGACGATCAGACGCGCGACCAGTGCTGGAGCCGCAGTCGCGGCAGGCATAACGGGCGCAGCCGATGCATCAGGCATTGGCACGGGTGCTGGCGCTGCTGGAGCCGCGGTCGCATTTACCGCGGCAGGTGCCGGAGTACCAAGCATATTGGCACCACAATTTGAACAGAAAGCCTCGCCCGCGGGATTCTGCGTTCCGCATGATGGGCAGGTCTGCATGCCTGCCGCTGGAGCAGGACTGCTTGCTGCCGGGCTAGCGACTGCTGTTGGATCTGGAGTCGCACTCGCCAATGGCTCGCCACACTCATCACAGAAGGCTGACCCATCAGGGTTTTCATGATGTAGGGAACAATATACAACCATTTTACACTACCCTCCTTAACATATATACGATTCTGTTGCTTATTGGTTGAATGGATATCTTTTAACAGGGCACCTGGCAGAGCTCAATCTCCAGGAGACAAACAACACGGTACCCCGGTTACAAAATCGCCGTTCCTATGGCAGTAAGTCGTCCAGGCGTTGGGTTAATTTACGCGTCTTATTACCAATAGATTTGACCTGATCTTGCGAAATCTGCTGACCCTGGTTAATCTGCTCAAGGGCTGCCTGAGTCTCCTGGTCAAGGACACGTGTGACGTTCGGTGCAAGGCGCGTCGTCGCTTTACCCGTGCGCTTGTATTCATCCAGTACCTTTGTCACCAGGCGATGAGCATTGGCCTTCTCCGCAAAATTCATCACCACCGGATTGACGTCAGCTGACAGGTTCGCATCGGTAGTGAAGTTCACCTTGATATCTTCACGCACGCTCTCACCAACCATGTTGGCAATCGGCACATCGTATGTAAGTTCAACCTGAGCAATACGGAAAAGACCTGCTGGACGAGGATCGATCATCAGTTCCACCAGGACCGACTGCGCGTTGTCTTTTTCCAGGTCGCCCAGTTGGATAACAACCTGCCGATCTGCAAGCACGGATGGGCCAAAATCCTGGATGATCGGCAATACCTTCACGGCCTTTTTCGGTGTCACACCCTGGGGTAAGCGGAGTGTCAAGGTAGCATTACGCACCGCGACGGCAACAGCGCTCTGGAGCTGCTGCTCAAAGACGGTCATAGCATCAGCCGGATTTCTGATAAACTCAGCGGGCATGCCGCCACTCATTTCACCAATAGTATCGAGCAAGCTTTCATCCCAGTCCTGGCCAATACCGAGAGGATAAATGGAGATGCCTGCCGCCCTGGCATCCCGGGCCAGTTGACGACAGCGATCAGAGTCACCATAGGTGACACCATCTGTCAGCAGAATCATGCGATTGATGGCATTCGGAATATTCCAGCGGCGTAACTCGTTGAGTCCGTTGATCATACCAAGCGACATAGTTGTACCGCCAGCATCGCGAATACGGTCAATGGCGGCCTTCATCCCTACTGGGTCGCGGGCTGGCATAGAAGGTATAATAACCTGACACGTGTCATCGAAGATGACTACCGAGATATAATCGGTAGGTTCCAGGCGATCGATGACCATTTTTACCGCTTCTTTGACGTTCTTAAGTTTTGCACCTTTCATGGAGCCAGAGTGGTCGAGTACCAGGGCAAAATTTAGTGGCATTCGTACCTGGGCCATCAATTCAGTCGGTTTAGCTTCTAATAAAACATATGCCACCTGGCTTCCACCAGTAACGGGCATAAATTCCTTTCCGACCTGATGTGCCAGTGTTACCTCACCGGGCATAATGTGTAGCTCCTTTCATGTTAGGTTGGATTTAGTATATCATAATAAAGTTAACGCACAAACACCACAACTGCACTCACATTGTCCTCTCCCCCATTAGTATTAGCAGCTTCAAGCAACTGCGTACAAGCCATCTGTGGATCGGGGGCATTATTTAATATGCTTTCGATTTGCGGATTGCGTACCATTTCCCAAAGACCATCTGAACAACTCAGGAGAATATCTCCGGGATGCAGTTGTTGTTTGAAGATATCAATCTGGACATTCGGTTTATCACCGAGGCTGCGGAAAATCTGGCTGCGCTGCGGATGCGTATAGACATCATCAGGCTGAATTAATCCACCTGCAACCAACTGGCCGACCAGGGAATGATCATTCGTAAGTTGATAGATTTGCCCACCACGAACCATGTAGGTACGGCTGTCACCCACATTGAGAATGTAAGCATAGTCGCCTACAATCATAAACCCGGTTATTGTGGAACCCATGTCGGTTTTGTCGCGCTGATTGACCTGGCAGATAGCGGCGTTCGCATCTTCAATCGTACTTTGTAGGAGCGAAACCAGGGTGTCTTCGTCAGCCCTGGCGCTCGCTTGCCCGGCTTTTTCACTGGCCAGAGGTGCACCAAGCAATTCACGCACCATGCGTTCCGCGATTACATTGATTGTCAAACGACTGGCAACCTGACCATTGTCATGACCACCAAGGCCATCAGCGACAATAAAGACTCCTGCCGGCGTAGCGTGCGACTCATGCACGCGCTGTAACATCAGAACCAGCGTACTATCTTCATTTGGTTCGCTGCGGCGTACATCACCCGCATCTGAGTCAGCGGCAGCAATAAGATGGACACCGTTGGGAAAAGCATTCTCGGCTTCATGGGTTTGCTCAATCACATAGGTATGCCCGTGCTCAACGAAGGTGTTCATAATTGAACCATGGATAACATTTGCATCGGCATGCGCATTGCCAGTAGCAGGATACTCATGCATAGTATAGGTGGCATTCAGCATTTCTGCGCCACAGTCAACACAAAACTCGTCACCCTCCCTGTTCTGTTCAGAACCGCAGTTCCAGCAGTGTTGGTAGCCCTGGTGGTCGGTCACTTCATAGATGTGTTCTTCAGCAGCGTCGCTTACCACCTGGGTAATCTCATAACGCTCATTGAGTTGGGTACCCACTGTAAGTACAGGAAAATCGCCTGTCGTTCCCTCCGTGCCTGGCTCTTCGGCTGGCATTGGTGTTGCTCCTTGCTCTTCTTCCTGTTCAGGAGGAGCTGTATCTGCCTCATTGGCAGTCGTTGACGAAAGATTCACCGCGGGCACGTCAGCCGCAGGATCAGGTGTAGTTGGCATAGGCCGATCTTCTGGTGAGCCTGGCACTGGAGCGCCCGTCTCTCCAGGTAACGCCTCTTCCGGGGCCGAAACTGTCGGAACGATAGCCTCAACTACATGGGGAGGCGGCGGCGGAATAGGCGTTTGCTCCTCACCCTCACTAGTCGGGGGAGGCGGCGGAATGGGTATAGCTTCAGCCTCATTGGCATTATTCGTGGCGACCCTGGGCATATCAACTGTATCTTGATTCTGTATCTGTTCTGGTTGGACCGGGCTAGCAGGCGCTGTCAATGTAGGCATATCTGACTGATCATGCCCTGCTTGATCCGCTTCAGTGGCCTGCGTTGGAGGCGTAGTTGACGGCTCTTTCTCAACATCCTGGCGCCAACGCGTAGCATGATATGCCAGCATTTGCTCTTGAGAAATGATCTGCGTGGGTGCGAGACTGATATCTTCAGCAGTACCGGCGTTTTCCCAGGTAGATGTGGAATTCTGGCTCACTTGCGCCGCCTCGGGAACCTTTACTGCTTCTGTGCGAAACGAATGCCCACACTTTTTACAGAACTTAGCATCGTCTCGATTTGGTGTATCACATGACGGACAGATCATACTGCCCCTCCTTTTAGCTATTACAGTTGTTTTTGTACTCGGCTTGCTTCGGCGTTGTTTGGATCAATCTGCAACGCCTCACGCACCTTCTGTTTGGCTTCGGATTTTTTGTTCATCTTCTGGTAACACGCCGCCATGGCACTATACGTATTCGCCACGTCCGGATTAAGCTGGCGACCCTGTTCTAACGCGCTAAGAGCCAACTTCCATTCGCGCGTCTCCATATGCGCCCGGCCAAGTTCGTACCACGCATCTGGCAGGGCCGGTTCACGTTGAGTTGCCTGGCGCAGTGTAGTAATAGCCAGGCGTGGTTGATTTGTTCTCGTATACAGGTGCCCCAGCGATGTTAAGATGAGTGCATGATCAGGAGTAATTTTAAGTCCTTCGAGAAAATATCCCTCTGCTTCGCGGTTATACCCTTGCTCCATAGCTACCATCCCTAGTTGATAATAAATGGCAGGATCCCTGGGTGCCAATTGCAGGGCCTTCTTAAATGTACTTGCGGCCTGTGCGTAGAGAGCCATATCCCGGTAACACATGCCAAGTTGGAAAAAGGCGTCCAGGGCATCCGCTTTGAGACGAATAGCCGCCTCAAACTGTTCTGCGGCCATCCTCAGATTGTCGTTAAACAGCTTCTTATTCTTGTCCTTGACTGACTGCCCATATTGTCGGTAAGCACGGCCAAGGTTATACAACACATCATACGATGGCCTGGCAAGATTTAGAGCTAGTTTAAACTGGTTAATAGATTCGACATAATTTTTATTATTGAGCTGCTGTAGACCCAGGCGAGATGCCACTGCCGGATCACCCTGCGGCGGCGCGCTAACGGCTACAGGCCGGGCGCGAATGGGCTGCGAGGCAACAGGTCGGGCCAGGATAGGCGCGCGTACAACCGCTTGCGCGCGTGCCTGAGGCGGCACAGAGGTGGCCCCCTGCGTCAATGGCTGACCATCGCGCTTACAAAATTTGGCCCCAGGCCGGTTTTGAAAGCCGCACTTTGGACAGATTAAGCCATTAGCCGGTACAATAATGGTTGCGTTTGCCGAGCCCACGGCGGGTATCTGTACGGTAGTAGGTGGAGCATAGTTGGGCAAACAATGCTGCAAGGCTGTGCGCATGGCTTCAGCATTCTGAAAGCGCTGCGCGGGATTTTGCTGCATAGCTTTTATAATCACCTGTTCTATCGGACAGACAACGGTATTATTGACACGTACGGTACGCAGGCGTGGGTTCTTCGCCAGGATGCTGCCTGTAGCTGGTGTCTGGATGGGATCCGGCTCATAATTGGTGAGCAGATGATACATGGTAGCGCCCAACGAATAAATGTCCGAGCGCGCATCCGTCTGAACCAGCTTACCAGGATTCTGGGCGCTGCGCCGTTGTCCAGGAGACGTCAGCGAACCAAGATGTTCAGGCGAGGCATACGAAATAGTCCCCAGATTCTCCGTATTCGTACGTTTGTTAGGGTCGAACCTGCGCGCAATACCAAAATCAATCAACTGCACATCTCCACCTGGCGTGACCATGACATTACCTGGTTTGAGGTCACGTAGAATAATCGGCGGGTTAAATGAATGAATATAGCCAAGAGCTTCGCATACCTGCATCATCCACTTGATCACATCATTTTCGTTGAGTGGACCTTTATTATCTTCGAGCTTCCTATCCAGGCTTTGGCCGGGCACAAACTCCATGACAAAGTAATAGTTGCCACGTTCTTGAAAGCTGACCATAAACGTAGGAATACGTGGATGCTTGAGGCTGAAGAGCAAGTCAATCTCTTTATCAAAGCGCTCAATGGCGGATTTGCGTTCCTCCTCACTGGTGTGAGGATTAATCAAAAGTTCTTTCACCGCTCGAAAGTAGCCAGGCCGATCTACCAGTTCAACTTTATAAACGGTGCCCATTCCACCTTCGCCAAGCACCTGCACAATCCTGAATTTTCGGTCAAGAATGGTACCTATTGGGAGAGGCATACTCCAGTTTTCTCCAAATTTCCCTTAGTGGGCATTGACATGTACTACCACAGCAGTAATATTATCTTCGCCGCCGTTGGCATTCGCTAGATCAATTAATGTATCACTTATCTTCTGAGGGCTACCCTTTACACTGAGCAGCTTGAGCAAGTCATCACGGTGTACCATCTCCCACAAACCATCTGAGCAGAGCAGCAGGGTATCGTCAGGGTGCAGGATTTCGTGGAAAACATCTACCTCCACCGTCTTATGTCCGGCTCCCAGCGAGCGATAAATCAAATTACGTTGTGGATGCGAGTACACGTCCTCGGGTTCAATTTGCTTGGCCTCCACCAGGCGTGCTACCAGCGAGTGATCCTTTGTAATAGGTTTGAGCTCACCCTTGCGTAGAAGATATGTACGACTATCCCCAATGTTGGCAATATAGGCCTGGTCATTCTGAATCAAAGCTGTCGTAACAGTACACCCCAGTCCACGCGCAGAGGTCTTTTGTTCGCCATAGCGCAAGATTTCTTTATTTGCCTGCTGAATGGCCGCAATCAGTCTATCTTCTATCGATTTTATGGTGTACATTTCGGGCAGCTTTTGCGTTTTTTGCGATCTGTTCCCTTCAGACCCGGATTTAGTAGCCGCAGCAGGCTCATTTGGTGCTTGCGAATTCGTGACAGGGATGGTAATAGTTGCCTCAGGATCAACAGGCGCCTGCGGGAGTGTCAGCTTAATCGTTGCCTGTTCATGTACAGGTTTAAAGAAATCATTCATAGCCTTACTGATAGTTTCCACAGCAATTCTACTTGCGACCTCACCCGCATGGTAGCCACCCATGCCATCAGCGACAATAAAGAGACCAAGGTCTCCATTTTCTGAAGATTCAATACGTTTATAAACAGAGTCTTCATTTTGTTCTCGTTGTTTTCCAACATCAGTTTTATCGGCAGCAGTGAGTTTCAAATGCATTGGTATTTCCTCACACATAAACAATATTTTACAAGTCATATTAATGCTAACTCACTATAACATAATTGTGTTATTTGTGACAAATGTAAAGCCACTCGATCAGTTTCTTTGACTGCTCGCCTTAGTTTCGGACATATTTGCATAGCATATTATATGGTATTTATCGTACTTAAAGATTATACGCAGAGGAACAGCAAAGGTTGTAAGCAGGCGACATAGTGCATATATATAACATGCACTATTTTGCTTCGGAGCGTGAGCGAGGTTTGAAGAACATGCGAATGGCCGTGCCCTTAAAACCAAAGGCTTCGCGTATGCGATTCTCCAGGTAGCGCTCGTAGGAAAAGTGGACGGCCTCGGTGTCATTGACAAAAAAGTTAAAGGTGGGTGGGTTTACACCTGTCTGCGTGGCATAATAAATCTTCAGCGTCTTATTCTTCACAACCGTAGGACTGTGACGGCGAACGGCATCTTGCACAACTTCATTCAGACGCGAAGTGGCGATACGCAGGTAGCGCATATCCGCGATATGCAGCACTGTTTCAAGCAACGATTGAATATGGTAGCCAGTCTTCGCTGATGTAAAGATAATGGGAGCATAAGGAATAAACTTCAACCCCTCGGCAATCAGGCGGTGGTAAGCCTCGGCGCTTTCAATCTCCTGATTGGGATGCGGGTATTCGCCTTCGCGCTCGGCCCGTCGCTGAGCCTGGGCCAGGTCCCACTTATTAACCACCACCACCACACCTTTAGCATGATCCTGGATCTCACCCGCGATGTGTGTATCCTGGGCGGCCAGGCCTTCGCTGGCATCGATCAGCAGCAAAGCCACGTCACTGCGTTCAATCGCGCGCGTAGAGCGCAAAACGCTAAATTTCTCAACGCCGGGGCCAACCTTGCCCCGGCGGCGAATACCGGCAGTATCGACAAGGACCAGTTTTCTGTCCTTGAACTCAATCTCGGTATCGATAGCGTCACGCGTCGTGCCCGGCACTTCGCTCACAATCGCGCGTTCAAAGCCCAGGATAGCATTGAGCAGGGAGGATTTACCTACGTTCGGCCGTCCTACAATCGCCACCCGGGAAACGTCTTCATCGTCTTCTTCAGTGCCGTCCTCATCCTCAGGGGGCAGGACATTCACAATCTCGTCCAGCAGGTCACCGGTCCCTACGCCTTGAATGGAGGAGATAACGATAGGTTCACCCAGGCCCAGGCTATAAAACTCCACGGCATCCATGCGACGGGCCGCATTATCTGCCTTGTTCGCTGCCAGGACCACCGGTTTGCGGGTACGACGAAGCATATCAGCCACCTCTTCATCGGCAGCCGTAATTCCCGAGCGAGCATCAACCATAAAGACAATAACATCGGCTTCTTCGACAGCGAGTTCGGCCTGTGAACGAACGTTTTTCATAATATCGCCCGGCTGACCATCAAGTCCCACCTGTCCAACAGGGATACCGGAGCCAAATTCGAGACCGCCCGTATCGATCAAGGTAAATTCGCGCCCATTCCAGTCTGTATCGCCATAGATGCGATCACGTGTGGTACCCGGCATATCTTCAACGATGGCGACTCGCTCGCCAAGCATGCGATTAAAAAATGTAGATTTACCGACATTTGGTCGGCCAACAATAGCAACAAGTGGCTTCATAGCAAGCTTCCCTCCCCACTAGCATAAATGAGGCACCCATACAACGGGTGCCTCTCAATTCAAACCGTTTCTCGATTGTGGCTTATTATAACATACTATGTCTATGTAGTGTTTGATATTTCTAACTGAACAGTTCAGTCACCGATCTTCCGTCGTGAATGCGGCTGATAGCCCCGGCGAAAAGTTCAGCGACCGACAAAATAGTGATGTTGGGGAGGTGTTTAGGTTCAGCAAGGGGAATCGAATCAGTAATGACGATTTCTTTGATGGGCGAGTTGCTGAGGCGCTCGACCGCGGGACCAGAAAAAACACCGTGAGTGGCGCAGCAGTAAATATCACGGGCTCCATGTTCGTGTACCACACGCACAGCCTGGGTCAGAGAACCGGCAGTATCAATCTCGTCATCTACAATCAGGGCATTCTTGCCTTCGACGCTCCCAATAATACCCATCGCTTCAATATGACCATTGTTGCCGATACGCCGCTTTTCGACAATGGCGAGAGGAGCGTCAAGACGGTCAGCGAGCTTACGGGCTTTTTTGGCAAAACCTTCGTCGGCAGCGACAACCGTAAAATCATAGAGGTCTTTGTGCGCAAAATAACGCGCCTGGAGAATCTGGGCCGTCAGTTCATCAACAGGTATATTAAAAAAACCTTGAATCTGTCCCGCGTGCATATCCATGGTCAGGACGCGGTGGGCCCCGGCCACAGTAATGCAGTCGGCAATCAGGCGGGCAGTTATAGGCACACGCGGCTGGTCTTTCTTATCTGTACGCCCATAAGCATAGTAAGGAATGACCGCGGTGATACGGGAAGCGGAGGCACGTTTAAGTGCATCAATGATAATGAGCAGTTCCATAATGGAGCGGTTAACGGGCGCACTGAAGGGTTGTATGACAAAAACGTCTTTACCACGCACGTTATCATTGATTTTTACGAATATATTCTCGTTGCTAAACTGAAAAACATCGGCGTCTCCCAGTGGTATGCGCAAGTGTCGACAAATAGAAGCCGCCAACTGGCGATTTGCGTTACCTGTAAAGATGCTCAGTTCTTCCATGGCTCCTCCTGATTTTATTGAGTATACCATAGAGAAGCTATTTATGTGAAGTATCTCTACATCAATGCCAGGGCTTCTCAGATGGCTTGACCCATTTGGCCTGAACATGAGGTTGTGTAGATGGCGGCTTCGCTGCCGCCATCTACACAAAAAGGGGCAGATCCCGCTGTGTGAAGGCCCCCGGCAGGCGCCTTCACACAGCGGGATCTGCCAGAAAGAACTTTTTATCTAAAAATTCGGGATGTCTTCATGTTCAGGATCAAATTATTGTCCAGGTATTATCTTAGGAGGATTACCATTGAAGAAAAACCTGAATGAAACTTCGGCAGCGTGAACCCATGCCTGGCGGTGGTTGTAATTGATTTCATACCAGAGATTGTTTGTTCCATCTTCAATCACGCTATAAGCTGAAACAAAAGTGGAGAGGTTAGGAGCATCTCCAATATGATACAGTTCGGAGGTGGTGGGTCTACCGTATATCTCTGCATGATTCTGGCCGCTCTGATCTCCGTTCAAGTTCACAATAGCACCCTGACCTTCTACCGCTGCCCCAGGAGGCACAGCTAACCAGGCCAGAGACGCGTTAGCAAACAGGCTAGGAGGAGAAGCATGAGCCAGATTCTCTTCGCCGTACCATATTTCATACATGGTATCCCCCGTTCCAGCCGGATCAAGCACTTTTGTCAGGTAAAAGTAGCTCATATCTGGCTCAACATTGTCGGTCACATCGGTGATATCTGTTTTACTATTTTGTTGCGGAATCAAGCCCGAGGCAGTACTCGGACCATTATAGAGGTAAAAGAAATTGAAGTTCGCCGATGTCTCTGTCCCATTAGGTCCAAGGGGCTGCTGGTCAGTTTTTGGTTGTAACGTAATAACGTTAGACGTAAGGCCCCAAGTGGGGACAGTCGTAGGGAACGGGACACCCTGTTGGTGGATCAACGCGAAGTAATAATCCCACAACCAGTAAGGACCTGGATCGACATGATTGGGCGCCACACTTAGAAAAGGCGAAGGAATGGTGCCATGAGCGACAACATGATCGTGATCAAGTGGCAGATTGTATTTTTGCAAGAGGTACGCTGTTAGCTTAGCGGAGGCCAGGTATTCAGTGGCGTTATACCATTGATAACCGTTAGCATCGAAGCCTGCATTTTCGATACCCACCGAATGTTCGTTGTACCAGAAGTTACCGGCATGATAGGCGATATCCTTCTCATGCACAACCTGGTACACTGTCCCATCGCTATCAACAATGTACTGGACACTTGCTCCGCTGTTGACATCCTGGAAAACGCTGAGTGCAGACAGAGCAGAACCCTCGATATCGTGAATCACCACTTGTGAAATTTTGTAGTCAGTAGGGCGATTCGCTGAAAGATAGTTACACGGATTGTTGGATGGAACAACATTGCAATCGTAGCTATTCGGATTGAGTATGCAGTCAATGGCACCAGGATAATCAACCTTGCTATCTATCGTGCAGCCTGATGGCAATGAAGATGTGCCCTTAACCAGGTTACCCGTGAAGGTATTTGGTCTGATAGCTTGAGGAGAGAGAGAGATAGTTTCTCCTGTGTCGGTCTGGGCAACAAAGCCACGATTGAGTATTTTGTAGACCGCATCTGCATACATCAGAGCGGTTGAACGCGTGGTAGCGCCACTATAAGTAGCAAGCGCACCATACCAGTTGGCCAGATCAGTCGGGATGGTGTGCGTACTGGAAAGTTGCATTGCATCGTCGCGCAGGATGGTTGCGCCGCCACGAATATTTGTCCCCATATCGTATTTGAGTTGTTGAAGGCTTACACCTAGCTTATGAGCGGCGCGATCAAGTGTATCGATCCGCTTGTTTTTCATAAGATGCATGCAGCCATAACCGCCATCAATACTTGGAGTACCACTATGCGTACTTAACCGCCCTTCCATATAACAGATGGCCTTTAGAAGGCTTACAGGAATATTGAACTCTTGAGAGACAGTAGTAAAAGTCTGCTCAAGCGAGCCAGATGCATGGACACGGTCAGTGGAGAAGCTGCCTATCAGAATGAATGAGAAGAGAGCAAATACAAGTAAAATAGGCAAAAAGAAGCGAAAAAACGTAGCATATCGTCGCATCATGCGCATTATATCCTTCACATAATACATATTTTGTGCGAGTGACAAAGCCTGGTCACTCCACGTCTGCTAAATAGCAGAGATATTATAGCATGAACGCCTGGTTGTTGTCTGTACCTGCCAGCAGCATCCCCCGGATAAAATCACAGCCTGAAGTGGCTCCCAATGCTAACACGTCCTGGGCGGCGGCAAGCAACGGCTCCTGGCGCTCTTGCGTTAAAGCTGCTAACAAGTCGCGCATAGGGAGTGCAATATTCCCTTCTGCGGCATAGCTCAACCAGCACTGGCTGAGGAGGTGAGTTTGTTGACGCGCCACCAGCAAAATTTGTTGGCAAGCCTCAAGCAAGCGCGTCGTGGGACCGTGAAGTAGCCAGTTGCAAGCCATCCAGCCAGCTAATATATCGTCACCTGCCGGTGTTAAACCCATGCCCCGGCCACAGAGGTACTGAGCCATAGCACGAACAACTTCCGGTGAGGCATAAGCATCTCGCCATGCCTGCCGGTCCTGCTCGGATAGAGCAGCATACAAGAGGTCCCCTTCATAGGCGCGACCGCAAAGGCCAGGGCGGGGGCAAGGGCCAGGGCGACCGCAAGGGTCGCCCCTACTATACGACGAATCGTCTTGCCCTGCCCGTGTAGAGTAGGGGCGGGGATTGCCCCCGCCCTGGAACATCGCCCACCCTTCCTCAAATCCGCGCCAATGGAGGTCCCCTTGCGGACGCCACTGTGAGAGATATCGCTGTAAGTAGCGTAAATTGTTCACCACTATGCCCATATTCAACTCGGCTGGTCTCTTGATATGTGGATCCCATTGGGAGCAGTTGGTCAGGTCAAGCGAACAATTTACAGCTTCAATATGCAGGCGCTGAGCGCCAAATAGCACAGGCATTCCGACGCGGAGTGCGGAAAAGGGCCAGTCCTCCGCTGCTGAAGAAAGTTGGAGACCGTTGGGCATCCTGGGGGAAGTTGCAGCATTGAGCGAAAGCACAAAATCCTGCGTGAAGAGAATATTGGCGGCGGCACGAAAAACGCTGTGGATCACCCCACGCTGTGGGACTCCTCGCGCCGCCGCCGCTATACATGTGCTAAAGGAGGTAGCTCTAACCATAGCCTGTATACTACTAGCCGATCCCGCTTACTCAACTGGCTCCTTTGGTTCACTGACAAGAATGCGAAAAAAGCTTCCCAACAACCAGAAGAGGAGCCAATAGATAGCCATGCCTATGAGCGTTGTGATTTCAAAGGCCTGGTTTATACGGAACGACGGATTATGGACAATATTGCTGAAAGGAAAGAGAATGATACCAGTCAAAGCGTAAATAAATTCTGCGAAGATGTTCGTGGGGTCCGCGCCAATCAGCATAAGCACGAAACGTATCACCAGGGTTACTTCTAGAACAATCGCGAACCAGCGCAGAAAATCACTGACTTTACCAATCACAAACTTAAGTGTGCTGGCCCTTTCCTGCTGTATCTCAACAATATCTTCTATGAAAGAAGGATGAGCCGCGCTTTCAATGTTAGGAGGCGTTTGTGGAACTTGCTTAGGCGGCAAATCCGGCATATGGGGAATCAGGTCTGTGGATTGAGCATGAAGCGGATCATTCGAATATGGATCATTCAACATTCTGCAGGCCTCCATAAAATGGATATACGCGCTAAAAAGCTCTACAAGGCAGCTTCTATCATCACTAAGGGAATTCTATCATCCTCCCATCGATTATAACATGATTCTACCCGGTTCCGCTACGTCGAACGAGGAGAACAACGCCCTGGCGACGCCCAATCTCTTTATATTGGCCCGAGCGCACCAGGTGGTCGAGTTCATTCGTAATATTTGCTCGATCTTCGGGAAAAACAGCACTCAAGTCTACAATAATATATTGTACAGTATCGGTCGTGTCGTTACCAGTATCACTGATAGAGGGAAATACGGCCAGGTGTTGGCGTTCGCTTACATGCGGATTAATATTGCTACCGGCAGAGATAGAGGCATCTGGTGGAATCATCGCTAGCAGCTGCTGGATATTCTGCTCACGACTGCCTGGCTCATGGTCAGCCCAGAAACTGCTCAACACAGGACTTACCGTGATATAATTCAGACCCATCATGAATACGATCCAGACGAAGGTTATCCATTGCAAACGCACCACCGAGGTCCCCCTGGCGAGAGGTTCCATTCTAGCACTAAAACGCCGCCATTGGACGCTTAGCCTGATCGCCAATGATTTTCTTAGCGCGGCTACGATATGAGCAATTTTCGAGGCGCTGATACGCTGCCCCAGCGCAACCGACCTGGCAACCAATGATCTTCTTGCACGTACCAGGGATAGGCCTATTCTCGAAGTCTTGAGAGACCCAACGCGTGCCGAAATCGTGCGCGTCAGTGATGTCAGTGCAGAGTCCACCTTACCCCTGGGGGTTGTATCTTCCAGCGTACCCTCCTGGGCTCCTGGTATGGGACTTTCTCCACGCCACCCGCGCCAGAGCATAAGGAAACGGCGCGTACCATGAATAGCTGAGAGCATCACGAAAGGAATAATGGCGGCATTATAATGATAGGCCCCGCTGTACAGCAGAGGATCAGTGCTCAGTAGATTTTCAGCCAGGCCAGGCATAGCTAGCAGCAGCCACTCTGGCGCAAGCAAGCCCAGAAAGCCCGTACTCCGCAGAAGACTCGCTAGATAGTAGACACGATCAAGCGTAATAAATGTCGTAAAGAGCAACCAGGGGTGGATAATAACATTGATGATGGCATTGGTCGGTGAGCTTCCCAGCGACTCATAGCGATACCAGAAGTTGTTGTGTTGGGCTCCTGGGTAAAAATAGGGAATAATGACGCCAAAGGCGATGGCGCTCCAGAGGATTGACCCCAGAGTGAGTGCAATACCCAGGCGCGGTAGTTTATACTTCCAGATGACAAAAAGACCCAGGATGGCCAGGGAGAGGGGAATATCTTCCTTACAGGAAGCAGCCAGGATGCAAGCAAAGATAAACCATGCATAGCGCTTAAATTCCAAAGCCAGGATGGCATACAGCAGCAAAGGAGTAGCCAGGGCAATAGGATGGAAGTCAAAAATATTCAAACCAAGCAGGGCTGGGGAAAACAAGTAAGCTGTCGCCATAACCGCGGCCAGGATAGGCCACTCAGGCACATATTTACGTGTCAGGAGAAAGACGGGCAATGCTCCTGAGGCCAGCGCTAACGTTTGAAAGACAAGCAGGATACGCGGGTCCGCCTGATAGGCATACAGTAAGGATAACGGCAAAAGAATCGGCTCAAAATGGACAGCAAGTCGTGTGGGCGGCCCATACCAGTCAACTGCTTGATTGGTGAATTGGAACAGGCGCCCATGAATAGTGTTCCAAAGTACCTGGTCCATATTACCCAGGTCAAAGGCAGTCGCTTTAAATGTATCGTAACGCAATAGCGCCTGGTGGCCTATCTCCAGAATATAGACCAGTAGAATCAGGAATAAGAGCCACCAGGATATTTGCGCCTGTCTATGTTTGTCAAATCGCTTCAGCATAGCTAAATTACTAAAATTGCTTGCCAGATGCCCACCCCGACCAGGATCATAAATGACCACACGATGACAAACTCGGGCCAGGTGCCTGTACGAAAACGCCAGTGAGGATTCGGCGGGAAACCAAAGCGTTTATGATTAGGCCAGAGCAATGGTACACCGCCCTCAGTCAAGGCATCGGCGGCAATATGCATTATACAGCCAAATAATACCGCAAAAAAGACGAGGTGGGAGCCTCGCACAATCTGTGCTGGCACAGTAAAGCCACGGGTAAGTAGCAGGTAACTAACCAGTTGCTCCATGCCAAGGGCTATTAACGAACCAAGAGCTAAACCCAGCAGACTATGAAATAGTGTGCGATGCCCTGCCAGATGCTGGATTTCTTTACTAATCCAACCCAACTTATGTCCCAGGGTACTGCGTGCATTATCAATATCGGGCAGTAATGCCCCAAATCCCACCATGAAATAATATATAGCCTTTTTTACTAGAAGCGTCAAAGGAACGTATTTTGCCATTGTCAGGGGATCACCTGTCAGGTGTACCACACTGTCTAAAACAACTCCCGCAGTAAGACCAACCAGCAGGTGTGATCTACCTTCCATGCGTATCTATCTCCTCCAGGGATATAAAAGTTTCCCCAATCTGGGGCCATTGTAGGGGTTAAATAAACATGAATCATCCAACATGTGAAGGCGGCCCCTTTAGGACGCCAGCAAAAGGCCAGGATAGCCGCAAGGTCCAGGGCGGGGGCAAGGGCCAGGGCGACCGCAAGAGCTAGGGCGACCGCAAGGGTCGCCCCTACTATACACGATGCGGCTTGTCAAGTCCGTGTATAGTAGGGGCGGGGCTTGCCCCCGCCCTGGACCATCGCCCACCATTCCTCAAGTCCACGCCTATTAGGGCTATCCTTACTATACGCGGTGCGGTTTGAGAGGCTTCTTCGTCGTTAGGGGCATCCATGTCGTCTCCCCCGGAGACCGAGCTTGCGGGTGCCCTTCCTCACATCCGGACCACTAGCGTTCACATACATCCCTTGCGGGGCCCTTCTTCGCACATGTACCATCTTGCGTGGTTCGTTTTGTTTGCCCACTGTATCACACGCGGGATGATTCATGCTCTGCATCAAAACGTATGACTATTTTTTGCGTTCACGACGCTGGTTAGCACGATATTGGTGGTAAAGGTCGTCGTTGGTACCTTTCACACCCTGTTTCAGGGTTGGTGGAGCGCTTCGCGCACTCTCCGTAGTATCCGAACTGCCAGTTCGCGTGTTGCGTGAAGCTGGGCGCTGACCGCTCAGCGCACTAAAGCTGCGCGGAATCAGGTCAAAGCGGGCCAGGAGCACCAGCAGAATCACCAGAGTCGCCAGGTACGCAAGCGTTGATGTTCTAAGAACCACTTGAGTGCCAAACAAGGGAAAGCGCGTCAGAACGGTATCGATGCCTCTTGACTGAAAGAAGCTGGTCTCAAAGATGCCAACAAAGTTCGCGCCGATCAAGTAGATCCCTATGCCTATCAGATAGCGTGTCTTAAAGAGACTGCCGCTACTCCCAGGCCGAGCCGTGGTCGCAGGACGGGCAGCAGGTTTGCGCGTTTCTGCCTTCTCTTCGTCGGTCACTTTGGCTGGGGGCGAGGAAACTTTGCCACGCGTTGCCCGAGCCAGTCGGGCCTTGGCAGCGACATTCTCCTGGTCCTCTTGAGCTTGTTCACTTTTCCCCACAGTTGAAAAAAACTTGGGGAACCTGGAACCAAATGATTTGGGGGTCACCGCCGCGGGAGTTGAGGGTTGCTCTTCTGAAGAACTCTCCTCCGCTAAGGTGGTAGCATCCTCCGCAACATATTCGTTGTTCTCGCTTGTTGTATCAGTGATAAGTACAGGTCGATTGCGCACCCCGCGAGTCGAACGCCTATGTGTAGAAAGAGGCTTACGATCAGAAGCCTGGGTCATTGTTGTCCTCCAGAACGGTTGTCGTCTAATTGTGCATACGTTTGCTCACTATACGGGTTCTCTTCTTGCGCTTGGTCTGATGGCAGGTGTTGCGTGCTCACAGGCGCATTTTGCCCTGCGCTTCCGAAGGCGTTCTGCTGCTGATTCGGGTTCTGCTGATTACCATCATTATTAGATGATGGCAGGGATACATTACTCGCAGATGGGGGCGTAGATGGATTATTCGGTAGTGGCATAGATGGGTACGAAGGAGTAGGCTGCATGTATGGCTGCGAATGTTGCTGTTGGTATGGTGTAGCGGCAGGCATAGGCGGTGGGAAATGCATAGGCTGAGCGGGCACGGGTGGTGCAGCTGCTTCTAACCCCCCCAGGCCGGCGCGGGCAATCTCATCGTCTCGTCCAGGAGCGTTACCACCGCTTACGCCAATACCACCAATGGTAGCTCCACCAATGCGGATGGGCCAGCCGCCAGCGGCCATAATAAACTTCCCTTGCGTCATCTCTGCCATGCTCGAAGCAAAGCCGGGAATGCCCGATCCCCACTGAGCTACCGCATCGGTCGATTGATTGAACATAACGGCTGTGTTGGCCTTGGCAATACTAATGTTACCTGTCGCCCAACCATAGGGAGACATCATGCGCTCAAAAAGGACAAGATGACCTCCCGCATCGACAATTGCGATGCTTACTGGGCTCCGCAGCTCTCTAGCGCGCTGTTTACTCGCTTCTAATATTCTACGCGCAACATCTATTGACAGGTTCACGCAGATTGCTCCTTTTCCAGGAAACGCTTTTTAATGCGCGCTCCTTAAACATTCTCAATAATTATAATGACCTATAAGGCATTGTTGCAAGTATAGCGTATTGCGGCAGGACCCACAAGGGGCGAAAAAACACAGCACTAACAGATTCACGAGACGAGACGCACCTTGTCTTTGCGCCATTCCAGCTTGCTATATTTCTCTACGACAAGCTGCTGGGCTAATGACAGCTCGGATTGGGTCAATGCACCCGGCACAAATTCTGCCTGTAAAGCTGAGCTAAAACCATGCCGAAATGCGCTGGCCGCCTGCTCCCAGGTAGCTGTAGGGACAAAGCTATGGAGAGGCGTGGTTTTCTCGCGATAGAGTTGCAAGGCCTCCGCACGGGCGTCCTCAGAGGGGTAGCGCAGCATGGAGAAAAACTCGGCGGAGCGATCAGTGAGCGGCAACGATCCCTGTTGCAGCAGGGCATCATCTTTCCAGACCTGTGCACTGCCCACCAGCTTAAAGCCATTGCTGGTGAGATCTGCCTGAGTTGAGGAGGCAAAACAGGCAGCCGAGGGATGTTTGCTCACATGTTCATCGCTTAGCACGGCCGACACACCCAGGTTTTGCAGGGCAGCAAGCAGGCCCTGGGCAAGGTAGGCGTAAGCAGCTACCACGCCGGAAGGCACACCATAACGCTTCCCGATAACGACACTGTAGGTGAACTCATCGCGGTGATAGACCGCTCGGCCACCTGTGGGCCTCCGCACCAGGGCGACGCCAAGTTGTTGGCAGCGCTCAGTAGCAATTTCACGCTCAATACTCTGGAAGCGTCCCAGCGAGATTGAGGGTTGCTCCCAGCGGAAGACGCGCAAGGTCGGAGGGACGGCGCCCTCCAGGTGATGGAGATGCATCGACTCGTCGATAGCCATGTTCAAAGCGGCATCCAGCGGTTCTGTCTGAATAAAGCGATACTGTTCGGGCATAGGTCATCAGGTCCTTCGCGCTGCTTTCCATTTTTCACGTTGCTCATCCCGCACCTTTTCTGAGGCAGGCACATACCTGGCGATAAAGTCGTCACGGAAGGCAACATAGCTGCCAGCGCAAATAGCCTCGCGCAACTGCTTGGCAAGGCGCAACATAAAGCGAATATTATGAATACTACCCAGGCGATAGTAAAGCTGCTCCTCTGTCCGCGCCAGGTGATGGACATAGGCGGCACTGTAGTTACGACAGGTATAGCAATCACAGCCCTCTTCAACAGGTCCATGCTGAACGCGAAAGCGAGCTGATTTGATGTTGACCCGCCCAAATGAGGTGAAGAGCCCCCCATGGCGAGCCACGCGGGTAGGCAAGACACAGTCAAACATATCCATGCCCAGCCCCACACCGATCACGAGATCTTCAGGCGAGCCCACCCCCAATAAGTGACGCGGCTTATCCCTAGGCAGAGCCGGAGTGACGTAACTCAGCATGTCCCACATCATCTGTTTCGGTTCACCAACCGACAAGCCGCCAATTGAAAGCCCCGCAAAGGGCAGGTTGCCAATGAAGCTGGCGCTCTGCTGGCGCAATTCCGGATCAAAAGCCCCCTGCACGATACCAAAAAGGCTCTGTTCGGGCCGGTATTTTCCTTTGGCCAGCAAAGCTCGTTCAGCCCAACGATGTGTGCGTTCCATAGCGGCCCTGGCTTCAATAACGGAGCAGGGGTAAGCGGCACAAATATCGAGCGGCAGGATGATATCGGCTCCTAATTCTGCCTCGATATGCATAACGCTCTCTGGCGTCAGTACGTGCGGCGAACCATCCAGGTGCGATTTGAAGGCGGCTCCCTCTTCGCTTAACTTACGCAGGTGTCCCAGGCTAAAAACCTGAAAACCACCGCTATCGGTGAGCATGGGGCCATCCCAGTGCATAAAAGAATGCAGCCCACCAAAGTCAGCGATGAGTTCTGAACCTGGTCGCAGCATCAGATGATAGGTATTGGCCAGGATGATCTGGACCCCAGCAGCACGCAATTCCTCTGGTGAAACGCTCTTAACGGTTGCCTGCGTCCCCACGGGCATAAAAATAGGCGTTTGAATGGCACCGTGCGGGGTCTGGATAGTGCCCGCGCGAGCCCAGCTTCCGGAACATTCAGCATCTATGCTAAAAGAAAAATATGGCGACATGTATTCCTAAAATTTCGACGCACCTGAACAACAAACAACGTTCCTTGAACAATAGCACACCAATTTTGGATATGCAAGTTAAAGAGGGAGCGGATGCTCTATCTATACAAGTACCATGCTTAGTGTTATGAATACACATAAAGAATATATAAAGAAATGAGAATAAAGGGTAAATTGCCTGAAAAACTCTTGCAAAACACGAATGGATGTTGTATGCTATTTTGCGGTATCCCAAAAGGTCTTAGTCAGTCTCGCAAACATATGTGAGAGCAAAGCAAGAGGCTCCTACATACATAAGATGGCTCGTCCAGGTTTTCCGTCCAGTCCCTCGCTGGTAAGGGGAGTAGGCGACTGGTGACATCTGCAAGGATATGGACCTGAAAGGCAAGGAATACCAACATATCACAAGGAGGTCCCTAGTTGAACTTCGAAGACAAACCCCTTAAATGCCGTGAGTGCGGAAACGATTTCGTATTCACCGCCGGAGAACAAGAGTTTTATCAGCAAAAAGGTCTGGTAAACCAACCTGGTCGTTGTCCTTCCTGTCGTGCAGCGCGCCGTAATGGCTCTGCTGGCATGGGTGGACGTGAGCGTGCACCCCGCGAGATGCACACAGTTATTTGTGCCGAGTGCGGTACCGAGACCCAGGTACCATTCTTGCCCAAGAATGATCGCCCTGTCTATTGCAGCCCTTGCTATGATAAAGTCCGAGTCGCACGCGACTAACGCTATTTAATTTGCGCGTGACCAGGACTGGCAAGCCAGTAAAGGCCTGTCTTAGACAGAGTTTTATTCCATGACAAAACACAAGGCAGGGCCGAGGTATGTTCTCGGCCCTGCCTTGTGTTTTGCCTCTTTTCGCCTTCTTGGAAGAGCACAAACGCGCTTAGAGAGCAGATTGTTTGTTCGCTGGTGTTCGCTGTAGAGTGCTGGATGTCGTGGGGATTGCTGTCAAGATTCCTGTCACTTTGGTACGTGAGAAATGGACTTCGATGCCCTTTATACGCGGGCTGGTGTGATGGATATGGGTCACTGTGAACATGCAGTAAGCTTCAAACAGCAAGTCAATCTCTTGTTGAATTTGTCCTTCCTCTCTCGAAAACCCTGGCCAAGAATTGGGTACGTCTGAGGCTCGTCACGATGACGAGTCCTGCGTTGGTGCTTCTCCTGCTGCTTGTACAGCAGCTCCCTTTGGGCCTCTGGCTTGTGCTTCCAGTTTGGTGAGGCGAGTGGAACGCTTTTCCAGCTTTGCCTGGGCTTTGGTCACCTTCTGCTTGGCTTTCTGTACCTGTCCTTTGACCTGCTCCAGCGCCAGCAGCAGTTTCGCCTCGTGTTTGGCCCGTTTTTTCCGTTGTTTACGGGTCTCGTCGGGGGAGGGAGCCGAGATGTGATCGTCCAATGTTTGAATCATGATTTTCACCTCTGATGTGTTTTGGCCCTCGTTGCAAGGAGGACTACTGACGAAAAGGGATATGTCTCTAGTATACCACGAGAGGGAAGGCAACAGGTCTCTTCGGGTGCGCGCTATTTTTTTGCACGCGGCATGTAGGTACAAAGTGATTTCTGCTTGGCGCCGCTCAAATTGGCCAAGGTATCCATCACTTAGCTGGGATATAAGCTCTACCATGCAAAAAATAGCGCGCACCCGGTCTCTTCTCGAAGAGCAGAAAACCCTCCTTTTCTGTGTTCTCCCCTCTGTTCTATAATAAGAGGTAGGACTCATCAGTTGGTTGCAGCACCACGAAGGGAGAGAGCAGGCCTTTGAGCACAGCAACACGCCACACCTTCTCGGAAATCGTCGGTCAGTTTCTTGACCAGCGATGTATAACAGATGGGACGGATCTGCACGTCTCCTGCGAGAGACTTTTTCCACAGTTTCAGGCATTTTGGACGGCTATCACACACGGGGCGGACTATCCTGCACTGCTTGGTCAGTTCCGGGTCGAGTTGACGGAGCGCGGGTATCAATCAACGGGTGGGAAACGGCTAATCTGGTATGGTTTGAACCTGCGCCCGACACGCTCTTAAGGCAAGATGTGGATGCCATCCCGAAAGTTGTGGTGCGCCGTGTCACGCAGCCTGATATCCCCGACACAGTCGGGAAGAATTTGGAAGGAGGTTCTTGGATCATCGTACCTACCTGGAGTGGAAACACGAAGGGGACAAGAGCATGTACGAAACGCATTGATGCTCTGAAGGTGTGTAAGAGCAGGGAGTGCAAGATCCGCACGCTATGGTTAAGGCTGATTGCTTGAAGCCTCATCCCCAGACGGATTATTTCGGGTCCCATTGATAGAACACCTGACATCAATGTTTCTCTGTACCTCGATTTTACACAACGATTGAGTGTACCTTCCACAGGGAAAGCGAGTATCAATGAGATACTTGAAGGGGATGTGTGGGCAATCTACCGCGAGCTCGGACGTATCAGGTTGACGGAACACGGGATCACCTACGGGTGCAAACCTCTGGTGACAGAGCGCTGAGAGTACTCGTGAGAGTCACGCCTCACCAGGGAAGACGAGAAGGTCGTCTACAAGGGGAAGCAGCGCAGGTGGGGACAGTCTTCTGGGGGGAAGAGCACGAGATGTGCCTATTTCTGAACCTACGGAATATCTCTGCTGGAGAGCCACATGACACGGAAACAGTCCTGTGTGGTTCGGGAAGAGGCCGGTGGAGCAGGGCCAGCAATGGTACCTCGCCACCGGCCTACTTCATTAGAGTGCCCTCAGTGAGGTGTTCTTAAGCAATACATCGTTACACAATATTCAGGATGGTATCACGTCTTGCGTCTCCTCAAATAATTCAGGATGACGGTTTCTGAAGGCGTCCAGAGCTTCCTGATGCTTCCTGTAGACCTCCCGCAGATGTTCGAAGTAGGCATCCTGTTCCTGCTGGGTTCCTTCGGCGAAAAGCAGACCAGTGTGCTGGAAGGAGAGCAGTTCTTTGAACACCTGGGGCAATTCCTGCTGGAGTGCCTGGTGGAATGCGCGGCCCCGTTTGATGACAGGAAGATTTGTGCGCAGCGCTTCTTGAATGATCTCGACATTCTGGCTATAGCCACGCTGCTCCAGAACGAGGAGCCCAACAAACTCCATCGCCTGCATGTAGGGGGAAGCAAAGACCTTCCGAAATAGGCTCAGCGGCCCCTTCAAATAGCCCATCAGGTCCAGGGTCTCAAAAAGCTGCCCTATCATATCTCGTCGTGTGCGTGCCAACTCCAATTCCTCTTGGGTGGCAGCAAATAACACCGCCCTTAGCTTCCCCAAGGAGAGTAGTTTTTCATCGGCGAGCTTCTGTAGCGCCTTAGCGATATCCTCTCCTTCTCTGATGAATCGGATCTGCTGCACTTGCATGCCATACGCGAAAATATCTGCTGGTTCTTCGAGGGCATCGCGCAGCTCAGAGTCATGTTCTCCCAAAAGATCACGCGAAAAATCGACCGGCTCCCCATAGAGCAAGCTCATCTGCATATGCAGAAACCATTCTTGATCCTCCTGGCGCGCAAATTGCTGCAAAAACTTTCGCAGCAGATTGCTCCGCACCGTCTTCCACACCTGCTGGAACACAAAGCGAGCCAGTTTTCTCGCGGCGGACTTCTGCTCACGCCCTGATACTGGAATAGACAAAGAAGACAACGGAATCAGACGCCAGATGTTTTCTTTGAGCTGGCCGATCTCTACAGGATTCCCTTCGAGCCAGAGCCAGAACTGTCCTGTTATCATGCCTTCCAAATAGGTCTAGGCGCTTTCAATTCTCAGGTTATGATGCAATAGCACTTAGACCAACAAGGAGGTTTAGGTGCTATGACCGACAACAAGAAACAATGGTATCTCCTCATTTTGGCTACGGCCTGGCTGTTCATCGCCCTAGCCATGACCGTCGGCGCGCTTTATATCACCAGGGACCTCCGCAGCGCTGTACTTGCAGGTCTCACTACGCCACCGATCGCTATACTTCGCTGGCTTTACCGCTATTACTTTCCATCGAGCACGGCAGATTACGAGATCCAGAAACTCAAGATTCAGATCTGGAGCAACTGGGTACAGAGGAAAAACCAGGGAAATCGAGATCACTCAGACAAGTAACACACTATTACAACAACAAAATCTTCTCGGTAAATTTGGAATTCTAGACTCTTGACCACTCTTGCTACTAGTGGTGAAGTCGATTTTCGCGCTCAAAATGAAGTGAATATGAGCTCAGTACGAGCGTCATTTTTGACTGCGTCACTAGTATCAAATGTGGCCAAGAGGCCAAACTTGATGTTTTGCTGTCAAGATTGAAAGCGTTGGCGAATTGGAAGGTATTCACCGTTTGTTGCCCTTGAGCTTATGTTAGAATGTTGGAGGCTTCGTGCCTAAAAAATGAAAGGAAATGATACTATGGCAGGAGATACCAAGTCTCATCACCAATTTGTCGTAAGCAATGACGCTGGAGTCGTAATTCGGTGCTGTATTCACTGTGGATTGTCACATCAAATGGAGAGATATCAGGATCAGCAAAACCGCAGACTAGGTTGGGTTTGGAACCTTATCTTAGAAGAGAGGGAAGATGTGACTTTCGCTGAACCATGTCCTACGGAGAGCGGAAGTGATGACCTGTTTCCATATCACCATTTTATCCTGAGCAATCACCATAGACAACCGGGCGGTGCAGTAGTAGTTCGATTCTGTGTCCGCTGTGGACTTTCGCATCATTTAGACTCGGCATCGCCTCACACTCTTGGGATAGAGGTTCCGTATCCACGGAATATAAATATGCATGTACCAATTTGGCGGCATATCAAGGGAAACGAACGGGACATGACGGTTTCTGATCTATGTCCAGTGGAACAAGGGAGCGATGCCTCAAAACGAAGGTATTTACTGGTTCCTCAGAACTAACCAATTCGCCAACGCTGTCAAGAGATTGGGTTCTCCCGCAATTTATGTGATTCAGACCATTGAAGAGTCTCGTAATTATCCATTGACTGGCCTCGGCAGCAAGTTGGTGGGGGAATGAGGTAGCTGAAGCATTCCAGAATCACGAAACCTGCGGGAGAACCAAGATTACTGTCACTTTGGTAAGTGAGAAATGGACTTCGATGCCCTTTATACGCGGACTGGTGTGATGGACATGGGTTACTGTGAACATAGAGTAAGCTTCAAACAGCAAGCCATTGACTCGAAAGTGCCAATGAGTAGGTATTGCAAGAAAAGGCTATCTCGTGTATAATACAACATAGATGTTGTAAGACGCACACAGAAACAGCTGGTGATAGATGCAGTTTAGTGTACGCTTTTACTATGACGCATATGGTAACAAACCTGTTAGCGCCTTCTTGGAGGACTTGAGAAAACAGGATAGAATACTCCACAAACTCGTTGTTGCGGGGATTAAAAAGCTAGAGACGAGTGAGAGACACGGGCCACCACTTACTGAATTGGTAGATCAGAAATATAATATCTTCGAACTACGGATAGGCGACAAGAACATTGCGCGAGTCTTGTTCTTTTTTCGACAAGGCCAAGAGATTATCATGACCAATGGATATGTGAAGAAACAGCAGAAAGTCGATATGGGAGAGCTAGAACGAGCTCGTACATGTAAAAAAGATTGGGAGGAGCGGCAACTATGAGTGAGACCACCAAGCCCTATAATGAAATAGACGACTATATTACTGCTTTTTCCGATGAGGAACGCCAAGAATATGTCGCTGCGGAAATGGCCCTCGACTTTGCTAGTATCCTGTATCATATCCGACAAGAACAAGGATTGACACAGCGTGAGGCAGCAGAACGAACTGGTTTAAAGCAGCAAGCCATTAGTCGTCTGGAGAAAGCTGCATCCAATATTCAGTTAAGTACACTACAACGCTATCTCGGTGCTTTGGGATATAGTATCGAGATCACCGTCATAGACAATCGTACTGGAAATGCTGCAGGAAAGACTTTGCTTTCTCTTGCTTAAGAGCAAAACGAAAGCTGAAATAGGGTAAGTAGATTCATTCCAGGTAGCTACTTACCCTTTTTGTTATGTAAATATTGAGTTAACGAACTGTAATGCCCCTTGTCGTAACAGAAAGTGAATTCCTTCATCCGATGGCTGTTAAGCGGAATCACATAAAACAAGGCTAGAAGCTAACTTACGGGATTGCTTCTAGCCTTGTTTCGTGGTGGAGATGGGGAGCTCCTGCTGTATTTGTGAAAAGAATGGCTTGAGCTTTGGTTTCGCGGCTAAAATATTTACCTGCATGCTAGAAATTCCACGCCTTCGCGTTGCGAAATATAGCTTCCGTCGGATTTTGTACATCTTTCACAAAGACGCCGATATATCCAAACCCATAGGTGCTGATACCCATGTTTTGGATGAATTGATTGTTGACAAAAATACTGTGCTTCTAATTACCTAAATTTTGTCGAAATTAGTGACAATGCGCTTGAGTTGCTTGAGAGAAATGAAACACTTGTCTAACTAACCCGATGTGCAAGCTATCATGAACAAGGTCCAGGGCAGGGCTCCTGGCGGGGTTTGGGGTGTCTCCAAATTCTTTTTCACCTCTGCCGTAGGCGGTGAGAAAAACGTACACCTCGCGTTTGTTAACTGGCAGAGTGTATAATTGGCTGAGATTAAACTGCAAGGAGGGCCACGATGGGTGGGCCTGGAGCGAGCGTGCTGTTGCGCAATGCTTTGACGAAGCAACACAAAGATGAGTTAGAGATATGGCTGCGATCGATTACAAGCCATCTGGAGAAAGGAAAATGGGCATATGAGTTCTGGTTGAAAAAAGATGCGTTTCCTGGAACGGTTTCTGACTGCCTCTTTTATCTCTCGGTAGAAGATGTAAGAGAATATTGGGATGACGATGAAAAAAGGCAGGTCAAAGAACTGCTTGGCTACCTTCCTGAGCAGTCCATCGGCGTCTCTTCCGGCTGCAATCAAGATAATGATCATACCACACTCGGCCAATTTATGCTGCATCTTGCAGAAGTGTACGATGGGTTGATTGATATGGGAGGCGCAATCATGCCGCCGCTGCAACCTGTGAATAGGGAGCGTTTGGAGGAGTGGTTGGCAGAATCACCAGAGCGAGTAAGAGAGAGACGGGTATATATGCAAGCACAAATGAACGCGTTGAAAGTCTCGCTCCCTCCGGGAAAAACGATGATCGATCTGTTCAAAGAGCAACAGTTCAATTCCAACTCGCCGTTGAAGGCGATCATGGCTGATGTAGAGGAGAAATTCGGGCCGGTGCTGCCTCCAGAGTTAAGCGTATCAGCGAGAATGCCTCCTCTGGATGAGGTTAGCGCTTACGTGACAGCCATGCCGGGCAAAGTTTACGAGATCGAGTATACCACAGCGTCTGGTCGCCGCGCGGTCTCGCATATCGTGGATGTGTCTTTTTTACGGGCATGGATAGAACATCCGAATTTCTATATGATTAAATAACATGATGCGCAAGTTTTTGCTGTCAAGATCACCGTCAAAGTTGTGTTTTCAACACATAGAGACCATCTAGAGCTAGATCAAAAGCGGCTTTAGATGGTCTCTACGCATTCTATAAAGGCGAGGTATGTTCTCGGCCCTGCCTTGTTTTTGGCAGATTGGTGCGGCACAGAAAAAGCTCCCTGAGCGGGATTTTCGGAGGAAATGTCATCACCGTAAGGTGAAAAAAGGGCTATTGCAGCGACTCTATAGCCTGCTTCAATTTTTGATACACGATATCAAGGTGTTCTGGTATAACCTTGATATCGGCAATAACCGGCATAAAGTTGGTGTCGCCGTTCCAGCGGGGGACGATATGGAAGTGCATATGCTCGTCAAAGCCAGCACCGGCAACCTTGCCTTCGTTGATACCCATATTGAAGCCATCCGGATTCATGACGAGACGCAGAGCGCGCAGGGCAAGCTGAGCCTGGGCCATTAATTCAGCCAGGGTAGGGGCATCCAGTTTCTCGATGCTTGGAACATGTTGATAGGGAGCAACCATCAAATGCCCATTGTTATACGGGTAACGGTTCAGCATCATAAAACAATGCTCACCACGGTAGAGTATGTGATACTCTTCATCACGATGAGCAGCTGGTTGCGTACAAAAAATGCACTGCTGAGGTTGTGGCGTCTTTGGCTCAATAAAAGCCATGCGCCAGGGTGCCCATAAATTTTCCATGACGGTATTATAGCATAATCACACTGCGATTATGCTTGACCACCTGCGGGATCTACCCATACTTCGGCCCATTTATGGATGGCGTCTACTACCGGTCCAAAGGCCAGTCCCTTGTCAGTCAGTTGATACTCGACGCGTACAGGGATCTGTGGATAGACGATACGCTCAACGACGCCTTCTTCTTCTAGTTCGCGCAGGCGATCGCTGAGTACGCGGTCAGATAGACCTTCTACCGTGGCGGTTAATTCGCAAAAGCGCTGTGGGCCATTTAAGAGCGTGTATAAGAGCAGTCCAGTCCAACGCTTCCCAAGCAGTTGGATAGCATGCTCATAACGAGGACAGATGGGATCTGCTGAATTTTTTGTTATTTCTGATGTTGTTGGCCTCGTTGCCATAATGCACCTGCCTTTTCCGGCTTTAACGCCAGAACAGGAAAATCTTAACCTTATGTATAGTAAAGTATAGCATATTCTAAACTCTAACGCAAGACATGATACTAACTAAAAGTAAGTAATCTTTTGGAGTGCACCTTGAGTAAATCTTGAAACTTTCTCGATACTTCCCAAAGCATTTTCTGCTATTATAGAGGTGCCGCGAGAAATAAGTGGCTTCGCAAAATATGATGTATATGAATAAAAATAATGTGGGAGATTTTTAAAGTGAGTAGACGCACACTCTACATACTTATGGGAGCTATAGCTGTGATACTTTTAGCTATAGGTATTGGCGTTGCCGTGTTTTGGCCAGCAATCACTTCGGCCACCGCTGGTCAGGCTGTGACACCGACACCGATTGTTTCGGTTACTGGCACAGCCAAACCTACAGCAGCCAAAATCCTCAAGCAGTATGCCCCGGATATAAAGAATCAAATTGCCCAGGGATTGCATCTTACCCCAGATCAACTGACAACGCAGTTACAGGC
>WNFM01099649.1_pt1 | contig 34004 bp, 25 predicted proteins | sample 5400271 | NCBI WGS metagenome assembly WNFM01 (sample SAMN13153352, study PRJNA577476) | soil metagenome | isolation source: 60 cm saprolite on Douglas fir-dominated hillslope | place: USA:California | collected 2013-09-17 | reverse complement strand
CCGACCAGATCCTGGAGATCGCGCAGGGACGTTAAGCCGGCCGGTTTCGTCTCGAATCTACTGATGACACACCGACCAAGCCACAACCTCTAATCTGCTAACCGCGGCGATCGCGCCAGATCTCTCCAGCCAACCAGCGTGAACCCCTTCGCCTTCAAGAAATCCCGGAACTGAGCTCCGCGCACGAGATCGAAATCGTTCTGCCGCCACTGCGCTCCCCAATCGGGGTGGTCGGAAGTCGCGCCTTGCATCTCCTCGTCGTCGTACGCCAGATGCACGATCAGCTCGTAGGCGCCGGGGGGAAGCGGGGAGAGCAGCTTCTGGTAGGCGGCCAGCCATCCGCTCGTGGTCCCGCCCGGCTCGAGGGCGACGACGCGATCGACGAGGGCGTCGTCGCGCCCGCCCTCGCCGGACCGTTGGAGGAGCAGGGGCAAACCATACGACGCCCCCAGGCCGCGATAGACGGCAAGCAGGGGCGCTGTCTGGAAGAGCGCGCCCATGTGCGAGTCGAGGTGGGAGAGGCGGATGCCCGCGGCGCGGGCGCGGTCCACCTGCGCGTGCAGCTCGCGCTCGACCTCGGCCGGCCTGGCCTGCGCGCCCACCGTCGTCTCCACGAGCGGGAAGTAGCCGTCCGCATCGACGAGGCTCGGCACTTCGTCGGCGGCGCTCAGGGGGCGCCAGCGAAACGAGGTCCATTCGCTGTTGAGCGCGAGGTGGATGCCGAGGTCGGCCTCCGGGTGCGTGCGCGCCCAACGCGCGACTTCGGGAAACCACGGACAGGGGACCAGGATGCTGGCCGACGTGACCCAGCCCTTCTCCAGTGCCTCGAACGTGGCGCGGTTCACCGAGTGGGACATGCCGAGGTCGTCGGCGTGGACGACGAGAAGGCGCGCGCCCGGCGGGTAGCCCAGGCGCTCGGGAATGCCCGGCGCGGGGGATTGCGCGTGGGTGAGCGCCGCTCCCGCGAACGCGGCGGCCAGGCCCACGCCCGCGGCGCCCAGGCCGCGGCAGCGGCCCACGATCACCTCACACCGCGATGCGCGCTTCGCGCAGGCGCAGCCGGAGCTGCCGGCGCGCCTCGCGGGAGGCCATGAGCAGGCTGCCCCAGAGGGGCGCTTCCTTGCCCAGCGCGGAGACGACGATCTCGAGCGGGGCGCGCGAGATGCGGGACACGACCTTGCGCACCTCGTGCACGAGCGGCTCCGCCTGTGCGAACAGCGCGCCGCCCAGGACGATGAGGGACGGATCGACCACCGCGCCCACGTTGGCCACCGCGATCCCGATGAGGCGCGCCGTCTCGTCGACGGCCTGATGAGCGGTGCGATCGCCCTTCAGGGCGGCCTCGAACAGCTCGGCCATCCAGCGCACGGGGTCGCCGTGCCCGCCGCGCGGCCAGCGGGCGGCGAGGCTCTGCAGGCCGGCGAGGGTCTCCAGGCATCCGCGCGAGCCGAAGTCCACGGAGAGGTACTGCGGGCCCATGCACATCACCGCGATCTCTCCCGCCATGAAATGGTGCCCGCGATGCAGCTCGCCGTCGATCAGCACGCCGGCGCCGATGCCCGTGCCCACGAACAGGAACACGCAGGTGTCGTGGCCCCTTGCCGCCCCGCGCCAGTGCTCGCCGATCACGGCGAGGTTGACGTCGTTCTCCACGACGACGGGCGCCTCCAGCGCGCGCTCGAGGGTGTCGCGCACGGCGACGTTCGTCCAGCCGCTGAGGTTCGGGGCCAGGGTCACCACCCCCCGGTCGTAGTCGACGACGCCGGGCACGCCCACGGCCACGGCGAGGAGCTTCTCCGGCGGCGCCGCCTCGTCACGCATGAGCGCGCGCACCGCCCCCGCCATACGGGAGAGCAGCGCTTCCGGCCCGATGCCGCCCGGAGTGGGGACGATGCGATGCGCCAGGGGCTCGCCGCGGAGGTCGGCCACGGAGAGGCGCGTCCGCGTCGGGCCGAGGTCGATGCCGGCCACGAACCCGTGCCGGGCATTGAACTCCATGAAGGCGGGACGGCGGCCCCCCCGGGACGGCCCCGCGCCCAGCTCGCGCACCACGCCGCTGCGGATGAGGTGGGAGACGAGCGTGCCCACGGTGGGTGCGGAAAGGCCGGTCGCCTCGATCAGCTCCGCGCGCGTGAAGCTGTCCGGCCGGTCCATCGCCACCACCAGCACGCGGTCGAGGTTGAGGCGGCGCAGATGGCCGGAGTCGCCCCCCGAACCGTGTTGCGAGATCCCGCGCGTGCGCGAGGAAAGGCCCCCCTCGCCGCTCAGATGTGTTTCCGGTTTCACTTTGGAAGGCAGTCTAAGGAAGTGTTGACTTCTTTTGCAAGATCCAATTCACAAAATCACGCCCGGAAGGCCGCCCGGCAAACGTTGACGGAGCCGGCGCGCTGATCTAGGCTGCCCGCCCAATCCCATGGAAAACCCCTCCCCGGCGAGCCCCCCCACCCACCTGACGCGAGGCTTCGGCCTGCTCGGCGCCACCGCCCTGAACATGACGAACATGGTCGGGATCGGGCCTTTCATCACGATCCCGTTGCTCATGGCGGCCATGGGAGGACCGCAGTCGCTCCTGGGCTGGCTGGTCGGGGCGCTGATCGTCGTGTGCGACGGCCAGGTATGGAGCGAGCTGGGCGCCGCCCTGCCCGGATCCGGGGGCAGCTACCGGTTCCTGCGCGAGGCCTATGGCCCCCTGAAGTGGGGCCAGTTCATGGCCTTCCTCTTCATCTGGTCCTTCGTGCTCAGCGGCCCTCTGGAGATCGCGTCCGGACTCATCGGCTTCAGCCAGTACGCGACCTATCTCTGGCCGGGCCTGGCCAACGGCGGGAACCGCTTCGTGGGCGCCGGGGTCGGCATCCTGGCCATGATCCTGCTCGCGCGGCGGATCACCTTCCTCAGCCGGCTCACGGTCACGCTCTGGCTGGGCACGGTGGCCACCCTGGGCGCCGTGCTCATCACCGGGCTGCCGCATTTCGACGCCGCCCGCGCCTTCGACTTCCCTCCCGGCGCCTTCGACTTCAACCGCGGGTTCGTCCTCGGGCTCGGGAGCGCGGCCCTGATCGCGATCTACGACTACCTCGGGTACTACGACATCTGCTACATCGGGGACGAGGTGCGGGACCCGGCGCGCGTCATCCCGCGCTCCATCCTCTACTCGATCCTCGGTTGCGCCGTCGCCTACTTCCTCCTGCACCTCACCATGCTGGGCGTGCTGCCGTGGCGGCAGATGCTGAACTCGAAGTTCGTCGTCTCCGAGTTCATGGAGCACCTGCACGGCCGCGGAGCGGCGGTGGCGGTCACCCTGATGATCCTGTGGACGGCCTTCGGCTCCGTCTTCGCGCTGCTGCTCGGCTACTCGCGCATCCCGTACGCCGCGGCCGTCCAGGGCGACTTCTTCCGCGTCTTCGCCAAGCTGCACCCCAAGGGCAACTTCCCCGACGTGTCGCTCTACACGCTGGGGCTGGTGTCGATCGTGGCCTCGTTCTTCAGCCTCGACCAGGTGATCACGGCCCTCATCACGACGCGCATCCTCGTACAGTTCATGGGCCAGATCCTGGCCCTCCCGCTGCTGCGCAAGCGGCTGCCTCCGACGGGCCTGCCCTACAAGATGTGGCTCTATCCCGTGCCCGCGATCGTCGCCTTCGTGGGCTGGGCCTACGTCTTCCTCACCTCCGGCTGGGCGTACATCGCGGTGGGACTCGCCACCCTGGGCGCGGGAGTGGTGGCGTTCCTGCTGCGCGCGCGCGTCTCCGCCACCTGGCCGTTCGCTCCGCCCGCGGCGTCGCGGGCGCCCTGAGGAGCTCGAAGATGTCCCTCCGCGCCGCCGTGGTCGCCGCCTCTGTGTGGGCGTCGGCCTCTACCCTCCAGGCGCAGCCCGCGGGCCGCCTGGCCTTGCACGAGGGCTGGAGCCTGCAGTCCTCGGAGAAAGCGTCCGCCGGCGGCGGGGTCCTCTCGCAGCCCGGCTTCGCGGCCGACGGCTGGTACGCGATCACAGTGCCCAACACGGTCGTGGGCGCGCTCGTGGAGAACGGCACCTACCCCGATCCGTTCTTCGGGATGAACCTCCGGTCGCTGCCGGGGATGACCTACCCGGTCGCCAAGAATTTCTCGCTCCTGCCGATGTCGCCCGAGAGCCCGTTCGCGCGCTCGTGGTGGTATCGCAAGGAGTTCGACCTGCCGACGTCGCTCGGAGGCCGCGCGGCCTTCCTGCATCTCGACGGGATCAACTATCGGGCCAACGTGTGGTTCAACGGGCAGCGGCTCGCGGACGCGCGCGAAGCCGCGGGCGCCTTCCGCCGCTACGACCTCGACGTGACCCGCTGGGCCCGGCCGGGCGCGCGCAACGCCATCGCGGTCGAAGTGTTCGCCCCCGAGCCGACCGATCTCGCCGTCACCTGGGTGGACTGGAGCCCCATGCCGCCGGACAAGAACATGGGCCTCTGGAGCGACGTCTACCTGACGGACAGCGGGGCCATCGCCTTGCGCAACGCGCACGTCCTCACCAAGCTCGACCTCCCGTCGCTCGACGTGGCCCACCTGACCGTCACCACGGAAGCCTTGAACACGACCGACCGTTCGGTGCGCGGCACCGTGCGCGGCGCGATCGGCGACGTCCGCTTCGCGCAGGAGATCACCCCGGAGACGACGCCCGCCCTCGATCTCCGCCGCCCGCGGCTCTGGTGGCCGTACCGGATGGGAGAGCCGAGCCTCTACACCCTGGCCCTGGAGGCGGAGGCGGACGTCGGCGGCGTCTCCGACCGCCAGCAGGTCCGCTTCGGCATCCGCGAGGTCACGTCCGAGCTCACGGACAAGGGCCATCGCCTCTTCCGCGTGAACGGCCGGCCCATCCTGATCCGCGGCGGGGGCTGGGCCTCGGACATGATGCTGCGGCGATCGAGCGAGCGGATGCGCGCGGAGATGCGCTACGTGCGCGAGATGGGGCTCAACACCGTCCGCTCCGAGGGCAAGTTCGAGAGCGACGAGTTCTTCGACCTCGCGGACGAGCAGGGCATCCTGGTGATGATCGGCTGGTGCTGCTGCGACCAATGGGAGAAGTGGGACAAGTGGGACGCGGAGGACCGTCGCGTCGCGGTGGCGTCCCTCGTGGACCAGACGCGCCGGCTCCGCAACCATCCGAGCGTCTTCGTGTGGCTCAACGGCAGCGACGGGCCGCCGCCTCCCGCGATCGAGAAGTCCTATCTGGACGAGCTCGAGCGCGTCGAGTGGGCGGCCCCCGTGCTGTCGAACGCGGCGGACAAGCCTGGCGTGGGCGGGCCTTCGGGCGTGAAGATGCGCGGGCCCTACGAGTACGTGCCCCCGTCGTACTGGCTGCTCGACGCGAAGAACGGGGGCGCCTTCGGCTTCGACACCGAGGTCAGCCCGGGCGCGGCCGTGCCCCCCATCGAGAGCCTGAAGGAGATGCTGCCCCCCGAGCACCTCTGGCCGATGGACGCCTTCTGGATGTTTCATGCCGGGGGCCAGGAGTTCGCGACGCTCAAGCTCTTCACGAGCGCGCTCGAGGGACGCTACGGGAAGGCGACCAGCGCGGAAGACTACGCGCGCAAGGCCCAGGCCCTCACCTACGAAGGCCAGCGCGCGATGTTCGAGGCCTTCGGGCGCAACAAGTACACGGCCACGGGCGTCATCCAGTGGATGCTCAACAACGCCTGGCCCTCGATGATCTGGCACCTGTACGACTACTACCTGCGGCCGGGCGGCGGCTACTACGGGACGAAGAAGGCCGGCGAGCCGGTCCACGTCCAGTACTCCTACGACGACCGGTCGGTCGTGATCGTCAACGACCGACCGGAAGGAGTGAAGGGCCTGAAGGTGATGGCACGAGTGCTGGGCCTCGACCTCGGCCCTTCGTTCTCACGCGAGGCCGTGGTCGACGTTCCCGCCGACGGCGTGGTCCGTGCGTTCGAGATCCCGGTCCCTGCGACCATCTCTCCCACGTACTTCGTCCGCCTCGACCTCAGGGACGCGGGGGGCGCGCTGGTGAGCACGAACACGTACTGGCTGGCCACGCGGGACGACGTCCTGGACTGGGCCAAGACCAAGTGGTTCTACACGCCGGTCACGCAGCACGCCGATCTGACCGCGCTGTCCCGATTGCCCGCCACCACTCTCGCCCTCGAACGCGTGGGCGATCCCGCCTCGTCCGGCGCCCTTCGCGTGCGCGTCTCCAACACCGGCGCCGCGCTCGCCTTCCAGGTGCGCCTCAAGCTGACCGACGGGGCGGGCGGGCGCGAGCCCCTGCCCGTCTTCTGGGACGACAACTACCTGGCCTTGCTGCCCGGCGAGTCGCGCGAGCTCGCGGTGTCGTATCCGGCGGGCGGGACGAGCACGCCCGTGATCGAGGCCGAAGCCTGGAACGCGCCCGCCGTCCAGCGCTGAGGCCTGTCTACTCTCTCCCCACGGCGCGCGCCGAGAGCTCCATGGACAGTGTCTGGCCGGAGACGAGGGTGGCGCGTCCACTGCCCGCGCGCAGGCCGCGCAGGCGCTCGCCGTGGCGCTCCCACCATTCGCGCGCCCGCGCTTCGCCCCACTCGTCCACGCCCACGCACATCGCGAGGTGCGTGGACAGCGCGTCCGCGGTGGGCGGCCGCCGTGCAGGGTCCTTCTCCAGACAGGAGAGGATGACGGACTCGAGGTCCAGGGGCAGCGGCTGTCCCAGGCGCGTGGAGGGCGCGACCGGCGGCGTGCGCAGGTGGTGGCTGCAGACTTCCATGAGGGTCGCGCCCTCGAACACGTGCCCGCCCGCGAGCAGGTAGTACCCGACCGCGCCCAGCGCGTACAGGTCGCTGCGGCCGTCGACGGTCTCCGGATCGGTGATCGCTTCCGGCGCCAGGTACATCGGCGTGCCCGTGATGTCGTTGGCCTGCGTGAGCGCCGTGGTGGAGGATCTCTCCAGGTCCTTGGCCAGCCCGAAGTCGACCACCTTGGCGATGTCGGGGACGCCGCCACGCTGGCACAGGATGATGTTCGCGGGCTTGACGTCACGGTGCACGAGGCCCACGCCGTGCGCCTCCGCCAGCGAGCCCGCCACCTGCCGCAGGATGTTCACGACGCGGCCGGGGTCCTGGGGGCCGAACTCGCGCACGAGCGTTTCGAGGTCGATCCCCTCCAGGTACTCCATCGCGTAGTAGAAGACGCCGTCCGGAGTGCGCCCGTAGTCGAACACGGACACCGTGTTCGGGTGGCTGAGCTGCGCGGTGAGCTGCACCTCGCGCTCGAAGCGGGCCAGGCTCTGCGCGCCCGCCTTGTCCGGGCGCAGGAGCTTGATCGCGGTGGGACGGCGCAGCATGGCGTGCTCGGCGCGATAGACCACGCCCATGCCGCCCTCGCCCAGCTTTTCCTGCAGCGTGTACTGGCCGAGGTGGCGGGCCTCGCGCACCTGGCGGCGCAGGCCGTGGATGACGTTGGAGGTGACGGCGGCGATGGCGATGGACAGGACCACCCAGGTGGCGCGGTGGACGACGACGGGGAGGGTGGCCGGCGTGGCGCGCGCCGCCTGGTCGAGCCACATGGCGGCGGCCACCGGCACCGCGGCCAGGAGGCCGATGACCAGCGTCCGTAGCGGAGGGCTCGGCACGAACACGGCACGCCCGATCTGGACGTGGGTCAGGACGAGCAGGATCGCCCATTCCAAGCCCGGAATCGCGCCCGGCCAGAGCAGGAGGGGGAGGGCGACGGCGGTGGTGGACACGATCGGGAAGGCGGCGTCGACGAAGTTCAGCACCGGGCGCGAGAGGCGCCCGCGCCGGCACCCGAGCCACATGGCGAGATAGAGCACGTCGGTGGCGATCGGGACCGCGATCGCCCCGCGCATGGCCGTCGACCGCACGGCGACGAAGATGCCGAGGGCCAGGCCGAGCAAGAACGCTACCCTGCCCAGGAAGGCCAGGCGGTCCTGGAGGAAGGCGCGGTCCTCTTCAGTCGCCACTGCGCTCCTAGGGCGCGGCCGTCGCCGCCGCGGAAATCTCGAAGCCGATGAAGCGCAGCTCGCCCTCGCGCTCCACGTGCAGCACGACGGGCTCGCCGACGGAGAGCTTGGCCAGCAGTCCGCGCAGGGACTCCACGCTGGTCACCGACTGCTGGTTGAGCGTGTAGATGACGTCCCCAGGGCGAAGCGGGTCCTGCACGGACCCGCTGTCGGGCGCGGCCGCCGCCACCACCACCCCGGCCTGGGCGCGCAACGGCCCCAGCATGCGGAGGAGGGCGTCGTCGAGATCGAGGCCCAGGATGCCCAGCCGCGCGATGACGTTTCGCTCCGGCGTCACGAGGTCGGCGAGGCGCGCGGGATCGGAGGGCCGCTCCACTACCGCCACCGGGACCTTCCGCCTCTCCGTCCCCCGCAGCAACTCGATGATCACGGTGTCGCCCACCGTGTGCGGGTAGAGGTTGACGAGGAACTGCCGCGCGTTCTCCGTCACCTTGCCGTCGAGGCTGAGCACGATGTCGCCGACACGCAATCCCGCGCGCGCTCCCGGGCCGTCGGGATGGACGTCGGCCAGCACCACGCCCCAGGCCTGGCCGAGGCCGAGACCCGCGGCCAGCGTGGGAGTGATGGTCTGGGCGACGATTCCGATCTCGCCCCGGCGCACGCGTCCCGCCTTCCGGAGCTGATCGACGACCGTGCGCACGATGTTGCTGGGCGCCGCGAAGCCGATGCCTTCGCTGCCTCCGGACTGGGTCAGGATGAAGGAGTTGATGCCCACCACCTGCCCTTCCGCATCCAGGAGGGGGCCCCCGCTGTTGCCGGGGTTGATGGGCGCGTCCGTCTGGATGTAGACCATGCGGTCGTCGGGCTTCACCTGGCGCGCCACCGCGCTCACCACGCCGAGGGTCACCGAGCCTTCCAGACCCATCGGGCTGCCGAGCGCGATGACGATCTGACCCTGCCTGAGCGCCTCGGAGTCGCCGAGGGACAGGAAGGGGAGACCGGTCTCCACGACCTTGAGCAGGGCGAGATCGCTCTCGTGATCGAGGCCGACCACCTGCGCCCCGAGGGCGCGGCCGGGCGGCTTGAGGATGGACCGGGGCGCGGCAGGCTCGGGGCCGGGCGGCGCCAGCACCACCTGCACCCGCCGCGCTCCCTCCACCACGTGCGCGTTGGTCACGATGTAGCCGTCCGCGCTCACGAGCACGCCGGATCCGGTCGCGTGCTGCGTCGCCAGCAGCGCGCCGGGCGCGGCCGTCTCCGCGGGCAGGTACGCGGTCGTGAGCACTTGCACCACGGCGGGACGCACGCGGGCCACCAGCCGCTCGATGGTGCCACTGAGCCGGATGAGGTCGGGCGCGGCCGGCGCTTCGACGGGGGCCGGCAGCGTCCGCCGCGTGGTGGCCTGCGCGTGGGCGGGCGGAGGCGTAGCGACCCCGTGCACGAGTGCTCCCGCGGCCGCGAGAGGGATCAGTCCCCGGGTCCATTTCCTTTTCGGCCGAGAGTTCGAGGTCACAGGCCGATGATGGTACACGCGGCCCGCCTATCTGTCGGCCCGCCCCTGGCTGTCCCCGGCATCGGCCGGTATCGCCCGGCGGAGCGCCGCGCGTGCGAGCAAGCGGGTGGAGTCGAGCGTCGGCAGCGGCGAGTTCGCGTCGCTCATGATCAGCGGGATCTCGGTGCAGCCGAGCACCACGGCGTCGCACCTCTCGTCCTTCATTCGTTCGATGACCCGCTGGAAGTAGGCGACCGCCTCCGGCTTGAACACGCCGTAGACGAGCTCTTCCATGATGATGCGATTGATCTCTTCGCGTTCGACCGTGTCCGGGCGCCGATACTCCAGGCCGCGCGCGGCCAGCTTTTCTGGATAGACCTCGCTCTCGACGAGATAGCGCGTCCCCGTCAGGGCGAGGCGCCGAGATCCGCGCGCGACGGCCTCGGCCGCGACGACCTCCGCGATGTGCAGCCACGGCCGCGGCGAGCGCGATTCGAAGTAGGGAAGCGCCTGATGGACGGTGTTGTCGGGGCAGATCAGGAAATCGGCACCGGCCTTCGCGAGCTTGTTCGCGGAGGAGAGCATCAACTCGCCCACGCCCGGCCAGTCGCCGCGGTAGATGCATTTCATGTACTCGGCGAGCGGGTACGTGTGCATCGAGACCTCGGGATGGTCGTGCGCGCCCAGAAACTGCGCGCCTTCCACGCAGATGGTCCGATAGCAGAGAGCCGCACCCTCGGCGGAGCAGGCCACGATGCCGATGTGCTGAGGCATGGATCGCGTCACGGCAAACTCACTCGACGAGCCTGTAGGCGAGCTCCATGAAGATCATCAGGCCGTCGGCGGTGAGACCGGCCATGGCAGCGCCGGCGAATCGGAGCCCGGAGCGACGGGCCGACTGATCGAGGGTGGCGATCCGCACGACCATCGTATGGCCCCATACGTCGCCGATACGCTGACGCTTGGGAGACTCCGACATCTTCTGGAAGGCCACGAGGCCGAAGAAGAGTGAATCGACGAGGTAGGCGACGCTCCTCTTGAGCGCCCCCGCCAGGCTCGAAGGGCCACCCTTCTCGTCGATCACGACGATTCCGCACAGTCGTTTGCCGAGCGTGCTGCCGTGCAGCCCTTCGCACAGCACGTGCATGGCAGTGCCACCGAGCCCGGCCGCGACCAGGCCAAGCAATGTGGTCTCTGAGATCCTGGCCAGCGCGACGCTCGGCGACGCTCCCCGGACCGCTGCTCCTATCATGACGAGGGTGGCCGCCAGGGCTCCCGTCACTGCGGCGACGAGGGTGTGAACGAGAAGGTCTATTCCCCGCGCGAGAACGCGCTTCCAGAAGCCAACGCCCTCCGACTCTGGCCCGTACCTGGGCCATACCTTGCCGACCTCCCTGAGGCACTGGTTCAGCAGCTCGGCCACGTCCGCGGGGACCCTTCTGCCCTCGCGCGCGCGGAACTGCCCAATCGCCTCGCCGACCTCGCCGAGCCATTCCGACGAGGTGGTGTACGCGGCGAACACACGCTCCTCCAGTTCGGTTGCGGACTCCGTCAACCCGGCTTCGCGTGCAAGCCTGATCGCGTGCCTCAGTAACGGACTGAATTCGGCCACGTGCGCCGTGTCGTTCTCCTGGACCATCACTCGGTGAAGCGGATGGTCACCGGAAGCCAGAAGTGGGCGGAGGGTGGTGGGGAGAAGGTGTCTCGCTTCACGAGATCCGCAAAACACTTCGTCAGCTTCGACTCAGGCCGGACCATGACGGCCAGCACCTGCCCACGCGCCCCAAGCTCGATCGCCGCGGTGAGGTCCGCCTTCATGATCTGACCTGTGCGCTGCGAGCACTTCGTCATATGCACCGAGTACTTGCCGAAGAACTCCTTGACGAACAGGACAGTGAAGTACTGCTCTCCGGCGCCTCCGCCGATGGTCTGCTCCGCCTCCTTCCAGCGGGCGTCGAAGTCCTTCTTCTCGGCCGCACCGGCAGGGACGCTCAACAGGCACAGCAGCACTGCGATCCGCGTCCGCTTCATTCTTGTGCTCGCTTCTTCCATTGCCAGAGGCCGGCCGTCACGCTCACTGGTAGCCGGTGTCCCATCTGGCGCGCGAGCATGCACAACTGACCACGATGGTGGGCCTCGTGGGCCACGAAGTAGTTGAGAAAGTGCACGAGATCGGTCGGGAAGTTCTGCCAGGCCGCCCGAGGAACGACGCCGCCTTGCGCAATGCCGAGTTGGAGGAGTTTGATCATGCCGTCGCTACTGCGCGGCAGCGCGCGCAACAGCTCCGACGCGCCAACGCGCCGCCGATCGACGATCCGAGGCACCGCGATACCATGCCGCGCGCCCATCATCTTGATCCACATGCATCGGGCATTGTGGATGTGGGCCGCGATCATCCGCACCGTCCGGCGTGGAACGCCGGGAACGGCTTTCGACCACATCGCGGGCGGCAGGTTCTCGATGAGAAACATCGTCACGCGATTGTTCGTTCGCCAGGCGGCGATCACAGAACGACCGATCTCGAGATCTTTTGGCACAACGTTCACGTCATCCAGGGAATCATGCCGACGAGTCTCGTTCGTCGTCGTACCAGTCATCGTGAGGCGACCACTGGGCGCACCGAAGGCATTGGGTTTCTGCCCACTTTCGTCCGCACCCAGGGCACACTCCCCTCGTATCGAACGTGTTCCAGATATGGAGGCAAACGCACATCCAGAGGTCGTTTCGGCCTGGCTCCCAGGCACAACGTGGGCAGCGAATGCGGCTACGCCTTTGGCGATGATCCGGAATCTCGGTCGTTCCGGGAACTCGCACACGGTCGGGATCGCCCTTCAGCAGGAGCAGGGAGCCGTCGGTCAACGTCCGCGCTCAGCTGATTCCATTGCTTTCGCGATGCTCTCCCAGGATAACTTCGCCCTCGCGCGGACGCTATCATGCGGGTCAGGGCCAGGGATGAAGATTCTTGTCATCGGCGGGACCGGATTCATCGGACCGCACGTCGTCCGGGGCCTGGTGGCGGGCGGCCATCAGGTCGCGGTGTTCCATCGCGGCGCGCACGCCGTTCAACTCCCTGAAGGTGTCGAGGACATCCAGGGCGATCGGCGTGAGCTCGATGCGCACCGAGCCGTCTTCGACGCCTTCGCGCCCGAGGTCGTCCTCGACGTCATCTTGAGCTCGGGCCGACAGGCGGCGGCGCTGATGGACCTCTTCCGCGGGCGGGCGCGCCGAGTGGTCGCGGTCAGCAGCATGGACGTCTATCGCGCGTGTGGCGTCCTCCACGGATCGGAGCCGGGCGGCCTGGAGCCGCTTCCGCTCACGGAGGAGTCGCCGGTGAGGACGGTGCTGCGCACGTATCCGCCCGCGAGAATCAAGGTCTTGCAGTCCGTCTTCGGCTGGCTCGACGACGAGTACGACAAGATCCCCGTCGAGGAGGCCGTGCTCGGCGATCCCCACTTTTCCGGCACCGTGGTCCGCCTGCCCATGGTGTACGGGCCCGGCGATCCGCTGCACCGCTTCTTTCCGCTGCTCAAGCGCATCGACGACGGGCGGCCCGCGATCCTGTTCGCGGACGACATCGCCGAGTGGCGAGGGTCGAAGGGCTACGTCGAGAACGTGGGGGCGGCGATCGCGCTGGCCGCCGCCAGCGAGAAGGCCGCCGGCCGCGTCTACAACGTGGCCGAGCCCGACGCCCCCACGGAGCGGGAATGGGCGGAGCGCGTCGCCGCGGCCACGAGTTGGCGGGGCCGCTTCGTGACCCTTCCGCGAGAGAGAACGCCCAAGCATTTGATCCTTCCCGGCAATATGCGACAGCACTGGGTGGCCAGCTCGAAGCGCATTCGGGAGGAGCTCGGATACCGCGAGCCCGTGGTCCTGGAAGAGGCGCTGCGAAGGACGATCGAATGGGAGCGCACTCATCCGCCCCCGATCGACCCGGGAAAGTTCGACTACGCGGCGGAGGATGCAGCGCTCTCGGCGTGATGCCCAAGAAAGGTTGGACCCGAGGCCGCCGGGGAGCGTAGTAAACTCCGGGTTCGTTCCTTCGAGTCTCGCGTCCATGTCCTCTCTGGCTGCTTTCCACCCCGCCGTGCAGCGCTGGTTCACCGAGCGCCTGGGCGAGCCGACGGCGCCCCAGCGCGAGGGCTGGCCCCTCATACGGGAGGGGCGCAACGTCCTGATCGCGGCCCCCACGGGATCGGGCAAGACCCTGGCCGCCTTCCTCTCCGCGATCGACTCGCTCCTGCAAAAAGGAAGCGACCTGACGGACGAGACGAGCGTCCTCTACGTCTCACCGCTGCGCGCCCTGTCCAACGACGTCCAGAAGAACCTGCAGGGACCGCTGGCCGAGATCCGGGCCGCCGACGAAAGCCTGCCCGAGGTGCGCGTACAGGTGCGCACGGGAGACACGCCATCCGGCCAGCGTACCGCGATGGCCAAGCGGCCGCCGCACATCCTGGTCACGACGCCGGAGTCGCTGTACCTCCTCCTGACCAGCGACAGTGGGCGCCGGATGCTGGCCACCGTGCGCACGGTGATCGTGGACGAGATCCACGCCCTGGTGCGGGACAAGCGCGGGTCGCACCTGGCCCTGTCGCTGGAGCGATTGGAGGCCCTGACCGGACATCCCTTGCAGCGCGTCGGGCTCTCCGCGACCCAGAAGCCGCTGGAAGACGTGGCGCGATTCCTGGCCGGCACCGGACGCACGTGCGACCTCGTCGACGCGGGCACGTTCCGCGACCTCGACCTCGGCATCGAGGTTCCGCCCTCGCCGCTGGCCACGGTGTGCTCGCACGAGCAATGGGCCGAGATCTACGAGCGGATCGCGGAGCTGGTGCGCGGCCATCGCACCACGCTCGTCTTCGTGAACACGCGCAAGATGGCGGAGCGCATCGCCGCCCAGCTCTCCAAGCTGCTGGGCGCCGACGCGGTGGCCAGCCACCATGGCAGCCTCTCGCGCGAGCGTCGTCTCGACGCGGAAGAGCGGCTCAAGGCCGGGCGCCTGCGCGCGATCGTGGCCACGGCCTCCCTCGAGCTCGGCATCGACATCGGGGACGTGGACCTCGTGATCCAGGTCGGCGCCACCCGGTCCATCGCGACCTTCCTCCAGCGCGTCGGGCGCTCCGGTCACGCGCTCCGCAAGATCCCGAAGGGCCGGCTGTTTCCGCTCACGCTCGACGAGCTCGTGGAAGCGGCGGCGCTGCTGCGAGGCGTGGGGAAGGGCATCCTCGACCGGACGCCCGCGGCGCCGGCCGCCCTCGACATCCTCGCCCAACAGGTGGTGGCGGCCTGCGTGCCCCACGAGTGGCCGGAAGAGCGGATCCTCGAGATCGCGCGCAAGGCCTGGCCGTATCGCAACCTTACTAAAGAAGACCTGGACCAGGTCGTGGCCGTTCACAGCCAGGGCCGGCGCGCGCTCCTCCATCGCGACGGGGTCGGGGGCCGGCTCCTGGCCACCAAACGCGCACGCATGGCCGCGCTCCTATCCGGGGGCGCGATCCCCGACACCGCGGACTACCAGGTCCGGCAGGAGCCGGAAGGGACGCTGGTGGGGACGGTCAACGAGGACTGGGCGATCGAATCCAACGGGGGCGACATCTTCCAGCTCGGCAACACGTCGTGGCGGATCCTGCGCGTGGAGACGGGAGTCGTGCGCGTGGCCGACGCCAAGGGCCAGCCACCGACGCTGCCGTTCTGGCTCGGCGAGGCGCCCGGCCGCACGCGCGAGCTGGCGGCGGAGATCGCGACCCTGCGCGAGGAGGCGGGCGGCCAGGACTCGCCCGCGGCATTCCTCCAGGCCGCCTGCGGTTCGGCCCTGCCGGAAGGGGCGGCGCTCCAGGTCGCGGAGTACGTGGAGGCGGGACGCAAGGCCCTGGGCACCGTCCCCACGCAGCAGCGGGTCGTGCTGGAGCGCTTCTTCGACGAGAGCGGCGGCATGCAGCTCGTCCTGCACGCGCCCTTCGGGTCCAAGATCAACCGCGCCTGGGGACTGGCCCTGCGCAAGAAGTTCTGCGTGGGCTTCGGCTTCGAGCTGCAGGCGGCGGCGAACGAGGAAGCCATCGTGCTCTCCCTGGGCCCGCAGCACAGCTTCGAGCTGGGCGAGGTCTTCGACTACCTGCAGCCGGCCACGGCCCGCGAGACCCTGATCCAGGCGCTCCTGCCCGCGCCGATGTTCGAGACGCGCTGGCGCTGGAACGCGCAGCGCTCGCTCATGCTGGAGCGCTCGCGCAACGGCAAGAAGGTCCCGGCCGCGCTCCTGCGCATGCGCGCGGACGACCTGCTCGCGGGCGCGTTCCCGCAGGTCCTGGCCTGCCCGGAGACGCTGCCGGGGGGACCGATCGAAGTGCCGATGGATCACCCGATCGTGCGCCAGACCGTCGAGGATTGCCTCACCGAAGCGATGGACGTGGACGGGTTCCTCGAGGTCATCGAGGCCCTGCAGGACGGCCGCATCGAGCGCCGGGCCGTCGACACCGTCGAGCCGTCGGCCTTCGCGCGCGGCATTCTCTCCGCCCAGCCCTACACGTTCCTGGACGACGCGCCCCTCGAGGAGCGGCGCACCCAGGCCGTGATGGCGCGACGCACGCTCGACGCGAAGACCGCGGACACCCTCGGCGCCCTGGATCCGGACGCCATCGCGCGCGTGCGCGAGGAAGCCTGGCCGCAGCCCGCGAACGCGGAAGAGGTGCACGAGGCCCTCCTCTGGATGGGCTACGTGACGGTCGAAGAAGGGCAGGCCTGGTCGGAGTGGCTCGACGCCCTCGCCGTGGAGGGCCGCGTCGCCCGCGAAGGCGACCGATGGTTCGCGACGGAGGCGACACGCGAGCCGAAGGCCGTTCTCAGGGGCCGGATGGAAGCGCTGGGCCCGATCTTCAGCGACGACCCGCTGCTCGTGCACCTCGAAGCCGCAGGCGTCGTGCTGCGCGTGCGCATCGACGGGCGTCCGGCCTGGTGCGACCGCCGCCTCCTCGCGCGCATTCATCGCTACACGCTCGACCGGCTGCGCAAGGAGATCGAGCCGGTCACCGCGGCCCAGTTCCTGCACTTCCTGGCCGGCTGGCAGCACGTCGATCCCGCCCACAAGCTCGAGGGACCGCGCGGAGTGGCCGCCGTCGTGGAGCAGCTCGCGGGGTTCGAGGCCCTCGCCCCCGCCTGGGAAGGCAGCATCCTCCCCGCGCGCGTGCGCGGTTACAAGCGCGAGTGGCTCGATCAGCTCACCCTCTCGGGCGAGGTCACCTGGGGACGCCTGTGGGGCGCGGGCCTGGCCGTGCCCCGGCGCACGCCGATCAGCCTCGTCCTGCGCCAGGACCTCGAGGCCTGGGCCGCGCTGGCCGCCACCACCGTCCGCCCGGAGCTGCGCGAGGAGGCGCGTGCCGTCCACGAGGCGCTGTCCACGCGGGGGGCGATGTTCGCGCAGGAGCTCGTGCGGGCGGCGCGCCTGCCCGCGGTCTCGGTCGAGATCGCGCTGGCCGAGCTGGTCGCGCTGGGCCGCGCCACCTGTGATTCCTACGCCGGACTGCGCTGGCTCCTCGTGTCCGCCTCGCGCCGCCGCGCCTCGAACCTGAGCGCGGGCCGCTGGAGCGTCCTCCGGGTGGAACCGGACGCGGACGCGAGCCCGGCGGAGTTCGTGGCCCGGCAGCTCCTGCGCCGCACGGGCGTCGTCTTCCGGAAGACGGTGGTCCGCGAGCGCCTGCCCGTGCCCTGGCGCGACGTCGTGCGCGCCTGCCGCCAGATGGAAGCGCGCGGCGACATCCGCGGCGGCCGCTTCGTGGCCGGCTTCGATGGCGAACAGTACGCCCTTCCGGACGCGGTCACGCAGCTCCGAGCCGTACGCCGGCGGGGTCTCGTCCCTCCGCCCACCCACCTGGCCATCCGGCCGGGCGATCCGCTCGACCTTCCCCTGACTCCCGCGCCTCCGCCGCGCGTCGCTGCCCCTCCGATCGTCCCCGCCGTCTTCCAGGCCGCGACCTGGTAGCGGCCGGTCAGCGCGCGGCCGCGGGCGCCGGCGGGACGTGCGCGTCCCACCACTCGCGCGCCCTCTCCGGTGTCCAGCGGCCGGGCAAGCCGGTGGCTTCGAGCAGCCGGGCCAGCTCGCGGGCGCTGGTGGGACGGCGCGCCGGGTCCTTCTCGAGGCAGGTCAGGATGAGGTCTTCCAGCTCGGACGGCACCGCGATCCCGGCGCGGCGCGACGGCGGCACGGGCGGCGTCTGGACGTGGTGCAGGACGAGCTCCATGGATGTCGCGCCTTCGAAGACGCGCTGGCCCGACACCAGCCAGTAGGCCACGCAGCCCAGACCGTAGATGTCCACGCGCCCGTCGATCGCCCGTTCGCCGAGGATGAGCTCGGGGGCCAGGTAGGCGGGAGTTCCGGCGATGGCGCTCTCGCGGCTGAGCGCCGGGTCCGACGTGGCGTCGGCCCAGCTCGACTTGACGAGGCCGAAGTCGAGGACCTTCAAGAAGTCGTGCTCCCGGCCGCGGCGGCAGGCGTAGAGGTTGGCGGGCTTGATGTCGCGGTGGACGAGCCCGGCGAAGTGCGCGTCGTCGAGGGAGTCGCAGGCGTGGACGAGAAGGTGTGCGGCCCTTTCCGCGGGGACGGGTCCGAAGCGACGCACGAGGGACTCCAGGTCCAGGCCGTCGAGGATCTCCATCACGTAATAGAACGTTCCCTCCCGGGTCACTCCGAAGTCGTACAGGTCCACGGTGTGAGGCGAGTGGAGGGCCGCGGTGGCCTGGGCCTCGCGCTCGAAGCGCAGGACGAGGTTCTCCGCGGCGCGCCCGCCGGCGACGCCGAGACGGTCCGGGCGGATGAGCTTGATCGCGGCCGGGCGTGCGAGCATCCGGTGACGCGCCCGCCAGACCTCTCCCATGCCGCCGCTGTCGATGCGCTCCACGAGCTCGTAACTGCCCATCTCCCGCGCCTTCTGCACTGCGGCCCCCAGCCGGCCGAGGACGAGGCTGGCCAGGAGGGCGAGGATCGCGGCCAGATAGTTCTCGAGGCTGTTGAGGACCACGGTCGTGACCGCGGCCGGAGGATTCCCCATCCGCACACCGATCGCGTAGGCGAGCGGCCAGGTCGACGCGGCGGCCAGGCTGGCCAGGATGGTCTTGGCCGGCCGGGCCGGGACGACGAGCGGGAACATCGCGATCACGACGCAGAGCCAGGAGATCGTCTCCAGGGGACGCTCCGCGGAGAGGGGCGTGAGGTTGTCGCCGATCGCGACGCCGAAGGCGACGATGACCTCGTAGACGAGGCCGAGATCGATGAGGCGGACGGGAGTGAGGAGGCCCTTGCGCGCGGTCCAGGCCACCATCACCGAAACGAGGATCATGACGGCGCTCACGCCCGCGTGCATCCGTGGTCGCGGAAGCGCATACCAGCCGGCCAGGCGGCCGATGGGGTTGATGGCGAGGGCGAAGGCGAACGCCGCGGCCACCACGAGACTGAAGAGCTCCAGGCGCCGCCCCGCCTCGCGGAGGAGGTCCGGCGGCATGCCGCGGGAGATGAGCGCCCCCAGGGAGGAATCACTCGCGCTACGCGGCCGGATGAGCTCGACCGTGCTCACTCGAGTGTCATCGAGATCGCCGGTGGAGTGACTCACGGGTCTCCCGCGGCACTATACGCGATCGCCTCAGGTCACATAGCGGATCTCGAGAGGGGCGCCATGGCCAGGACGCACGCGACCGGGCGTGGCATCGATGCCTGGATTGTAGATGCGCCCATTGGACTAGACTCTTCCCCATCTGACCTTGGGGGGTAGGGATGAAGAAAGCAGCCATTCGAGCCGCCCTGTGCGCGGCCATGCTCGGTACGCCCGCGGCCACGGCGCGCGCGCAAGCGCCGGCCCCGGCCAAGCCCGTCGCCACGAACACCTCGAACTGGGGCGAGGGCGTGCTCGTCGACCTCATGTCCGTCGAGCGCAAAGGCAGCATCCTGACCGTCAAGTGGGCGGTGCGGAACACGGGGAGCAAGCGCGTCGATCCGAAGTTCGGCCTCGTCGGTCGGGACCAGACGACCTATGCCGTCGACGAGGACAGTGGAACGAAGTACTACGTCCTCACGGACAAGGAGAAGCACGCGCTGGCCTCGGAGCACAGTTATCTGAACAACGATACGTACGGGATCGAGGGCAACATCGAGCCGGGAGCGACCGCCCGCTACTGGATGAAGCTGCCCGCGCCGCCACCGGCGGTGAAGGCCATCAGCATCTTCTTCACCAAGGTGGAGCCTTTCGAGTCGGTCGCCATCACGGACAAATAGCATGCGCGACAGGTTCGCGCTGGTCATGGCCGCGGCCGTCCTGAGCGCGTGCGGGTGGCTGGGCGGGAAGGAGGAGGCCCGCGGGACATCCTCCGGCTCCGGGGTCCAGGGGTCGGGCCGCATCGCGCCGGTCGCGTCGCCCCTGCCCGCGGGGGGAGTCGCCGCCACCGGCACCGCGGCCGCGCCGTGGGTCGATCCGGAGCCGCCGGGTGCCCAGGTGACGGCGGAGCAGGTCGTGGCCGCCCCCTGGAACCAGGACAAGGTCACGCAGCTCACGATGAGCATCACCACTCTCGTGGACACGAAGACGGGTCTACAGGGCTTCCGGTCCGCCGTCGCTCCCGCGGCGACCACGCTCGACGAGCGCCTCACCCGTCTGGGCGCGGAGGTCACGGGCACCGAGGTCACCATCCGCCTGCCCGGCTCGGTGCTGTTCGACTTCGACTCCGCGCAGATCCGTCCCGATGCGGAGCGGACGCTGGCCGAGGTGGCGGAGGTGATCAAGGGGTACGCCAAGCGGCCCGTGCGCATCGAGGGTCACACGGACTCCGTGGCCTCGGACGACTACAACCAGAAGCTCTCGGAGCGGCGGGCGGCGTCGGTGCGCGCCTGGCTCACGGGCAATGGCGTGGAAGGGGCGCGACTGACGCCCCACGGGTTCGGCGAGACCAGGCCGGTGGCGGACAACGGAACGGCCGAGGGCCGGCAGCGGAACCGGCGCGTCGAAGTGATCATCGAGAAGGGCCGCTGAGCGATGCTAAGCTCTTCTCATGCAGGAACGGCGCCTCAAGGCCAGCCGCCGGCGTAGTCCCCAGACCGCCGCGGACCTCGCCGCGGACCTGGCGTCGCCGGGACGGCGGGCCGGACCTCGGCGCGTGCCGCCGGCGCTCCTGGCCGCCATCACGGGAACGATCGCGGACGTCGCCGCCACCGCCGGTCCCGTGGTCGAGGCGGCCGGGGACGCGGTCCGCGGCGACGATCCGGCGCGGCAGCACGAGCGCCTGGGCGTCGCCCTTCGCAACCTGGAGGCGGCGATGAGCCAGGCCTCCATCGCGGTACGCGCCCTCCTCGCCGACCTGGAGCACGCCAAGCGGCGGCTTCCGTCGCGCCACAAGTAGGATCGGGCTCGCTGCGGATGGTCAAGGCCCTTCGCCGCGCGGCCGTGGCTCTGCGCATCGCCGGGAGCGCGCTCGCGCGCAACCGGCTGCGCACCGCGCTCACCGGTGTCGGGATCGCCATCGGCACCATGGCCGTCATCTCGACGGTCGCCATCGGCCAGGGCGGCGCGGCCCAGATCCACGAGCAGTTCCTCCTCCTGGGGGACAACCTCGTCTGGATCGAGGCGGGCGGGCGCACCGTCAACGGCCTCCGCACCGGCTCCGGCCAGACCCCTACGCTCGTCCTGGCCGACATGCAGGCCATGCTGCAGGCGGCGCCCGCGCTGAAGAGCTGCTCGCCCCAGGTGGACTCCTCGGTTCAGATCATCCACGGGAACCAGAACTGGCACACCGGGTATCGCGGAGTGGCGCCGGAGTACGTGGACATCCGCCGATGGACGGTGACCAGCGGCGAGATCTTCACGCCCGAGCAGGTCGTCTCCGCCGCGAACGTGTGCCTGCTCGGACAGACCGTGATCGGAAGGCTTTTCGTGGACGAGGATCCCGTGGGTCAAACCGTCCGCATCCGCAACATGCCGTTCAAGGTGGTGGGCACGCTCGCGGCCAAGGGCAACAACGCGATGGGGCAGGACCAGGACGATTTCATCATGCTGCCGTACACCACCGCGCAGCGGAAGCTGAAAGGCGTCACCTGGTTCGACGACGTCATGTGCTCGGCGGCGTCGGCGGAGGACATCCCCTCCATCATTGCCGCGTCGACGGCGCTGCTCCGCGTGCGCCACCACATCGGTTCCGGCCAGGCGGACGACTTCAACGTCCGCCGGCCCGAGGACCTCGTGAAGGCCCAGGAGGAGACGGCGCGGACCCTCACCGCGCTCCTGGCCAGCGTGGCCGCGATCTCGCTCCTCGTGGGCGGGGTGGGGATCATGAACATCATGCTCGTGTCCGTCAGCGAGCGCACGCGGGAGATCGGACTCCGCATGGCGGTCGGGGCGCGGGAGCGCGACATCCGGCGCCAGTTCCTCGCGGAGGCGGTGGTCCTGTGCCTGGGCGGATGCGCGCTGGGCGTCCTGGCCGGCGTGCTCCTCTCGCGCGGCATCGCGAAGACGCTGAGCTGGCCCCTGCTGCTCTCACCCGCCGCGGTCCTCGCCGCCGTGACCGCGTCCGTCACCACCGGCGTCGCTTTCGGCTACTACCCGGCCCGGCGCGCTTCCCGGAAGGACCCCATCGAGGCTCTTCGCTACGAGTGAGTGATGCTAGACTCGCGCCTCGAGCGCGCCCCTCCCATGCCCAAGGTCCTCATCATCTCTGCCTCCGACCTGCGCGCCGACCTGGGGAACACCGTCCTCTGGCGTAGCGACATCGAGCGGGACTTCGCGCCCGACATCGACCGCGCGATGGAGGTCATGCGCACGCAGGTCCCGAACCTCGTCGTGATCGACGCCGCGCCCCCCGACGCGCCGGGCGCGATCCGCCGGCTGCGCGAGGACCCCGATACGCGGCCGGCGGCGATCGCGGCCGTGAGCCGGCACCCGTTCCTGGCCGATGCGGACGTCCTGCGCGCGGCGGGGGCCAACGTGGTGATCCCGCTCCAGGCGGACGCGACCCTCTGGGATGCCCGGCTCGACGAGCTCCTGAAAGTGCCGCGACGGCGCGACGCACGCATCCCCGTGCGACTCGAGACCTGGTCGCGGGTCTCCGAGGAGGGGGACGTCGTCGAGGGCAACGCCCTCAACATCAGCGTCAATGGACTGCTCTTCGAATCGCCGGTCCCGCTCGAGGTGGGCACCAAGCTCGACCTCCGCTTCCGCCTGCCGAACTACGAGGGCGAGCTGCAGGCCCTGGGCGAGGTGGTGCGACAGGAAGGCCGGCCGCGGAGCGGCATCCGGTTCCTGGTCCTGCGCGGGGAAGCGCGGGAGGCGATCCGGTCCTTCGTCGAATCGGGCGCGGCGGCGGGGTCACGGCCCGGCATCTCGATGCACTCGAGCGCCCTCTCCTCGGAAGGGACGGAGTGGGAAGCCGCGTTGCGCGAGAGCGAGGCCCTCAAGGCGGCCATGCTGGAGTCGGCGGCGGACGCCGTCCTCATCATGAACCACGAGGGCCGCATCGTGGAGGTGAACCGGGCGGCGGAGCGGACCCTCGGCTACAGCCGCGCGCAGATGACGGGCAAGACCATCGCGGAGACCTTCGCCCCGCCTTCCGACGAGCATCCTCGGCGCCGCGCCCTGGCCCGCCACCTCGCCACCGGCGGCGGTCCCCTCCTCGGCCAGCGCATGGAGATCACGGCCCGCCGCGCCGACGGCACGGACATCCCGGCCGAGATCACGGTCACGCGCACGCACGTGAAAGGCAAGGCGTTCTTCACCGCCCAGCTCCGTGACATCACGAACGCCAAGCGGGCGGAGCGCCTGCAGGCCGCCCTCTATCGCATCTCCGACGCCTCCGCGGCCATCGAGGACATGGAAGGCCTCTATGTCGCGATCCACCGCATCGTCGGCGAGTTCATGTACGCGCGGAACTTCTACATCGCGATCCGCAACGAGACGGAAGGGACGGTGAGCTTCCCGTACTTCGTGGACGAGGCGGACGCCGCGCCCCCCGAGATCAAGGAAGCCAAGACCCTCACCGATTACGTCCTGCGCACGGGTGAGCCCCTCCTGGCCTCGCCCGCGGTCTTCTCGGACATGGTGGAGCGCGGGGAAGTGGAGATGGTGGGCAGCCCGTCCGTCGACTGGCTGGGCGTGCCCCTGAAGAAGCAGGGGCGCGGGTTCGGCGTGCTGGTGGTGCAGAGCTACGACCCCGCCGTCCGTTTCACGGAAGCGGACCGGGAGATGCTGACGTTCGTCTCCCACCAGATCGCCTCCGCGCTCGAGCGCAAGACGGCCGAGGCCCGCATCGAGCACCTGGCCTATCACGACACCCTCACCGGGCTGCCCAACCGGCGTCTCCTGCTGGACCGGCTGGAGCTGGCGGTGGCGCAGGCCCGGCGCGACAAGAGCCAGATCGCGGTCCTCTTCCTGGACCTCGACCGCTTCAAGGTCATCAACGACTCGCTCGGCCACACCATCGGGGACGAAGTGCTGCAGGGCGTGGCCGTCCGCCTCAAGGCCCAGACCCGAAAGGGCGACACCGTGGCCCGCGTCGGCGGCGACGAGTTCACGGTGGTGATTCGCAACGTGCACCATCCGGTGGACACGGCGAAGGTCGCGGAGCTCATCCAGGCCGCGCTGCGCGAGCCCCTGATGGCGGGGGGGCGCGAGATCTTCGTCACCGGCTCCATCGGCATCAGCATCTACCCCAACGACGGCACCGACGTCGAGACGCTCCTCAAGAACTCGGACACGGCCCTGCATCGGGCCAAGGAGCAGGGTCTCGACAGCTTCCGTTTGTTCGCGGCCTCCATGAACGCGGAAGCCGTCCAGCGCCTCCGCCTCGAGAGCGAGCTGCGGCGCGCGCTGGCCCGGGACGAGCTGTTCGTCCACTACCAGCCCGTCGTGGACCTGGCCACGGGCGAGATCCAGGGCATGGAGGCGCTCCTCCGATGGCGGAACGCCGAGCACGGCATGGTGGCGCCGTCGGAGTTCGTGCCCATCGCGGAGAGGACCGGCCTCCTGTCCACCATCGGCCCCTTCGTGCTCAAGAAGGCCTGCGCGCAGGCCAGGGCCTGGCAGCGCGAAGGGCATCGGGTCAGCGTCGCCGTCAACATCTCGCCGCGCCAGCTCCATCACGTCGACCTCGTCCGCCACGTGGTGGAGGCCCTGGACGGGGCGGGGCTGGAGGCCTCGCTCCTGGAGCTCGAGATCACCGAGAGCAGCGCCATGCAGAACCCGGAGGCGACGATCCAGACCCTCAACGCGCTGAAGTCCCTGGGTGTGCGCGTCTCCATCGACGACTTCGGGATGGGCTACTCCTCGCTGAGCCAGCTCCAGCGCCTGCCCATCGACACCCTCAAGATCGACCGCTCGTTCGTGCGCGACATCAGCACCGATCCCGGCGACGCCGCCATCGCCACCGCGGTGATCACGCTCGCCCACTCTCTGAAGCTGAAGGTGGTGGCCGAAGGCGTGGAGACACAGGAGCAGCTCGCGTTCCTGGCCGCCCACAACTGCGATCGCGTGCAGGGCTTCCTGCTCAGCGTTCCCGTGGCCGACGATCGTTGCGCCGAGCTGCTGGCGAACCACCGGCCCGGCCCCTGGCGGTCGGGCAGCGGGACCGACTAGCTCAGTCCGGCCAGACGAGGGCGTCTTGCCGGATGTTCCAGCGCTGCGTGGTTCCGTCCGGAAGGCGGAGATCGACGGAGGCCTGGAACAGATCGGTGGTCACCTCGAGGACGTGTCGGGTGAGAGCCGCGTCCGGCGGAGCGGCCACACCGAGCTCGTCCAGCGTCCTTGCCCAGCGCTTGTGGCCTTCCCGGTAGGCGCGCTGCGCGTAATACACCGCATGCAGCCACTGGCGCGCGGGCCGCGTGGCGTCCGGTTGCAGCGCAGCGGTGCCCGGACGGCCCGTCGAGAACTGCACGTAGCCCCAGGTTTCCGGACGGTGCATGTTGACCACGCCCTGGGGCGACCAGACCCAGTTGTTCTCCTTCGTCCCCGGCACCTTCTCGTAATGCGCGCCCACCACGCGTAGCGACCACTCGACGCGCGAGAAGTTGACTCGCCACTGGTCGCCGTCGCGGGGCGGAGTGGGACGGCGGGCGAGCTCGGCGAGCGCCGGCCAGGGAAAGGCGAGCTCGACCGTCCAGCCGCGATCGGTGTCCGACGGATCGTTCAGCGTGCCGTCCAGGTGCACCGCGCTCTTCAGTCCCGGGATCTCCCAGTCGTGGACGGCGCGGCCGCCGTCCTTGTAGGGGCGGGGGAGGAGCAGGTCCCACCCCGTGCCCAGCGCGTTGATCTCGAACTCGTAGTACTCGTGGTTGTCGCCGTTCGGGTCGATGAAGACCTCGAAGTCGTGATCCTGGAAGATGACGGCGTCGTGGCGGGTCAGGGTCGCCCAGAGATGAGGCTCGGCCATCTCCGCTCCGACGTAGAGGTACTCGTCGTCCCACAGCATCTTCGCGCGCGTGCGCAGCGCGGGGCGCGGTCGGGCGTCCCCTTCGATGTCGACGAAGTCGGCCGTCCAGGGCGCGTCGCGCCAGGCCGGGTCGTCGAGGCGGCCGTCGATCTGTAGCGGCGCTGAAGCGCGTTGACAAACGTATCCGAGGGGCGCTGGCGGGGTCGGCGCCGACGGGCTCGGCGACGTGGCCGGCGACGGGGCCGCCCCGATGGTCGCGGCGATCGCGCACACGGCGTACAGCAGCGGGTGGCGAGGAGGCTTCACGCGGTGGATTCTCCCGCGACGTACGCCTTGGACCTCTCACCCGTCCCGGGACGGGTGAATTCCGTGGCGCAACCATAGACCGCTCTGCCCTCGCGCACCTGGTCGCCACCTCCGTGGCGCTTGCCCGGTCCATAGAACAGCTCGGCCTCGTACCGATTGTGGACGCCACACCGCAGCTGGATGTTGTCGACCGTCGGTTTGCCGCCCACACCATAGGGCTCCACGTGGTGAAACTCCAGGAATCGCTTCGAACCACAGCGCCGGCCGTTCGGAGAGACGAAGCCGCAGCTCCCACGGTCCTTGACGAACACCTTTCGCTTCACGTCTGCGGGAATGTTTCGTGAATCACCCGACTGTCCGCGGCTCGGCCGTGGCCGCTCGGTCGCGGCAAACTTCCGTTTGGCCAGCTCCTCCACGAGCAGCGTGAGAGCGCGGTCGAAGACCTGACCAAGATCGCCGCTGGGGACCGCATGCCCCAGGAGATCCTGAGCGAGCCGAAGCTTCTCGCAGGTCTCCGCACTCGCTGTGAAACGGATCTCGAAGCGTTCGGGGGCCAGGGGTCGCACGACGGGTCGCGGCGCCACGGCGACGACGGACGCGGGAGCGGTTGGCGCACCGGAGGACTCCGAGGTCGAGGCGGTGCCCATGCTCGACCGACTCTCGGCGAGAGCGAGAACCGGCGGGGGTGTCTCATGAACAGCTGTGCAGGAGCCGGAGGCCTTCCGCACGGAGTCACGAACGTCGGCTTCCGGAAAGTGTCGGGCCAGGATCTCCTCCACCTGGCGCTTGCTCTTTCCCGCCGCCTCGGCGAGCAGCACCTCGACGTTCTCATCGGTGACTCGCTTGGCCAGAAGGCGCGCCGTCGTGGGGCTGAGCGCTCCCGTCTCGAGCATGTCGAGGACGACCGGATACTTTCGGGCCATGCGCGCCGTTTCGATCCGGTTGCAGGTGGCGTCCTCCGAGAGCCGAAGCACCTCCATGCAATACGCCCACGTCGATTGGAAACCCAGGCCCACGTAGAGACGGCGCGAATCGAACTCCGCGAGATGGACGATCAGGGCCACCATCGCCTCGCGCTCGTTACAAGCGAGGCGAGTCAGGGCAGAGACGAGCGCCGCGTCATTCAGCGTGGAAGCGTGTGTGATCTTCATGCTGTTTTCTACCACGGTCATTTCAGAGGCCCCGGAATGGCGCTCACACGGCCGCACGCGCTGTTGGACTTCCTGCTTGCCGTCACCGTCGAGAAACCACCGCATTTCAAGCGCGGTGACCCTTGAAGCGGATCGTGGACGATCTGTTCACGCGGAGCGAGCCATGCTCCCAAAACGTGTCAAGTGTTTTTTTCGAGATGCCACTTTTTTCGCCCGACGGCAATCAAGGGCCAGCCGCCCGTCGTGCCGAACACGTCAGCCAGACGATTGCTTGCCGCTCATCCGATCCGGACCAGCTCGACCCGATGAGGGCGACCGCAATCGCGGCGAGAGAGGGCCCGCCTTCAGTCCCCGCCCGAGCCCTTGAACTGGTCCTCCTCGTCGGCGAAGAGCACGTTGAAGCTCGTGAGCGTGCCGTAGCAGCCGCTGATGTACGACTGCAGCCGCACCTTCGCGTCTTCGGGCAGGTCGGACGCGTTGATCTGCTGCTCGAGGGTGCGCAGGCGGTTGCGGACCATCACGATCTTGTGGAAGAAGCTGTCGATCGGCCACTTCTTGTCCTGGAGGCCGGGCTTGCCGGGCCGCAGCACCAGCTCGCCGCCGCGCCACTTGTCCGCGGGCACGACCGCGGTGAGTCCCAGCTCTTCTCGCAGGACGCGCCGCAGTAACCGCGCGAGATCGTCTCCGCCGTCGGCCGGGCTCATTCGGGGTGCCGTCCTTTCGCGCTCGGGCACGTGCGGGAGGGTCGGGGGAGCGGACCGCGGCCCGGGGGGAATGGGGGCCGCCGGCCGCGCGCCGGCCTCGCCGCCCCCGCGGTAGTTGTGCTCGCTGCGGCAGAAGTCGCACATGACGCGCGCCGCGCGTCCTTCGGTGTCGACGGCGATCACGGTGTGCACGCGGGTCGCGTGGCAGGCGCGGCACAGATCGTCGATCGACTGGCCCGCCCGATGCGGCTTGCCTGCGCTCGCGTCCAAAAGACCTTCCTCGCCCCGCGTCGGATTGTACAGGCGACCTTGGTAGACTCGCACGCATGGGTCCCGTCCGGCCGATCGGCTCCGCGTGAGGCTGCTCTTCCTCGGCGGCACGGGGAACATCAGCACCGCCTGCGTCGCGCGCGCGTTGGAGGTCGGGCACGACGTGACCGTGCTCAATCGCGGCCGCACGGCGTCCCGAGTGAGAGGTCCCGTAAACGTGGTCGCAGGCGACCGTGACGACGGCGCCTTCCTCCGCCAGGTCGCGGAGAAGGCGCGCTTCGACGCCGTCCTGGACTTCGTCGCCTTTCGGCCCGAACAGGTCGAGGCCGCGATCGAGGCCTTCTCCGGCCGCGTCGGACAGTACGTGTTCATCAGCTCGACCTCGGCCTATGAAAAGCCGGTCGTCCGTTACCTGATCACGGAGGAGACGCCGCTCCGCAATCCCTTCTGGGAATACGCGCGCCAGAAGATCGCCTGCGAGGAACGCCTCTGGCGCGCCCGGCAGCAGTCGGGATTCCCCGTCACCGTGGTCCGGCCGTCGTACACGTACGGGGAGACCTGGATCCCCTCGGGCTTCGGCGGGCAGGACTACACCGTGGTCGATCGCATGCGGCGCGGCCGTCCGATCGTCTGCCACGGGGACGGGACTTCGCTCTGGGTGATGACCGCCGCTTCCGACTTCGCGGTCGGCCTCGTCGGCCTGCTCGGCCAGGACCGCGCGCTGGGAGAGGCCTTCCACATCACGAGCGAAGAGGTCCTGACCTGGCAGGCCATCTATCGGACCATCGCGCAGGCGGCGGGCGCGGAGCTGGAGATGGTCCACGTGCCGTCGGAGCTCATCGCCGCGATGTACCCGGAGCGGGGGGGCAGCCTTCTCGGGGACAAGGCCTGGAGCGTGGTCTTCGACAACGCGAAGATCCGCCGCTTCGTCCCCGATTACCGGCCGCGCGTGACTTTCGCGGAGGGGATGGCGCGATCGATCGCGTGGTTCGACGCCGATCCGGCGCGCCGTACCGTCAACGAAGACAGTGACCGCCGGATCGAGCGGGTCATCGCCGCCCAACGCCGGGCCGCACCAGGGTGATCTCTTCGCCCGCGATCGTCAGCAGCGGGTGCTTCGCCACCACCCGGTACTCGTACTCGACGCCGGCTTGGAGGCCGCCGACCTCCGCCGAGAAGGCGCCGGGCGAAGACCGGCTCACGAAGGCGGTATCGACCCACGGAAGCTCGGGCGTGTAGAGCTCCTCGACGCCCTTGCGGCGCCGGTGCTGGAAGCCGACGTCGACCGCGCTCGCTCCGCCCAGGTCCGTGAGCGTGCCCCGCAGCGTGACCGCGGTTCCGGAGGCGCTCCAGGTCGGCTCCGCGGCCGCCACCACCGGCGGCGTCAGTCCCGGCTTGACGTGCGTGAGCTTCAGGACGACGGGGTCCGACCACTTCCGGTCGGTGTAGAGGCGCTGCGCCATCATGGGCGAGACGTGAAGCCCCTCCGCGTCCTGACGCCAGGAGGGGCGCGGGTCCACGTCGGGACGGTACTCGAGGACCTTGCCGTCGTGCCCCAGGACGCTCATGGTGGTGGCGTCCGTGGCGCGGACGGAGCGCAGGGTGAAGGTCTTGCGCTCGCCGAGGACCCAGGACGTCCTGGTGATGAAGGCGTAGACGGTGTCCTCCGCCTTCTTCTTCGTGAACCAGACGCTGCCCTCGTTGGTGACCACCCAGGGCCGCACCTCGGAGATGGATTCGCCGTTCACGAAGTTCCAGAGGCCGATCTCGCGCAGGCGCTCCTCCTGCTCGATGGGCAGCTCGCCGTCCGGCTTGGGCCCGACGTTGAGGAGCAGGTTGCCGCCCTTGGCCCGCGTCTCGATGAGCATCTCGATGAGCTCGGTCCCGGACTTGTACTTCTCCTGCGCCGGCCGGTAGGGCCATTCCGTCCCCATGGTCACGCAGGCCTCCCAGGGGCGGTCCAGGGGCACGCCCGGGAGCCGCTGCTCGGGCGTCTCCATGGCGCCGCGGGTCACGACGGTGCTCGGCTGCGTGTCCCACGCGACCTCCCGCAGCCCTTCCGGCGGTCCGTCGAAGAACACGATGTCGATGGGCCCGTAGTTGGTCATCAGCTCGCGCACCTGCGCGCGGTCGAAATCGAGGAGGCCCGGCACCTCCGCCGGCGCCACGCCCGGGTGCGGCGCCCGAGCCATGGGGCGGCCGGCGCCATGCAGGTAGTGGAAGTCGTCGGGCGAGAAGTAGAGGCCGGTGGCGATGCCCTGATCGCGGAAGGCCTGCAGGATGGGGCCCGTGACGTCCTTGCCCCACGGCGTGTTCATCACGTTGAAGGGCGTCGTCTTCGTATCGAACATGCAGAAGCCGGCGTGATGCTTGGCCGTGAAGACGACGTACTTCATGCCCGCCATCCTGGCCAGGGCCGCCCAGTCCTCGGGGTGGAACTTCCGCGGGTTGAAGGCGCGGGGCAGATCCTCGAAGAAGCGCCGCGTGTAGTCCTCGCTGGCCCCGACGAGCGAGTGGCTGATCACGCCGCCCAGGGGCGCGTCCACCGACCAGTGGATGAACATGCCGAAGCCGAGGTCGCGGAACCACTCCAGCCGCTCGGGACGGTTGCGGGAGCCCTCGCCCGGGGGCGCGGCCCAGGTGGCCGCGCCGACGCCCGCGCAGAGGCACAGGCCGGCGGCGACGCGTGTCAGCAGTCTCAAGGGCCACCTCCGAAACGAGAGACGATCGATCGCCGGAATTGTATTCGCGCGGACTCAGAGCCGCGCGAACGGCCCCGCGAAGGCCTGGCACATTAAGGCGCCGGCCAGGGTCATCGAGAGTCCCCACACCATGAGCCGCCGGAACAGGTCCTTCGATACCTCGGGATCCGCGACCGCGGCCACGCACAGCGCGCCCAGGGTCGAGAGGGGCGAGACGTCCACGATCGACGCCCCGACGTTGATGCTGAGCGCGATGGCCAGCGGGTCGCCGCCTCCCAGCTCGCGCACGAGGCCGGGGACGGTGGGCAGGAACGCGGGCAGCACCACGCCCGACGTGCTGCTGTAGGTCGAGATGAGGCCGGTCACGAAGGCGATCATGCCGTTCACGCTCGCCGGGCTGGCCAGGCGCGCGAGCAGCGAGGTGAACAGCGTCATGCCGCCGGTGCGCTCGACGACACCCACCAGCGCCGACATCCCCGTCACCATCAGGATGGCCGGCCAGGGCATGCGCCGGAGGGCGTCCGCTTCCTCCGCCGTGCGGAGCAGGATCAGGGCGCAGGCGCCCGCGAAGGCGGAAAGGCCCAGGGGCAGGGAGAGCACCATCACCCCGGCGATCCACGACCCGATCACGGCCAGGGTCAGCCAGTGCGCCGGCGTGAACCCGGGATTCGCCGCCGGCACGTCCCCAGCGTCCTCGCGGCCGCTCAGGCGGAGCCCTCCCAGCGCAAGATAGGCGGCGGCGCCGACGATGACGTGCGCGGCGAAGTTGGCCGCCCACACCTTCAGCTCGTGCCCCCCCAGCCCCGCCTCCGCCATTTTCGTATTCGCGATCACGCCCACGGCGCTCACCGGCGACAGGTTGCCGGCGTTGGCCCCGTTGGTGACGGCGAGCGCGGTGAGGAAGGGCGAGATCCCCGCCCGCCGGCCCACCGCCATCGCCATGGGCGCGACCAGGGCCACGCTCGCGATCGCGCCCGGTCCCACCGTCGAGACCGCGCAGGCGATGAAGAAGAGCAGGATGGGCAGCGCACGCGCGTCGCCGCGCGCGAGGCGCAGGGCCAGGGCGGCCAGCCGCTCGAGAGTGCCGTTGGATTCGGCGAGGGCAAACAGCAGGGTGACGCCGGCCAGGGTCACGAAGAGCTGGGCGGGGAACGTCTTCACGACCACGTCGTGACCGCCGCCCCCGAGGAGGCCGAAGATCCAGGCCAGCGCGAAGGCCAGCACGCCCACGTTCACGCGCGACGTGCAGCTGAAGACGATGGCGAGGAGGAGGGCGAGGAGCGACAGCCCCGCGGGCGTCAGAGAGCGCTCGCCTCGGAGAGCGCCCTGATGTGCCCGAGCACACGCTGGTGGATGGCGTGGATGAGGGCGTCGGACCAGAGACTCCAATAGGCCGTGGGGAACATGCGCATCTCGTAGAAGGTGCGCCCCTCCAGAAGCGTGCGCCCACCGGGCAGCGGCCGGAGCCGGAACTCGCCGCCGTGGACGCGCAGGTATCCGTCGAGATGCGGGGCCGCGACGTGGCGATACGGGCTCCACTCCGTCAGCGGCGGGGGCTGCGCGGCCACGTCGAAGGCGAGGCGCGTCGGCTCCTCCCACGCGGTGATCGGCTCCAGGAAGGCGCCGGTGGAGAACTCACACCGGCGCAGGGCGCCGACGCCACGCCCGGTGATGGTGGCGCGCCGCGGATACGCGATGCCGAGGCGGAAGAACCAGGCGGGGGGCTCGCGGAGGTCGGAGAACGTCACGACGTGACGCCACACCACGTCCACGGGGGCCGCGATCTCGACCGTCGTCCGCACCTCGGACGGTGGCGGGGACGGACGAGCGACTTCGATCCCGGCCAATAAGGGCAGCGGTAAGAGAACCATCGCCATGCCGGGAGCGCCCAGGCCTGGCCGTCGCACGAGGGAGCGGCCCAGCCAGGCGCCCATGAGGGCCATCAGGATCGCGGGAGGGGCGGCCATCAGGAGACACAGGACGCCTTCGAGCGCGAAGAGCAGGATGGCGCCGCCGGCGGCCACGACGGTGAGCGTCGCTACGCCCAGGGTCGTAATCACGGGCCGCGGCTGCTCGAAGTTGAACACGTAGGCGGCGGCCGCGCCCATCACGAACGGCGTGGCCACGAAGAGCGTCGTGCCGTACTGGCCGAACGCCATCACGCTCACGCCGACCATCAAGATTGCGATGGCGAGGCCCGCGCAGGCACCCAGAAGCGCGCTGCGAAGCGCATGACCGCCGCGCGGCTCGTCCGCCGCGTGCACGCTCCGCGCCGCGCGCGGGCGTGACGGCACGATGCAGAGGGTCAGCATCGTCACGTAGTTCACGAGCGGGAGGAAGTAGAGCAGGGCCAGGAAAGGCGACAGCCCCGCGTCCTCGGCGCGCCGCATGGTCATCGATACGCCGATCCAGAGGAACGGGAGTGTCCATGCGACCAGCGCGGCGCTCAGCAGGCCTGGTTCGCCGATCGCGGCCAGGCGGGAGGTGAGGAGGGGACTGAAGTAGTCGAGAAGGGTGAGCCAGCGGCCGGTGAAGTGATGGATCACCATCACCTCGGTCAGGTGCTTCAGGGCCATGAGCCCGAAGCCGGTGAGGGCGTATGCCCGCCGTGACACGGGCTCGCTCAGGCCGAACCACAGGCGGAGCAGGCCCAGGGCGCTCATCGAAAGCGAAGACTATGGCTCTCGTAGCGCGGCGGTCAAGAGAAAGCTGCCGGCGCCCACCCCGCCCGGGTTGGCGCCGGTCAGCCCCGCGCGACCGCGATCAACGGCCCGCGGTCAGCGCAGACCTTGGACCTGACCTCGCATCTCGCCGCCCGGGAACTGGCTGGTGTGGACGTTGCCGTACACCGTGCCCGCGCGGAAGCCGGCCAGCAGGTCCTGATAGCTGATGCCGGTCACGTCGGTGGACTCGAAGCTCCCCTCGTAGAACTGCCCGTCGAAGGCGCCACTCGGGACGCTGCTGAAGTTCGAGCCGGGACCGGGGTAGAGCGCGATGCGAATGGGTCCGTTGACACCGGCCGCTCCGGTGTGGAAATGAGCGCCCGTGATGGCG
>WNFM01164197.1_pt1 | contig 34008 bp, 26 predicted proteins | sample 5400271 | NCBI WGS metagenome assembly WNFM01 (sample SAMN13153352, study PRJNA577476) | soil metagenome | isolation source: 60 cm saprolite on Douglas fir-dominated hillslope | place: USA:California | collected 2013-09-17 | reverse complement strand
AGCAGGAAGGTGATTTTCCAGGCGCCTTTGGGCGTCGGTTGCGTGGTCATGACTGGCTTCTCCCCGTGATATCTTTGCTGTTTTAGCTTTATCTTTATCTTTATCTTTATCTTGGCCGGTCGAACCGGACTTACCGGATGCTAGCCATGGCTTTCCCGGCAACGCAACTGCGGATTTTTGGTGCGGCCAGCGTGCACTGCAACGGCAAGCCGCCCATAGCGCGCCACTTTGGCAAGCCTGGCAACCGGATCACGATCCCGTCGTCACCGGATTGAGGCCGTGATCTGATACCGCTGCCCTGATATGTTGCCGGAAACAAAAGGGAATGCTCATGTCTGGAACGGTCTATCGGCGCGGTTTGCTCATCGGTGCGCTGTCTCACTGGCGATATCTGCCCCATCAGGCGCCTTCGCACAGGCTCCCGACTATGAGGCCATCGTCGCCTCCCCCGACCGGACCGATGGCGACCGCCAGGCCGACCAGCGCCGCCAGCCCGCCAAGATGCTGGCCTTTACTGGCGTCCAGACCGGAATGAAGGTTCTGGATATGGAGGCCAGCGCCGGCTACAGCACCGAACTTCTGGCGCGCGCCGTCGGTCCAACCGGCACCATCTACGCCCAGGATTCCGCCGCCGTGATCGAACGCTTCGTCAAGGACAAGTTCGATATCCGCGCCCAGAAGCCCGCGATGAAGAACGTCGTGCATGTCGTGAGGAATTTCGACGATCCGATCCCGCCGGATGTTTCCAACCTCGACCTGATCACGTTCTTCTTCGCCTATCACGACATCACCTACATGGAGGTCGATCGCGCTACCATGAACAAGAAGATATTCGCGGCGCTCAAACCCGGCGGCTTCCTCATCATCGCCGACCACTCCGCCAAGCCGGGCGACGGCGTTAACGTCGCCAAGACGCTGCACCGGATCGAGGAGAGCACGCTCAAGCAGGAAATCGAGGCCGCCGGCTTCAAGCTGGTCGCGGAATCCGATTTTCTGCGCCATCCCGAAGATCCACGGGACGCGAAGGTGTTCCAGCCGACGGTGCCGAACGACGAATTCGTGCTGAAATACCAGAAGCCCAAATCCTAGAAGTCCAAAATCCTGGAAGTAGACGTGAGGCGCGGCCATCGTGGCCAACACCAGCGGCAATCCCACCAACGGCAACCCCATCGTGCTTAGCGTCACCGGCCTGACCAAGAGCTACCGCGCCGCCGGCGAAGAGATCGCCGTGCTGCGCGGGGTGAATCTGGCGGTCCACGCTGGCGAGAGCGTCGCGCTGACCGGCGAGTCCGGCAGCGGCAAGAGCACGCTGCTGCATCTGATCGCCGGCCTCGATGCCGTCGACGGCGGCGAGATCAGGCTGGACAACGCGCTGGTTTCGGAACTCGGCGATGCCGGCCGGGCCGAATTGCGGCGCGACCGCCTCGGCCTGGTGTTTCAGCAGTTCAACCTGATCCCGAGTCTCTCGGTGGAAGACAACCTCGCGTTCCAGTCGCGCATCGCCGGCCGTCACGATCCCGAGTGGCATCATGAACTGGTGGAGCGGCTGGGCCTGTCGAATTTTCTCAAGCGTTATCCCGAACAACTATCCGGCGGCCAGCAACAACGCGTCGCGATCGGCCGCGCGCTGGCGACCAAGCCGCTGCTGCTGCTGGCGGACGAGCCGACCGGCAATCTCGACGACACGAAGCGGCTGCGGCTTCCTGATGGTGACCCACAGCGCGCGGCTCGCCGCCACGCTCGACCGCCAGGTCAACCTCCACAATGGGGTGATCGCATGAGGCGCGCGCTCTGGACGCTCGCCGTATTGCTGAGCCACTGGCGTCGGCATCCGATGCAGCTCGCGACGCTCTTGATCGGATTGATTTCGGCGACCGCGCTGTGGAGCGGCGTGCAGGCGCTCAACCAGCAGGCGCGCAATTCCTACGATCGCGCCGCCGCGACATTCGGCGGCACCCGCACTGCGATGCTGGTCGCAAACAACGGCGCGACCTTCCCGCAAAAGCTCTTCGTCGACCTGCGCCGCGCCGGCTGGCCGGTATCGCCCGTGCTTGAGGGCCGCATCCAGATCGACGGACGCTCGTTCCGTCTGCTCGGCATCGAGCCGGTCACGTTACCCGCGGAAGTCGGCAGCGCGCCCGCCATCGGCAGAACCGACCTGCAATCCTTCATGACGCCGCCGGGAGAAATGCTGGTGGCGCCGGAGACGCTTTCCGATCTCAAACTCGCCGAGGGCGCACGGCGTCAGGCCAATGGCGGCGCACTGCTGCCGCCGCTGCGCGTGCAGCCGCAACTGGTGCCCGGCGTGCTGGTGGTCGATATCGGCGTCGCGCAAAACCTGCTGAAAATGCCGAATCAGGTGTCGCGCCTGTTGATCGGCAAGACCACTGGAAAGCGTGCGCCGCTTGAAAGCATCACCGGCGACCGGCTTCGCCTGATCGAGCCCAACACCGAAAGCGATCTCGAACGCCTTACTGACAGTTTTCATCTGAATCTCACGGCATTCGGGCTGCTGTCGTTCTTTGTCGGGCTGTTCATCGTCAATTCGGCGATCGGCCTCGCCTTCGAGCAGCGCTTGACGATGTTACGCACCTTGCGCGCCTGCGGGGTCTCGGCGCGGATGTTGAACGCGGTGCTGGTGGCTGAACTGGTGTCGCTGGCGCTGGTTGCGGGATTGATCGGGCTGGTGTGCGGCTATTTTATCGCGGCGTCCCTGTTGCCCGATGTCGCGGCCTCGCTGCGCGGACTCTATGGCGCGCAAATTCCGGGACAACTGACGCTCAAGTCGGAATGGTGGTTCGCCGGCATCGCCATCAGCGTTTTGGGCGCGCTTGCCGCTGCGGCCGCCAGCCTGGCCAAGGCGCTGCGGCTGCCTCTACTCGCAACCGCCCAGCCTCAAGCCTGGCAGCAGGCGCAGCGCCGCTGGCTGGTGTTTCAAAGCATCGCGGCCCTCGCCGTATTCGCAACCGCTGGCGGCTTGCTGTGGTTCGGCGATTCTCTGATCGCGGGCTTTGCCGTACTCGCGGCCCTGATGCTGGGCGCGGCGCTGATCCTGCCGATGTTTCTCGAAGCCGCACTTTCGTTCGGCCAGCGCTACGCCAAGGGACCGCTCAGCATCTGGTTCTGGGCCGACAGCCGCCAGCAACTGTCGGGATTGTCGCTGGCGCTGATGGCGCTATTACTCGCGCTCGCCGTCAATGTCGGCGTCGCCACCATGGTCGAAAGCTTCAGCCGCACTTTTCTGGTCTGGCTCGACGGGCGGCTGGCGGCGGATGTCTACGTCAGCGCGGCCAGCGATGCGCAGGCGACCGAAATCAAGGCGTGGCTGCGCGAGCGGCCCGAGGTCGAAGCCATCCTGCCCGGCGGCCGTGCCGACACCCAACTTGCGGGCGCGCCGATTGAAGTATTGGGCCTACCCGATCACCCGACCTACCGGAACAACTGGCCGCTGTTGGAAGCGGCCGACAAGGCCTGGATCAGGCTCCGGCCCGGCGATACCTGTCTGGTCAGCGAACAATTGTCGCGCCGTCTTCACGTCGGCCTCGGCGACCACCTCGACGTGCCCGTGCCCGGCGGCAACTGGCCGCTCGAAGTGGTCGGCATCTACGCGGACTACGGCAACCCGAAAGGTCAGATCGCGGTCAATTTCGCCGCATTGACGCGGCGCTTTCCGGAAATCCCGCTGACGCGGATGGGCCTGCGGGTCGAACGAGCAAAGATTCCGGCGTTGATCGCGGCGCTGCAGGAAAAATTCGGGCTCGATGACCGCAACGTCGCCGATCAGGCGACCATGAAGGCGGAATCGACGCGGATCTTCAACCGCACATTCTCGGTCACATCAGCGCTGAATGCCTTCACGCTCGGCGTCGCCGGCATCGCACTGCTCACCAGCCTGCTGACCTTGGCCAATTCGCGGTTGCCGCAACTGGCGCCGCTGTGGGCGATCGGTATCACGCGACGAAAACTGGCCGTCATCGAGCTCCTGAAAACCGTGTCGGTGGCGCTGATCACCACGCTGTTCGCGCTGCCGCTCGGTTTGCTGGTGGCGTGGTGCCTGCTTGCGATCGTCAACGTTAAGGCGTTCGGCTGGCGGCTACCGTTCCATGTGTTTCCGCTGCAATTGCTGTGGCTCGTCGTCGTCGCGATGGCGGCGGCGCTCGCCGCATCGGCGCTGCCGGTGATACGGCTGGCACGGATGCAGCCGGCCAACCTGATCCGGATCTTTGCCAATGAGCGGTAGCGGCGCCATCACCCGCCGCGGCTTTATGGCCGGCGCGCTGCTCGCCGGGCTCGGCAGCAAGGTTTTAGCGCAGGGCTTTGCCGGGCTCGGCGAAGGCGCAGTCGGATTTGAGCCTGTCGTCCCCGGAAAAACCTTTTCGTTTCCTGCCGACCACGGCCCGCATCCGTCGTTTCGCATCGAATGGTGGTACGTGACTGCCAACCTCATCGACAGCAACAAGACAGCCTACGGCGCGCAGTGGACGCTGTTTCGCCAGGCGGTCGCAGCGGGCGCGCCGCAGGAAGGATGGGCCAACCAGCAGATCTGGATGGGCCACGCCGCCGTCACCCGCGCCGACACCCACCGCTACAGCCAGACTTTCGCGCGCGGCGGCATCGGCCAGGCCGGCGTTGACGCCAAGCCGTTCCACGCCTGGATCGATGCCTGGGAGATGCGCGGGCGCGATGCGATGGATGACAGCGCCATCGCACCGCTAGAGCTCAGCGCATCCGGCGCCGATTTCAGCTACGCGCTGCGCCTCGATGCGGAGCGGCCGCTGGTGCTGCAAGGCGACGGCGGCTACAGCCGAAAATCGCTGCGCGAGCAGGCCTCGTATTATTACAGCCAGCCGTATTATCAGGTGAAAGGCAGCATCGTTATCGACGACAAGCCTGCCGACGTCACCGGCCAAGCCTGGCTCGACCGCGAGTGGAGCAGCCAGCCGCTGGCGCCGGATCAGTCCGGATGGGATTGGCTCTCGCTGCATTTGGCCGGCGGCGACAAGCTGATGCTGTACCGGATGCGCCAGACCGACGGTCAGCATTATGGCTCGGGCAAATGGTTCGCGCGCGACGGCAGCACGATGCTGCTCGCCACATCCGACATCATCATGACGCCGCAGGCTTTTACCGAGATCGAGGGACGAAAGATCCCGACCGCGTGGCACATCGCGATTCCCAGACTTGCATTCGCGATCGACTGCACGCCGCTCAATCCACGGAGCTGGATGGGCACGAGCTTTCCCTATTGGGAAGGCCCGATCGGCTTCGGCGGCAGTCACACCGGATTAGGATATCTGGAGATGACGGGCTACTAGAACCCCGGCTCTGATTGAATCAGAGCCAGGGTTCTAGTCTTTTGTCTTGGCGCGTTTTCTACCGCAGATAAGTCTACGCAATCTGCGCAAGCTTGATTGCTATGCGAGCCGGTTTCCACTTCGCTCGAAAACGCTATAAGCCCGCACATTCAAGAGGGATTCTGCCATGTATCATTTCACCGCGCTCGTCACCTGTCTGGCGATCCTGGTCTACGCCTACGCTTGCATTCTGGTGTCGCGGGCGCGCGCCAAATTCGGCGTCAAGCTGCCCGCGATTTCGGGCAATCCAGATTTCGAGCGGGTGTTTCGCGCGCATATGAACACGCTGGAATGGCTGCCGATGTTCCTGCCGTCGCTGTGGCTGTTCGCGATCTATATCGGCGACAGCATCGCGGCGGTGCTGGGGCTGATCTGGGTCATCGGCCGCATCCTCTACATCCTCGGCTATGCGCAGGCTGTTGCGAAACGCGGACCCGGTTTCTTTATTCAGGCACTCGCGAACATCGCGCTCTGGGTCGGCGCGCTCGGAGCTATTATCTGGCGCATCGTTCACGCCTGACGACCACCGAAGCAAAAACGGCGGCGATCGCTGCGATCGCCGCCGTCTTTGTTACGTCGCTTGCTACAAGAGTTACTTCGTCAGCGGGCAGCCCGAGTCCTTGGCAGCCGGGAACGCCTTGTCGCCGGGCACCACCGCGAGTTGCTTGTAGTAGTCCCACGGCTTCTTCGAATCCGACGGCTTCTTGACCTCGAACAGATAGAGGTCGTGCACCATGCGGCCGTTTTCGAGCACCTTGCCGCCTTGGGCAAAATTGTCATCAACCGGCAGTTCCTTCAGCTTCTTGACGACGGCATCCGAGTCCTTGGTGCCGGCGGCCTTGACTGCCTTCAGGTAGCTCAGCGTCGCCGAATAGGTGCCGGCCTGGATCATGTTCGGCATCCGGCCGGTGCGCTTGAAGAAGCGGTCGGCGAGGTCGCGGCTCTTGTCGTCGCGGTCCCAGTAGTAACCCTCGGTCAGCACCAGGCCTTGCGCTGCTTCGAGCCCGAGGCCGTGGACCTCGGCCAGCGTCAGCAGCAAGCCGGCGAGCTTTTGGCCGCCCTTGACGATGCCGAACTCCGCCGCCTGCTTGATCGAGTTGGTGGTGTCGAGGCCGGCATTGGCGAGCCCGATGATCTTGGCTTTCGAGCTCTGCGCCTGCAGCAGGAACGAGGAGAAGTCCGACGAGTTCAAGGGGATGCGGACCGAGCCCACCACCTTGCCGCCCTTTTCCTTGACGAGATCGCCGGTATCCTTCTCCAGCGCATAGCCGAAGGCATAGTCCGCGGTCATGAAGAACCAGGTATCGCCACCGGCCTGCACCAGCGCGCCGCCGGTGCCGACCGCCAGCGCGTGGGTGTCGTAGGCCCAGTGGAAACCATACGGCGTGCAGGCGTCGCCGGTGATGCGCGAGGTCGCAGCCCCCACGACGATGTCGATCTTCTTCTTTTCCTTCGACAGCTCCTGGATCGCGAGCGCCACCGAAGACGTCGTCAGCTCGGTGATCATGTCGACGTTCTCGACCTCATACCAGCGCCGCGCGATGGCGGAGGCAAGATCCGGCTTGTTCTGGTGATCGGCGGAAACGATCTCGACCTTCTGACCCAGCACCTCGCCGCCAAAATCCTCGATCGCCATCTTGGCGGCTTCGAGCGAATACTTGCCGCCGTAATCGGCATAGACCCCGGACTGATCGTTCAGAATGCCGATCTTGACGCCCTGCGCCGACGCCGTCCCGGCCAGCAAAACACCGCTCATTGCAACGGCCGCCAACAATCCCGACTTCATATGTGCCTCCCAGCAGTTCTACCTAAGAAATCTCGCGCAACAATATTTCATAACCCTGCGGCTGCCCATCTATTTCAAATCAGCCAATAGTATTGGGGTTGCGACCACTACTCTCTCAGTCATTCCGGGGCGCGCATAAGCGCGAACCCGGAATCTCGAGATTCCGGGTCTGGTCCTTCGGACCATCCCGGAATGACGGTTGATTGGCGCGCGCTTTCAGACGGCCTCTGGCTTGTTGCCGCGCCCGCCATCGGCAAGGTTGCGGACGATGACATAGAAGATCGGCGTGAAGATCAGGCCGAACACCGTCACCCCGAGCATGCCGAAGAACACGGCAACACCGACCGCCTGGCGCATTTCCGATCCGGAACCGCTGGAAATCACCAGCGGCAACACGCCGAGGATGAACGCGAACGAGGTCATCAGGATCGGTCGTAACCGCAGCCGGCAGGCTTCGATCACGGCCTCGAGCCGCGGCCGGCCCTCAAGCTCGATGTCGCGCGCGAACTCCACGATCAGGATCGCGTTCTTTGCCGCCAGCCCCACCAGCACCACGAAGCCGATTTGCGTGAGGATATTGACGTCCTGTCCCATGATCCGCACCCCGATGGTCGCAGCCAAAAGGCACATCGGCACGATCAGGATCACGGCGAACGGCAGGCTCCAGCTGCCATATTGCGCGGCCAGCACCAGGAACACGAACAGCACGCAGATCGGAAACACGTAGAGACCGGAATTGCCGCCGGTCACCTGCTGGTAGGACAGGTCGGTCCATTCGAACGTAAAACCGCTCGGCAGCGTCTGGTCGGCGAGTTGCTTGATGGTGTTGAGCGCGGTCTGCGAACTCGTTCCCGGCGTCGGCTCGCCCTGCAGTTCGGAGGCCGAATAGAGATTGTAGCGCGCGACGCGGTCGGGCTCGGAGAGGTCGCGGAAATCCACCACGCTGCCGAGCATCACCATGTCACCCGCCGCATTGCGGGTACGCAGCCGCGCCAGATCGGAGGTCTCCTTGCGGAACGGCAGGTCGGCCTGCGCCGTGACGTGATAGGTGCGGCCGAACAGGTTGAAGTCGTTGACGTAGGTCGAGCCGAAATAGGTCTGGATGGTGTCGTTGATGCCCGAAATCGGCACGCCGAGCTTCTGCGCCTTGACACGGTCGATGTCGACGAACACCTGCGGCGTGTTTGCGGTAAAGGGCGAGAATACCGAGGTGAGGTTTGGCGACTTGCGCGCGGCGGCGACAAGCTCGTCGGTCGCGGCGGCCAAAAGCTCGGGTCCGCGGCCCTGCCGGTCCTGGACGCGGATGGTGAAGCCGCCGCCGGTGCCGATGCCGGGCACCGCGGGCGGCGGGATCACGATGATGAAGGCGCCCTGGATCGCAGACAGGCGCTTGCGCAGCTCGCCCGTGATCGCGGTCGCCGTCAATCCCTTCTTCAGGCGCACCTCCGGCTCGTCGAACACCGGGAACAGCGCCGCGGCATTGCCCGCCTGCGTGCGCGTCGCGCCGGAAAAGCCGGCAAAGGCCGCGACGCGAATGATGCCCGGCGTATCCAGCGCGATGCGCTCGATCTCGCGCACCACCTTCGTTGTGCGGTCCAGCGACGCCGCGCCGGGCAGTTGCGCCGAGATAATCACGTAGCCGCGATCCTGCGCCGGAATGAAGCCCTGCGACGTGGTCACGAGCAGCCAGCCAGCGCTGCCGATCAGCGCGAGGTAGATCACGAGCATGACAGCGGTATGCCGGATCACGAAGTCGGCCGCGCCCGCATAGCCGTGCGAGAGCCGGTCGAAGACGCGGTTGAACACGCCGGTAAACGCCGCCCAGCCCCGCGCAAGGAAATTCCAGCTTGCGGGCGGACGCTTTTCGGCGTGCGGAACCAGGATCAGCGAAGCCAGCGCCGGCGACAGCGTCAGCGAGCAGAAGCAGGAGATCGCGGTCGCCACCGCGATGGTGACGGCGAATTGCTGGAAGAATTGCCCGGAGATGCCGCCGATGAACGCAGTCGGTATGAACACCGCGCACAGCACCAGCGCGATCGAGACCAGCGCGCCGCCGACCTCTTCCATGGTCTTGAGCGCGGCATCGCGCCGGCTCATGCCGTGCTCGAGATGGCGCTCGACATTTTCCACCACGACGATGGCGTCGTCGACCACGATGCCGACCGCGAGCACCAGCCCGAACAGGGTCAGATTGTTGATCGAGAAGCCGAGCGCGGCCATGACAGCGAAAGTGCCGACCAGTGACACCGGGATCGCGATGATCGGAATGATGGCGGGCCGCCAGCCCTGCAGGAACACCAGCACCACGATGACGACGAGCGCCATCGCCTCGTAGATGGTCTTGATCAGCTCATGGACGGACTGCGCGATGAATTCGGTCGGATTGTAGCCGATATTGTAGTCGAGCCCCTTCGGAAAACTCTCCTTGAGCCGCACCATCGTGTCGGAGATGTTCTTGGCGGTCGCCAGTGCGTTCGATCCGGGGCGCTGGGTCACCAGAAGTGCTACCGCCGATTTCCGCAGCAGGAAACTGTTGGTGGCGTAGGACAGCGCGCCGAGTTCGATGCGGGCGACGTCGCGCAGACGGACGACGCGGCCGTCGGACCCGGCCTTGATCAGGATATCCTCGAACTGCTTCTGGTCTTTCAGGCGGCCGGTAAAGACGAGGTTGGGCTGGAAGGCGCGGTCCGTGATCGGCGGTTCCGCAATCTGCCTTCGGCCGAGGTCAGGCCGAGATTGGCGATACGGTCGGGATCGAGCCACAGCCGCATCGAATAGTCACGCGCGCCGAACATCTGGATATCGCCGACGCCGTCAACTCGCAGCAACTGGTCACGGACCTGCAGCAGTGCATAGTTCGAGATATAGAGCTGGTCGAAGCCGTCGTCGGGCGACAGCATGAACACGACCATCAGGATGTCGGGTGAGTTCTTGCGTGTCGTCACGCCGTTGCGCTGCACTTCTTCGGGCAGCCGCGGCTGCGCGATCGCGACGCGGTTCTGCACCAGCACCTGGGCCTTGTCGAGATCGGTGCCGAGCTTGAAGGTGACGGTGATCGTGAGCTGGCCGTTCGAGGTCGCCTGGCTGTAGAGGTACAGCATGTCCTCGACGCCGTTGATTTCCTGCTCGATCGGCGCCGCGACGGTGTCGGAGACGGTCTGCGCCGAAGCGCCGGGATATTGCGTGGTGACGACGACGGTCGGCGGCACCACCTGCGGATATTCCGAGACCGGCAGCGTGGTATAGGCGAGCGCGCCGACAATCAGCAGCACGATCGACAGCACCATCGCGAGAATGGGCTGGTTGATGGAAAGCCTGCCGAGATTCATGGCTTGGCACCAACAGGCGCTTTTGCGGTCTGCGGGGTAACCTTGGCGCCGACGCGGGCGCGCTGCAGGCCGTCGACGATGACGCGGTCCTCCGCCTTGAGGCCTTCGCGGATCACGCGCAGGCCTTCATCGAGCGGCCCAAGCACCACCGGCCTGGCCTCGACGGTGCTGTCGTCCTTGACCACGAACACGATCTTGCGGGACTGGTCGGTCGCGATCGCCGAATCCGGCAACAGCAGGGTCTCGTATGGCGCGCTGCCGATCAACCGCACCCGGCCGAATTGGCCCGGCAGAATCGACAGGTCCTTGTTGGGAATGACCGCGCGGCTGCGCAGCGTGGCGGTCGAGATATCGAGGCGATTGTCGAGAAAATCCATCTTGCCCTCATGCGAGGGCTTGGTCTCGCCGGTCAGCGTCACCTGAACCGGATTGGCCGTATCGCGCGAACTCGGCCGCTTGCCCTCGAACCACAGCTTGCTGTTGCGTTGATAGGTCGCCTCGTCGACGTCGAAATAAATGTAGATCGGATCGAGCGAAACGATCGAGGTAAGCGACGTCGAGCTGCCTTCGCTGCCCTGCACGAGATTGCCGGCGCTGACGAGATGACGGCTGACGCGGCCGGAGATCGGCGCCATCACATGGCTGAACTCGATATTGAGCTGCGCCGCCTTCAGCGCACCTTCGGCGATGGTCTCGGCGGCGTGCGCCGCCTGCAAGGACTGACGGCGCTGGTCGACGACCTGTTCGGAGACAGCGCTGGTCTGGACCAGAGACAGGCCGCGGTCGAGATCGCGCTTGGCAAGCTCGGCCTTGGCGCGCGCATCGGAAAGCTGGCCGTCGGCCTGCGCGGCGACCGCCTCGAACGGGCGCGAGTCGATCACATAGAGCAGATCGCCGGCGCGAACGAACGCGCCGTCGCGGAATTCGACCGACGTCACAAAGCCGCCGACGCGGGCGCGAACCTGGACTTCCTCGACCGCCTCGAAGCGTCCAGTAAATTCATCCCAGTCGGTGACGGTACGTTTCACCGGCTGCGCCACCGTGACCGGCGGCGCGGCGGCCGCGGCCGGCGGTGGCGGCTTGTCGCCGCAGCTCGTCAGCGCGAGCGCGAGCAGCGGGATCAACGGCCGCAGACCGCGAAGCGAAACACTACGAAGGCTTTTGCCCGGCGTCACAGATTTCGATGGCTCAGTCTCGCCCAACATCCAATTCCCCTGCACTTCTCGACATCCTGATCGAACGAGACCGCTGCCGCGCAGCATCCGCGGCGGAGGTCACAGATGTGAACGGTTCCTAGTCTGTGCAAGAACCCGGCGGGAGCAAGCAAAATCGTTATGCATGTCCGGGATCCGGGGACCCTGGGGCGATACGCGGTCAGGCGCTCCAGGCGTGGAACACGCCGGCGCGATGTGGCGAAAGCAGGGGCGCCGTTCCCTGCGGACATGAATTTCCTCGCCGATTCCGGCTTTCGACATTCCGATGACGAAAACGTGACATCAAGGTGGCCCGACGGCCCCGAAGGCGGTAAGCATCAGGAAAACCCGACAGGGAGATCAGCCATGGATGCGCTTTCACCTCGACATCAGCCGGATGCGGGCTTGCGCCGCGGCGCCGACCACATCGCCCCGGATGCCGCCGGGCAGAACTTCTACGCCGTCGACCGGGGCTTGCGCGATCTGCTCGCGCATTACCTGTCCCCCGCCGACTTTCGCCACCTGGAGCCGCATTTCGACCGGCTCGGCGCACTGGCTGGCGGCAGGCTCGACGAACTGGCGCGGCAGGCCGACAAGCATCCGCCGGTGCTGCACCCGCGCGACCGTTTTGGTCGCGACGAGGACTGGATCGATTATCACGCTTCCTATCGGGAAATGGAACAGATCGCTTTCGGTGACTTTCAATTTCACGCCATGAGCCACCGTGCCGGGGCGCTCGGCCTGGATCGTCCGCTGCCCGCGGTCGCGAAATATGCGCTGCAGTATCTGTTCGTGCAGGCCGAGTTCGGCCTGATGTGCCCGATCAGCGTCACCGACACCTCGACCCACCTGATCCGGAAATTCGCGAGTCCCGAACTGCAGGCCTATCTGCTGCCAAAAATGCTGTCCGGCGATGTCGCCACGATGTGGAAGGGCACGCAGTTCATGACCGAGCGCGCCGGCGGCTCCGACGTCGGCACCATCGAAACCACCGCCCGCCTGGAAGACGGCGAGTGGCGCCTTTTCGGCGACAAATGGTTCTGCTCGCATGCCGACGCTGATGTGGCGCTATTGCTGGCGCGGCCCGAGGGCGCCCCCGCCGGCACCCAGGGGCTCGCGCTGTTCGCGATGCCGCGCCGGCTGAAGGACGGACGCCGCAACGCCTATCGCATCGTCCGTCTCAAGGACAAGCTCGGCACCCGCTCGATGGCGTCGGGCGAAATTTTGCTGGAGGGCGCCGTTGCCTATCTCGTCGGCGCGCAGGACCAGGGCCTCAAGCAGATGATGGAGCAGGTCAACCTGTCGCGGCTGTCGCATGGCGTGCGCGCGGCGGCGATGATGCGGCGCTGCGTCAACGAGGCCATGGTGTGCGCGCGCACTCGGCAGGCGTTCGGCAACACCATCATCGATTATCCGCTGCTACGTCGTCAGTTGCTGAAGATCACGCTGCCGGCGGAACAATCGCTGTCGATGTTCCTGTTTGCAGCGGATGCGATGGACCGCGCCAATGCCGGCGACACGGACGCCAAAAATATCCTGCGCATCCTGACGCCGCTGCTGAAATTCCGCGCCTGCCGCGACAACATTCCGGTCGCGACCGGCGCGATGGAAGTGCGTGGCGGCAACGGCTACATCGAGGAATGGGTGCAAGCCCGGCTGGTGCGCGATGCCCATATCGGCGTGCTCTGGGAAGGCACCAGCAACATCAACGCGCTCGACATCATCACCCGCGCGGTCGGCACGAGTTTTGCGCACAAGGCGTTGCAGACGGCGCTGTTGGAATTGCTGGATCAGGCCACGTCGATTCCGCTCGTCTTCAGCGATCGCCTGCGGCAGATGCTGGATCGTGTGGCTGCGTTTGCCGATCGCGTCGCCGCCGAGGCGGCGCTGGAAGGGCATGCGCGGCAGGCGGCGAGTGCGCTCTATCACATCACCAGCGCGATCCTCATGACGTCGGAAGCGGCAAGGCCCGGTGCCGATGCGCGGCGCGCGCTGTATGCGCGGCTTGTGCTTGAACATCGATTGAGCGTGCAGGACCCGCTGGCGCCGAATGAGGCAGCCTGGGAGCGCGAGGCGGCGGAGGTGTTGTTGGCGGAGCGAAGTGTTGGACTCAATGAAATCGAGAAGCTGCTTATTTGAGTTCGTCATTCCGGGGCGATGCGTAGCATCGAACCCGGAATCTCGAACTTCCGGGTTCGCGCGTCGCGCGCCCCGGAATGACGGAGAGAGTTTACCCCAACTCGCTCGCCAGCGTCTCCTTCTCCGGCAATGTCGCCTGAAACGCCGGCGTGTCCTGCAACTTCTCCGCAAGCCCCTCGAGCCTGTTGCAACCGAGGCCAGCAAAGAAATTCGGTCGCTTGGCGCGGCCGAACAGCCAGAACACCGCGACCGTGATATCGGCCTGCGTCATCGCAGCCCCTGTGAACCACGGCCCGGCGAATTGTCCGTCGAGCCAGCCAAAGCCGTCGCGGACCTGCTTGTCGCAGGCATCAAGCCACGGCGCATGCCAGGCCTCGCGCGGCCGAAAATGACGCTCGTAGAGACCGGCGACCAGCTTCTCATTGGCGCCGAGCGCTATCGCCACCAGCGTCAGCACCCGACGGCGCTTGGCACCGGTAGCCGGCGTCAGCGACCGCGCGCCCGCCACCTGATCGAGATGATCGAGAATGACGGAGCTGTCGACCAGCATCTCGCCATCGGCGAGCTTCAACGCCGGCACCCGCGCGATCGGATTGAAGGCGGCCAATTCCGCCTTGTCCGGGCCGAACGGCATCAGCGGCACGTGATCATAATCGATGCCGTAGAACCGCAAGGTCACCGCCACGCGGCGTACAAACGGCGACGCATGGCGGCCATACAGTACCGGGCTCGTTCCAGCATCATCTTCGGACATGACGTTCCAGATTTCCTCAGCTACGCTGGGTCCAAGGCTGACAACAAAGCCAAAATGTCCGGGGAGGACAAGCGTGCATAAAGGGCGTGTCGTATTCGGCGCTATGGAGGAGGTCGTATTCGGGCGGCCGGCATCCGAGGCTGTCGTCGAGCAGATGGACCGGCTGGGCGCTACCAGCGCCTTCCTGATGGTCAGCGGGACACTCAACCGCGAAACCGATGAAATCGAGAAAATCCGCCGCGCCTTGGGCACGCGCTATGCCGCGACCTTCGACGCGATGCCGGCGCACACGCCGCGCTCGGCGGTCATCGCCGCCGCCGATCAGGCGCGCGCCGCGAAGGCCGATCTGATCGTCACCGTCGGCGGCGGCTCGATCACCGACGGCGCCAAAGCGGTGCAGCTTTGTCTCGCCAACGATATCCGGACCGTCGAAGGCATCGACAAGATCAGAGCCATCAAAGGCGCGCCGCCGCCGATGACCGCACCCCGCGTGCGCCAGATCAGCGCGCCGACCACGATCGCGGGCGGCGACTTCAGCCCCAGCGCCGGCGTTACCAACGAGACCACCAAAGTGAAGGAGTCGGTGCGCCATCCGCTGGCGATCCCGCGCGCGGTGATCCTCGATCCGGCGTTGGGAGCGCACACGCCGGAATGGCTGTGGCTGTCGACCGGCATTCGCGCCGTCGACCATTGCGTCGAGGGCATCTGCTCCGGCCAATCCCACCCCTACGCTGACGCGCAGATGCTGAAGGGGTTATCGTTGCTGACGCAGGCGCTGCCGCGGGTGAAAGCCGACGGCAACGATCTCGACGCGCGGATGGATTGCCAGATCGGCACCTGGCTTTCGATGGGCGGCCTGACGTCCGGCGTACCAATGGGCGCCAGTCACGGCATCGGCTATGTGCTCGGCGCCGAGTTCGGCGTGCCGCACGGCTATACGTCGTGCGTGATGCTGCCGTTCGTGATGCGCTGGAACAAGCCCGTCAATGCCGAGCGCCAGGCGTTGGTATCAGCCGCGATGGGCCATCCGGGCGAGGATGCCGGCGACGTGCTCGACAGCTTCATTCGCGGCCTCGGCATGCCGCGCAGCCTGCGCGAGGTCAAAGTGGGGCCCGAACATTTCGACCGTATCGCGCAACAGGCGATGCATACGCCCTGGGTGCCACGCAACCCGCGCAAAATCGAGGGACCGGCGCAGGTGCGCGAAATTCTCGATTCCGCCGCATAAGAGGATTTTGAGTTCGATGTACACCGGCAAGCATGCGCACCTTCGTCCGCTTCAGCCCGCCTTCATCATGGCGAGCACGGGCGAGGCCGTCACCTACCGCGAACTGGACGCGCGCAGCAACCGGCTGGCGCACCTGTTTCGCAACCGCGGGCTGAAGCGGCTCGATCACTATTCGATCTTCATGGAGAACAACAACCGCTACCTGGAATCCTGCGGCGCCGGCGAACGCTCCGGACTCTATTTCACCTGCGTGAATTCCTACCTGACCGCGAGCGAGCTCGCTTACATTCTCACCAACAGCCAGTCGCGCATTCTGATCACCTCGAAGGCGAAACTCGACATTGCGCGCGAGGCATTGAAGGAATGCCTGAAGGTCGAACTCTGCATCGTCGTTGATGGTGCAGGAGAAACGTGGCCCGAGAGCGATCGCATCGTCGGCCTGCAGCAGGCCACATCAGGCTTGCCGAACACGCCGATCCCTGACGAATGCGTCGGCACCGCCATGCTGTACTCGTCGGGCACCACCGGCCGGCCGAAGGGCATCCTGCGCCCGCTGCCGGAGCAGCCGCCGGTGCAGAACCTGCCGATCTTCGATTTCCTGCTGAAGCTGTGGCACTACCGCGAAGGCATGGTCTATCTGTCGCCGGCGCCGCTCTATCATTCGGCGCCGCAGGCCGCGGTCAATCTCACCATTCGCTCCGGCGGCACTGTCGTCATCATGGAGAGTTTCGATCCCGAGCGCTATCTCGCGCTGGTCGAGCAATGGGGCATCACGCATACCCAGTTGGTGCCGACGATGTTCTCGCGGATGCTGAAGCTGCCGCCCGAGATCCGCAAACGCTACGACCTGTCCACGCTAGAGATCGCGATCCACGCCGCCGCCCCCTGCCCCGCGGCGGTCAAGGACGAGATGATCAAATGGTGGGGGCCGATCATCCACGAATATTACGGCGCCACCGAAGGGCTCGGCTTTACGGCTTGCGACAGCCAGCAGTGGCTCGCCCATCGCGGCACCGTAGGCCGAGTGCTGCTCGGCGACCTGCATATCCTCGACGAGAACATGGAAGCCAGCCCGAAGGGCGCACCGGGCACGGTGTGGTTCAAGACCGCGACGCCGTTCGAATATTTCGGCGATCCCGCCAAAACCCAGGAATCCCGCTCGCCGGACGGCAGCATGAGCACCGTCGGCGACGTCGGCTATGTCGACGATGACGGCTATCTGTATCTGACCGATCGCGCCACGTTCATGATCATCTCCGGCGGCGTCAACATCTACCCGCAGGAATGCGAGAACCTCTTGATCACCCATCCCAAGATCGCCGACGCCGCGGTGTTCGGCGTGCCCAATCCAGACCTTGGAGAAGAAGTAAAGGCGGTGGTGCAGCCGATGCCCGGGATTGCGCCGGGGCAGGCGCTGGCCGACGAACTGATCGCGTTCTGCAACCAATCGCTGTCGCGCCAGAAAGTGCCGCGCTCGATCGATTTCGAAGCCGAATTGCCGCGGCTACCGACCGGCAAACTCTACAAGCGCCTGCTGCGCGACCGCTACTGGGGCAACAAGACCTCGCGGATCGTGTGACGGGGCGAAGCGGGCCGTGAGACAGGTGAGGCATATTGGCGCGAGTCTTGTGTGCCTTTGGCCATCAGTGGCGGACCGGAACGCGGGCGATGCACCAATTCCCTGCAAATAGCGCCAATAACGCGCCCACATGTTCCGCCATGCGAACCTTGCCCGCGACGCGAACCCTTGCATAGTCCGAATTGCCAATCCCTGCATCGGCTTGGCCGGTTGCCCGGGCGCTCCGCCGTGGTATCCTCGATACCAATCGGCCAGACGAGACCGAAGTTTGTGGAGGGGACCATGCGGAGCGTTCGCGCGCTTGCCGCTGCGGCATTGTTGTTGCTGCCGGCGTATCATGTTGCATCGGCGGCGGAGCCGAAACAGGGCGGCATCCTCCGGTTCTATCACCGCGACAGTCCGGGGAGCGCCTCGATCCATGAGGGCGCGACCTATTCGATCAACATCCCCTTCATGCCGGTTTACAACAACCTCGTCGTCTACAATCAGCACGTCGCCCAGAACAGCATCGAATCGATCGTCCCGGAGCTCGCCGAGAGCTGGGCCTGGAGTGATGACGGCAGGATCCTGACCTTCAAACTGAAGCAGGGCGTCAAGTGGCACGACGGCAAGCCGTTCACTTCCGCCGACGTCAAATGCACTTTCGACATGCTGATGGGCAAGTCGCAGCAGAAGTTCCGTCAGAACCCGCGAAAATCCTGGTACGACCAGGTGGATGACGTCATCACGTCAGGCGATTTCGAGGCATCGTTCAAGTTGAAGCGGCCGCAGCCGGCCTTGCTGGCGCTGCTCGCTTCCGGCTATTCACCGGTCTATCCCTGCCACGTTTCGCCGGGCGACATGCGCACCAAGCCGATCGGCACCGGCCCGTTCAAGTTCGTCGAGTTCAAGGCCAATGAATCGATCAAGCTCGTCAAGAACACCGACTACTTCAAGAAGGGCCTGCCCTATCTCGACGGCATCGAATTCACCATCATCCCCAACCGCTCGACGGCTATCCTCGGCTTCATCTCAGGCCAGTTCGACATCACGCTGCCGACCGAAGTGACGATTCCGATGCTCAAGGACGTCAAAACGCAGGCCCCGAAGGCGGTTTGCGTGGTGGAGCCGAATAACGTTTCGACCAATATCATCGTCAATTCGTCCTCGCCGCCGTTCGACAATCTCGACATCCGCCGCGCCTTGGCGCTGTCGCTCGACCGCAAGGCCTTCATCTCGATCATGTTTGAGGGACAGGGCGATATCGGCGGCACCATGGAGCCGGCCCCGGCCGGGCAATGGGCGATGCCGAAGGAAATGCTGGAATCGATTCCCGGCTACGGCCCCGACATCAACGCCAATCGCGAGGAAGCGCGCAAGCTGATGCAGAAGGCGGGCTACGGTCCGGACAAGCATCTGCAAATCAAGGTATCGACCCGCAACATTCCGATCTACCGCGATCCCGCCGTCATCCTGATCGACCAGATCAAGAGCATCTATATCGACGGTGAACTCGAGGTTGTCGACACCGCGCAATGGTTTCCGAAAGTCGCGCGCAAGGATTATGCGCTCGGGCTGAACCTCACCGGCAATGCCGTCGACGATCCCGATCAGTCCTTCTACGAGAACTACTCCTGCGGTTCCGAGCGGAACTACACCAACTATTGCAACAAGGAGATCGAAAAGCTGTTCGACCAGCAGTCGGAAGAGACCGACGTCGCCAAGCGCAAGAAGCTGGTCTGGGACATCGACAGGAAGTTGCAGGAAGACGTCGCCCGCCCCATCATCTTCCACGCCCGCACCGGGACCTGCTGGCAACCCTATGTCAAGAACATTACCATCATGTCCAACAGCTCCTATAACGGCTATCGTTACGAAGACGTCTGGATGGACAAGTAACCATAGCGTTTTCGAGCGAAGTGGGTACCGGTTCGCGTAAAGAAAACGCGTCAAAATAAAAGAGCCGAGCCCGGTTCTGAGACGCCAAAGGGGAACGCCAGGTGTTTGCTTATATCGTGCGACGCCTCGCATTGATGCTCGTGACCCTGATCGGGATCTCGATCATCATCTTCGTGCTGTTGCGCGTCGTGCCCGGCAATATCGTCGACATCCTGTTCGACGCGGCCGGGTTGGCCAGTCTGGAGAAGGAACTCGGCCTCAATCTGCCGCTCTACGTGCAGTACCTGCACTGGATCGGCGGACTGCTGCACGGCGACCTCGGCTATTCCTACGTGTCGGAAAAGCCGGCGCTGCAGGAGATCCTGCCGCGGATTCCGATCACGGCGCGGCTCGCCGGCCTCGCGTTATTGTTCTCCGCCTCGATCGGCATTCCCTTAGGGGTGATCAGCGCGGTGCATCAGGGCTCGCGGCTGGATTACGCCTTGCGCATCGTCAGCCTGAGTGGGCTGTCGCTGCCGTCGTTCTGGCTCGGGCTGTTGATCCTGATGGCGTCGGTCTCCCTGTTCGGCAGCATGCCGATCTACAACCCGAATCCGAAAACCTGGACCGAAGCGATCGCGATCTATTGCGTGCCGGCGATGGCGGTCGGCTTCCGCAGCGCCGCGCTGACCATGCGCATCACCCGCTCCTCGATGCTCGAAATCCTGCGGCAGGACTTTATCCGCACCGCGCGCGCCAAGGGCGCTTCCGAGGCCTCGGTCAATTATCGCCACGCGCTGAAGAACGCGATCCTGCCCGTCATCACCGTGATCGGCATCGAGGCGGCCTTCCTGATCGGCGGCCTTATTGTCACAGAAACCGTGTTCAACATTCCCGGCGTCGCCCGCTTCCTGGTGGAAGCGCTGCGCTGGCGCGACTACCCGATCGTGCAGAACCTCGTGATGCTGATCGCCGTGGTCGTGGTGTTCGCCAACTTCACCGTCGACATGCTGTACGCCGCGATCGATCCGCGCATCCGGTACACGGATTAGGAGCCGCCGCTTGACTTCGATCAACTACGACAGCGAACTCAAACGCGCCGGCGCCCATTCGACGCGTGGCTGGCGACGGCTGGCGTTCCTCGCGCAACGTTACGTGCTCGGTACCTTCGGCCTGTTCATCATGCTGCTGTTCGTCTGGGTGGCGATCTCGGCCAACCTGATCAGCCGCTACGATCCGCTCAGCGTCGATTCCGCGCACCGGCTGGCATCGCCCGACTGGCGGCACTGGATGGGAACGGATTCGTTCGGCCGCGACGTCTGGAGCCGGATCGTTCACGGCGCGCGCATTTCGATCGGCGTCATGGTCGGCCTCGCCTCGGGCTATCTGTCGGGCTGGGTCGACCTGGTGTTCCAGCGGATCACCGACATCCTGCAGGCGCTGCCGCTCCTGGTGCTGGCGCTGGTGATGACGGCGGCGCTCGGCCCGTCGCTGCCGAACGTGATCATTGCGATTGCGATCCCGCTGATCCCGACGGTGGCCCGCGTGATCCGCGCCAACACGCTGGCGCTGCGCGAACTGCCGTTCGTCGAGGCCGCCAAGTCGATCGGCATGAGCGAGACACGGATTGCGCTCCGTCACGTGCTGCCGAACACGCTGGCGCCGCTGATCGTGCTGGCGACCGCGCAGCTCGGCTCCACCATCCTCACCGAAGCCTCGCTGTCGTTCCTCGGTCTCGGCATTCCCGAACCCTATCCGTCCTGGGGCCGCATGCTGTCGGAATCGGCGGCGGAATATGTCCGCACCGCGCCGTGGCTGGTGATCTTCCCTGGCATCGCGATCAGCCTTGCTGTGTTCGGCACCAACCTGTTCGGCGACGCGTTGCGCGACATCCTCGACCCGAGGCAGCGCGGCTGATGACCGGGACACAGGCGGACGAAACGGTTCTCGACGTCAAGAACCTGCAGACGGTGTTTTTCACCAACTCCGGCTTGTTCCGGGCGGTCGACGACGTCTCGTTTAGCGTACGCCGCGGCGAGACGCTGGCGATCGTCGGCGAATCCGGCTGCGGCAAGAGCGTCAGCGCGCTGTCTATCATGCGGCTGGTGCCCGATCCGCCCGGCCGCATCGTCGGCGGTTCGGTGACCCTGGAAGGCACCAACCTGCTCGACCTCGACGAAGCCGAGATGCGCAAGATCCGGGGTAACCGGATCTCGATGATTTTCCAGGAGCCGATGACCTCGCTCAATCCGGTGATGCGGATCGGCGACCAGATCACCGAAGTCGTGCAACTTCATCAGACCATGACCAACAAGCAGGCGTGGGCCAAGGCGGTCGAGATGCTGCGGCTGGTCCGTATTCCCGAGCCGGAGCGGCGCGCGCTGGAATATCCGCACCAGTTGTCCGGCGGCATGCGCCAGCGCGCCATGATCGCGATGGCGCTGGCGTGCCGGCCGGCATTGTTGATCGCGGACGAGCCGACCACTGCGCTCGACGTTACCATTCAGGCGCAGATCCTGGCGCTGATCGTCGACCTGCAGAAGACGCTCGGCACTGGCCTATGTATGCCGGCAAGAAGGTCGAGGAGGCCACCGTTGAGGATCTGTTCGAGAAGCCGCTGCATCCCTACACTCGCGGACTGATGGCCTCGATGCCCGCCGTGATTTCGCTGGAAGCCAAGGCCGACGCGCGGCTGACCGAAATTCCCGGCATGGTGCCGTCGCTGACCAACCTGCCGCCGGGCTGCGCCTTCGCGCCGCGCTGCAGCCTCGCGATCGACCGCTGCCGCGCCGAATATCCGCCGCTGCAGGAATTCGGCGGCAAACATCTGGCGGCGTGCTGGCGCGCGGCAGAAACGGTGGCCGCGCCATGACCGACACAACTCCCCTGCTGGAGGTCACCGACCTCGTCAAACATTATGCGGTTCGTGGCGGCGTGCTGCGCCGTCGCATTGGCACCGTGCATGCGGTCGACGGTGTCAGCTTCTCGGTCGGCAGAGGCGAAACGCTGGGCCTGGTCGGCGAGTCCGGCTGCGGAAAATCGACGGTCGCGCGCACCGTGATGCGACTGGTCGAACCGTCCAGTGGCGCGATCAAGCTTGATGGCACCGACATCACCGGCCTCAGCAAGGCCGAGATGCGGCCGCATCGGCGCTCGATGCAGATCGTGTTCCAGGACCCATTCGCCTCGCTCAATCCGCGCATGACCGCGGGCGACATCGTCGGCGAGCCGCTCAGCGTCCACGGGCTCGCAACCGGCCGCGCGAAGCAAGAGCGCGTCGCCGAACTGTTCGCGCAGGTCGGGCTGCGCGCCGACCAGATGAAGAACTACCCGCATCAATTCTCCGGCGGACAGCGGCAGCGCATCTGCATTGCGCGGGCGCTGTCGCTCGGGCCGAGCCTGATCGTCTGTGACGAGCCGGTATCGGCGCTCGACGTCTCGATCCAGGCGCAGGTGATCAATCTGTTGATCGACCTGCAGCGCAAGCACGGCTTCTCCTATCTGTTCATCGCCCACGACCTCGCCGTGGTCGCCCATATCAGCCATCGCGTCGCGGTGATGTATCTCGGCCGCATCGTCGAAATCGCCGACAAGACCGAACTGTTCGCCAACCCGCGCCATCCTTATACGCAGGCATTGCTGGCATCGGTGCCGATCGCCGACCCCAAGGCGAAGAAACTCGCCCCCATGATCGACGGCGACGTCCCAAGCCCGATCAACCCGCCACCGGGATGCGCATTCCACACCCGCTGCCGCTACGCGATCGACCGCTGCAAGGTGGAACGGCCGGTGCTGGTGGAAGCCGGCGCCAAGCACGAGGTGGCGTGCTGGCTGAATGACGGAACGGGACGGGAGGGGTAGCGTTCTATTGTCGTCCCGGCGAACGCCGGGACCCATACCGCGTGATCTATCGATGATCTGCGGTAGCTAAGACCGTTCGCACAACAACGGCCGCGGCGTATGGGTCCCGGCTCGCGCTACGCTTGGCCGGGACGACGGATTACGCCGCCTCGATCTCCACCACAATCTTCCCCGTCGTCACCTGCTCGCCCTCGGCGACATCGATCGCCGAGACGGTGCCGGCAACACCGGCCGTGTGCACGTGCTCCATCTTCATCGCTTCCAGCGTCATCACAGGCTGGCCCGCGGCGACCTTGTCGCCCGGCTGGACCAATACCGCAACGACGCGACCGTTCATTGCCGCGCGGACCTTGCCGTCGCCGCCGCTCGCCGCAGCCGAGACCGGCGCCGCCATCGTCAGGTCGCGCACCGCAATGGTATCGCCTCGATACAGGAAATGGAGCCGGTCGCCGTCGCGGGACCATTTGAAGGATTCCGTCAGGCCGTTGCCCGTAAGCCGTACGGTGTCGCTGCCGACGCTGTGAACCTCGACCCGGTAGAGCTTGTTCCCAAGCCCCTGATAGCTGCCGTCACGCTCGCGCACGATGTCGACATCGTGGACCCCGTGATCGAGCTCGACCCTCACCGGCACGGGAAACGTCGCCGCCAGCGATCGCCCGCCGCGCCACTTCGGCGCAAACGGATTGGTGAGATAAAGCAGCAACCCCGCCAGAAAGGCCTCCCACTCCGCATCCTGACGCGGGGCGAGCAGTTCAGTGCGATGGTTGCCGATAAAGGCCGTGGTCGCCTCGCCCTTCGCAAAGATCGGATGACGCAGGCAGGAGATCAGGAATCCCTGATTGGTGGTAACGCCGAAGGCAGCTAGCTGCTCCAGACCCGATATCAGCTTGCCGCGCGCCTCATCGCGGGTCGTGCCATGGCTGATGATTTTGGCGATCATCGAATCATAGAACGGCGGAATCTCGGAACCTGACTGCAGCGCGTGCTCGACACGAACGCGTTCCGGCATCTGCCACAGCGCCATCCGGCCGGATTGCGGCATGAAATCATGGCCGGCATCTTCGGAACACAGCCGCACCTCGATCGCGTGGCCGGAGAACTTGATGTCCTCCTGCACCAGTCCGAGCGGCTCGCCGCTGGCGACGCGCAGTTGCAGTTCGACCAGATCGAGGCCTGTGACCGCTTCGGTGACGGGATGCTCGACCTGCAGCCGCGTGTTCATTTCCATGAAATAGAACTCGCCGCTCGCATCAAGCAGGAATTCCAGCGTGCCGGCGCCCTCGTAGCGCAGCGACCGGACCGCATCGACGGCGACCTCGCCCATCCGCGCCCGCAGTTTTGGCGTCACCGCCGGAGACGGCGCTTCCTCGATCAACTTCTGGTGCCGGCGCTGCACCGAGCAATCGCGCTCGCCGAGATGGATGGCGTTGCCATAGCGGTCGCCGAACACCTGCACTTCAATGTGCCGGGGATCGACGATGGCGCGCTCCAGAATCACGGTGGGATCGCCGAACGCGCCCTGCGCCTCGGATCGGGCGCTGCGCAGCGCGTCCGGAAATGCCGCCGCGTTCGCGACCAGCCGCATGCCGCGCCCGCCGCCGCCGGCGACGGCCTTGATCATCACGGGGAAGCCAATTTTTTTGGCTTCCTTCAGCATCACAGCGTCGCTCTGGTCCGCGCCCTGATAGCCGGGCACGCAGGGCACACCGGCCTTCAGCATGATGTCTTTGGCGCCGGCCTTGTTGCCCATCGCCCGGATCGATTCCGGCGACGGCCCGATGAACACCAACCCGGCGTCGCGGCAGGCTAACCCAAAATCTTCGTTCTCGGCGAGGAAGCCATAGCCGGGATGCACCGCGCCGGCGCCGGAGGCCTTTGCCGCGGCGATGATGGCGTCGATCCGCAAGTAGGACTGCGACGGCAACGCCTCGCCGATCCGCACCGCCTGATCCGCCTCTCGGACATGCAACGCGTCGCGGTCGGCATCGGAATAAACCGCGACCACGCCATAACCGAGACGGCGCGCGGTGCGCATGATCCGCAGCGCGATTTCGCCGCGATTGGCGATCAGTATCTTGAAGAACGGCGTCTGCTTCATCATGCTCATGGCCGGGCGACCGAGAACTGCATGCGCTGGGGGTTGCGCGCCTCGGCCTCGCGGCAGATCGCCAGCACTTCCGACAATACGCTGCGGGTGTCGCGCGGGTCGATCACGCCGTCGTCGAGCACGCGCGCGCTGGTCGAGAACACGTCCATCTGGCCGTCGAACACACCGATGATCTGCGCTTTCATCGCGTCCAATTTTTCCTTCTCGATCGGCTTGCCACGCCGCGCCGCGGCCGCCTCGGTCACGATCGCCATGGTTTCGGCCGCCTGCTCGCCACCCATGACCGCGGTCCGGGCGTTGGGCCAGGAGAAACAGAAACGCGGATGGAAGCCGCGCCCGCACATGCCGTAATTGCCGGCGCCGAACGACGCGCCGCAATAGATCGTGATCTGCGGCACGGTCGCCGACGTGACGGCCTGGATCATCTTGGAGCCGTGCTTGATCATGCCGGCTTCCTCATAGGCCTTGCCCACCATGTAGCCCGTGGTGTTGTTGAGATAGAGCAGCGGCGTGCGCGACTGGCAGCAGGCCTGGATGAAATGCGTCGCCTTGTTGGCGCCGGGCACATCGAGCGGCCCGTTATTGGTGATGATGCCGATCGCCTGCCCCTCGATGCGGGCGTGACCGCACACGGTGGCGGGGCCGTAATTGGCGCCGAATTCCGTAAAGTCGGAATCGTCGATGATCCGCGCGATCACCTGCCGCATATCGACGGGACGCTTGTGGTCCATCGCCATGATGCCGAGCAATTCGTCCTGATCGTAACGCGGCGGGCGGTAAGCGGGCTCGGCCGGCTTCGGCCGATCCCATTCCAGATTGGCCATGATGTCGCGCGCGATGCGCAGCGCGTCGCGGTCGTCCTCGGCGAGATAATCGCCAAGCCCGGAGATCGAGGTGTGCATCTCGGCGCCGCCGAGTTCCTCCTCGGTCGCGATCTCGCCGGTAGCGGCCTTGAGCAGCGGCGGCCCGGCCAGGAAGGCGCGGGTACGACCGCGCACCATCACGATGTAGTCGGACAGTCCCGTTTGATACGCGCCGCCCGCGGTCGAAGAACCGTGGGTTACGGTGACGACAGGCAAGCCAGCCGCCGACAGCCGCGCCAAATTTCGAAAAATGTTGCCGCCGCGAATAAAATCCTCGACGCGGTAGCGCAGCAGGTTGGCGCCGGCGCTTTCGACCAGTTGCACGTAAGGCAGCTTGTTCTCCAGCGCCAGTTCCTGCACCCGTAGAGTCTTGTCGAGGCCATAAGGCTGCAGCGCGCCGGCATCGATGCCGGAATCGTTGGCGCTGACCATGCAGCGGATGCCGGCGACAAAACCAATACCGGCGATCAGCCCGCCGCCGGGTACGCTCTTGTCCGCATCCGGCACGTCGAACATGTAGCCCGCGAGCGTCGACAGCTCGATGAAGGGCGTACCGGGATCGAGCACCAGTGCGACGCGCTCGCGCGGCAGCAACTGCCCGCGCTTGTGAAAACGGTCCTTGGCTCCGGCGGAGGCGGCGCGGGTTCGCTCTTCCAGCATGCGCATCCGCGCGATCAGCGCCAGCATGCCGTCGCGGTTGGCCTTGTAGGCGGTCCCGCCGGTCGCGATCGTCGATTCAAGGATGGCCATAATTACTCCGTCATTCCGGGGCGGCGCGAAGCGTCGAACCCGGAATCTAGAGATTCCCTTGGGTGCAATTGCACCCAGAGGTCTGGTCCTTCGGACCATCCCGGAATGACGTTGATAGGTTCGAGATCGCTCACGTGCCCTTCCCGGTAAAATGTTCGCTGAAGGACTGGCGCAGTTCGACCTTGCGCAATTTTCCGGTCGCGGTCATCGGCATTTCGTCGAGAATGCGAATGAATTTCGGCACCTGAAAGCCACCGAGATGTTTTCGGCAGTGCTCGGCGATCCCTGCTTCATCCGCCTGCGCGCCCGGCTTCAGCTTGACGAAGGCGGAGACAGCTTCGCCCCATTGCGGGTGCGGCAGGCCGACCACGGCAGCGTTCTGCACCGCCGGATGTGCCAGCAGCGTCTCCTCGATCTTGACCGACGCAACGTTCTCGCCGCCGGACTTGATCATGTCCTTCTTGCGGTCGAGGAACAGCACCTCGCCGTGTTCGTCGATCAGCGCCAGATCGCCGGTGTGGTGCCAGCCGAACTTGCGCGCCTCTTCGGTCGCCTTCGGATCCTTGTAATATCCCAGCATCACGTTCGGCCCGCGGTGCACGAGTTCGCCGATCTCGCCGCGCGGCAGCAGGTTGCCGTTGTCGTCCATGATGGCGGTCTCGTTGACGATCAGCGATTCACCCCAGTAATTGCCGAAGCGTTCGAGCTGGCGGTCCGGCTGCGACATCGTAGTCGCCGGGTACATCTCGGTCTGACCGCTGGAGAGAACGAAATTCGGGCACATATCGGCGATCGCGCGCTCCAGCAGCGGACGGCTCATCGGGGCCATGGTGTAGATGCAGTTCCGTAAGCCTGAGAGATCAAACTCCCTGCGGCGCGGGTGATCGAGAATGGCCTGGTACATCAGCGACAGCCCGACGAATACGGTGAGCTTGTCGCGGACGATGGCTTCCATGCAGACGATGGGATCGAAGCCGCGCATCAGCGCCATGCGGCCGCCGACCGACAGATAGCTCAGCAGCAGCACGTGGCCGGCGCAATGGAATAATGGGAACTGTCCGGTGATGCCGTCGTCCCGGCCGAGCTTCATTTCGATGGCGTTGCTCATCACGGCCATCACCACCGCGAGATGGCAATGCATCGCGCCCTTGGGCCGCGAGGTGGTGCCCGAGGTGTAGATGATCATCGCGAGGTCGCGGTCGTCGATATCGATCTCGGGCTCGACGTCGGACTGGCCCTTGATCAGATCGGTGAAATTCTCCAACCCGGTCGCGGCGACCTTGCCGGCAAGATCGATCGCGATCATCTGCATGCCGCGCTTTTCCAGCGCGGCGCGACGGTCGGCCTGCGCATGCAGCATATCGTCGATCACAGCGAAACGAACCTCGGCATGGTCGAGGATATAATCCATATCCACCGGACCGAGCATGGTGTTGACGGGTACCCACACCAGGCCGGCGCGATGAATGCCGAACAGCGCTTTGACGAATTCGACCGAGTTGTTGCAGATGGTCGAAATCTTGTCGCCCGGCTTCAGCCCGCGCTGCACCAGATAGTTGGCAAACCGGTTGGCGTCGCGCTCGATCTCGGTGAAGGTGACGCGGCGCGTGCCGTCGGTGAGCGCCACGCGATCTGGAAACCGCGCCGCCGCGCGCTTGAGCAGATCGCCGATCGCGACGCGGCCGATCCGGCCGGGACCGGGCACGCCGCCGGTTGCTGTGAGGTTGGTCATGCGTTCAGCCCCCGTGAATTTTACACCGTCATTGCGAGGAGCGAAGCGACGCGGCAATCCATCCATCCGTTATGCCGCGCGATGGATTGCTTCGCTCCGCTCGCAATGACGGACTCAATTGCTAATGCCTTGTCCCGAAAATCTGCCGTGCTTCGGCAGGACTCGCGATCTCGCGACCGGCGCGCCGGGCACAGGCGGCGATAGCTTCGATCAACTGCCCGTTCGAGGTCACCTTTTTGCCATCGGCGAGATAGAAGGTGTCTTCGAGGCCGGTGCGCAGGTGGCCGCCCAAATCGGCGCAGCGCTGGTGCAGCGGCCAGATTTCGCCGCGCCCAATGGCGGTGACCTGCCAGCGCCCTTCCGGCAGCTTCAGCTTCAACAGGATTGGCAGCAATTCCGGATCGGCCGGCATGCCGGACGCCACGCCCATCACGAAATTATACTCCAGCGGACCTGAATACATGCCGGTCTGCCGGTACATGTTGACGCAACGGACGATGCCGACGTCAAAACATTCGAATTCCGGAATCGTACCGGCGACTTTCATGACGTCGAGATAGTCCTGCACCTTCTCGACGGCGTTATCGAACATCATCGGCGGCCAGGCCCAGGTGTTGTCGGATTTGACCTTGAGATAGTTCAGCGAGCCGGCGTTACAGGCCGCGATCTCGGGTTTGGTTTCTCGCACGCAATCGAGCGCGCCGTGGTAATTCGGCCCCGAGGTGCCGGTGGTGTGGTTGATGATGACGCCCGGGCAGGCCTCGCGGATCGCCTGCTGAATCTCCTTGGAGACGCTGACGTCCCAGGACGGCAGATGGCCTTTGTTCAGTTCCTGCTGGCGCAGGTGAACATGCATGACGCTGGCGCCGGCGTTGAAGGCCGCCTTGGCCTCGCGCGCCATCTGCTCGGGCGTGACAGGCACGTTGTGCTGTTTGGGATCGGTCAGCACGCCGTTGAGCGAGCAGGTAATGACGGCCTTGTCGCCCATGGATCGGCCTTTTGATGTCCGGAAGCTTTGAATTGCTTTCGCGATCATGCGGCCGGGATCAACTGGCTTCTTGCGTCCACGCGCTATTGTCGGCCTCGGTGCGACCGCTCGAGTAGATCGCGAGATCACGCGAGCCGGAAAAGATCGCGCGCGGCTTCAAGCCGTAGAAGCGGCGGATCGAGTGGCTGAAATGCGTCGAATCAGGATAGCCGATGTCCTGCGCAAGATGCGCGAGGTTGATGTCCTGGTTGGCGAAGTGCAGCAGATGCCGCGCGCGCTTCCAGGCGCGGAACGAGCGGAACGAGATTCCGGTCTCTTCCTTGAATAAATGCAGGAAGCGCGACGGCGACAGCCCCGCTTCCGCGGCGCAGCTTGCCGCCGTCACCGGCTCGCCGCAGAATTTTCCGATCTGCACGATCGAACGCGCCACCCGCGGATCGAGCGCGCGTCGCGGCAGGGCCTCGCCGAGACACAGCGAATCGAATTCGGCGTTGCAGATATCGTCGCTGCCCTGGCGATCGCGCAAGACGACATAAGCGGCACGAATCCGGTTGGCGAAAGCTTCGCTCTCGGGACCCGAGAGCCGCTTGACGAGGTCCTCGAATACGCCGGGCGGAACGCTTTCCGGCTCGATCACGAGACTGAGCACCGAGCGGTAGTCGCTGGCGATGGTGTGCCTGATATTCGGCAGCACGGCGGCCAGTTCACAAAAGGTCTCGCGGCCATCTGATGTGGTGAGCCACAGCCCGCCCTCGATCGCGACATAGACATTGAAGGCGCCCGAGCAGCGCGCCCGCGGCCGGCCGAGCAGGCCTGCGTAAAACACGCGCTCGGGGGTGATCAGCATCAGATGGCCGGATTTGTGGCCGCTCTTGTGACCGATGTCGTCCATGGCAGATCCTCCTCGCGCGGCTCTTAGGCCGCTGCGACAGGGGGCAACCATAGCGGAAAATGGTGGTATGTCACCGACGAACAAGGTGGTCATTCCGGGGCGCAAAGCGAACCCGGAATCTCGAGATTCCCCGGGGTGCAATTGCACCCCTGAGGTCTGGTGCTGGCGCACCATCCCGGAATGACAGCGTGTGGCTAAGGCCGCACCCTCGCCTTCACATTCTGTTCGACTCCGGCCTTTTGTTCCGCCGCCACCGCGCGCTGGTAGCCATCGCGTTGCTGCAACCGGTCCCAATATGCCCTGACATTCGGCCCAAAATCCTTGTCGAGGCCGATAGTACCGGCCAGCCGCAAGGCATAGCCGATCGCGATATCGGCGGCGGTAAAGCGGCCGGCGCACAGGGTCTCGGCATTCGCCGTGGCGGCTTCGACCGCGCGCAGTCGGCCGAGGAACCATTTGGCATAATCGCCGGAGACCTGCGGATTGCGGCGCTCTTCCGGCTCAAGCTGACTGTATCTCAGCACCAGCGTTTGCGGAAAGGTCAGCGTGGCGTCGCTGAAATACATCCAGTTCAGGAAGGCGCCATAGGCCGGCTCGTCCACCCCGACCACCAGCGGCGTCGGCCCGTGCCTCGTGCCGAGGTAATGGCAGATGCCTGAGGACTCCGTCATTTTGGTTTCGCCGTCGACCATGAAGGGAATGGTGCCGAGCGGGTTGATCGCCATGTATTCCTTGGCGAACACCCGCGGCGGGAACGGCAGCATCTTGAGCTCGTAGGGCAACCCCTGCTCTTCCAGCATCCAGAGCGGACGAAACGAACGTGCGCCGTCGCAGTGATAGAGCGTCATCATCGAGCGTTTCCCTTGATTACTTTTGGCTGCCTTTGACTGCTTCATATTAGTTTTTTGGCAGCGTGCCCATCATCTTGCACAGCACGGTCAGCATGACCTCGTCGGCGCCGCCGCCGATCGAGGTCAGGCGGCTGTCGCGATAGGCCCGACTCACCGGCGTCTCGTTCATGAACCCCATGCCGCCCCAGAACTGCAAACACGCATCGGTCAGTTCGCGGCCCAGCCGACCCGCCTTGAGTTTCGCCATGGTGGCGAGCCGCGTGACGTCCTCGCCCGCGACCAGGGCTTCGGCGGCGCGATAGATCAGCGCGCGCAACAGCTCGACCTCGGTCTGCATTTCCGCGAGCTTGAAATGGACGGTCTGGTTGTCGAGGATCGATTTGCCGAACGCTTTTCGATTGCGGGTGTATTCAATGGTCTCCGAAATGATGAACTCATGTGCCTTGAGGCAGGCGGCCGCGCCCCACAGCCGCTCCTCCTGGAACTGCACCATCTGGTAGGTAAAGCCCTTGCCTTCCTCGCCGATGCGGTTGCGCTTCGGCACCCGGACATTGTCGAAGAAGATCTGCGCGGTGTCGGAGGAACGCATGCCCATCTTGTCGAGCTTGCGCGCGATCTGCACGCCCTTGCTCTTCATGGGCACGCAGATCAGCGACTTGTTGCGATGGACCTGATCGTCGCTGGTGTTAGCCAAGAGGCAGATCCAGTCGGCCTGGGTGCCGTTGGTGATCCACATCTTGCCGCCATTGATGACGTAATCGTCGCCATCGGATCGCGCGTTGGTCTTGATCGAGGCCACGTCGGAGCCAGCGCCCGGCTCGGAGACGCCGATACAGGCGACCATGTCGCCTGCGATCGCGGGCGACAGGAACTCGCGGCGCACCTCGTCGGAGCCGAACCGCGCCAGCGCCGGCGTCGCCATATCGGTCTGCACGCCGATCGCCATCGGCACGCCGCCGCAGGTGATGGCGCCGAGTTCTTCCGCCATCATCAGCGCGTAGCTGTAATCCAGTCCCTGGCCGCCGAATTCAACCGGCTTGTTGAGGCCGAGAAAGCCGAGATCGCCGAGCTTCCTGAACAGCGCATGCGCCGGAAAAATATCGGCCTTCTCCCATTCGTCGACGAACGGATTGATTTCGGCGGCGATGAATTTTTGCAGGATGCGGCGCGGTTCGTCGTGGTCGGCGGTGAAGAGCATTTGGTCTCCCTGTCATTCCGGGGCGATGCGAAGCATCGAACCCGGAATCTCGACATCGTGTTCTAATTATCTCTAGGTTCCGGGTTCGCGCTGCGCGCGCCCCGGAATGACAGAAATCACAACCCCATCTGCCTTGACGCCAGATCCTTCATGATTTCCTCGGTGCCGCCGCCGATGGCGTTGACCTTGACCTCGCGGTAGATGCGCTCGACCTTGCGCCATGGTCTGGGTCGCCTGGTTCTTCATCATGCAGATCTCGGCGACCGGGCTCTCGCCCTGCCCGAGCCGCCACGCCAGCATTTCCAGCATCGCCTGCGAGGCCGCCACCTTCTGCGCCATGTCGACCAGCTTGTGGCGGATCACCTGGTGCTGCGAAATCGGTTTTCCAAAAGTCTTGCGCTCTTTGGCATAGGCAATCGCCTCCTCGACGCAGACCCGCGCGTAAGCTGTGCAGCTTGCCGCCATGCCCATGCGTTCGCTGTTGAAGTTGTGCATGATGATCTTGAAACCCTGGCCTTCCTCGCCGATCAGGTTTTCGACCGGCACCCGGCACTCGTCAAAATGTAATGTCGCGGTGTCCGATGCCCACCAGCCCATCTTCTTCAGCTTGGTGCGCGACAGCCCCGGTGTATCGCCTTCGATCAAGAGCATGCTGACGCCGCCCGGCCCCTCGCCGCCGGTGCGCACCGCGACCGTCAGATAATCGGCCCGCATGCCCGAGGTGATGAACGTCTTCTCGCCGCTGACGACGTAATGGTCGCCGTCGCGCCGCGCCTTGGTGCGCAGGTTGGCGACGTCGGAGCCTCCGCTCGGCTCGGTGATCGCCAGCGCCGAGATTTTCTTGCCGGCCAGCACATCCGGCAGCACCCGCGCCTTCACTTCCGGCCGGGCCGCGCGCGCGATCGGCGGCGAACCGATGGTGTGGCTCATCAGGCTCGAACTGACGCCGCCGGCACCGGCGCGTGCCAGTTCCTGCGAGGCCACGATCTTCATGAACTGGTCGGCAGGCACGCCGCCAAACTCCTCCGGGAAACCAAGCCCCAACAGCCCGATCTCCGACGCCTTGGCATAGAGCTCGCGCGGAAACTCGCCGGCCTCATCCCATTCATGGGCATAGGGCTCGATCTCGCGCGCGACAAAGCGGCGCATCACATCGCGAAACGCCTCGTGCTCCGGCGTGTAAAAGGGGTTTTGTACCCGCGTCCGTTCCAGCATTTTTCTCTCTCCCGGAAGGTGACGATGCCCTGATTTGGCCGCGGCAAACTTGCGTCCAGCGGCTGGACAGCAACTCAACGCAAGACCGGCGGCGCGGGCCTGCCTAGCCTTTGGCAAAAAGCAAAATAGCACATACGGCCATGCGCCGGGGAGGATGAAGCATGATCCGATCGAGCAGGTTCGCCCCGGCAGCCCTTTTGTCAGCCGTACTGTCGCTAGCCGCCTGGACGGCGGCTTCCGCCCAGCAACCGGGCATCACGGATACCGAAATCAAGTTCGGCAACATCATGCCGTATAGCGGTCCGGCGTCGGCGCTCAGCGTCACCGGCAAG
>WNFM01069368.1_pt3 | contig 34045 bp, 35 predicted proteins | sample 5400271 | NCBI WGS metagenome assembly WNFM01 (sample SAMN13153352, study PRJNA577476) | soil metagenome | isolation source: 60 cm saprolite on Douglas fir-dominated hillslope | place: USA:California | collected 2013-09-17 | reverse complement strand
GACCACGGCTTCGAGCTGGCATCCATGAAGGTTTTGAAGGCGGCCGAGGCGCTGCCCATATAAGTCGGTGCGCCGAAGATGATCGCATCGGCGGCGGCGGCGAGATCGGGCCAATGCTGCTCGGCATCCTCGACCTTGACGAGCTGGACGGCGGCGCCGGGGACGCTGCGCGCCCCGCGCGCGACCGCCTCCGCCTGGACGGCGGTGTGGCCGTAGCCGCTGTGATATGCGATGACGATACGTGCCATGAAACACTCCTGGGTGGGGCTGGGCTTGTTCGCCGATCAGTGAACTCGGCCTAGCGCTCCCACACCGGTTTGCCGAGATCGACGGTACTCGGGCTGGTCAAGGCGCCAGTCGCCGCGCCAACACCAGCACCGATCGCAGCACCGGCGAGCGGGGCACCAACCAAGGCACCACCAACCGCGCCGACAGCGCCACCGATCCCGGCCCCGCTCAGGCCACGGTCTCCTGTGGTATCGCCGCAAGCGGCAAGAGCCAACATGCCAGCGACCACCGCCAGCTTAAATCCAACGCCTTTCATGACCGATCTCCAAATAGATGAAATGCGCACTCAACAGGTGTCGTGCGAATATGGATCACCGAGACGGCGCGTGCTCGATTGCGATTGGCGCCGATGAGGGGTTCTTGCCTGAAAGGAGTGGGCCGGCACCAAAGCTGCATGCCGGATGTCGGCGCTGCGCTGGCGGCGTATTCAAACACCCCTACTTTGGAAAAGGGGGGGACACGGGGGACGTAGTTGTCACGGCTGCCGCAGCTATACTGGATTGCCACTTTTATATCGGGAATGGGCGAGCACCGGAGCACCGGCCGCGACACGCGGATTTTCAGTCCATCCTCTTCCCGCTGAGTTCGACAACGTAAAAACAGTCGAGACCATTCGGACAATGCGAAGCGCAGTGCACTGATAGCCCAATGTGGTTCTGCGTCCTCTTGGGTGGTTGCCGTTCTTATGCTAATACACAGGCTATTTTGTCAGTCTATTTTCTCAGCCGTCATATTTTTGGTTTCCGATATGGACAATAATTCGCTTGACTCCTCCGCCGGAAAGAACATATCATGAACTTTTAGCCTATTGGAGGCCGTCATGGCGGAAGGGTCAGAGCAAGCGGCGATGCGTGACAGGCGCGGGCGGTTCGTGCCCGGACAGTCGGGCAATCCCGCCGGAAAGACCCCGGGCACGCGCAACCGCGCGACCTTGCTGCGCGCCGCGCTCGATTCCGAGGAGGGTCCGGCGATGGCTCGCGTGGTCATCGACAAGGCGCTCGCCGGCGACGTGGTGACGGCGCGGTTCTGTCTCGACCGGCTGGAGCCGAAGCCGCGCAGCCGGCCGATCGAGATCGATCTTCCGGACGGGGCGCGGGCGCGCGACCTGGTGGCGGCGTTCGATGCGACGGTCCGCGCGATGGCCGCCGGCGAGATCACGCCGGACGAGGCGGTGCAGGTGACGCGGGTGCTCGACGGGCTGCGCAAGGCGATCGAGGCGGCGTGGCGGGAGGACGAGCGGGGTGAGCGCGACCGATCCTCCGTTAGAAAGCCCTCTCCCTCCGGGAGAGGGTTGGGTGAGGGTGCGGGCCACGTGCTGTTCGGCGCCGACTCAGCCGCGTCGAGACGCCCTCACCCTGACCCTCTCCCGTGGGGAGAGGGAATCGCGCGAGCGGGAGAGGGAGCGAGCTTGGTCTCCCGCCCCTTCGATAAAGGCTCAGGAGAGCGAGAGGCTAGCCGGGCGAATCTCCTGCATTCGACCTGCATTTCCTCGCAATCGCCCCCACTCGCTTGGCTGAGCCGGGCGGCGTCGGCCGACGCCGGCGGGCGGCATAGGGGCCTCGCCGAGTGAACGAACGAGGCAAGCCGGTCCGCGCCGCCCGGTCAGGCGGCCTTGGCCTCGCCGCGGATCTTGGCGATGAACTCGGCGACGCTGTTCTCCAGCGTGGTCGCCTGCACGGCGAGCTCGGCCGAGGCGCCGAGGACGCGTTCGGCGCCGATCCCGGCATCGGCCGCCGTCGAGGAGGCCGCGGCCACCGAGGACGACACCTCCATCGTCTTGCCGGCCGCCACCGTGGCGCTGCGTGCGATCTCCTGCGTCGCCGAATCCTGCTGGGTGATCGCGCTCGCCACCGAGGCGTTGACCCGATCGATGCCCGAGACCGCCTGCAGCGCCTCGCCGATCGCCGCCGAGGAGCGCGCGACCTCGTCGCGGATGGCGGTGACGTGCGCGGCGATCTCGGCCGTCGCCCGGATCGTCTGGCCGGCGAGGTTCTTGACCTCGCTGGCGACGACGGCGAAGCCCTTGCCCGCCTCGCCGGCGCGCGCCGCCTCGATCGTGGCGTTGAGCGCCAGGAGGTTGGTCTGGCTGGCGATGCCGTCGATGATGCCGATCACCTCGCCGATCTTCTCGGCCGACTGCACCAGCGCAGTCACCAGGCGCTCGGCGTTGCCGGTGCTGCGCGCCGCATCCATCGAGGCCTGCGTCGCCTCCGCGGTCATGCGCCGGATCTCGGCGATCGAGGCCGACATCTCCTCGGCCGCCGAGGCGACCGCCTGGACGTTGGCCGAGGCGTCGCTCGCCGAGGAGGTCGCCGAGCGCGACAGCGCCACCGCCGATTCCGACGCCGACGAGACGCCGGCCGCCTCGGCGCGCATCTGCTCGGCCATGGCGGAAAGCCCCTTGGCGATGCCGCCGATATTCTCCTGCAGCGCGTCGGCGACGCGATGCGTTTCCGCGATCCTGGTCTCCTCGGCCGTCGCACGCTGCTCCTCGGCGCGCCGGGCCATGGCGCGCCGCGCCTCCTCGTTGGATTTGAAGATGACCAGCGCGGCGGCGATCTTGCCGATCTCGTCCTTGCGACGATCGCCGGGGATGACGACGTCGAGATTGCCGGAGGCGAGAGTAGAGACGGCGGTGGTGATCGAGCGCAGCGGCCGCGCCGCGGTGATGATGACGACGACCGAGAGGGTCAGCATGGCGATGGCGAGGCCGCCGAGGGCGAAGCCCGACATGGCGATCGCCGCGGCGCGGACGTCCTGATCGATGTCGGAAAAGCTCCAGGCGACGAGTGCGGTGCCGACCTTGGCATTGTCCTTGCCGAAGACCACCGGCACGGCGACGAGCAGCCGGCCGTCGCGCTCCGCCGTCGCGGACGCGCCATAGGCGAGATCGGCGTAGTCGGGCGCCAGCTCCTTGAGCTCGAGCGCCGCGCCGAAACGGTCGGTGGCGCAGCGCGCCACCAGCGCGCCCTTCTCGTCGAACAGGAAGGCCGACTGCGCCACCAGGTTCTGGTCGTCGACGAGGCGCTTGCAATCGGCCTCGACGGCGCCCGCCTTCTTCCAACGCAAATTGCTTGCCACTTCGGGGGCGAAGCGCAGCGTCGCCGCCTTGAACCCCTTGATGGAGACGTTGCGCAGCGACGACGAGACGCTCATCCCCTGGATGGCAACCAGCCCGGCGAAGACGACGACGAGCACCAGCAGGGAGTAGACCTGGATCCGGGTGCTGATCTTCCTGAAGCCGAACATCGTGAACCTCTTTCGTCAGCCGCGCGGCGCCGCGCGCCGGTCTGCCAGATAGAGCGATCCGGGCGGCCGTGACGACCGCCCGGACCGACGCATCACTTCTTGATGTACGGGCTCCACGGCACCGGAGCGACCGGACCTTCGGACTGCCACACCAGCTGCATCTGGCCGTCCGGCTTGATCTCGCCGATGAAGACCGGCTTGTGCAGGTGCTGCGTCTCGGGATCCATCGTGACCTCGATGCCGCTCGGCGCCTTGACCTTGAGCCCCTTCATCGCCTCGCGGACCTTGTCGACCTCGGTGGTGCCCGCCTTCTTGACGGCCTCCGTCCACATGGTGAAGCCGATCCAGGTCGCCTCCATCGGGTCGTTGGTGACCCTGAGGTCGTTCTTGATGTGCTTGTGCCACTGCGCGATGAAGGCCTCGTTCTGCGGACCCTCGAGCGACATGAAGTAATTCCACGCCGTGAGATGGCCGACCAGCGGCGTCACGTCGAGGCTGGCGAGCTCTTCCTCGCCGACCGAGAACGCGACGACCGGGATCTTGTCCGAGGTGATGCCCTGGGCGGCCAGGCTCTTGTAGAACCCGACATTGGCGTCGCCGTTGATCGTCGAGACCACGGCCGTCTTCTTGCCCGCTGAGCCGAAAGTCCTGATCTCGGAGACGATCTTGTCCCAGTCCTTGTGGCCGAACGGGGTGTAGCTGATCATGATGTCTTCCTGCGGGACGCCCTTCGACTTGAGGAACGCCTCGAGGATCTGGTTGGTGGTGCGCGGATAGACATAGTCGGTGCCGGCGAGCACCCAGCGCTTGACCGAGCCGCCTTCCTTGCTCATCAGGTACTCGACCGCCGGGATCGCCTGCTGGTTCGGCGCGGCGCCGGTGTAGAAGACGTTCCTCGATTGCTCCTGGCCCTCGTACTGGACCGGGTAGAAGAGCAGCCCGTTCTCTTTCTCGAAGACCGGCAGGACGTGCTTGCGGCTCACCGAGGTCCAGCAGCCGAAGACGACGGCGACCTTGTCCTTGGTCAGCAGCTGATCGGCCATCGTGGCAAAGGTCGGCCAATCGGATTTCGGATCGACGACCACGGCCTCGACCTTCTTGCCGAGCAGACCGCCCTTGGCATTGATGTCGTCGACCATCATCAGGACGGTGTCCTTGAGAGTGGTCTCGCTGATGGCCATGGTGCCGGTCAGGGAATGCAGCACGCCGACCTTGATCGTATCCTCGGCCGAGGCAAGACCCGGCAGCGAGGCACCCGCAAGCAAAGCCGCGGCCAGAAGGGTTTTTCTCACAGTTTTCTCCGTCGCAAGAGGAATGGACGGAGGCAATCCGGCCATTGGCGTCGTCACCTATACATCGAAGGATTTAACAATCCGTTGCCCTCGCGGCATCGAAGAAACCCGCTAGCGGCGCGGGTCGGCGCGTCGTCGACAGGCGTTCAGGCGATGATCGGGAACGGGCATCCTATGCAAAGGTTGTACGGTCAATTCATCCGAGGACAGGCTCCCCGCGCCGAGCGAAACGCGGCAACGAACGGAGTGCGTGACGTGATGAGCGACGGAGGAACGATGCGCATCGAGCGATGCACAAACCGGACGCTGGCGGCGTGGGTCGCGCTGCGGCACAGCCTGTGGCCGGATAGTGGCGAAGGCGAGCTTCGCGCCGAGGCCGAGACCTTCTTGCGCCGCCGCCGGCGTGCCGTCGCCTTTCTCGTCCGGACCGCGGATGGCGACGTCGTCGGCTTCGCCGAGGCGACGCTCCGCACCGATTACGTCAATGGCTGCAAATCGTCGCCGGTGGCGTTTCTCGAAGGGCTCTACGTGCGCCCGGACTGTCGCCGGCGCGGCGCAGCGCGACTCCTCTGCCATGCCGTCGAGGACTGGGCGATGGGGCTTGGCCGCACGGAGCTTGCTTCCGATACCTGGCTAGACAATATCGGCTCGCAACGCGTGCACGCAGCTTTTCGCTTCGAGGAAACCGAGCGGGTCGTCTATTTCCGCAAGCCGCTCGGGCACGATCGCCGCTAGGCGACACCGTCGCCCGGCGCGCCTGTGACAAATAAAATCGCACCAAGATATCCTTAAGGTTTCCGTCGCCATGATGTCATCGTTCCGTCTCGTGACGATGGGGTTGCGGCGTGCTGCTCAGCGAGTTGGTGCTCACCCTGACGATGTGGATCGGCGCCGCGACCGGGCAGCCGCCGGTCGAGCCGCCGCCGATCGTCGTCGTGCCGGCCGGGCAATTGCACTATCGTTATTGCCAGACGACGACGGCGCCGGAATCGCTCCCGGAATCGTTCGACGATTGCCTGGCGGAGCGCTTCACCACCGCCGCCTTCCTCGATTCATCTTCCGGCACCCTCTATCTCTCGCAGCGCTTCAAGCCGGCGCATGACCGGGATCGCGCCAATCTCGTCGTGCAGCTCGCGCGCTATGCCGGCGAGATCGCCTTGCGCCGGACCGGCCATACCGTCAAATACGCCGGGCACGAGGACATCCTCGATTGCGCCATCCGCTTCGAGCGCGCGGCGCGGGCGCTCGGCCGCGCGTTTCTCCTCGCCAACGGCGCGACGGAAGCCGAGCTGCCGTATCTCGAGGTCGAGGACGGCATGAAGCCGTGGTCCTGCCGCCCCACCGGCGCGGCGCGGGTGGCCGACAAAGCCGCCGAACCGGGCTCCTAAGTCCCGCTCGCTAAATCTCCGCCGCTAAATCTTCGCCCCTAGATCTTCGCACGTTGGGCGATCTCCTGCGCCAGCGCCGCGATCTCCTCGGCGGCGCGGCTCGACGAGGCCTCGGTGATGCCGCGCCCTTCGAGCATCGCCGTCGCCAGCGCGACGCGGTTGCCGATGCGCGCATCGGCGACGGCGGCGCCGAGCTCGGCGAGCTTGGCGAGCATCGCCTCGATGAGATTGGCGCGCGGCGGCACGCGGTTGAGGACGACGAGCACCGGCACCTTCTCCAGCCCGGCGAGATCGAGGGTCGGCTTGGTCGCCCAGACATCCATCGGCGACGGCTGCACCGGGATGACGACGAGATCGGCGGCGCGGATCGCCAGCTTGGCCTCGGTCTCGGCGTGGGGTGGGCTGTCGATGACGACGATGTCGTGATCCCGGGCGCGCCGCTCCACCTCGGCTTCGGTGCGCCAGCCGGTGATCGCGGCGAAATCGAGCCCGGTCTTGCCGTTGCCGAGCCGCTCGCTGCGCAGCGCGTGCCACGCGGCGAGGCTGCCCTGCGGATCGATATCGACGAGCGCGACGCTGCGCCCCGCGCCCGCCCAGGCGATGGCGAGATGCGCCGCCAGCGTCGTCTTGCCGGCGCCGCCTTTCTGCTGTGCGATGGTGATCACGCTTGCCGCCATGGACATCGCTCCCGGCCGATGTTGCGCCGCAACAAGCTACGTCGGCGCACCCGGCGCCGGCAAGCGGCGACGGCGAGGCGGCGCGATGTTATAGAGAAGGCCCCTTTCGCCAGCGGATCGCGCCTTTGCCCGCCCTCGCCCTCGCCACCGGAGCCGACGACATCGCCGAAGCGGCGCGCCTGCTGCGCCGCGGCGAGCTCGTCGCCTTCCCGACCGAGACCGTCTACGGGCTGGGCGGCGATGCCACCAACGGCCGCGCCGTCGCGGCGATCTTCGCCGCCAAGGGACGGCCGCGCTTCAACCCGCTGATCAGCCATCTCGCCGAGGCGGCGGCCGCCGCCGAGCTCGCCGAGCTCGACAGCCGCGCCCGCGATATCGCCGCGCGCTTCTGGCCGGGCCCGCTCACTCTCGTTCTGCCGCGCCGCAAGGATTGCCCGATCGCGCTGCTCGCCGGCGCCGGTCTCGACACCGTGGCGCTGCGCGTCCCCGACCACCCGGTCGCCCATGCGTTGTTGGCAGCCGTGGGCCGGCCGCTCGCGGCGCCGAGCGCCAACCGTTCGGGCCGCATCAGCCCGACCAGCGCCGCGCATGTCCGCGCCGAGCTCGGCGATCGCATCGCGGCCATCATCGACGGCGGCGCCTGTCGGATCGGCCTCGAATCGACGGTGCTCGATCTCAGCGGCGAGCGGCCGATCCTGCTGCGCCCAGGCGGCATTCCGGTCGAGACCCTCGCCGCGGTGCTCGGCCCGATCGACCGGCCACCCCGCGGCGCCGGCGGCGCGCCGCGCGGCCCCGGCATGCTCGCCAGTCACTACGCGCCGGCGCTGCCGCTCCGCCTCAAGGCGGGCAAGCCGCGACCGGGCGAGGCCCTGCTGGCCTTCGGCGCCGCCCCGGCGCCGGGCTATGCCGAGATCGAATGGCTCAGCCGCACGAGCGATCTCGCCGAGGCCGCCGCCAATCTCTTCGCGGCGTTGCGCGCGCTCGATCGGCCTGAATTCTCCGGCATCGCGGTGATGCCGATTCCGGAGGACGGGCTGGGCGCCGCCATCAACGACCGGCTGCGCCGCGCCGCGGCGCCGCGCGGCTAGATTCCGCTTGGTGGCGCGGCCGCGGCGCGGCTATTGAATCGAATGGGACGGAGACGAGAGTGGATGTGATGGCAAGAAGCGCGGCCGACGGCGTGCTCGACAGGATCAAGGCGGTGGTCGGGCCCAAGGGATGGACGACCGATCCGCACGACATCGAGCCGCATCTCGTCGAGCCGCGCGGCCTCTATCGCGGCGCCACGAGGATGGTCGTGCGCCCGGCTTCGACGGAGGAGGTCGCCGCCGTAGTCCGGCTCTGCGCCGCCGCGCGCCTGCCGATCGTGCCACAGGGCGGCATCACCGGGCTGGTCGGCGCTCAGGTCCCGCCGGAAAATGGCGACAACATCGTGCTCAGCCTCGCCCGCATGAACCGCATCCGCGCCATCGATGCGCTCAACTACACGATGACGGTGGAGGCCGGCGTCATCCTCGCCGATGTGCAGAAGGCCGCCGAGGATGCCGACCGGCTCTTCCCCTTGAGCCTCGGCGCCGAAGGCTCGTGCCGCATCGGCGGCAATCTCTCGACCAATGCCGGCGGCGTCGCCGTGCTGCGCTACGGCAATGCCAGGGATCTCGCGCTCGGCCTCGAGGTCGTGCTGCCCGACGGGCAGGTGTGGAACGGGCTGCGCGGGTTGCGCAAGGACAATACCGGCTATGATCTGAAGCAGCTCTTCATCGGCGGCGAAGGCACGCTGGGCATCATCACCGCCGCCGTGCTCAAGCTCTTCCCGCGGCCGCGGGAAATCGAGACGGCGTTCATCGCGCTCTCGAAAGTCGAGGACGTGATGGAGGTCTTCGCCCGCGCCCGCGCCGCCAGCGGCGACCAACTCACCGCCTTCGAGCTGATCCCGCGCATCGGCATCGAGATGACGACGCAGCATCTCCACGCCCTCAGCGACCCGATCGCCGGGACATATCCCTGGTACGTGCTGCTCGAAGTGTCGTCGAGCCAGACCGCGGGCGGGTTGCGCGCGATGCTGGAGAATTTTCTCGCCGCGCAGATGGAGGCCGGGCTCGTCGTCGACGGCGTCATCGCCGCCAGCGCCGCCCAGGCCGCCGAATTGTGGCGCATCCGCGACGGCATGACCGAGGCGCAGGGCTACGAGGGCGGCAGCATCAAGCACGACGTCGCGGTGCCGGTCAGCCGCGTCGCCGATTTCATCGTCGAGGCATGCGCGGCGGTGAGCCGCGCCATTCCCGGCATCCGCCCGGTGCCGTTCGGCCATGTCGGCGACGGCAACATCCACTTCAACTTGAGCCAGCCGATCGGCGCCGACAAGGTGGCGTACCTCGCGCGCTGGGAGGAGATGAACCGGATCGTCCACGACATCGTCGCCGCGCGCAACGGCTCGATCAGCGCCGAGCACGGCATCGGCCGCATGAAGGTCGAGGAGCTGACGCATTACAAGACGAAAATCGAGCTCGACCTCATGCGCAAGATCAAGGCGGCGCTCGACCCCGACGGCATCATGAATCCGGGCAAGGTCGTGGAGATAGACTCGACCTCGTCATGATCAATGCCCTCATCGCCCTCGCGATCATTGCCGTCTTCGCCATCGGCCTGCTCTGTGCGCTCGGCGTCATAGATTGCGGCGAATCGCCCAATCACCCAGCCGGGAACACGAAATAGCTCACGCCGCGAGATGGCGCTTGGCGAAATCGTACCATTCCTTCTGAACACGCCTCGCGTGCTTGGGCATCAGCTCGATCGACTGGCAGATCTCCCGGAAGAGACGTGCCGCCTCCTCCGTGCGGCCGGTCTCCTTGAGCAGCAGCGCGTAGCGGCTCCTCGCTTCCTGCCCGGGATAGTAGGCGGACAGCGCTTCATATTCGTAGAGCGCCGCGTCGCTGTTGCCCTGCATCTCGAGGCAGCGCGCGTAGAGCAGATGACCTTCCGCCGAGCGGTAGCCCGGATTGGCGGCACGCAGCCTCTCCAGCGTGACCTGCGCCTCGGCGAAATCCTGCTGCCCGAAATAGGCGCGGGCGAGGCCGAGCATGAGGGAGGGATCGGTCGCATGGAGCCCGATCAGCAGCTCGCGATAGAGGCCGGCAGCCTCGTCGGCACGACCTGAAACCAGGCATTGCTCGGCCAAGATCTTCCGGTTCTCGGTCGTGCTGGCGATCTGCACCTGGCGAAGGGCCTCGCGATAGCCGCGCGCCGGATCGAAGATCTTGACGACGCCCGAGGCAGCGGACCGTGCCGTCCGGCTATGCGACAATTCGGGCAGGATCTCGATGAGGAAATAGGCGATCATGCCGATCATCGGCATGAAGAGGATCAGCATGATCCAATAATATGGGCGTCCCGTCCGCCCGGCATGGACCGCGCACAGCACCTGCGCAACCAGTAGCAAGCCTGCAATCGGCATCGCGCCCCTCCCACCGCCGCGATATATCCTAATTAAAGAATTTATGGTATGGCAATACAATTTTGACGCGCCCCTGCAAGCGCGGTGCGCCGCAGCGACCAGCCGCCTATAGTGCTGGCCCAAACGCCCCGCGCCGGGAGGAGAAGCGCCATGATCCCCTACTCGCCACCGCTCGCCGATATGCGCTTCGCCCTCGACGAGCTTGCCGGGCTGCCGCAGATCGCGCTGCTGCCGGGTTGCGAGCCGGCGAGCGCCGATCTCGTCGATGCCGTTCTCGAGGAGGCGGCGAAGCTGGCGCGCGACGTGCTGGCGCCGCTCAACGATGTCGGCGACCGCGAGCGTGCCCGGCTCGAGAACGGCGTCGTGCGTACGCCGAGCGGCTTCAAGGAGGCCTATCGGCGCTATGCCGAAGGCGGCTGGAACGCCCTGCCCTTCGAGCCGGCGCATGGCGGGCAGGGCCTGCCGGTGGCGCTGTCGACGGCGATATTGGAGATGTGGAACTCGGCGAATATGGGTTTCGCCCTCTGCCCGCTGCTCAATATCGGCGCCGTCGAGCTTTTGCAGGCACATGGCTCGGACGAGCAGAAGCAGACCTATCTCGCCAAGATGGTGTCCGGCGAGTGGACCGGAACGATGAACCTGACCGAGCCGCAGGCCGGCTCCGATGTCGGCGCTTTGCGTACCCGCGCGGTCAGGGAGGGCGACCAATACCGCATCGCCGGGCAGAAGATCTTCATCACCTATGGCGATCACGATTTCACCGAGAACATCGTGCACATGGTGCTGGCGCGCCTGCCCGATGCGCCGCCCGGCACCAAGGGCATATCGCTCTTCCTGGTGCCGAAATTCCTGGTCAATCCGGAAGGCAGCCTGGGGGCGCGCAACGACATCCGCACCGTCAGCCTCGAGCACAAGCTCGGCATCCATGCCAGCCCGACCTGCGTCCTTGCCTTCGGCGACAATGGCGGCGCCGTCGGCTGGCTGGTCGGCGAGGAGAATCGCGGCATCGAGTGCATGTTCACGATGATGAACAGCGCCCGCCTCAATGTCGGGCTGCAGACGCGACTTCGCCCGCCAGCGCATCCAGGGCAGGCCGATCGGCGCGACCGGCGCATTGCCGATCGTCCACCATCCCGACGTGCGCCGCATGCTGCTCGCCATGAAGGCGCAGATCGAGGCGATGCGCGGCCTCGCCTATGTCACCGCCGGCGCGATCGACCGGGCCCGCCATGAACCCGACCCCGCCGCCCGCGCGGCGGCGCAGCGCCGCGTCGACCTCCTCATCCCGGTGGTCAAGGCGTGGTCGACCGATCTCGGCGTCGAGATCGCCTCGACCGGCGTGCAGGTCCATGGCGGCATGGGCTATATCGAGGAGACTGGTGCGGTTCAACACTTACGCGATTCGCGCATCAACCCGATCTATGAAGGCACCAACGGCATCCAGGCCAACGACCTCGTCGGCCGCAAGCTGATGCGCGACAAGGGCGCGGCGGCACGCGATTTCATCGCCGAGATGCGGCTGCTCGACCGCTTTCTCGCGGCGCAATCGGATCCCGCCTTCGCGACGATCCGGACGCAGCTCGCACCGGCGATCGATGCGCTTGAGGCGGCGACCGGCTGGCTCGTCGAGGCCTGGGATGCCGACCCAGCGCGGACCATCGCCGGCGCGGTGCCCTATCTCAAATTATTCGGCACCGTCGCCGGCGGCTTTATCATGGCGCGCGCGGCGCTCGCCGCGCAGAACCGCCTCGCCCGCAGCGACGGCGATGCCAGCTTCAATGAGGCCAAGCTGGCGACCGCCGCCTTCTATGCCGAGCAGTATCTACCCGCTGCCGCCGGTCTGGTCCCGGCGGTGCGCGGCGGCGCGACGATCATGGGCTTCGACCCCGACCGGCTCTGAGGCGACGCTAGCCGAGACCGCCCGCCTCGACGATGAAGTCGACGATGCGCGGCAGGTTCTCGCCCTTCTTGAGGTTGGTGAAGACGAAGGGGCGCTCGCCGCGCATCTTGCGCGCGTCGCGGTCCATCACCTCGAGACTGGCGCCGACATGCGGCGCGAGATCGGTCTTGTTGATGACGAGGAGATCGGAGCGGGTAATCCCCGGCCCGCCCTTGCGCGGGATTTTGTCGCCCGCCGCGACGTCGATGACGTAGATCGTGATATCGGCAAGCTCGGGCGAGAAGGTCGCCGCGAGATTGTCGCCGCCGGATTCGATGAAGATGAGATCGAGCGCCGGGAAGAGCGTGTTCATCTCGGCGACCGCGGCGAGATTGATCGAGGCATCCTCGCGGATCGCGGTATGCGGGCATCCGCCGGTCTCGACGCCGCGGATGCGCTCCGGCGGCAGCGCTCCGGAGCGGGTCAGGAACTCGGCATCCTCGCGCGTGTAGATGTCGTTGGTGATGGCGACCAGGTTGAAGCGCTCGCGCATCGCCTTGCACAGCGAGTCGACGAGCGCCGTCTTGCCCGAGCCGACCGGCCCGCCGATGCCGACGCGTAAGGGTCCGTTGAGCGATGTCATGAGCGGAACAGCCTCGTATATTGGGTTTCGTGATCGATCGATGCGAGCTCGGCGGCGAGCGCGCAGCCGCCGAAATCCGCTTCCGGACGGGCGAGCGCGGCGGCGACGCAAGCGGCAACCACCGGCGCCAGCGCCTGCAGCGCCCGTTGCCCGTCGGTCTGGCCGAGCGGGATCAGCCGCAGCCCCGCCGAGACGAGATTGGCGGCGACGCCGTGCAGATAGGCGGTGAGCGACGCCGCCAGCGGCACGCCGGCGCAGGCGGCGGCGACGCCGATCGCGACGGCATAGGACGGCGCGCGCTTCTCCTCCGCGAGCGCGCGCGCCCAGGCATCGAGCAATGGATGCGGCCACGCCGCCCGGCACGTCGCCAGAAACGCCTCGCCTTGCGCCCGCGCCTCGAGCGCCGTCTCCGCCGTGCCGCGATGCGCATCGGCGCGGGTGGCGATGAGCATTAGGAATGCCAAGTCCACTTCCCCTCTCCCCTTGTGGGAGAGGGAGGGACCCGCGCAGCGGGAGGGTGAAGGGTTCTCGCCACCGGCACCATTCCCCTCACCCTCCCGTTGCTGCGCAACGGGCCCCTCCCTCTCCCACAAGGGGAGAGGGATATTTTCGACTGCTCGCCAGGCATCGCGTAGGAGATCGGCGTCGATGCGGCCGGCGCCGTGGCGCAGGATCGCGGCGACCCAGGCTTCGAGGCTGGCGCGATCGCCGACGCATCCGGCCTCGACCGCCGCCTCGATGCCGTGCGAATAGCTGAAGGCACCGACCGGGAAGGACGGCGACAGCCAGGCGAGCAGACGATAGAGCCCGCTTTCAGTGAGCGTGGTCGTCATCGTGATCATGATGATGGCCGTGGCCGCCCTCGGCATAGGCGCCGGCCTCCGGATCGAAGGCGGCCTCGATGCGGCTGACCCGCGCGCCGAGCCCCGCCACCATGTCGACGATCACGTGGTCCCAGCGGATGCGCAACCGCCCCCCGGCGACCTGCATCGGCAGATGGCGGTTGCCGAGATGCCAGGCGATGCGCGCGAGCTCGGCGCCGTCGCGGCAATCGATCTCGGCCAGCGGCTCGGCGGCGGCGCGCACGCGCAGATAGAAGCCGCCTTCGAGCGCGAGCCCGTCGCCCTCGCCGAGCACCACGGCACGCGGCAAGTCGAGCAGGAAGGGGGTGCCGTCATCGGCATGCAGGCGGAGGCGGCGGCGATGGCGGTCGAGATAGGAGAGCGTCACCGTACCGCTCGCCTGCGCGTCCGGCCAGTCGCCCTTGCGGTGAATGGCGACCACCCGCTGCATGGCATCAATAGAGGAAATAACGCTGCGCCAGCGGCAGAACCGTCGCCGGCTCGCAGGTCAGATGAACGCCGTCGGCGCGCACGACATAGGTCTCGGAATCGACCTCGATATGCGGCATCGCGTCGTTCAGCACCATGTCCTTCTTGCCGATCTTACGGATGTCGTGCACCGGCAGCAGAGTGCGTTGGAGACCAAGCCTGCCGGCAAGGTTCTTGTCCATCGACGCGCTCGAGACGAAGGTCGCGCAGGAGGCGGCGAGCGCCCTTCCATAGGCGCCGAACATCGGCCGGTAATGCACCGGCTGCGGCGTCGGGATCGAGGCATTTGGATCGCCCATCAGCGAGGCGGCGATGGTGCCGAATTTCAGCACCATGTCGGGCTTGACGCCGAAGAAGGCGGGCGACCAGAGGACGAGATCGGCGAACTTGCCGACCGCGACCGAGCCGACATGGCTTGCGATGCCGTGCGCAAGCGCCGGATTGATGGTGTATTTCGCGATATAGCGGCGAACGCGGAAATTGTCCGCCGCGCCTGTCTCCTCGGGTAGCGCGCCGCGCTGGCGCTTCATCTTGTCGGCGGTCTGCCAGCAGCGGATGATGACCTCGCCGACTCGCCCCATCGCCTGGCTGTCCGACGAGATCATGCTGAAGGCGCCGAGATCGTGCAGGATGTCCTCGGCGGCGATGGTCTCGCGGCGGATGCGGCTCTCGGCGAAGGCGACATCCTCGGGGATGCGCGGCGGGAGGTGATGGCACACCATCAGCATGTCGAGATGCTCGTCGACCGTGTTGATGGTGAAAGGCCGCGTCGGATTGGTCGAGGAGGGCAGCACGTTGGGCAGGCCGCAGACCTTGATGATGTCCGGCGCATGGCCGCCGCCGGCGCCTTCGGTGTGGAAGGCATGGATGTTGCGCCCCTTGAACGCCGCCACGGTGTCCTCGACGAAACCGGATTCATTGAGCGTGTCGGTATGGATGGCGACCTGGACGTCGTAGCGCTCGGCGACGCCGAGGCAGAATCCTCGTGCAGCTTCAAGGCGCAGGCGCCGGCTTCGATCATCTCGACGAGCGGCTTGGGATCGGAGGCATTGCCCTTGCCGAAGAAGCCGAGATTGACCGGGATGCCCTCGGCGGCCTGCAGCATGCGCTCCAAATGCCAGGGCCCGGTGCAAGTCGTCGCCAAGGTACCCGAGGCCGGACCGCTGCCACCGCCCAGCATGGTGGTGATGCCGCTATAGAGCGCGTCCTCGGTCTGCTGCGGGGCGATGAGATGAATATGGCTGTCGACGCCGCCGGCGGTGATGATCTTGCCCTCGCCGCCGATGATCTCGGTGCCGGGGCCGATGACGATGTCGATGCCGGGCTGGATGTCCGGGTTGCCGGCCTTGCCGATGCCGGAGATGCGACCACCGGTGATGCCGATATCGGCCTTGATGATGCCGGAATGGTCGATGATCACTGCATTGGTGATGACGGTGTCGGCGGCGCCGTCGGCGCGGCCGGCCTGGCTCTGCCCCATGCCGTCGCGGATCACCTTGCCGCCGCCGTCTCGACGAAGAGCTCGGTATCGGCGAGGCGGATGCGGTCGCCGACCGTCGGGCCGAACATCGCGGCATAGGCGCCGCGTTGCATGCGCACCGCCATCAGAGGGCTCCGTTGATCTTGCCGTTGAAGCCGAAGACGCGGCGCGCCCCGGCATAGGCGACCAGCCTAACCTCGCGCGTCTGGCCCGGCTCGAAGCGCACCGCCGTTCCCGCCGGGATGTCGAGCCGGCAGCCGCGCGCCTTGTCGCGGTCGAAGGCGAGCGCCCGGTTTGTTTCGTAGAAATGATAATGCGAGCCAACCTGGATCGGCCGGTCGCCGGTATTGGCGACGCTGAGCGTCACGGTCGGCCGTCCGGCGTTGAGCTCGATCTCCCCGCCGGCGACGATGATCTCTCCTGGAATCATGGCGCCCTCAGCGGATCGGCTGGTGAACGGTAACGAGCTTGGTGCCATCCGGGAAGGTCGCCTCGACCTGGATCTCATGGACCATCTCGGCCACCCCCTCCATCACCTGCTCGCGGCTCAGCACGGTGGCGCCGTCGCGCATCAGCTCGGCGACCGTGCGCCCGTCGCGCGCCCCCTCCAGCACGTAGTCGCTGATCAGCGCGATCGCCTCGGGGTAGTTGAGCTTGACGCCGCGCTGCAATCGCCGCTCGGCCACCATCGCGGCGAGCGAGATCAGCAGCTTGTCCTTCTCGCGTGGGGTCAGGTTCAATGCAGTCCTCGCGCCGGCCGGTTCGACCGCTTCAGTCTACCCGATCCGGCAAAGCATCAAACATGCCAAAGTCCCGGTAGAGTGGCGGGCAGCCCGGCCTGCGCCGCGCGCAGATGACCGGCGAGGCGGACATAGGCGCCGCGCAGGGCGGCGGCATCGCCGCCGAGCAGTCGCGCGACGAGAACGCCTGATACCATCGTCGCGCCGCCGCGCACGCCGCTCGCCGCGATTGCCGCCCGCGCGCCGGCGAGGAAGGCGGCGGCATCCGGCGCAGCCAGCAGCAAGGTCGCGCAGGCGGTCGCCCCGTCGAGACAGGCCGGATCTGCCGCTTTGCTGAGCAGACTGCCCAGGGAATCGTCAGCGAGATGGAAGCTATCGGCCCAGATCAGCCTGCCCTCGCGGCGCAGCTCCCAGGCATCGTGGACGAGGCCGCTCGCCATCCGCTCGCCCGAGGCGATGCGCCCGAAGACCAGGATCTCGCCGGCCAGCAGCGCGGCATCTGCAGCGAGCGCGACGACGGCGCGGCGGCGCAGGCGCGCGCCGTCGAAGAGGATGGTCTCGGGCGGCAGATATTCGAGCCGCGCTCCCGCCCCGACCCGCAAGGAAATGTCGAGCGCGGTGTCCGGCCCGTCCGAGCGATAGACCTTCTCGGCCGCCTGGGCGGTGACATGCGCCGCGGCGCCGGGGCCGATATCGATGTCGATCGCCAGCCGGTCGCCGCCAACCAGCCCGCCGGAGGTGGTAAGGATGACGGCGACGGGTTTCTCGCCGGCCGCGGCGTCGGGAAAGAGAACGCGCAGCGGGTCGCGCTGATAGAGATGACGAAGGCGCGTCACGCCGTCCTTCGCGACGAAGCCGATCTCGGCGGCGCCGGCGGTTACCACGCGGTTTACAGCGCCTCGCAAATCCCCCTCGCCCCAACGGGGAGAGGGAGGGGACCCATGCGCAGCATGGGGAGGGTGAGGGGGTGTCGCGGTAATCGCGATATCGCCTGCAACATCGTGGCGGTTGCCGCTCCCCCTCACCCTAACCTCTCCCCCGAGGGAAGAGGAGATAAGACCGCGCAATTCGCTAGCACGCCCGCCTCACCAGCTCATCCCGCCATCGACGGCGATCGTCTGGCCGGTGATCATGGCTCCGCCGGCGGCGAGGAAGAGCATCGTCTCGGCGATGTCGGCGGGGGTGCACATGCGGTGGATCAGCGTCTTGGCGACGTGGTCGCGCTTCTTCTCCTCGGGCCAGGATTTCGTCCACGGCGAATCGACGAGGCCGGGCGCCACCGCGTTGACCCGCACCGCGGGCGACAAAGCGCGCGCCAGGTTGCGCGTCAGATTGACCAGCGCCGCCTTGCTCGCGCCATAGGCGATGCTGCTGCCGACCGCGCCGAGCCCGGCGACCGAGGCGGTGTTGACGATGGCGCCCCCCGCCGCCTTGAGCGCCGGCGCCGCTGCATGCGCGCAGCGGAAGGGGCCGAGCAGGTTGGTCGACAGGATGGCGGACCAGAACTCCTCGGTCATCCTGTCGAGATCGCCGAACTCGATCGGCGTCGTCGTTCCCGAGGTTCCGGCATTGTTGATCAAGATGTCGAGCCGGCCCAGCCGATCGACGGCGCGCCCCACCATGCCGGGGACATCGCGGGCATCGGCGACGTTGCCGGGCGCCGCGACGATCTTGAGCCCGGCCTTGCCCAGCCGGTCGATCTCGGCGGCGGCGCGCGCATCGTCGGCGAGATGGTTCATCGCGACGGTGGCGCCGCAGCGGGCGAAGAGCTCGACCGCGGCGAGCCCGATACCCGAGGCGCCGCCGGTGACGAGCGCCGTCTTGCCTGTGAGATCGGCCGTGATCATGCCCTTCCTCCTGCCTTACGCTCGGATGCGATGCCTACATTGCAGCATCAAACCGTCGCAGGGGGCAAATAATCTCGCCGACGCGAAAATGGCAGGCGCGCTTCAGAATGTCTCCTTGTACGGCCGCAGGTCGAGCTCATGGGTCCAGGCCGAGCGGGGCTGGCGGTGGATGTGCCAATAGGCCTCGGCGATCGCCTCGATGCCGAGCAGCCCGTCCTCGCCGCGTTCGGCGAGAATATTGGGGACGTGGCGCCGCAGCCGCTCGCCGTCGATGCCGCCATCGATGACGACATGGGCGACGTGAAGACCCTGCGGCCCATATTCCCGCGCCATGCTCTGGGCGATCGCCCGCAATCCGGCTTTGGCGGCGGCGAAATGGGCGAAGCCCGGCTTGCCGCGCAGGCTCGCGGAGGCGCCGGTGAAGACGACCGTGCCGCGGCCGAGCGGAACCAGGCGGCGGGCGGCCTCGCGGCCGACGAGGAAGCCGCCGAAGCAGCCGATGCGCCAGAAATTCTCGAAGAGAAGCGGCGAGAGCTCGCGGAAATCGATGCGCTGGTTGTTGCCGGCATTGAACACGACGAGATCGGCGGGCGCGCGGTCGTCGCCCTGCGTCATCGCCAGATCGAACAGCCGCACGACGTCGTCCTCGCGCGTCGTGTCGGTCGCGATGGCTTCCGCCCGGCCGCCCGCCGCGCGGATCGTCCGCGCCACCTGCTCGATCTTGCCCGCCGTCCGGCCGGCGACGAGCACGTGATAGCCTTCCGTCGCGAAGCGGCGGCAGATCGCGGCGCCGAGTCCGCGCTCGGCACCGACGCCGACCACGATCGCCGTCGGCGCGGTCACGCTGTCGGTCATTGAGAATCTCCTTAGATTTGACGGGAACGGGGTTAAGCGATCGTTTCGAGGGCGAGCGCGATGCCTTGGCCGCCGCCGATGCACAGCGTGACGACGCCACGCCGCAGGCCGTCGCGCCGCATCGAATGGATGAGGCGGGTGGTGAGGACGGCTCCCGTCGCGCCGATCGGGTGGCCATGCGCGATGGCGCCACCCTCGACATTGACGAGGTCGGCGGGGAAGCCGAGCTCGCGCGCCGCCACGATCGCGATCGCCGCGAACGCCTCGTTGATCTCGACCCGCTCGACATCGGCGGCGCGCCAGCCGGCGCGCTCGAGCGCTTGCTTGACGGCGGGAATGGGTCCCAGCCCGAACATCCCGGGCTCGACCGCCGCGATGCCCCAGGAGACAAGCCGCGCCAGCGGCACCACGCCGCGCGCCGCCGCCCGTTTCTCCTCGATCAGCACCACCGCGGCGGCGCCGCTGTTCAGCCCCGGCGCGTTGCCGGCGGTGATGGTGCCGCCCTCGCGGAAGGCCGGCTTCAGCGCCGCCAGCGCCTCCAGCGTGGTGGCGGGCCGCGGGTGCTCGTCGATCTCGAAGGTCGTCGGCCCCTTGCGGCCGCGCAGCTCGACGGCAACGATCTCGTCCTTGAACCTGCCCGCCGCTTGCGCCGCGGCGAAACGCTGCTGCGAGCGCAGCGCCCAGCGGTCCTGCTCCTCGCGGCTGATTTGGAACTCGCGGACGAGGTCCTCCGTGTGCCAGCCGGATGCTTCGTCCGAGAAGGCGTCGTTGAGCCCATCGCGCAGCATGCTGTCGTAGAGCGCGCCGTCGCCCATGCGATAGCCCCAGCGGCCGCGGGTGATGAGGTAAGGCGCGAGGTCCATGTTCTCCATGCCGCCGGCGACCGCGACGTCGAGGGCGCCGACCATGATGTCCTGCGCCGCCGAGACGATCGCTTGCGCCGCCGAGCCGCAGACGCGATTGACCGTCATCGCCGGAACCGAGACCGGCAACCCGGCGCCGATCGCGGCCTGGCGGCCGGGATTCATCTTGGCGCCGGCCTGCACGACATTGCCCATGACGACGGTGCCGATCTCGTCGGGCGCGAGCCCGGCGCGCCCGACCGCGGCGCGGATCACGACGGCGCCGAGCTCGGTCGAGGCGACATCCTTCAGGCTGCCGGCGAAGGTGCCGATGGCGGTGCGGACGGGAGCGGCGAGAACGACCGAGCGAAGCGACGTCATCTTGTGGTACTCCCGAGAATGGATCACAGCCCCAAGTAAACTTGATATGGGCGTATATGCGCCTATCTAAGCGTAGCGCCGCCTATTTCAAGAGAGAGCGGGATCACGATGCCCTCCAACAGCAGGCCGCCCGACGCCAGGCCGGCGAAGACGGCGATGGTCGAATGCAATTGCCTCGCCCTTCGCCAGGCGGCGCGGCACGTCACGCAGTTCTATGACCAGTTCCTCGCCTCGTGCGGCCTGCGCACCACGCAATTCTCCGTCCTGGCACGGCTGAAGCGCGCGGGACCGATGACGATCAACGCGCTGGCCCGCGAGCTCGTGATGGACCGGACGACGCTCGGGCGGAACATCCTGCCGCTGGAGCGCGCGGGACTCGTCGCCATCGTGGCGGGCCGTTCCGATCGCCGCAGCAAGGAGCTGCACCTGACGGAGGCCGGCGCGGCGCGGCTGCGCGCCGGCGTCAAACGCTGGGCCGAAGCGCAGGCGCGCTTCGAGACAGCGTTCGGCATCAGGCGATCCTCGGATGGCGAGCGAGCTCGGCGGCGCGGACAACGCCGCCGGTTGATCTCGCGCCGGCGGATATCGCCATCATCGCGCTTGCCCCGACTTCGCGACCCCCCTAGCCTGCGGGCGGGGGAGACTTCGATCCGGACGATGCCGGGCGGGAGAACACCGATGTCGATCGATGCAGCCGGCGTAGCGGCCGGCCCCCTCTGCGCGGCGCGCCGTCCGCGGATCGCGGCGCTGGCGCTGCTCGTGGCGGCGCTGCTTGCGGCGTGCGACGAGAAGAAGGCGGCGCAGGCGCCGCCGCCCCCGGCCCCCGCGGTCGGCGTCGCCTCGGCGGCGATCAAGGGCGTGGCGCAGTCCTATAATTTCGTCGGCCGCATCAAGGCGATCAACACCGTGCAGCTGCGCGCCCGCGTCGAGGGCTTCCTCGATAAGGTGCTGTTCCGCGAAGGCGACGACGTCCACACCGGGCAGCTGCTCTATCAGATCGAGAAGGACCAGCTCCAGGCGCAGGTAGACCAGGCCAAGGCCAACGTCGCCGCCGCCCAGGCCACCGAGCTCAACGCCCAGCTGCAGTACAACCGCTCGCTCGAGCTGGTGAAGAACCAGAACGTGCCGCAGGCGACGGTCGACCAGAACCGCGCCAATCTCGATGGCGCCAAGGCGACGGTGCTGCAGACCCAGGCGGCGCTGACCCAGGCGCTGGTCAACCTTTCCTATACCGACATCAAGTCGCCGATCGACGGCCGCATCGGCCTCACCGCCTATACCGAGGGAAACCTCGTCAACGCGGCGAGCGGCGTGCTCGCGACGATCGTCAGCCAGGACCCGATCTACGTCGTCTTCCCGGTGAGCCAGCGCCAGCTCGAGGATATCCGCGAGGCGCGGCGCCAGGAGAATGGCTCGCTGACCAAGATCGAGATCCTGGTGCGCGTGCCAAGCGGCAAGGACTACCAGCATCCCGGAGTGTGGAACTACACCGATCCGCAAGTCGACCAGACGACCGACACGCTGACCATGCGCGCCACCCTGCCCAACCCCGAGCGGCAGCTCACCGACGGCGAGTTCGTCACCGTCATCGTCAAGGAGCGCAAGGAGCAGCCGCGTCTCGTCGTGCCGCAGGCGGCGCTGCAGGTCGACCAGGCCGGCTACTACGTCCTGGTGGTCGGCGCCGACAACAAGGTCGAGCAGCGCCGCGTCGCCACCGGGGCGACGCAGGACACCGACATCGTCGTCGAGTCAGGCGTCAAGGAGGGCGACAAGGTCATTGTCGACGGCGTTCAGAAGGTGCGGCCGGGCCAGACCGTGCAGATCGCCGGCCAGGTGGCGGCGGTCCCCGTCGCGACGCCGGCACTGCGCGACGGGGGCTGAGCCCTGTGATCTCCGCCGTCTTCATCGACCGGCCGCGCCTCGCCTTCGTCATCTCGATCGTCATCACCCTGGCGGGGCTGATCGCCATCACCGCGATACCGGTCGCCCAATTTCCCAACATCGTGCCGCCCCAGGTCACCCTCTCCGCGCTCTATCCCGGCGCCGACGCCGAAGTGCTCGAGACCACCGTGGCGCAGCCGATCGAGGAGCAGATCAACGGCGTCGACAACGCCATCTACTACCAGTCGACGAGCGGTGCCGACGGTTCCTACACGCTCAACGTCACCTTCGCGCTCGGCACCGACCCCGACATCAACACGGTCAACGTGCAGAACCGCGCCGCCCTGGCGCAGCCGCAGCTTCCGGCGGAGGTGACGCGCCAGGGCCTCACCATCCGCAAGAAATCGGCGGCGCTGCTTCAGGTCATCGAGCTCTACTCGCCGAAGGGCAGCTACGATTCGATCTATCTCAGCAACTACGCGACGATCAACGTCATCGACGCGCTGTCGCGCATCAACGGCGTCGGCCAGGCCAGCCTGTTCGGGCCGCTCGACTATTCGCTGCGGGTGTGGCTCGATCCTGACAAGCTGACCGCCTTGTACCTGACCCCGAGCGACATCATCACCCAGCTGGGGAATCAAAACATCCAGGCGGCGCTCGGCCGTGTCGGCGCCGCGCCGGTGACACGCGAACAGCAGTTTCAGCTGACCATCAAGACCAAGGGCCGCCTGACCTCGCCGGAGGAGTTCGGCGCCATCATCCTGCGCGCCAATCCCGACGGCTCGGTGGTGCGCATCCGCGACGTGGCGCGCGTCGAGATGGGCGCCAAATCCTCCGACCGCTACACCCGCTACAACGGCGCGCCCGGCGCCTCGATCGGCATCTACCAATCGCCCGGCGCCAACGCGGTGCAGGTGACCCAGCAGGTTCGCCAGGTCCTGGACACCCTCGCCAAGCGCTTCCCCAACGACCTCGCCTATAGCGTGTTCTTCGACACGACGGTGTTCGTCACCTCGACCATCGCCGAGGTCGTCCGCACCCTCGGCGAGGCCTTCGTCCTCGTCGCCATTGTCGTCTTCCTGTTCCTCGGCAAGCTGCGCACGACGCTGATCCCGCTGATCGCTGTGCCGGTCTCGATCGTCGGCACCTTCGCGGTGATGCTGGCGATCGGCTATTCCGCCAATACCGTGTCGCTGCTGGCGCTGGTGCTGGCGATCGGCATCGTCGTCGACGACGCCATCGTCGTCATCGAGAACGTCGAGCGCGTCATCGAGGAGCGGCCGGAGCTCTCGGTGCCCGAGGCGACCAAGCAGGCGATGGCGGAGATCACCGCGCCGATCATCGCCATCACCCTGGTGCTGCTCTCGGTCTTCGTGCCGGTGGCCTTCATCCCCGGGATCAGCGGCCAGCTCTTCCGCCAGTTCGCCGTCGCGGTGTCGGCGTCGATGCTGATCTCGGCGCTGAACGCCCTGACGCTGAGCCCGGCGCTCTGCGCCGTGCTGCTGAAGCCGGGCGGCGGCGCGAGCCGCGGCCCGATGCGCTACGTGCTCGGCGGCATCGACAAGGTGCGCGACGGCTATGTCTGGGTGGTGCGCCGCCTCGTCCGCGTCGCGCTGCTCGGCATCGTCGCCGCGATCGCCGCCGGGGCGCTGGCCGCCGGAATCTTCACCTTTACCCCCAAGAGCTTCCTGCCCGAGGAGGACCAGGGCGCGTTCTTCGCCGCCATGACCTTGCCGCAGGGCGCCTCGGTCAACCGCACGCAAGCCGTCGTCGAGCAGGTCGAGCGCATCATCGCGCCGGTGCCCGGCGTCGAGGGCGTGCTCTCGGTGGTGGGCTATGATTTCATCGACGGGCTCGCCTCGTCGAACCAGGCCTTCTTCGTCATCCGCCTCAAGCCGTTCGACCAGCGCCTCGACCCGCGCGAAGAGGTCGGCGCGATCATCGCGGCGCTGCGGCCGCAGCTCTCCTCGATCTCGGGCGCCGTCGTCTTCCCCTTCAACCTGCCGCCGATCATCGGGCTCGGCAGCACCGGCGGCTTTCAGTACGTGCTCGAGGCGCTGCAGGGCCAGCCGCCCACCGACCTCGCGGCGACGATGCGCGGCCTCCTGGTGGCGGCGAACCAGCAGCCCGAGCTCGCCGGGGTGTTCAGCACCTACGCCGCCGACACGCCGCAGATCTATCTCGACATCGACCGCGACAAGGCGCAGGTGCTGGGCGTCAAGATCACCGACATCTTCAACGCCCTGCAGGCGACTCTGGGCGGCTTCTACGTCAACGACTTCAACCTCTTCGGCCGCACCTGGCAGGTCAACGTCCAGGCCGAGACGCCCTATCGCAAATCGGTCGACGACATCTATCGCATCTATGTCCGCAACGCCGCCGGCACCATGGTGCCGATCCGCTCGCTGGCGCAGGCGCGGCTCGTCCAGGGGCCGCAGGCGATCGTGCGCTACAACGGCTATCGCGCCGCGGTCATCAACGGCGCGGCGAAGCCGGGCTACAGCTCGGGCGAGGCGCTCACCGCGATGGAGCGCATCTCGGCGACGACCCTGCCGGTCGGCTACACGTTCGAATGGACCGGCACGGCGCTGCAGGAGCTGGCGGCGGGCGGCCAGACGACGATCGTCCTCGCCCTCGCCATCCTCTTCGCCTATCTCTTCCTCGTCGCGCTCTACGAGAGCTGGAACATTCCGATCCCGGTGCTGATGTCGGTCAGCGTCGGCGTCCTGGGCGCCATCGGCGCGGTGTACCTCGCCGGCCGCAGCTTCGACGTCTATGCCCAGATCGGCCTCGTCGTGCTGATCGCGCTCGCCGCCAAGAACGGCATCCTCATCGTTGAGTTCGCCGTCGAGCAGCGCCGCCACGGCGTCGGCCTCCTCGATTCGGCGATCGAAGGGGCGCGGCTGCGCTTCCGCCCGGTCATGATGACGAGCTTCGCCTTCATCCTCGGCCTGCTGCCCCTCGTCATCGCGGTCGGCGCCGGCGCCGCCAGCCGCCGCGCGGTCGGCACGCCGGTCTTCGGCGGCATGATCGCCGCCTCGGCGCTCGGCATCTTCGTCATCCCGATGCTCTACGTCGTCTTCCAGTGGCTGCGCGAGCGCGTCGGCAGCCGCACGCCGGCGCCCGCCGCGCCATCCGCCGAGCCGTCGGCCGGGGATTAGGCGGCCGGACATTCCGCCAGATAGAGGAGCCACGCCATGAACATCCACAAGGGCGACACGGCGATCGTCTTCATCGACCCGCAAAACGACGTGCTGAGCGAGACGGGCGCGAATTGGGGGGCGGTCGGCGCGAGCGTCACCGAGAACCGCACGGTCGAGAACATGGAGCGGATCTTCAAGGCCGCGAAGGCGAAGGGCTACGACGTATTCATCTCGCCGCATTATTTCTATCCGACCGATACCGGCTGGCACATGAACGGCCCGCTCGAGGCCGACGAGTTCAGGACCCACACTTTCGCACGCAGCGGCCCGCTGAACTTGACGGGTTTCGCGAATTCGGGCGCCGACTGGCTGGCTCGCTTCAAGCCCTATATCGAGGACGACAAGACCATCGTCGTCAGCCCGCACAAGGTGTTCGGGCCGCAGACCAACGACTTGGTCCTGCAGCTGCGCAAGCGCGGGATCGGCAAGATCATCCTCGGCGGCATGCTGGCGAATCTATGCGTCGAGTCGCATCTGCGCGAGCTCCTCGAGCAGGGCTTCGAGGTCGCCGCGGTCAAGGACGCCACCGCCGGGCCGCGCCATCCGGCATGGGGCGACGGCTATCAGGCGGCGATCATCAACTACCGCTTCCTCGCCCACGCCGTGTTGTCGACCGACGAAGCGGTCGCCGCCATGGGTTAGGGACACCCATCGCGGATTACGAGCGCGCCATCGCTAGAGGCACGTGCCGACGCGCTGATCTCGGCAGTTCTGTGATATCATCATCGCCGCGTGGGCGCGGCGGCGGCTAGCCTTGTGCCATGGCGCGGGCTGCCACGGCTCTCTGCCGCATCTCAACGAATAATAATCGGGGGCGAATACTGTCGGGGGGTTTGATGAATTCGCACGTTTTGTTGGTATTCGACAGCTGCCGATACGACACGATGGCAGCCGCTTGGCCGACGCTGGAGAACATACCGAGGATCGGACCGCTTCATCGCGCCTACTCGCTCTCCTCCTGGACCTTCACCTCGCATATCCTCTTCGCGCTCGGCCGACTGCCCTGGATCGAGAGCCGGACGGATCTCTGCCAGCAGAAGACCGAGGTCTCCGATTTGCGATTATGGAAGGCGCGACTCGGCCTCAGCGACGATCACCCCTTCCGCCAAGAGCGCGACCTGCGCGATGGGCTCCATCGCCTGGGATACGAGCTCAACGCCGTTACCTCGGCCAATCCCCTGACGGAAGAGTCGCGGTTCAGGTTCTTCGTCGACAATCTCGTGTCGGTCGGGCAGTTCGAGAACTGTCTCGAAAGGAGCCTCTCGAAGATCGATCTCAGCCGGAAGCAATGCCTCATCCTGAACGTCTGCGAGACGCATTACCCCTATTTCGACGGCGCGTATGATCCGCAATTCGACGCCTATTACCTGCACGGTTTCGCCGCGCAGATGCGCGCCGCCGCCGAGGATCGCGTTCTGACCGTCCCGAACTATCCCGCCGAACTGCTGCCCGTTCTGCGCGCGCGCCAGATCGCATCGATCCGCTACCTCGATGCGGTGATCCCGAAACTCTTCAAGCTGCTTCCCCCCGAGACCTACATCACGATCACCGCCGATCACGGCGATTGCTTCGGCGAGGACCGCTTCGTCGGCCACGGCGAGGTCTGGAACAGGATGGTCCTGGAGGTCCCCTTCCTCGAGGGGCGCATGCCGTCTTAAAGCAGTCGCTCCGGCCGAGATAAGTATTGTGTCGCCGTAATTATCCGCAGCCCGCGGGGCCTACGAGAGGCTATCGCCGCTCAATAACCGTCGACCTCGACGATAGCTTCGGCAAATTCCTGCGGGGCTTCTTGCGGCACATTGTGACCGATGCCTGGAGGATTCGGTGCGAATATTTGCCCGAGAATTGCTTGGCATAGGATGTTCCGTCCGCGGCGGCGCCATCGAAATCACTGCTGATGGTGATCGCAGGCACAGCGATAACGGGAGCTTCCTCAAGTTTCCTTTCCAGATCGTCGTATTGTGGATCGCCTTCAGCCAGGCCGAGCCGCCAGCGGTAATTATGGATCACGATGCTGACGTGGTCCGGGTTGTTCAGGGACGAAGCGGTGCGATCGAACTGACGGCGGACGAGTTCCCTAAAATGCAGAGAGCTGTCGTCACGCTTCGCAACAATCTCATCAAGGCTGCGAATGGCAAGGGATGATGGCCGGATGACGACGTAACGCAAAAGCGAAGCCCGCGCCGCGATCATCCCCGGCGGGTGCGGCAAATCGTGATCTCGCCGCTCGGGCACGACGATCACCGGCGCCGGGCCCCAGAAACCCGGTCCCCAATGGCCCCAATTGAAGGCGGCATCCTGGTTCAGCGTCGCCGCCTGCAGATACTCGTCGGCGATCCGCTTCTGCAGGGCAAGCTGCTGGAAGCTCTGATACGCCTTGGCGTCGCCGACGAAGAGGCAGTGGCAATGGTCGGGATCGGCATAGACATAGCCGACCGCCGGCGTGCCGCCGACCTGCAGGCTCTGCGCGAGCACCCGGTGCGGCGGCAGGCTGGCGAGCTCGGCCTGCCGCTCCGGAGTGTCGGCGGGCTCCATCTGGAAGCCTGCCGCCGCTAGCATCTGCTCCGTCTCGGGCACCGGGTCGCCCGCGCAGCCGGCGGCGACCAGCAGCATCGCCGCGAGAACGGCGGCAAAGCGCCAGGCGGGGTCCGCAGTGCTGCGCATGATCGCGAATCATGCCGCACCCTGCCCGCCATCGCCTCGACACGCGTCATTTTCCGGCGGCCGTCGTCCGAATGCTTTCCGTTACCGCCTAATCCTCGGCGGCCCCGGCGTGCAAGAAATGCGGGGAGCTTGACGGCTATCAAGGTCGGCATCGGGCAGCCGCGCCACGATCGAGGGGAGAAGATCCCGCCCTCCAGTGAAAGAGGAAGGCATGAATTTGCCCAAACGTCCGCTCGGCTCCTCGGGTGTCTCGATCACCGTCGTCGGCTTCGGAGCCTGGGCGATTGGCGGCGGGGGCTGGGCGTTCAGCTGGGGACCCCAAGACGATGTCATATCGCTTGCGACCATGCGGCATGCCTTGGCGCTGGGCATCGATTGGATCGATACGGCGGCGGCGTACGGGCTAGGCCATTCCGAGGAGATGGTCGGCCGGCTGTTGCGGGAGCTGCCGGCTTCCGAGCGGCCCTTGGTCTTTACCAAAGGCGGCTTGGTTTGGGACGAGCGCAATCCGATGACACCGCCGCGCCGGGTCCTCAAGCCGGAATCGATTCGAATGGAATGCGATGCATCGTTGCGCCGACTGGGCGTGGACGTCATCGATCTCTACCAATTGCATTGGCCCGACGACACGGGTACGCAAGTCGAGGATTCATGGGCGGAGATGAAGCGGCTCATCGAGCGGGGCAAGATCCGCATGGCTGGGGTCTCGAACTTCGATGTTTCGCTGCTCGAACGATGCGAGCCCATCCGGCATGTGGATGCGCTGCAACCGCCTTTCTCGCTGATCCGTCGCGAAGCCGCCATGCGCGAGATTCCGTGGTGCGCCGAGCACAAGACCGGCGTCATCTGCTACAGCCCCATGCAGTCCGGATTGCTGACGGATAATTTCACCGCCGAGCACGTCGCCAAGCTGGCTCGAGATGATTGGCGGCGCCGCTCTCTCGAGTTCCAGGAGCCCAGGCTGAGCCGCAATCTGGCGTTGCGAGACGCCCTCCGACCCATCGCCCAACGGCACGGAACCACGGTCTCCGCGGTCGCCGTAGCCTGGGCGATCACCTGGCCCGGCGTCACCGGGGTCATTGTCGGCGCTCGTTCACCCGGTCAGGTCGATGGCTGGATAGCTGCGACGACACTCGAGCTGACCGAAGCCGATCGAGAGGAGATTTCGACCGCCATCGCGCGGACCGGCGCCGGATCCGGCCCCATGACACCGCAATTGCAACGTTCCTGAGTGACCCCATCAGCGAGCTTGTCGAGCTGCGGCGTCGGGCCATGGAAGTCGGGCCATGGAATACGCGCGGCGCGATGGCCACATGGTCGAGACGCTCGACGCTCTGGCCCGGCGAACGATCGAGTCCCGTAGTTTCGCACCCGGCATTGGAAGGACAAAGTCATGACCTATCGCGATCGTGCGGTCGTCGTCACTGGCGGAACCGGCGCTCTCGGCACTGCCGTGGTGGGCGCGTTGCTCGCGGCCGGCGCGGTCTGCCATGTGCCCTACCTCGACGAGCAGAAAATCCAGCGCTTTCCCCATCGCGGCAATGAGCGCGTGAAGCTGGTTGCCGGCTGTGATCTCGCCGACGAGTCGGGCGTGGCGCGGCTCTTCGACGGTATCGACGATCTTTGGGCCTCGATTCACCTCGCCGGTGGATTTGCCGTAAGTCCGCTCGCCGAGACCGACAAGGCCGGGCTCATGGCGATGATCGATACGAATCTCGTCAGCTGCTACCTTTGCTGCCGCGCCGCAATCCGCGCGATGGCCCGGCACGATGCCGGCGGCCGCATCGTCAACGTCGCGGCGCGGCATGCGCTGGAGCCGCGGGCGGGGGCCGGGATGACCGCCTACACCGTCAGCAAGGCCGCCGTCGCGGCGCTCACCGAAGCGCTGGCGCAAGAAGTCGTCGGCCAGGGTATCCTGGTGAATGCGGTGGCACCTTCGATCATGGACACGCCGCCGAACCGCCAGGCCATGCCGAAGGCAAATTACGATAGCTGGCCCAAGGTCGAGGAGGTGGCGGCAACGATCCTCTTCCTCGCCTCGCCCGAGAACCGCGTCACGCGCGGCGCGGTGGTGTCGGCCTACGGTCGGTCGTAGGGCAAAAGTTAAGCGCACCCCGCATCAGGCGTGCTTGCCCAATACCGTCAAGTGCATCTGCCTTCGCACCCCGAATCCCGCTCTCCGATAAAGTTCGATCGCCGGTTGATTGTCGGAAAATACATGCAGGAACGGTAGCTCTCCGCGCGCGATAATGGCGCGCGAGAGCCTCGCGAGTATGGTGCGCGCGTATCCCCGGCCACGATGGGCCGGATGCGTGCAGACGGCGGTGATCTCGGTAAAGCCGGCAAGCCGTATGCGCTCGCCGGCTATGGCCGCGAGCCGGCCGTCGACGCGAATCCCGAGAAACTGTCCCAGCTCGTGCGTGCGTCTCCCGAAGGGGCCGGGTTTGGTCAGCTCGACCAGCTCAAGCATGGCCGGCACATCCGCCGCGCCGAGCGGCACCGGAGCCGGCACATCGGACGGGTTTTCCAATGACGACCCGACCATTTGCTCGACGGAGCCTCTGCGGAGGACAGCAAGCCCGTCGGGAGGCATGATCGGATCGACCGTGAACATTGCCACCGGGATCGCCGGCGAGATCAGCCGCCCCAATGCGGCGAAGCTCGCCGCCGATGTATCGGCGATCGCCGCGAACGGCGCGATGTCCGCGAGGTAGCGCCGTGCGAGAGCATCGCCCACGGAAACAGCCCTTTGCTGGCCCGTCAACGCATTCCAGATCGGCCGGTCGAGCGGTTGAAGGTCGTGCGTCGGAAAGCGGGAATCGGGCATGGTTGGTCTTTCGCTGCGGGGCTGGTTCGGATGTCGCCGGCCTATCCGCTCGCAGCGGAAATCCCCGCCGCTCTATCGCGGAACCACACGCCGGATGCGATCGCGCTTGCCAGCGTCGCGCCATAGAGGATGAGCGCCACGCCGAGCGTCGCGAAGGTCCAGCTCAGCGATCCCGTCGCCGTCAGGATCGCCCAGCCGCCGCCGACCGCGATCACCAGCCGGATCAGCCCGGCCAGCAGCGGCCAGGCCAGCCGCCCGGCACCCTGGGACGCGAAATAGAGCGAGAGGCCGAGGCCGAAGAAGCCGTAGGTCGGCCCGACATGGCGCAGATAGGCGACGCCGGTCGCCAGCATGTTCGGGTTGCTGCCGAAGAGGTCGAGCCAGGCTTCCGGCCAGATCGCAGCGGCGATCCCGACCGCCTCGGCCGCGATGAAGGCCAGAGCTCCGCCGGTCAGGGCGATGCGCAGCGCCCGTTGCTGCTGGCCGGCGCCGATATTGGTGCCGACGAGCGCCACCATCGGCGCCCCCAGCCCGAAGACCAGGGGGATCAGCAGATATTCCAGCCGCGCCCCGGTGCCGTAGCCGGCGACCGCGTCCGGCCCCCCTGCCGCGCCGACCAGCGCCGTGGTCAGGGCGACCGTCAGCGTCGTCTGCAGCGTGCTGACCGCGCCGACGGCGCCGACGCGCAGGATGTCGGCGAAAAGCGGCCAGCTCAGACGCGCGCGGCGCAGCCGCACGACGCAGCGTCCGGACAGGATGTACCAGCCCAGCACGGCGATCATCAGCACCGTGGTCAGCACGACCGCCGCGCCGCCGCCGGCGATGCCGAAAGCGGGCAGCGGGCCGAAGCCGAAGATAAGCAGCGGCGAGAGCGGCACCAGCAGAACGACGCCGAGGCAGATCGCCAGCGACGGCACCAGCATGTTGCCGGTGCCCCGGATCACGCTGGCGAGGGCGTTCATCAGCCACACCAGCACATTGCCGGCGAAGACCACGTTGGAATAGCTGAGCGCCGCCTCGAGCGAGCCGTCTTGCCCGCCCATCGCGGCGTAGATCTCGCGGCCGAAGACCAGGAAGAGCGCCGAGGTCGCCACGCCAAGGACAAGATTGATCAGGATGGCGTGCAGCACCAAGGCGTCGGCGTTCCCCCGCCTTCCCGCGCCCAGCGCCCGGGCGACCGCCGAGGAGATGCCGCCGCCGATCGCCCCGGCCGACAGCATCGCCATCATCATGAAGCCGGGAAACACCAGCGCCATGCCGGTCAGCGCGTCGCTCCCGAGGCGCGACACGAACCAGGTTTCGATCAGCCCGGTCGAGGCCTGCGCCATCATCACCAGCACGTTCGGCCAGGCCATAAGCAGCAGCGTCGGGACGATCGGGCCATGCAGCAAGCGCCAGGTGCGCGGGCTCATCGCGACGGAGACGGGGGCTGCATCGGGCGCGGGCTGGGCCGGCTGGACGTCGACCAAGACGGTCATGCGTTGCACTCCTTCGGCCCGCTTGGCGCGGCCATGAGAATTGCCGCCGAGGCGACTTGCATGATAATAGCCTAGTCTCTATCATTATGCAAGTCACATCGCGATGCCGCGTTAAGTGCCTCGGACTTCTCAATGACGGGAGAACGAACCGCTCCCCAATAGAAAAGCGCTGGACCGCTCGCTGCCGCAGACGCCGGGAAGCAAGCCAAAGGCTGATCGCGCCAAGGCGAGGGATAGGTATTATGTCCTCTATGGACGGCCCCGCCGCAATTACCGTCAGCCGCCGGAGCGCGACTTGGAAAAGTTCGGCAGGCCGTCGCCGAACTTGATCCACGCAATGTTGTGACTGAGCCAGGAATGGTGTGTGGGCGGGAACGCGTCTGGATCGTCGAGGCTCGCGATGGTGACATCGATCTCGTCGGGCGCGCTTGCGTAGGTGAGCTGTGCGCCGCACGCGGCGCAGAACGTGCGGACGATGCCGGGCGAAGACGCGTAGCTGGCAGGCTCGCCTTTGGTGACGCGATAGTCATCGGCCGCGACGCTCGCCCATGCGAGCACCGGCGCGCCGGCGACGCGCTGGCACGTGCGGCAATGACACACCATGCTCGCCTGCACGTCGGTGATCGCATAACGCACCGCGCCGCAATGGCACCCGCCTTCGATCCTTTTCTTCAAATCATCTCTCCTCGCCCGGGATCTCGCCCGGGATCTCGCCCTGGATCCCGCAACGTATTGCGCCGGATCAGCGCCATGGACGACACACATCATTTCGGCCGGCCGATCGACCGGCTGGTAATTCAGGGGACACATATACTTATCTCCGCTCGTTCGCGCGAACGGGGCCGCCGTCAGCAATCGTAATCCAGCTTCGGATACCAATCCACGCCCCGCCCTTCCGGCGTGGAGTCCAGCACCATCCACAGCGGGGCTGGGTCGGGGGCGCCTCTTGGGTCCTGGCCGGGATCGGCGGTGGAGCTGGTCATCTCGGCGGACCAGAAGTGGCGGATGGTCCCGTCGCGGCGCGTGAACACGCTGAAGGCCGGGATCTCGGAGCCGTCTTGCAGGATGCCGAAATAGTCACGCGAATAGGCGCCGTTGAGGTCGCTATAGAGGCGAAGGTTCCGCCAGCCGCGCTCGCGCCGCCAGGCGGTCAGGCGCTCGATCGGCGAGCGGGCGACCACGACGAGCGCGATGCGCTGGCCGATATCGGCGGCGTTGCCCTCCCAGGCGCCCAGCAGGTTGGTGCACATCGGGCACGGGCGCTCGCGCTGGGGCCCGAACATGTAGCTGTAGATTGCGAGCGTCTGCTTGTCGCCGAACAGCCCGGCGAAATCGCTGGTTCCGCCCTCGCCCTGGAAGCGGTAGTCGCCCCTCACCGCGCCGCCCGGCGGCAGGGCGCGACGCTGCGCGGCGACGCGCTCGATGTGGCGCCGCAATTCGATCTCCTCGGCGAGGAGCGCGGTGCGCGCGGCGCGATACGCGGGGCTTTCGTTGGGGAACCGGACGGGGTTGTCGCGCGCCAGCTCGGCGGCCGGGGCCAGGGCATCGATCTTCGAGTCCATCGGACGGTCCTCCTCCGTGGAGAAGATAGCAGGCAGCGAGGATGACGCGTTCCGGCGGAGCTTGGCAAGACGGGGCCGAGACGG
>WNFM01095548.1_pt1 | contig 34074 bp, 27 predicted proteins | sample 5400271 | NCBI WGS metagenome assembly WNFM01 (sample SAMN13153352, study PRJNA577476) | soil metagenome | isolation source: 60 cm saprolite on Douglas fir-dominated hillslope | place: USA:California | collected 2013-09-17 | reverse complement strand
AGGACTTCGAGCGCTACGCGGTCACGCCGGGCGTGCCGCTCTTCCAGGACTTGTTCCTCGACTGAAGAGACTCACCTCTTTTTCATGAAGAACGTGAATTCCGCGCCCTCGGAGTGCGACAGCAGCTCGTTTCCGGTCTGCTTGCAGAACGCCTGGAAGTCTTTCACGGAGCCGGGATCGGTCGCCATGACCTTCAGCACCTGGCCGGCCGTGAGATCTCCCAGGGCCTTCTTGGCGCGCAGGATGGGCAGCGGACAGTTGAGGCCGCGAACGTCGAGCTCGCGATCGAACGATTGCATTGATTGGATTCTCCGAGAGGGCGTGAATTTTAACATGGGGGCACGCGCGCTCCACCCCAAGCCTTGAAGCGCGGCGGGCCATGGCGTACGATGCAATCGCTCGGGACCGCAGGCTCCCGGGGGTGGCGAGCGCCACCGAGACGGTGTCCGTCCAAGGCCTGCTTCCGCGACTAACGGAGGCTCCATGGACACCGTCTCTATCTCTCCCCGCACGCTCTATTCCCGCTTCGGTTCCCCGCGATCGCCGCTCGTTCTCGACGTGCGCCGCATTGCCGCGTTCGAGAAGGACCCGAGGCTCCTCCCCGCCGCGACACGCCCCGACGGCGACCTCGCCGGCTTCGCGCGCGCGCACTCGGCCGGGCGGGCGCTCGTCACCTACTGCGTCCATGGCCACGAAGTGAGCCGGGAGGCGGCGCGCACGCTCGCGCGCGCGGGCCACGAGGCCTCCTATCTCGAGGGTGGCATCGAGGCCTGGCTCGCCGAAGGCCTTCCCACCATCCGGCCGCGGCCCGATTGGCGCGTGCCGGGCGGCTCGCGCTGGATCACGCGCGAGCGCCCGAAGATCGACCGCGTCGCCTGCCCCTGGCTCATCCAGCGCTTCATCGACCCGCTCGCGCGCTTCGACTACGTGCCGACCCAACGGGTGTTCGAAGAAGCCGCCACGCGCGAGGCCGTGCCCTACGACATTCCCGGCGCGGTGGTCACGCACCGCGCGGAGCGCTGCAGCTTCGACGCGTTGATCGAGGATTTCGCGCTGCACGATCCCGCGCTCGACCTCCTCGCCAGCATCGTGCGCGGAGCCGATACCGATCGCCTCGATTTGGCGCCGCAATGCGCGGGCCTGGTCGCGACCTCGCTCGGGCTCTCCAAGCGCTTCGCCGACGACCACGAAATGCTCGCCAATGCGCTGCCGGTGTACGACGGGCTCTACGCGTGGTGCCGCGCGCAATGCGAGGCAGACACGGAGCGACACACGGGGTCGCCGGTCGCTTGAGCGCGGCGCCGACCTTCCGCGAGGCGCTGCGCTTCTGGGTGAAGCTCGGCTTCGTGAGCTTCGGCGGCCCCGCCGGCCAGATCGCGATCATGCATCGCGAGCTGGTCGAGCGTTACCACTGGATTTCCGAACGCCGTTTCCTGCACGCGCTCAACTACTGCATGGTGCTGCCCGGACCCGAGGCGCAGCAGCTCGCTACTTACATCGGCTGGCTCCTGCACGGCACGCGCGGCGGCATCGCGGCGGGCGCGCTCTTCGTGCTGCCATCGCTTGCGATCCTCATCGCGCTTTCGTGGATCTATGTGAGCTACGGGCAGGTGCCCGCGATCGCCGCGGTACTTTATGGCGTGAAGCCGGCGGTGGTGGCGATCGTGCTCGCCGCGGCGTGGCGCATCGGCGCGCGCACGCTTCGCAACAACGCGCTGTGGGCGATCGCGGTCGCGGCCTTCGTGGCGCTCTTCGCCGCCGCGGTCCCCTTCCCCGCGGTGATCCTGGTTGCGGCTGGGCTCGGCATCCTCGGCGGGCGAATGGCACCCGCGCTCTTCCGCCTTCCGGCGCATGCCGCGACGGGCGCGAGCGCCGCGCCCTCGATCATCGACGACGACACACCCACGCCCGAGCACGCGCGCTTGAACCTCATGCGCGTGAAGCGGATCGCGTGGATCTTCATCTGGATCTGGGCCGCGGCACTCGCAGCGCTTGTGCTCGCGTTCGGGTGGGACGGCGCGCTCACGCAGATGGGTTGGTTCTTCACCAAGGCAGCGCTCCTCACCTTCGGGGGCGCGTACGCGGTGCTGCCCTACGTGCTGCAAGGGGCGGTCGAGCACTACGGCTGGCTCACCGCGCCGCAGATGATGGACGGCCTCGCGCTGGGGGAGACCACCCCGGGGCCGCTCATCATGATCGTCGCCTTCGTGGGCTTTCTCGGCGCGGGCATCGCCGGCGCGCTGGTGGCGACCTTCTTCACCTTCCTGCCGTCGTTCCTCTTCATCCTCGCGGGCGGCCCCTTCGTCGAGCACACACGCGACGACGCGAAGCTCACCCCGCCGCTCACCGCCATCACCGCAGCCGTGGTGGGCGTAATCGTGAACCTCGCGGTGTTCTTCGCTTGGCACGTACTGTGGCACGCGTCGGGCGCGGGGCGCTTCGATGTCGCGGCGGCAACCATCGCGCTCGTTGCCACGGCGGCCCTGGTGTCGAAGCGGGTGGGTGTCATTCCGGTGATCGCCGCGAGCGGCCTCGCCGGGCTCACGCTGTGGGCCGCGGGGTTTGCCATCGCATAAAAAGAAAACGGGCCGCTTTTGGCGGCCCGCTTCTTTGTTGCTTAAGCGTTAACGGCAGCTGGCGGGCAGGTACTTCGGAAGAATGTCGGTACCCGAGGTCGAGGTGCAATCCCAGGCGATGATGGGCGGGCCATTGCACGTTCCGGCCTGGCACGCTGCTTTCAGCATGTACGACACTTTGGCGCCAAGCTGGGAGGCGAGGCCGGCGGTGGCCTTGACGGTGATGACGTCCGGCGCGAACGTCGGCGGGAGCGAGTTGGCCGTGCCCACGTCGGAGCAACCAGCGATGGTCTGATTGGTCGGCATCGCGCCTTTGGCTTGGTAATACTCGGCAACGGTCGTCTTGCAAACGCCGGCGGCGTTGATGAGCTCGGTCACCTTAGCGCGAATCGTGTAGTCCTGGTACGCAGGAATGGCGATCGCAGCCAGGATGCCGATGATCGCGACCACGATCATCAGTTCGATCAGGGTGAAACCTTTTTGGACTTTCATAGGGGCTCCAAGGAGTGAAACAACGAGGTGCAGCGAAGTAATAGCTCGTTACAGAATGCAACCGCCGTGCCATCTGACCCGCTCTGCGCCAAATGACCCATGGGCACAATATTCTTACATGGATTCAATGTGTTGTATACAACATGCGAGCTTCCCCGACGCCCCCCCGGCACTGGCACAAGGCTCGCTCGCGCCGCGGCCATTCCGCACCGGACGAATGCGCCACAATATGACGTAGTACGGCACCGCGCCACGCGGTGCGAGTCGTCTAGACCACGCGTCCAAATCTCAAGCGGCGACATAAGTGCCCGATTTGCCGCCGCGCTTCTCGACGAGGCGTATCGCATCCATCGTCATGCCGCGATCGACTGCCTTGCACATGTCGTAGATGGTGAGGAGGCCCACTTGAACGGCGGCCAGGGCTTCCATCTCGACCCCGGTGCGCGCGGTGCATTCCACGGTGGCGCGGCATTCGATGCGCGAGCTCGCCTCGTCGGGCGTGAAATCGACGGCAATCGAGGTGAGCGGCACGGGATGGCATAGCGGAATGAGCTCGGAGGTGCGCTTGGCGGCCTGGATCGCCGCGATGCGCGCGACGCCGAGGACGTCGCCCTTCTTGGCGGTCCCCGCGAGGACGATGGCGAGGGTGGCCGGCTGCATGCGGATCGTCCCCGCGGCGATCGCCACGCGGTGGGTCTCCGGCTTGCCCGCCACGTCAACCATACGTGCCGCACCTCGTTCGTCGAAGTGGGTGAGTTTTTCCGTCATAATTTGATCTTAGCAGTTCGACCCTTCCCCCCTTCAGTGACCCTACGCCCCGTCATCGCATCGCTGTTGATGGCCCTCGCGGCGCTCCCCGCGCCCGCACAAGGCCTGCCCGACCTCGGCGACGCCTCGTCCGCCTCGCTCTCGGACGCGCAGGAGCGCACCATCGGCAACCGCATCATGCGCGACGTGCGCATCGATCCCGCGTATCTCGACGATCCCGAGGTGGCGGACTACGTTTCGTCGGTGGGTGCGCGCCTCCTCGCGGTGGCCGAAGGCTCGCGCAAGGACATCGATTTCTTCGTGGTTCAGGACGAAACCATCAACGCCTTCGCCCTCGTAGGCGGCCACATCGGCGTGCACTCGGCGCTCATCATGCTCACCCAGAACGAGTCGGAGCTCGCCGGCGTGATGGCGCACGAGATCGCCCACATCCTGCAGAAGCACCAGGCGCGCATGATCCACGGCGCGAGCCGCGCGCAATGGGCCTCGCTCGCCGCGCTCGCCCTCGCCATCCTCGCCTCGCGCGGCGGCGGCAGCCAGGGGAGCCAGATTTCCGAGGCGGCGGTCGCCACCGCGGGCGCGGTCCAGATCCAGAACCAGATCGACTACACGCGCGACCACGAGCGCGAGGCCGATCGGGTGGGCTTGACGCTCCTCGACCGGGCGGGATTCGATCCGCGCGGCATGGCCACCTTCTTCGAGCGCCTGCTGCGCTCCAACCGGCTGAACGAGCTGAAGGGCGCGCCCTCGTACCTGCGCACCCACCCGCTCACCACCGAGCGCATCGCCGACATCCAAGGCCGCGTCGAGGACCTGCCGGCGAAGATGGTGCCGGACTCCTTCGAATATCGCCTGGCGCGCGCGAAGCTGCGCGCGGCGAGCGGATCCGGAAACGAAGCGGTCGCCCTCTTCCGCACCATGCTCGACGACAAGGGGGTGCTGCGCCCGCGCGAGGATGTGTACGGCCTCGCCCTCGCGCAGCGCCGCGCGCGCGACCTCGAAGGCGCCTGGAAAACGCTCGAGACATTGCGCAACCCGAAGAGCGAGGCGAAGGAGATGCCCACCTTCGGGATGGCATTGCCGTCGCATCCCGCGTTCGAGGTCCTCGCCGGCCAGCTGATGGCGGACATGGGCCGCCACGACGAGGCGCTCGCGATCTATCGCAAGGCGCTGCGCGCCAACCCGCACTACCGCTCGCTCTCCTACGCCTATCTCGACCAGCTGCTGCAAACCGGCCACCCGAAGGAAGTTCTCGCCGACCTGGACGAGAGGCTGCGCACCGTGCAGGACGACGCGCGCCTCTACGAGCTGCAGGCGCGCGCCTACGAGGCGTCGGGCCGGCGCATCGCCCAGCATCGCGCGCAGGGCGAAGCCTATTTCCGCAAGGGCAACCTCGCCGCCGCGGTCGACCAGCTCGAGCTCGCCGTGAAGCAGATGCGCGGCAGCGACTTCTACGAGATGTCGATCGCGGAATCGCGCCTGCGCGAGCTGCGCTCGCTCCTCGAGAACGAACGCGCCGCCGAGAAGGCGCTCAAGATCACTTGATGCGCCATGACCTCGCGATCCTCGCGTTCGCCTGCGCCGTCGCCACCGGCACCCAGGCGCAGGTCGCGGCGCGCGACCTCTTCGTTCGCGCGGACAAGGGCCAATGCATCGCCTGCCACCAGCTCCCCGAAGGCGCGGGCGCCGCGACTCGCGCGGACATCGGGCCGCGCCTGGATGGCGGGCGCATGCGCGCCCTGGGCAAGGCCGGGCTGCGCCAATCGATCGCCGATCCCACCGTCGCCAATCCGGACACGGTGATGCCGCCCTTCGGCCGGCATCGCATTCTCGATGCCGGCGAGATCGAGCGCCTGGTCGAATTCCTGCTGGCGCTTCCGTGAACGCCCGCCTTCATCGCGGCACGTTCGCGCGCCTGCTGTCCGCGTGGGTGTGCGTTCTCGGCGGGGCCCAAGCGCTTGCCGCACCCGAGCCCGTGAAGAAGGAGATCGCCGCGCGGCTCGAGCGCCAGTATCCGGACCTGAAGGGCGCGGACTACGCGCTCGGATCAGCGGCTTTCGACACGGAGCTGCGCGCGGCGCTCGAAGAGCATGCCAACGCCGCCGCCGAATCGATCGAGGCCGGCCGCGCGCTCTGGAATGCGAAGTTCCGCGACGCAAAGTCCCTCGCCTCGTGTTTTCCCAACGGCGGGCGGCGCATCGCCCAGAACTATCCGCAATACGACGCCGGGCTGAAGCGGGTGGTGACGATCGCGATGGCCGTCAACCAGTGCCTGAAGGTTCACAAGCAACCGCTCTACGATCCGGCGGACCCCGCCACCATGGGCGCCATTGTCGCGTATGTGCGTTCGCTTGCGCTCGGGCAGCGAATCGCGGTGCGGGTGCCCGCCGCCGCCGAGGAGAAGTTCGAGCAGGGACGACGCCTGTATTTCACGCGCCTGGGCCAGCGCAACTTCGCGTGCGCCTCCTGCCACCTGCAGAGCGCGGGCAAGCGCTACGGCGACGTGGCGCTCTCCGCGCCGATCGGCCAGGCGACCCATTGGCCCGAAATCCGCGGCGCCAAGCCCGTGATGCTGCAGGCGCGCATGCGCGAATGCCTCGAGCTGATGGGCGCCGCGCCTTTCCCGGTGGGCTCCGAGGAGCTGAACCAGATCGAGTTTTTTCTGACCTATCTGTCGAACGGCCAACCCTTGAAGGCCGGCGCCTGGCGTCCTGGCTGATTTTCGAGCGTCATCTCGCGATGCAGGGTCCGGAGAGCCCTCCACGCGAGGCGGGTGCCCTCGATACCGACAGCAGGTAGAACAGATGGGTGTTCATGGACCCGGAATAGTCCGTGAGCAGCTTTTCGGCCTTGGCGTATTCACCCAGGCATACGTAGCCGGTTGCGGCGGCGGTCACCGCGAGATCCAGGCCGGGCGAGTCCCTGCCCGGGGCGGTCGCCCTGGCGGTGGAGACCATGCGCTCGGGGTCGCGCTGCGCCACCGCGTCGAACAACGCGAGCCAGCGTGCGTCCGCTGCCGCGAGGCGGCTCCCGCATTTCGACGAGGCGATCCACGACCACATCGATTTCGCGGCGTCCGGAGGCAGGTACGGGTTGGTCGCCTCGGCCACCGCCATCATGTGAGGCAGCAGGGTTTCGAAAGGAAGGTCCGAGCGGCAATTCGTCGCCCACGAGCGCACCACGATCGCCGACGAAGAGCGCGAGCCCGGGGCGAAGGTGAGCGCTTCCCGATCCTCGCCCATCAGCGCGCGATAGATTCCCCACGCCTGCAAGGGCGCCGATTCCGAAGCGGTGACGGGCGAGGCTTCGCGGGGCGGTCCGGCAGGCGCATGCGATGCGTCGAGCATCTCCAGGATCGGCACCGGCGCCGCCGCGAGCTCCAGGAGTACATTCGCCCGGTCACGCGTAAAGCGCGTCTTGGTCGCCCGGGTTTCCACCACCGGAAAGTAATCGGAATTCGCGGGCATCGCGAAGGTGCGCATGAGCGGCTCGATGGCCTTCCACGAGACGATCCTGCGGTGCTCGAGGACGTCGGCGTCCGCCATCTTCAAGCGCTCGAGCGCGGCGTGGAGCGCCGGGATCTGCAGCGCACGTGGATCGAAATGCCCGGGCGGGCCGCCCTTGCGGGCGATGAGGATGATGTCCGCGTCGATCGTGGAGTAGACCGCGAAATCGGGAAAGGTCTTGGCGACCGCCTTGAAGATCGAGGCGAGGGTCGCCGAATCCATCTCGTAGGTGTGCACCCATTGCGACAGCACGCCGCCCTCGTTGAGATACTCGGAAAGGCGCGCGTAGAACTCTTCGGTGAAGAGCGATGCGACGCCGCTCACCCACGGGTTCGAGGGCTCCGATACGATGATGTCGTAGCGCGTGCGCCCGCGCGCGAAATAGGACTTCGCGTCGTCGATGACGATGTGGCTGCGTGGATCGGTGAACGCGGGTTCGACGATCGGCCGGAAGAACTGCGCTCCCTCGACCATCGCCGGCTCGATCTCCACGGTGTCCACGCGCTCGAGCTTGGGCGATCCCAGGAGCACCGCGGTCGACATTCCCGAGCCCAGCCCGATGACCGCGGCGGTGCGCGCATCGGGATGATGGCCGAGGGGCAGCGCGGACAGCATCACCATGGTGTATTCGTCGCCGCTCGCGGGCCCCTTCGGATCGATGCTCAGGGCCGCATCGGTCTTTCCGTTGGTCCGGATGGCGCGCGTTCCCCGGCTTTCGAGGACGTCCACCGTGGCGGTCTTCCCGTCGCGGTGGAAGGCGATCTTGTCGTTGGGAGCGAGCCGCGCCTGCCCGGTGCGGAACACGCCCGATGAGGAGCGGCGCACGTCGATCTGGAAGGCGAAGGCGATGACGGCGAGCATCGCGAGCCCGCCCAACGCCGGCGCGAGCTGTGCCCTCCTCGGTCCGGCGGTGGCGAACACGAGAATGAGCGCTCCGAGCCCCACGTCGATCAGCGCGCCGATGAGGAGCGTGCCGTTCAGGCCGCATGCTCGCAGCAGGAAGTGAACCGTGATCACCACGCCGAGCACGCATCCGGCGGTGTTCACGGAATAGACGAGTCCCAGCGAGCGCTCCCCGGTGGGCGAGCGCAACAGCCGATAGGTGACCAGCGGCAGCGTCGTTCCCGCGCAGAACGTCGTCGGCAGCATCACGAGGAGCGCGATCAGCGTGGAGCTCAGGTTGAAGAGGACGTAGCCGGCGTCGTTGTGGTCCAGGGCCGAGAGAAGCCAGGCCATGAGGTCGAAGGAGCCGTTGTAGATCGGGATGCTGAGCGCGGCCAGAATGCCCATCACGATCTGGATCACGCCCAGCAGCCTCATGGGATCCTCGGACGTATCGAGGTGGCGGCGAATCCACAGGCCCCCGAACGCAAGGCCGAGGATGAAGCTCGCGAGCATCAGCTCGAACGCGTGCGTGGATGCACCCAGCACCAGCGACAACATGCGGACCCACGCGATCTCGTAGATGAACGAGGAGAGCCCGGTGAGGAGCGCGGCGCCCAGAAGGATGGCGAGCAGCTTGCGGTCGGCCATCGGCTGCTCGGCGGGGCGGGCTTGCGGCGTGCCCGCCGACAACAACCACGCCGCCACCGCCACGGCGATGTTTCCGGCGCCCGCCGTCATCAGCGCGCCGGACAACCCGATGGATGGAATGAGGAGGAAGGCGGAGGCCAGGACTCCCATCACCGCGCCGAGGCTGTTTAGAAAATAGAGGGCGGCGATCTGGTGGCCGGGTTCCTCCGGCGACATGCGAAGCACCGCCGAGCTCATCAACGGGAAAGATGCTCCGAGAAGGATGGACTGTGGGGCGAGCAGCGCCGCCGCCAGGGCCCATTGCGGCATGCAGTAGGCGGCACCCGGCTCGCAAGCCGAGGGCAGCAAGGATCGATAGCCCCATTCCACGGCGGCAAGGAATATCGGATGGAACACGAGCGCAAAGAAGCCGATCGCGGCTTCCATCGCCGCGTAGACGCGCAGCGGGTTGGCGATGCGCTGCGCCATGCGCGCGCAAAGATACGATCCGAGGGCGAGGCCACCGACGAAGACCACCAGCACCAGCGTCTGCGCATAGGCCGCGTGGCCGAGGAAAAGCTTCACGTAATGCGTCCAGACCGATTCGTAGATGAGGCCGCACAGGCCCGACACGAAGAACAGGAAAAGGACCGCCGAGGCTCTTGCGTTCATTGGGTGACTATCGATTCGTGCCGTCGCCATAAAAAAACGGGCCGCGCTATGCGGCCCGTTCCTTCGCTGCTATTGCGTTAACGGCAGCTTGCCGGCAGGTACTTCGGAAGAATGTCGGTACCCGAGGTCGAGGTGCAATCCCAGGCGATGATGGGCGGGCCATTGCAGGTGCCAGCCTGGCAGGCCGCTTTCAGCATGTACGACACCTTGGCGCCAAGCTGGGAGGCGAGGCCGGAAGTGGCCTTGACGGTGATGACGTCCGGCGCGAACGTCGGCGCGAGCGAGTTGGCCGTACCCACGTCGGAGCAACCAGCGATGGTTTCGTTGGTCGGCATCGCGCCTTTGGCCTGGTAATACTCGGCAACCGTCGTCTTGCAAACGCCGGCGGCGTTGATCAGCTCCGTCACCTTGGCGCGAATCGTGTAGTCCTGGTACGCAGGAATGGCGATCGCAGCCAGGATGCCGATGATCGCGACCACGATCATCAGTTCGATCAGGGTGAAACCTTTTTGGACTTTCATAGGACTCCCAAAGTAGTAAGTAAGGACAGGAAAAAAACCAAATGCACCAGGCAAGAATGCAATCGACGTGCCAGAGAATTCCTACAGTGAGGCGCCGCAGTGGGTATTCGTCATATTTATACATTAATTCAATGGGATACTGTAGATATTGGGCGGGCGAGACGGGTTCCCTGGCTCATCTTTCGAGACACCGCGCGGGCGTGGTCCCGCAGCAGCAGCCCCGCGCCACGCGAATTCGCCTAAAAGTGACGACGCACGTCACCGCGGCCATCCGGACCGGGCACTCAAGTGTGCCAGCGCGAGGTTGAGGAGCAGCGACTCGCCGTCGCTGCGCGCAAGCCCGGGAATATAGCGGTCGCGTATCTCGCGAGCGGCTGCGACCTCACCGCGCACGATGCTCGCCACGATGGCGACCGCAACGATGGAGGCGCGATCCGGCGCGGACACGCCCCCCGATTCGTCGAGCGCCTTGCGCGCGGCCTCGACGATGCGGCGCGGGTCGCGCTCATTCATGGCTTCCAGCAGCTCGATCCTCGCGCGCTCGACCTCGCCCAGCGATTTCCAGCAACGCGATGCGCGGATTCGCCGGAATAGCGGCGCGACTTCCGCCGCATCGAGGTAGGGCATCGAGAGGCGCGACACCTCCGTCACGGCGTCCACCCAATCGCGCTCGCGTCCCTTGCAATCGTCGAACGAGGCGTTGACGATGAGGGCCGAGGCGCGGCCGAAGCCATCGAGAGCGCGCGCGCCCTGGGCGTTTCCACTCAACGCGACTCCCAACGCTTCCGCACCGAGCAGCGCGTTGTCGATGCGCGCCGGGCGGTTCATGCCACCCACGCTGATGCGGGACAGGCGCGTGCGCGATTCGCCGTCCAACAGCGCCACGACGGGCGCGAGCTGGCTGCGCATGGCGTGAATGCCCGCCGCCGATTCGTTCTTGAACCGCGCGCGCGGCGCGTTCTGATCGAGCACCGGGAAATAATCGGAATTGGCGGGATACCCGCTGCGCGCGAAGAGGGGCTCGAGCGTGCCTCGCCCCGCGACACGCTGGGCGCGTAGATCGTCGATGTCGCGGATGCCGAGAAAGGCGAGATCGGACTTGACGCCTGCCTCGAGGAAAATGTCGGGCGACAGCTCCGGCAACCGCGCTGCCGGCGTGGCGACCACCAGCAGGTCGGTACCCGTGCCGTACACGGCGTAATCGCCCATCTGGCTGCCGAGCGCCTTGAAGATGGTCGACATGAGGCCCACGTCGATCTCGTAAGCCTGGACCCACTGCACGAGAATGCCGTCGTCCTTCAGGTAACGGCGCAACTGCGCGTAGAACTCCTCCGAGAAGAGGGTCGACGTTCCGCTCACCCAGGGATTCGACGGCTCCGACACGATCACGTCGTAGCGCTTTGCGCGCGCCGCGAAGAACGTCTTGGCATCTTCGACGTAGAACCTGCTGCGCGCGTCGTGGAAGGCGCGCTCGTTGCGCGGTTGAAAGTGGCGCGCGCCTTCCAGCACCATCCGCTCGATCTCGATGGTATCGAGCTGCCGGACTTTCGCGCTCCCCAGGATCCCGTGGGACGTGATGCCCGATCCGAATCCGATGTTCGCGACGTCGCGGGCGCCGGGCTTGGTCGCGAGCGGCAGCGCCGCGGCGAGCACCATCGTGTACTCGTCGGAAGTGGCGCGGCGCCCCGCCACCAGCTCGATGCCGGCGTCCGGCTTTCCGTTGGTGCGAATCGAGCGAATGCTTCCGTTATCGAGGACGGAGATGGTGGCCGTCTTGCCATCCCGGTAGAACAACATCTTGATTTCGGCGGGGTCGATGAACTGGCCATGGCGGTACACGCCCGAAGTCATCATCGTCAGGTTCAACTGCGTGAAGGCGAACATGGCCGCGGCGCCGGCGGCGGCGAGGCCCGCGGGCACTGTCCACCGGGCTCGAACGCGCGGCAGGGCGACAACCAGCAGCAGAAGTCCAACGCCCCCATCCAGCAGCGCGCCCACGCCGGTAAGCCCCTTCACGCCGGCGAGCTCCATGCCGATGTGCGTGGAGAATACGGCGCCGAGTATGCATCCGGCCGTGTTCGCGCCGTAGATCCGGCCGATCGAGGCTTCGCCGAAGCCTCTGGAAGTAAGTACACGGGTCGCCAGGGGCAGCGTCATGCCGGCGCAAAACGCGGTCGGGAACATCACCAGCATCGAGGCCGCCATGCCGCCCAACGTCGTGAGGACGTATCCGCCGTCGCTCCTGGCGGTCGCCGACATGAGCCATTGGACGAGCCGCAGCACATCGCCGTACACCCAGAGTGCGCAAACCGCGAAGAATGCCTTGGCGAAGAGCAGTCCCACCGCGACGCCGATGTCGTTCTTGAGGGCTCCAATGCGATTGCGGAACCAGTAGGCGCCCATGGCCATCGCGAAAATGAAGGCCGCGAGCATGACCTCGAACGACTGCGTCGAGGCGCCGAGCGCCTGGCTCAGCATCCGGATCCACGTGACCTCGTAGATGAAGGACGCCGCGCCGGTGAAGAAGGCCACCGCCAGCATCACCCTCGCGAGAGATGCACCGGCCGCGGCCGGCGTGCCACCCCCCGCCTCCTCGAGGTTGGGGGAGACCGGCAGGCGCCGGGCGATGAGCCCCACGATGAGAGCCAGCACGACATTCATGATGCCCGCCGTGAGCACGGTTCCGGGCAGGCCGAACCTGTCGATGAGGAAGAACCCGCTCACCAGCACACCGATCGCCGCGCCGAGGCTGTTCGTGAAGTAAAGCATCGACAGCGAGCGGCCGCCGCGATCGCCGTATAACCGCATGACCCCGGCGCTCATGAGCGGAAACGTCGTTCCCAGCAGGACCGACGCGGGCAGGATCAGCGCCGATGCGAGGCTCCACTTGAACAGGTCCACCCCGGAGGCGCCGAGCGCAGGCATCACCGTGTCGAACGCCCACCCGGTGAGCGAGATGAAAGCACGATGGAAGACGAGCGCGAGCAGCCCGATCCCCATCTCCGCGATCGCATATCCGAGCAGGAGGTTACGGATGCGCTGCGTGTAACGGCTCACCAGCCACGAGCCGATCGCCATTCCGCCCATGAAGATCGCCAGAACGAGCGTCTGCGCATAGGCCGCGTGCCCGAGAAAGAGCTTGAGGTAATGGCTCCAGATCGACTGGTAGATCAGTCCGGCGAAGCCGGAGACCGTGAACAGCGCGAAGAAGACCGCGGCTGGAACTCTTGTCGGGTTCAGGCTCGGTACCCCGGAATCGAGCTCTCGTCGACTTCATCGATCTGCTCGGGATCGAGGAATTCGCGGGCGTATCCGAGGTACACCTTGTCGCGTACGAATATGTCGAAGAGGTCGGGATCGACGTGCCCGTTTTGCTTCATGCGCCCGAGGATGCCGAGCGATTCCGAGAGAGTCTTGCCGGGCTTGTAGGGCCGGTCCCTGGCGGTGAGCGCCTCGAAGATGTCGGCGATGCCCATGACGCGCGCCTGCACGCTCATCTGCTCGCGCGTGAGGCCCTTGGGATAGCCCTTGCCGTCCATGCGCTCGTGGTGGCCGCCCGCATACTCAGGCACGTTGTCCAGGTGCCGCGGCCACGGCAGCGCCTCCAGCATCTTGATGGTGGCGACGATGTGGTGGTTGATGATCTCGCGCTCGCCCGGGTTCAACGTCCCGTAGGGAATGTTGAGGTTGTCCTCCTCGTCCTTGGACAGGAAGCGGCCCACCTCGCCGCGCTCGTTCTTCAGCGGGTAGCGGGCGATCTGCGAGACGCGCGCCTGGTCCTCGGGCTTCATGCGCTCGCTGCCGACGTTGGTGCGGCGCAGGAACTCGCGATCGTCGTCGTACTGGCGAAGCTTCGCCGCGCACGCTTCCTCGGCGCGCCGCGCGCTCGCCTCGTCGTGGGCCTCGAGGGCGCGCACCTTGGCGCGCAGCATCTCGATCTCGGCGTCGCGCTTGAGAGCCTCGAAGCGCGTGGCGACGAGCTCGATCCTGTCGTAGATGGTCTGCAGCTTGGTGGCCTTGTCGACCACGTGCACCGGCGTGGTGATCTTGCCGCAGTCGTGCAGCAGGCCCGCGATCTTCAGCTCGTAGCGGTCCTTTGCCGACATGCGGAATTCGGCCAGGGGCCCCGTGGTGGCGCTCGACGCCGCCTCGGCCAGCATCATGGTGAGCGTGGGCACGCGCTTGCAGTGCCCGCCCGTGTACGGACTCTTGTCGTCGATCGCGGTATTGATGAGCTCGATCAGCGATTCGAAAAGGACCTCGAGCTGCTGGATCAGCAGCCGGTTGGTGAGCGCAATGGCCGCCTGCGAGGCGAGCGACTCGGCGAGCCGCTGGTCCTCCTCGCCGAAGGTCGTGACCAGCCCGCTCGCCGGGTCGATCGTGTTCAGCAGCTGCAGCACGCCGATGATGTCGCCCTCGTGGTTCTTCATCGGAACCGTGAGGAACGAGGTGGAGCGGTAGCCGGTGCGCTTGTCGAAGTTGCGCGTGCCGGAGAAGTCGAAGCCCTCCTCGAGGTAGGCGTCGGCTATGTTGACCGTGCGCTGCATGAGCGCGGCGTAGGCCGCGATCATCGTGTAGTTGGGCTCGCCATCCTTGTTGTGAAGCGGAATCGGGTAGAACGGCACGGGGTTCCCGGAGGTGCCGCCCATCGCGATCGAGAGCGAATCGGTGCGCACGATCTCGAACTGCAGCTTGTCGCCGTCCAGGCGGTAGAGCGTGCCCCCGTCGGCGTGCGTGAGGTTCTTCGCCGCGATGAGGATCGTCTCGAGGAGCTTGTGGATGTCGCGCTCCTGGGAAAGCGCGATGCCGACCGCGTTCAGGTACTCGAGCTTGGAGAGGAAGTGGGTCTCGAGGGCGCGCGCCAGCTCCGCGGGCGCCTTCGGCGCGTGCGATGGACCGGGAGATTGGATCCCCGCCGCCACGGGGACGACCGCACTGTCCGTTGTCTGGCGTGCGGTCACTTGATGCAAACCGCCCGGACCTGCGCCATGTCGGTGACGCCCTGCAGGACCTTCTCCATGCCGTCCATCTTGAGGGTGAGCATGCCCTCGGCGAGCGCCAGGGCGAGGATCTCGGCCACGCGCGCGTGCTCCTGGATCAGCTTCTTGACCGGATCGGTGCCGACCAGCAGCTCGTGCAGGCCCGCGCGGCCCTTGTAGCCCGTGCCGCCGCATGCGTCGCAGCCCTTGGGCTTGTAGAGCTTGAAGTCGGGCTTGCCGAAGCCGTAGTCCTTGCCGAAGCGCTCGAACACCTTCTTGTAGCTGCCCTGCAGGTCGTTCTTGAACTCGGCCGTGTTCATGAGCTCGTTGCAGTACTCGGTGATGAAGTGCTTCATCTCGTCCTGGCCGGGGGTGTAGGCCTCCTTGCACTTGCAAAGGCGCTTGGCGAGACGCTGCGCGAGGATGCCCAGCAGCGCGTCGGCGAAGTTGAAGGGGTCCATGCCCATGTCGAGGAGGCGGATGATCGATTCCGGCGCGGAGTTCGTGTGCAGCGTGGCGAACACCAGGTGGCCGGTGAGCGAGGCCTCGATGCCGATCGAGGTGGTGTCCTTGTCGCGCATCTCGCCGACCATGATGATGTCCGGGTCGGCTCGCAGGAACGCCTTCATCGCCGTGGCGAAGGTGAGCCCCGCCTTGGGGTTCATCTGGCACTGGCGCAGCCCCTTCTGCGTGATCTCGACGGGGTCCTCCGCGGTCCAGATCTTGGTATCGACGTTGTTGAGCGAGCCCAGCACCGAGTGCAGCGTGGTGGTCTTGCCGGAGCCGGTGGGGCCGCATACGAAAAACAGGCCGTAGGGCTTGGAGATGCAGCCCTTCAGCCGTTCCATGTTGTTCGCCAGCACGCCCAGCTTGTCGAGCGGGATCGGCTCGCCGGCCGCGAGGATGCGCATCACCACGTCCTCGACGCCGCCCGCGGTGGGAATGGTCGCCACGCGCAACTCGATGTCGAGCGGGCCAAACTTCTTGAACTTGATCTTGCCGTCCTGCGGGCGGCGCTTCTCCGAGATATCGAGGTCGCACATGATCTTCAAGCGCGTGATGAGCGGCGAGCGATAGGCGGCGGGCACCTCGATGTAGTTGGAGAGCGACCCGTCCTTCCTGAAGCGCACGCCGACCTTGCCCTTGCCCGGCGTCGGCTCCACGTGGATGTCGGAGGCGCCCTGGTGGTAGGCGTCGACGATGATCTTGTTCACGAGCTTCACCAGCTCGTTGTCGGCCGCGGCGGAAACGTCGTCGGCGCCCGGATCCCCCATGTCCTCGTCGCTGTCGAGGCCGCCCAGGAGGTCGCCGATCGACTCGCTGCCCATGCCCGCGCCGGAGTCGGCGCCGAAGAAGTGGTCGAGCGTCAGCTTGAAGTCGCGCTCGGTGGTGACCTTGTAGACCACCTTGGAGCGCGGGAACACGTTTTCCACCATGCGCGAGCTCTTCGCGCGCTCGGGATCGGTGGACATCACCATGATGCCGGCCTTCGAATCCTCGACCGGGACCCAGTGGTTGCCCTCGGCGTAATCGCGCTTGATGTTCTTCAGCAGGTCCGGCGGCTTGATGCGGTCGGGCTTGAACGGCTCGTAATCGACACCGAAGAACTTGGCGAGCGCCGCGCCGATGGCGGGGATCTTCACCTGGAACTCGTCGACCAGGATTTCCTCGACGTTCTTGTTCTTGCGGCGCGCGGCCTTGGTAGCGAGGTCGAGCTCGCCCGCGGCGATCACGTTGTCGATCACCAGGTACTCGAACTTCGACTGCACCGAGCCCGGCATCTGCTGGCGCACGCGAAAAGCGATGGCGAGCGTCTTGGAGAGCTCCACCACGCCCTCGTCGTGCAGCGCCGAGAACGGCTGGCCCGCGAGGTTGTTGATGAGCTGGATCACGCCCATCAGCTCGGTGCCCGAGTCCCCGCCGAGGATCGGCGCGATCAGCATCTGCTTGGAGCGGTAGCCGGTGCGCTGGTCGACGGCCTTGAGGAAGGTGAGGTTCGCCGAGTACTGCTTCAGCTCCGCGTCGTCGTAGACGTCCTTGATGTTCATGTGGCGCTTGTTGAGCGCCGCGTAGCCCGCGAGCGAGGACTCCGAGATCGGCAGCTTGATGTCCTTGAAGGAATTCAGGCCGGTCTTCACCTTCGAGACGATGGAGCTCAGGTCTTCGCTCGTGATGTAGACCGTCATGCGGTCGGCCTCGAAGAGCTGGCAGATGTCGCGCGACACGTCGAGGATGATCTCGTCGATGTTGCTGGTCGAGTGGATGCGGTTGGTCACCGCCTGAAGCTTCTTCGAAAAGGCGAGCTTCACGCTCATGTCGGCGACGTTCGCCGACGCGGGCATCTTGGTGTCGAGTAGTGCGCTCATGGTTCTCCCCGCTTGCCGCGTGTCACAGCGAAAACTCCTGGTTGTTCTCGAGCATGCGCGGGCGCCAGCGCCCCGCGGCCTCGCTCACTTCCTTCATCGTCAGCGCCCCTTCCCCGGGCTTGAGGTGCGTGATGAAGACTTCCGGCTTCACCCGCATCTTCTCGAGCTCCTCGGCGAGGATCTGCGGGCACAGGTGCTTCGAGGCCGCCGCGATGTCGCGCTCCTTGTTCGAGAAGGCGGTCTCGATGATCAGGTATTTCAGGTTCGGCGTGGAGTTCACCACTTTCCACAACGCGTCGTTGGTGGCGGTGTCGCCGCTGAAGATCAACGAATTGCGCCCGTTGTCCACCGCGTAGCCCACTGCCGGCACCGTATGGTTGGCGGGGATCGCGGTGAACCTGCGCCCGCGCAGCTCCACCGCCTCGCCCACGCGGATCTCGCGATAGGCCATGAACGGCTTCTCGGCATCGGGGATCTGCGTGAAGTCGGGCCAGATCTTCCAGTTGAAAAGGTGAGCTCGCAGGATGTCGAGGGTCTCCTTGATGCCGTAAACCTTGATCGGGCTGCCGCGCATCCAGCACACGGTGTCCACCAGGAACGGGATGCTCGTCACGTGATCGAGGTGCGAGTGGGTGACGAAGATGTGGTCGATCTTGGCGAGCTGCTCGAGCGTGAGGTCGCCCACGCCGGTGCCCGCGTCGATCAGCACATCGTCGTCGACCAGGAACGACGTGGTGCGAAGGCTGCCGCCGATGCCCCCGCTGCATCCCAACACCCTGATCTTCATCGTTTGTCCCACGGCCACGCCGGCCGCCTGGCTACGGCTTTCCGTGCCCTGGCTGCGATCCCGCTGGAGAACGGACTCTCGGTCCATTATCGGCAGAAACGAACGGGGGTGCTGTGGAGCATTCCACAGTTTACGGGACTCGCGCGGGCGCCGGCAGACCCCGTTGCGGGACCGCCTGGCGCCCTCTGGAGGCTCACGGCTTGTAGAAAAACTCCATCTTGACGCCCGCGATCTCGATCAGGTCGTGGTCGCCCAGCGCGCGCGCCTGGGCGCCGAGCGAGGCGCCGTTCAGGGTCGGGTAGGTCGCGCCCTCTACGTGGGTGATGAAGTAGCCGTTGGGGCGCTTGGTGATGACCGCCACCTGCAGGCCCGGCTTGCCGATCGTGGTGAGGTTCTTGGTGAGGTCCAGGGTGCGCCCGGCGGCGGCCCCGGAGAGCACCTGGATCGCGGCCTCGCGCAGCGGCGTCGCGCCGGCGGCGGCGCCCGGCGCGGAGCTCGGCGTGGGCGCCGGCGGCGAGGTCGAAGTCGCGGAGGCGGCCGGCGGCGGCGGTGGCGGCGCGGGCGCATGCGCGGGGGCCGGTGCCGGCGGCGAAGTGGCCGTGGTCGTCGCGGACGGCGCCGCCGCGGCCTTGGGAGTCTCCGGCGCCATCGCCTTCAGGTTGGTCTGCGTGTCCCCCATGCCCTTGTCGGCTGCCGGCGGCGGCGGCGCGGCCTTGGCCGGGTTCCTGATGATCATCGTCTTCTCGAAGTCCGCCGCGGTCGCCGCGGTCGGCGCGTCGTTGAAGTACTTGAGCTTGTGCTTGCCGATCTCGACCACGTCGTTGTTCTGCAGGAAGTGCTTCTTCACCGGCTTGCCGTTCACCATGGTGGTGATGATGGCCGCGTGCTCGCCGCTCACCGCGAGGTTGTCGATCGGGATGTCGTTGTGGGGCTTCCTCCCGATGAGAGTCCGCTCCTTGGTGAGCTGGTACTCCTTGAGCACTTGCCCGTCGACGCTGAGGATGAGCTTGGCCATAGTCGTTGTCCTTGTGTTACCGGAAAAGTGCCTTCAACCGCGCGAGCCAGCCTCGCGGCACTCCAAATGGCTCGGCGACCCTGATGAGCATCGCCGAAATGTTGTCGCGTCCGCCGTTGTCGTTCGCCGCCTGGACCAGCTGCTGCACCGTGAGGTTGGGATTGGTCTTCAGCGTGATGAGGGTGAGACGGATCTCCTCGTCCTCGACCATGTCCGACAGCCCGTCGGAGCACAGGAGATAGGTGTCGTCGGGCTGGGTCTCGTAGACGTGCACCTCGGGCTCGACCGTGGGATCGATGCCGAGCGCGCGCGTCACCAGGTTCTTGTTCTGCGAGAGCTTCGCCTCTTCCGGGGTGATGAGACCGGAGTCGAGCTGCTCCTGGAGGAGCGAGTGGTCGCGCGTCACCTGCTCCATGGACTCGCCCCGCAGGCGATACAGGCGCGAGTCGCCGATGTGGGCGACGGTCAGGAAATTGTCGTAGAAGAGCGTCACCACGAGCGTCGTGCCCATTCCCGCGCACTCGGGATTGTTCTGCGACGTGGTGTAGATGGCGCTGTTGGCACGGCCGACATGTTCCTTGATGAGCTTCTCGGAAAGTCCCTTGGCGTCGTCGCGGCCCAGGTGCGAGACCTCGCGCATGTCCCACGACTCCTGCAATCCGTCGGAGATGAGCGAGGTGGCCATGCCGCTCGCGACCTCGCCCGCGTTGTAGCCGCCCATGCCGTCGGCGAGGACGAAGAGACCCATCTCGGGGCGCGATTCGATGCAGTCTTCGTTGTGGTCGCGGACCCGGCCCGGATCCGTGAGGCTCGCCGACTGGAGCGCCTGCGAAAGGCTCATGGACGCGCTCCTGCGGCGCGCCGTGGTCCGGCCTCGCGATGGCCCGTGCGATCGCCCTCCCGCCGCAAATGCGCCTGTTGTCTCATCCTGTCTTCTTGTAGGCAGCAAACCCGCAAAATCTCGGATTTTATAATAACTTAAAAAGCTTTTTTGAGAAACAATCCCGCTTCCGGCCCGATGTCCATGATTTCTAGGGATACTTTCGGGCCGCCGCAAGGGGTTCCCCCTCTGGTTGCCAGTCATTATACGATTCGGTTTAATGGGGCTTCAGCCGCCCTGCGTAATTCCCTTTATCCCTCCCCGCCGCATTCCATCGAGGCCGCTATGGACCGCCTGCAAGACATCGATCCGCTGGAGACTCGCGAATGGGTCGATTCGCTCGACGCCGTTCTCGAAATCGAAGGGCCCGAACGCGCGCACTTCATTCTCGAGCAGCTGGTGGACAAGGCGCGCCGCTCCGGAGCGTACCTTCCCTATCGCGCGCAGACCGCCTACATCAACACGATTCCTCCCCACCTCGAGGAAGCGATCCCCGGCGACCAGACAATCGAGGCGCGGCTTCGCTCATACGTGCGCTGGAATGCGGTGGCCATGGTGCTGCGCGCGGGCAAGAAGGATCTCGAGCTGGGCGGCCACATCGCGAGCTTCGCTTCCGCCGCCACACTCTACGACGTGGGCTTCAACCATTTCTGGAACGCGCCGAGCGAGACGCACGGCGGCGACCTGATCTACTACCAGGGCCACTCGTCGCCGGGTGTCTACGCGCGCGCGTTCCTCGAGGGCCGCTTGACCGAGTCGCAGCTCGACAACTTCCGCCAGGAAGTGGATGGCAAGGGCATCGCGTCCTACCCCCATCCGTGGCTCATGCCCGACTTCTGGCAGTTCCCGACGGTGTCCATGGGCCTGGGCCCGATCCAGGCGATCTACCAGGCACGCTTCCTCCACTACTTGCAGGATCGCGGCCACGCGAAGACGGCCGAGCGCAAGGTATGGGCCTTCATGGGCGACGGCGAGATGGATGAGCCCGAATCGCTCGGCGCGATCGGCATGGCGGCGCGCGAGAACCTCGACAACCTCGTCTTCGTGGTGAACTGCAACCTGCAGCGCCTCGACGGCCCGGTGCGCGGCAACGGCAAGATCATCCAGGAGCTCGAGGCCGATTTCCGCGGCGCCGGCTGGAACGTGATCAAGGTGATCTGGGGCTCCTATTGGGATCCGCTCATCGCCCGCGACAAGGCGGGCTTCCTGCTGAAGCGCATGGAAGAGGCGGTCGACGGCGAGTACCAGAAGTTCAAGAGCCGCGACGGCGCCTATGTGCGCGAGCATTTCTTCGGCAAGTACCCGGAGCTCAGGGCGATGGTGGCCAACATGTCCGACGCGGACGTGTGGCGCCTGAACCGCGGCGGCCACGATCCGCACAAGGTGTACGCGGCGTACGCGGCGGCGGTGAAGCACAAGGGCCAGCCCACGGTAATCCTCGCGAAGACCGTGAAGGGCTACGGCATGGGCGCCGTGGGCGAAGGCAAGAACGTCGCCCACCAGCAGAAGAAGATGCCCATCGAGGCGCTCAAGCAGTTCCGCGACCGCTTCAACATCCCGATCCCCGACGACAAGCTCGCCGAGCTGCCCTACTACAAGCCGGCCGACGATTCGCCGGAGATGAAGTACCTGAAGGAGCTGCGCGCGCAGCGCGGGTCGCTGCCGCAACGACGCAGGAAGAGCGTGAAGCTCGATGCGCCGAAGCTCGAGAACTTCAAGGCGCTCCTCGACGCGACCGCCGAAGGCCGCGAGATCTCGACCACCATGGCCTTCGTGCGCATGCTCGGCATCCTCGTGAAGGACAAGGCGCTCGGCAAGAACGTGGTGCCGATCGTGCCCGACGAGTCGCGCACCTTCGGCATGGAGGGTCTGTTCCGCCAGCTCGGCATCTACTCGCAGGTGGGCCAGCTCTACGAGCCTGAAGACAGCGACCAGCTGATGTTCTACAAGGAGGACAAGAACGGCCAGATCCTCCAGGAAGGCATCAACGAGGCCGGTGCCATGTGCTCCTGGATGGCGGCGGCGACGTCGTACTCCAACAACAACGTGCCGATGATCCCGTTCTTCATCTTCTATTCGATGTTCGGCATGCAGCGCGTTGGCGACCTGGTGTGGGCCTCGGGGGACCTGCGCGCGCGCGGCTTCCTCATGGGCGGCACCGCGGGGCGCACCACGCTGAACGGCGAGGGCCTGCAGCACGAGGATGGCCATAGCCTCGTCATGTCGTCGGTGATTCCCAACTGCATTTCCTACGATCCCACCTTTGCCCACGAGGTCGCGGTGATCGTGCAGGACGGTCTGCGCCGCATGGTGGAAAACCAGGAGGACGTTTTCTACTACATCACCCTCATGAACGAGAACTACCCGCACCCCGGCCTTCCCGAGGGCGCGCGCGAGGGCATCCTCAAGGGCATGTACAAGCTCACCGACGCCGGCACGGCGCCGGGCCCGCGCGTGCAGCTCCTCGGCAGCGGCACGATCCTGCGCGAGGTGATGGCCGCAGGCGAGCTCCTGAAGAAGGATTGGGGAGTGCTCGCCGACGTATGGAGCTGCCCCAGCTTCAACGAGCTGCGCCGCGACGGCATCGCTTGCGCGCGCTGGAACCTGCTGCACCCGGCGCAGAAGGCGCGCGCCTCGCACGTGGAGCAATGCCTCGCCGGGACCCGCGGGCCGGTGATCGCGTCCACCGACTACATGCGCACCTTCGCCGACCAGATCCGCGAGTTCGTGCCGCGCCGCTACAAGGTGCTCGGCACCGACGGCTTCGGGCGCAGCGACTCGCGCGAGAACCTGCGCCGCTTCTTCGAGGTAAACCGCTTCTACGTGGCGATCGCCGCGCTGAAGGCCCTCGCCGAGGATGGCGAGCTGCCCGCCGCCAAGGTCGCCGAGGCGATCGGGAAGTACGGCATCGACGCGGAGAAGCCCGCGCCCTGGACGGTCTGACCGCGCGGCAAGAACAACGAAAAAAAGGAGAAGCGAGTTGGCCGCAATCGAAGTGAAGGTCCCCGATATCGGCGACTTCAAGGATGTGCCGGTGATCGAGGTCCTGGTGAAGCCGGGCGACACGGTGAAGAAGGACGATTCGCTGGTCACGCTGGAGAGTGACAAGGCGACGATGGAGGTTCCCGCGCCCTCCTCCGGCACGGTGAAGAGCATTCTCGTGAAGGTCGGCGACAAGGTGAGCGAGGGCGTGCCCATCGTCACCATGGAGTCCGATGCTTCCGCCGCAAAGGCCGCGCCCGCCGCCGCGCCCGCGCCGGGCAAGGCCGCACCCGCTGCTTCTGCTGCCGCGCCCGCACCGGCGCAAGTCCCGGCCGCCGCGCCGCCCCCCGCCGCGAAGAGCGCACCGACGCCCGCACCCATCGCGCCGGCCGCGGAGCCATCGTCCGGAGCGCCACCGCATGCGAGCCCCGGCGTGCGCCGCTTCGCGCGCGAGCTGGGCGTCGACGTGTCGAAGCTCACCGGGTCGGGGCCGAAGGCCCGCATCCTCAAGGAAGACATCCAGAATTACGTGAAGCAGGCGGTCGCCGGCGGCGGCGCCGGTTCGATCGGGGCGCGCGCCGGTGGGGGCCTTGGCGACCTCGGCCTTCCCGCGTGGCCGAAGGTGGACTTCGCCAAGTTCGGCCCGGTGGAGGTGAAACCGCTCACGCGCATCCAGAAGATCTCCGGGCCCGCGCTCACGCGCAACTGGGTGATGATCCCGCACGTCACGCAATTCGACGAGGCCGACATCACCGAGCTCGAGGCGTTTCGTGCCCGGGTGAACGAGGAGATCGCCAAGACGGGCGTGAAGGTGACGCCGCTCGCCTTCCTGATGAAAGCCGTCATCGCGGCGCTGAAGAAATACCCGATCCTCAATAGCTCCCTGGACGGCGACAACCTGGTCGTGAAGCAGTACTGGAACATCGGCTTCGCGGCCGATACGCCCGGGGGCCTCGTGGTCCCGGTGATCAGGAACGCCGACCAGAAAGGCGTGGTCGAGCTGGCGAAGGAATCCTCGGAGCTCGCCGCGAAGGCGCGCGAAGGCAAGCTCGGCCCCGCCGAGATGCAGGGCGGCACCTTCACCATCTCCTCGCTGGGCGGCATCGGCGGCACCGCGTTCACGCCGATCGTGAACGCACCGGAGGTCGCGATCCTCGGCGTCTCGAAGGCGGCGATGAAGCCGGTGTGGAACGGCAAGGAGTTCGCCGCGCGGCTGATGATGCCGCTCTCGCTGTCCTACGACCACCGCGTCGTCGACGGCGCGCTCGGCGCGCGCTTCACCGCCTACCTCGCCCAGGTGATCTCCGACCTGCGGCGCGGCATCCTCTAGAGGGCCCGCGATGGCGACCATCGACATCAAGGTCCCCGATATCGGCGACTTCAAGGACGTGCCGGTCATCGAGATTCTGGTAAAGCCCGGCGACAAGGTGGCGAAGGAGGATTCCCTCGTCACGCTGGAGAGCGACAAGGCGACAATGGAAGTGCCCTCGACGCACGCGGGCACGGTGAAGGAAGTGAAGGTGAAGGTCGGCGACAAGGTCGCGCAGGGCACGCTCATCGCGACCCTTGAGACGTCGGATTCCGTCGCCCCCGCGCAGACGGGGGCCCAATCACCCGCCGCCGCGCCCGCGCCTCCCCCTGCCTCCGCTCCGTCGCAATCCGTTCGCCAGGCCCTCACGTCGACCCTCGCAAGCCTCGATGCCGACCTGCACGCCGAGGTCCTCGTGCTCGGCGCGGGCCCGGGCGGATACACGGCGGCCTTTCGCGCCGCAGACCTCGGCAAGAAGGTGGTCCTGGTCGAGCGCTACGCGACCTTGGGCGGCGTCTGCCTCAACGTGGGCTGCATTCCCTCCAAGGCCCTGCTGCACGCCGCGCGCGTGATCGCCGACGCCGAGGAGATGGGCCACTTCGGCGTGGAGTTCGGCGCGCCGAAGACCAACCTCGACAAGCTGCGCGCGTGGAAGGACAGCGTCGTCTCGAAGCTCACCAAGGGGCTCACGGCGCTCGCCAAGGCGCGCAAGGTGACGGTGGTCGAGGGCAAGGCCGCGTTCGCCACCCCCAACACGCTCGAGGTGCAGACGAAGGAAGGCCGCAAGGTCGTCTCGTTCGACCATTGCATCATCGCCGCGGGCTCGCAGTCGGCGCGCATCCCCGGATTTCCCTATGACGATCCACGCCTCATGGACTCCACCGGCGCCCTCGAGCTGAAGGACGTGCCGAAGAGGATCCTCATCATCGGCGGCGGCATCATCGGCCTCGAGATGGCGACGGTCTACGATGCGCTGGGCTCGAAGGTGACCGTCGTCGAGTTCCTGGATCGCCTCATCCCCGGCGCGGATCCCGACATCGTGAAGCCGCTCGCCCGGAGGATCGAGAAGCGCTACGAGAAGATCCTGCTGAAGACGAAGGTGGCGAAGATCGAGTCGACCTCGGTGGGACTCAAGGCTTTCTTCGAAAGCGCGGGCGGGGGAGAAGCGCCGGCGCCGGAAATCTACGACCGCGTGCTGCTCGCGGTGGGACGCCGCCCGAACGGCAACAACATCGGCGCGCAGAAGGCCGGCGTCACCGTGAACGAGCGCGGCTGGATCCCGGTCGATCGCCAGATGCGCACCAACGTCGCGCACATCTTCGCCATCGGCGACATCGTCGGCGAGCCCATGCTCGCGCACAAGGCGACCCACGAGGCCAAGCTCGCCGCGGAGGTGATCGCCGGCATGAGCCACCACGCCTGGGAAGCGCGCACCATTCCGAGCGTGGCCTACACCGATCCCGAGGTCGCGTGGATGGGATTGTCCGAGCCGGAGGCGAAGGAGCAAGGCGTCGAATACGAGAAAGCGGTGTTCCCGTGGGCGGCGAGCGGGCGCGCGCTCGGCATGGGGCGCGAGGAAGGCCTCACCAAGGTCGTCTACGAGAAAGGCACGCGGCGCATCCTCGGCGCCGGCATCGTCGGCGTGAACGCGGGCGAGCTCATCGCCGAGACCGTGCTCGCGCTCGAGATGGGCGCGGACGCCGAGGACATCGGGCTCACCATCCATCCGCACCCGACGCTCTCCGAGACCGTGTTCTTCTCCGCGGAGATGGCCGAGGGCTCGATCACGGACCTGATGCCGCCCAAGCGCTGATGGCCGAGCGCTCCACCTGGGACGCCGAGGCGCGCGCGGCCTTCGCGGGCGCCCGAGACGGCGAGCGCCTCGAAGCGGCGGTGGTCAGGTTCCACCGCCGCCTGGACGAGGTGATCGACGCGAGCCTCGCCGGCCATGCGGTGAAGATCGCGTGCACGCGCGGGTGCAGCTTCTGCTGCAGCCTGCAGGTGCAGGTGCAGCCCCACGAGACCTTCACGCTCGCCGCCTGGCTGCGCCGCCATTCCAGCGCCGCGCGCCTGGCCGAGGTGCTGTCGAAGCTGCGCGCCAACGCCGCGAAGACTGTGGAGATGGGCGACGCGGCGCGCAAGCGTTCCAACCTCGCCTGCGCCCTCCTCGGCGACGACGGCGCGTGCACCGCGTACGAAGCGCGTCCCGCGCAATGCCGGCGCTTCCATTCGACTCGCCTCGCCGTGTGCAAGGCCTCCTACGCGAACCCGGCCGACGACTCCGTGGAAAGCCCCGCCCATCCGGTGGTGACCCACAACGCCGACGTGATCATCACCCAGGCGCAACATGCCGTGCGCGATGCGGGCCTCGACGCGACGCCGATGGACATGAACCTCGCGCTCCTCGAGGCGCTCGACAATCCGAGGGCGCTACGCCGCTGGCGCGACGGCAAGAAGCCCTTCGTGGGATCCGCGCCGGCCAAGCCCGCCTAGGGCAGGACCGCGTTCGCCACGATCGCGAGCGCCGCCATCACGGCGAGGCGATCGGCGCCGAAGAATCCGCGCGCCTTCGCCTCGGCATCGACGATCCCGCTCACCTGGCGCCCCTCGTCGAGGATCGGAACGCAGGCCTCGGACTGGATGCCGTCGTCGCACACGTAGAACCCGCCGCCCGCTTCCACGTGCTTGCCCACGTCGTCGATCACCGTCGCGCGTCCGGTGAGCCCGACGGTGCTGTTGGTGCTCCTCTCGGCGAACTCCTGCGTGAGGGGGAACTCGGCGCGGCTGGGACGCCCGACGTAAGCGAGCTTCACCAGCACCGGGACCCCCGCGGAGCTCGCGCGCCGCTGGTACACGCCCACCCAGTCCGATCCCGTGGTTTCCTGCGCGCGCTCCACCAGCCGCTCGAGGAGCGCCAGGCGCCGCGTCGCCTGCTCGGAGCGCCCGCCGAGGATGCCCGCGAGGTCGTAGGGCACCGGGGCGAGCTCATCGACGATCGAGCACGTGCCATCCTCGGTGAGCATCGGCACGCGGTAGGTGTAGAGCGAAGCGGGATCGGCGATGGCGACCTTCTCGCTCATCGCGTCGATCAGGTCGCGCACCGCGCGCTCCACGTGCTCCTCGCGCCCCACCAGGGACTCGAGGCCGGCGGTGCGAAGGTAGGACCGGATGCGCTCGCGATTGTCCTCGGGCGTCATGTGCGGTCGTGCTCCGCGCGCAACGCCGGGCGCTCGTCCCACTCGAAGGCGAGGCCGCGTGAGCGCATCCAGTCGGCCACCGCCAGCCCCGTCGCGCGCTTCCACGGCTTCAGGCTCGCGGGACTATGGCGGCGATACTCGGCGAGCTCGGCTCCGAGCTTCACCGTGCCCGTGGCCACCACGTGGTAGCAGAGCATCACCTCGTTCTTGCGCTCGAAGATGTAGTTGCCGACGATGTGGGACTCGACCACGTCGAGGTCGAGCTCCTCCTTCACTTCGCGGGCGACCGCGCGTACCGGGTCCTCGCGCGCCTCGAGGTAGCCGGTCACGAGCGCGAAGAATCCCGGCGGCCAACCGGCGTTGCGCGCGAGGATGATCTCGCCCTCGTGCTCGACGATGGCGCCGACCGCGGGCGTGGGATTGTTCCAGCTCACATATCCGCAGGCCTGCGCGGGACAGGCGAGGCGCTCTATCGGCTCGCCGTCGCCGGGAACGGATCGGGGAGCGAGGGGCGAGGCGCAACGGGGGCAGAACCGGAAATCCATGACGCGGGATCGCGAGCTAGAGGCGCTCTTCCACCCATCCCTTCACGGAAGCGAGCGCCGCGGGAATGCCCTTGGGATTGGTGCCCCCGGCCTGCGCCATGTCGGGCCGCCCGCCGCCCTTGCCGCCCACCTGCAACGCGACGAAGTTCACCAGCTCGCCCGCCTTCACGCGCGCGATCAGGTCCTGCGTCACGCCCGCGATGAGGCTCACCTTGTCGCCTTCGGAGGCGGCGAGCACGATCGCGCTCGACTTGAGCTTTCCCTTCAGCTGGTCGAGCGTCTCGCGCAGCGTCTTCACGTCCGCGCCGTCGAGGCGCGCGGCGAGGACCTTCACGCCCTTCACGTCCACGGCGGTGCCGGCCAGGTCGTCGCCCGCGCTCGCCGCCATCTTCTGCTTGGCGCGCGTGGCTTCGCGCTCGAGGAGCTTCATGCTTTCCAGCACCTGCGTGAGCTTGAACTCGACCTCCTGCGGCTGGGCCTTCAGCGTGGCCGCGACGCGCGCGAGGCGCTCGCTTTCCTGGCGCACGAGCGCCAGCGCGACCGTGCCGGCGATCGCCTCGACGCGGCGGATGCCCGCGGCGACGCCGCCTTCGGAAGTGATGCGGAAAAGGCCGATGTCGCCGGTGTGCGCCACGTGAGTGCCGCCGCACAGCTCGCGCGAGGAACCGATGTCGAGCACGCGCACCTCGTCGCCGTACTTCTCGCCGAAGAGCATCATCGCGCCCAGCTTCTGCGCGTCGTCGATGGGCATGACGCGCGCCGTCGTCGCCTCGTTCCTCAGGATCTCGGCGTTCACCAGGTCCTCGACACGGCGGATCTCCTCCGCGGTCATGGGCGCGTTGTGGCTGAAGTCGAAGCGCGTCTTGTCCGCGTCGACCAGCGAGCCCTTCTGCTGCACGTGGGGGCCGAGCACTTCGCGCAGCGCCTTGTGCATGAGGTGCGTGGCCGAATGGTGGCGCATGGTGCGCATGCGCTTGTCGAGATCCACTTGCGCCGCGACGACGTCGCCCACCTTGAGCTCGCCAGTCTTCACCACGCCGTGGTGGCCGAACACCTCGGGCTGGATCTTCTGCGTGTCCTGCACCTCGAAGAGCGTGAGGCAGCTGCCGCCCCTGGTGAGCTCGCCCTTGTCACCGACCTGGCCGCCGGATTCTGCATAGAAGGGCGTCTTGTCGAGGACGACGATGCCCTCCTCGCCCGCGCCGAGCCGCTCGACGCTGGCGCCGCCGCTATAGAGCGCGACCACGCGGCCTTCTTCCGAGAGCGTCTCGTAGCCGCGGAAGCCGGTCTTGGCGCCCTTGTACTCGAGCTGCGCCCCCGCCTTGAACTTGGAGGCCGAGCGCGAGCGCTCCTGCTGCGCGGCCATGGCGGCGTTGAAGCCTTCCATGTCGATCTCGAAGCCGCGCTCGCGGCCGATGTCGGCCACCATGTCCACCGGAAAGCCGAAAGTGTCGTAGAGCTTGAACGCGACGTCGCCGGCGAGCCGCTTCGCGTTGCCGGCGAGCGCCGTCTCGAGGATCGACATGCCGGTCTCGAGCGTTTCGGCGAAGCGCTCCTCCTCCTGCTTCAACGTGGCGGTGACGCGCTGCTCCTCGCGCTTCAATTCGGGATAGGCATCGCCCATCTCGCGCGCGAGGTCGGGAACGAGCTTGTAGAAGAAGGGCTTCTTCTGGCCGAGCTTGTAGCCGTGGCGCATCGCGCGCCGGGCGATGCGGCGCAGCACGTAGCCGCGGCCTTCGTTGCTCGGAATCACGCCGTCGCACACCAGGAAGGCGCAGGCGCGGATGTGGTCCGCGATCACGCGCAGCGACGGGCTCTCGAGATCCTGGGTGTGCGTCTCGCGCGCCGCGGCCTGGATGAGCGACTGGAAGAGGTCGATCTCGTAGTTGGAGTGCACGCCCTGCAGCACCGCGGTCAGGCGCTCGAGGCCCAGGCCGGTATCGACCGACGGCTTCGGAAGCGGATGCATCGTGCCCGCCTCGTCGCGGTTGAACTGCATGAAGACCAGGTTCCAGATTTCGATGTAACGATCGCCGTCTTCCTCCGGCGAGCCGGGCGGGCCGCCCGCCACGTCCGGGCCGTGGTCGTAGAAGATCTCCGAGCACGGGCCGCACGGGCCGGTGTCGGCCATCTGCCAGAAGTTGTCGCTCTCGTACCTGCGCCCGCCGGGCTTGTCGCCGATGCGGATGCAGCGCTCCTTCGGGACGCCGATCTCCTGGGTCCAGATGTCGTACGCCTCGTCGTCGGTGGCGTACACCGTGGTCCAGAGCTTTTCCTTCTCGAGGCCGTACTCGACGGTGAGGAGCTCCCACGCGTACTTGATCCCGTCGCGCTTGAAGTAGTCGCCGAAGCTGAAGTTGCCGAGCATCTCGAAGAACGTGTGGTGGCGCGCGGTGTAGCCCACGTTCTCCAGGTCGTTGTGCTTGCCGCCGGCGCGCACGCAGCGCTGCGCGGTGACGGCGCGGTGATACGGGCGCTTCTCGATCCCGAGGAAGACGTCCTTGAACTGCACCATGCCCGCGTTGGTGAAGAGGAGCGTCGGGTCGTTCGCCGGGACGAGCGGGCTCGAGGGCACGCGCTGGTGCCCTTTCGACACGAAGTAGTCGATGAACTTGCTGCGGATCTCTCTGGTATTCATGGCCTTGCGGTCTCGCGCCACGCGCTCGAAGCCAGGCGCGGGCGAAACCGTAAGGATACCAAAGCGACGCCTCAATCCCGCATGTAGCGGCTCACCTCGGCGCTGGGGAGCGTGCGCTCGAGATAGTCGAAGGTGCCCTTCTCGCGGATCTCGCGGCCGGCCTCGACGAGCCCGGTCATCGCCGCGCGCCAGAGCGACGAGGCGAGGCTCACGCGCCGCACGCCGGCGGCCTCCAGCTCGGCCACGCTGAACGACTTGCCGCGAATGCCGACCATGAAGTTGACCGGCTTCGCCACCGCGGCGCAAACCGCCTTCACCGACGCGAGGTCGGGAAGCCCGGGAGCGAAGAGGACCTCGGCGCCGGCCTTCTCGTAGGCCTGCAGGCGGCGGATGGTGTCGTCGAGGTCGGCCCGACCGTGCAGGAAATTCTCCGCGCGCGCGGTGAGCATGAAAGGAAAGCCCAGCGAGCGTGCGACGAGCGCCGCGGCGGCAACGCGCTCCGCGGCATGTGCCAGCGGATAAATCGGCTGCTCCTTGCCGCCACTGGCGTCCTCGATGGAGCCGCCCACGAGCCCCGCGGCGGCGGCCCGGCGAATGGTCTCGGCCGCATCCTCGGGCGCGTCGCCGAAGCCGCGCTCGAGGTCGGCGGACACGGGCAGATCGGTGGCATCGACGATAGCGCGTGCGTGCGCGAGCGCCTCTTCGCGAGTCACCTGCCCGTCGCGCCGGCCCAACGTGCCCGCCGACGCGCCGCTGGACGTGGCAAGCGCCATGAAGCCCAAGCCCGCGAGCACACGCGCCGAGCCCGCGTCCCACGGATTCGCGATGACGAACGCCTTCGATCCCTGGTGCAGCGCCTTGAAGCGCGCGGCCTTCTCGGCCTGCGAAGGCATCACGGCGCGGCGGCCGCGACCTTGCTTCCCGCAGCCGGCGAGTCTGCCGGATAGGGAGGCAGGCAATTCACGACGAGCGCCGCGGCGATGGCCGCGAGCGAGATCAGTTTCTGTTGCTTCCAGCTCATGTTCGCATTCCTTTCAGGAAGCGCAGGATGTCTTCGAGGGGAAAGCCGCGGCCCTGCAGGAAGCGCACCTGCCTGCCGCGCTCGCGATCGTCGGCGGGCGCGGTGGAGAAGCGGCTCCCCCACACTTTCTCGAGGTGCGCCGTGCCGTCGATGCCCGCGCTCGCGAACGCGAGCGTGATGGTTTCCTCGCCGACGCCCTTGACGCGCAATTGGTGGGCCACCTTGAGCGGCCCGAAGCGCCGCGCCTTGGAGCGTACCGCGAGCTCCGCGTAACGCGCGTCGGACAGCCAACCCTTGGCGGACAACTCGTCGAGCAAAGCCTCGATGTCCTCGCCCGCCGCGGCGATCGGTGCGAGCTTTCTCGCCAGCTCGGCGCGCGAATGCTCGCGCCGCGCAAGGAACCGCATGGCCCGGGCCCGTAATGACGGCTCGGTCTTAGCCACGAATGCCCAGGCCATGGGTCACCACCTTCAGCGAATTCGCCGCGCCCGCCCTCAGTCGCCCTCGGCCGCTTCCGCGGGCGCCTGCGGCATGCCGCCCGCGATGCCGACGGCCTCGCGGATCTTCATCTCGATCTCGTTCGCCATGGCGGGATTCTCGCGCAGGAATTCGCGCGTGTTGTCCTTGCCCTGGCCGATCTTCTCGCCCTTGTAGGCATACCAGGCGCCCGACTTTTCCACGATGCGGTGGTTGACCCCCATCTCGATGATCTCGCCTTCGCGCGAGATGCCTTCGTTGTAGAGGATGTCGAAGTCCGCGGTCTTGAACGGGGGCGCCACCTTGTTCTTCACGACCTTCACGCGCGTCTCGTTGCCGATCACCTCTTCGCCGCGCTTGATGGAGCCGATGCGGCGGATGTCGATGCGCACCGAGGCGTAGAACTTGAGCGCGTTGCCGCCGGTGGTGGTCTCGGGGTTGCCGAACATGACTCCGATCTTCATGCGGATCTGGTTGATGAAGATGACGAGCGTGTTGGAGCGCTTGATGTTGGCGGTGAGCTTCCTCAGCGCCTGGCTCATGAGGCGCGCCTGCAGGCCCATCTGCGGCTCGCCCATCTCGCCCTCGATTTCCGCTTTCGGCGTGAGCGCCGCCACCGAGTCGATCACGACGCAGTCGACCGAGGCGGAACGCACCAGCATGTCGACGATCTCGAGGGCCTGCTCGCCGTTGTCGGGCTGCGAGAGGAGCAGCTCCGACGTATCGACGCCCAGGCGTTGCGCATACTGGGGGTCGAGCGCGTGCTCCGCGTCGATGAAGGCGGCGGTGCCGCCAAGCTTCTGGATGTTGGCGATGACCTGCAGCGCGAGCGTGGTCTTGCCCGAGGATTCCGGCCCGTAGATCTCGACCACGCGCCCGCGCGGCAGCCCGCCCACGCCGAGCGCCATGTCGAGGCCGAGGGAGCCGGTGGAGACGACCTCGATGCCCTTTTCGACATCGGCGTCGCCCAACTTCATGATCGAGCCCTTGCCGAACTGCTTCTCGATCTGGGAAAGCGCGGCCGCCAGGGCCTTCGCCTTGTTTTCGTCCATCTTGGAGGTCTCGGAGTTGCCGCTGGAGATGACTTTGAGCATGTGAATTATCCCATCAATGATTGTTGGTTACGGACATGAGACTAGTCGGCGAGCGGCTCATGGCGTGAGCTACCGGGTGCGCCGGGCCAGCCCGGCCATGACTCCGAAGATCTCCAGCCGCCCTTTGGGGCGAATGACGGGATACGCCTTGTTCGCGGGCTTCAGCACGAACTCGTTGCGCTCCTTCTGCAGGTACTTCACGGTGAACTCGTTGTCCACGATCGCCACCACGATCTCGCCCACGTTGGCGTTGGGCTGCACTTCCACTACCAGCAGGTCCCCTTCGTGGATTCCCGCGTCGATCATCGAATCGCCCTTCACGCGCACCAGCGCTGTCTTGGACGGAATCCTGACGAGCCAGTCGTCGATGGTGATCAAGTCGTAGCCATCGGAGATCGCCGGGTTGGGCAGGCCCGCCTGGACCGTGGAATCCGCGAGCTTCCTTTCGAAGAAGCGCGCTCCGGGCTTCAGCTGCTTGTCGGGGGTCCAATCGAGGTAGCCCGCCTCCTCGTAGCGCTTCACGCACTCCGAGACCCACGACTTGGCCGATATGCCCCACAGCCCCGCCAGCACCGAATACGACGGGATCACCTTGTGCTCGGAGTAGTAGTCCTGGAGCTTTTCCAGGTACTGGGGATCGAGCTGGGGCTTCTGGGAATTCAACGCCACGGGGCGCCTTTCGATGACACAGAACGAATGTTCTGAAGCTACAGAACGATCGTTCTGGTGTCAAGGCC